>UMJK01001657.1_pt1 | contig 18019 bp, 10 predicted proteins | sample 1966021 | NCBI WGS metagenome assembly UMJK01 (sample SAMEA4836151, study PRJEB28245) | human gut metagenome | biome: gut microbiome; material: fecal sample | place: Denmark | collected 2008
ATTGAAAGGAGAAAACAAAAATGAAGATGACAAAAAAAGTATTAGGAATGGTTTTATGCGGGGTTATGACAGTGGGGATGATTACCGGCTGTGGCGGCTCTGACAGCAGCACAACAAATGATGCAGGAAATACATCTGCAGATGCAGCACAGGAAATTTCCGTTGTATCACGTGAAGATGGTTCCGGTACACGAGGCGCTTTTGTAGAGCTTTTTGGTGTTGAAGATGAGGAGAACGGAGAAAAAGTAGACAAGACGACAGAAGAAGCAACAATCGCAAACAGCACGGAAATCGTTATGACAACCGTAGCCGGTGATAAAAATGCAATTGGTTACTGCTCACTCGGTTCTTTAAATGACAGCGTGAAAGGACTTAAGATTGACGGTGCAGAGCCAACGGTTGACAACATTAACAATGGAAGTTATGCAATTGCCCGACCATTTAACATTGCAACAAAGGATAAGAAAAGTGAAGTAACACAGGACTTCATTAACTACATCCTGAGTGAAGACGGACAGAAAGTAATTGAGTCTAACGGTTACATCAAAGCAAGTGATGCCGGTGCTTTCAAGAGTAATGGTGCCAAAGGTAAAATTGTAGTAGCCGGTTCCTCTTCGGTTACGCCGGTTATGGAAAAACTTGCTGAAAGTTACAAGACAGTAAACAGTGGAGCAGAAATTGAAATTCAGGAAAGTGATTCCACAACAGGTATGAATTCAGCAGCAGAAGGAACTTGTGACATCGGTATGGCATCCCGTGACTTAAAAGACAGTGAAACAGGTGCAGGACTTACACCGACAGTAATTGCAAAAGACGGAATCGTAGTAATCGTAAATAACGAAAACAAAGTAGATAACATGACAAAAGCACAGGTAAATGATGTGTTCCGCGGAACAATCACAGACTGGAGTGCCATCAAATAAAGGAGGCAGCCATGAAAGAAAAGGCAATGAAAGTAGTGTTTCTGATTGCCGCTTGTGTTTCGATTCTCGCTGTAGCATTAATTTGTATCTTTCTCTTCGCCAATGGTATCCCGGCAATTAAGGAAATCGGCTTATTCGATTTCCTTACGGGAACGGCGTGGAAACCGGGAAATCACAAATTTGGGATTTTGCCGATGATATTAGGAAGTATATATGTGACCGCCGGAGCTCTTATTGTAGGAGTTCCGATTGGCATTTTGACGGCAGTGTTTTTAGCAAAGTATTGTCCGAAAAAATGGTATCGAATCTTAAAAGGTGGCGTCGATTTGCTTGCCGGAATCCCATCCGTTGTCTACGGATTTTTTGGACTTGTTGTTCTGGTTCCGATGGTGCGCGACACCTTTGGTGGAAATGGAAACAGTATTTTAACGGCATCTCTTTTGCTTGGCATTATGATTCTGCCAACGATTATTGAAACATCAGAGGCAGCTATTCAGGCGGTGCCGGATAAATATTATGAGGGGGCACTGGCGCTTGGTGCCACGCATGAGAGAAGTGTTTACCGTACGGTTGTACCGGCAGCAAAATCCGGAATTTTAGCAGGAATCATTCTTGGTGTCGGACGTGCGATTGGTGAGACGATGGCAGTCATTATGATTGCCGGAAATCAAGCAAGAATGCCTGCCGGTTTGTTAAAGGGTGTTCGTACACTTACAGCAAATATAGTAATTGAAATGGGATATGCGGCAGATTTACACCGCGAAGCGTTAATTGCGACGGGCGTTGTCCTGTTTGTCTTTATCCTGATTATCAATTTATTGTTCTCACTCTTAAAGAGAAAGAAGGTGGACTAGATGGCAAATGGTTTTAAAAAACAAAAGCAGAAATGGAAAGCACTTGCAAAACATAAGTCCTCTCTGGTTCTTTACCTGATTACAATTTTGGCAGCAGCGATTACGGTATTTGTGTTAGGATACCTGATTGTTTATATTCTGGCAAATGGTATTCCACATTTGAAACCGTCATTGTTTGCTTTTACTTATACATCGGACAATGTTTCGATGATGCCGGCACTGATTAATACGGTGCTTATGACACTGGCAACCTTGATTGTTGCGGTTTTGCTTGGCATTTTCGCCGCCATTTATCTGGTGGAATATGCGAAGAAAGGAAACAAATTAGTAAGTGTAATTCGTGTGACGGCAGAGACACTGACCGGAATACCATCGATTGTTTATGGATTGTTTGGTATGTTGTTCTTCGTCGGTTACTGCAAATGGGGATTTTCCCTTTTATCAGGAGCTCTCACCTTAGCAATTATGGTGCTTCCGGTTATTATGCGAACGACCGAAGAAGCGCTTATGGCAGTGCCGGATTCTTACCGGGAAGGAAGCTTTGGGCTTGGTGCCGGAAAACTGCGAACGGTATTTCACGTAGTTTTGCCGAGTGCCGTTCCGGGGATTTTATCCGGTGTTATATTGGCTACCGGGAGGATTGTTGGTGAGACCGCAGCATTGATTTATACGGCGGGAACGATTGCAAAAGTGCCAAGCAGCATTTTTGATTCGGCAAGAACGTTATCGGTTCATATGTACAATTTGTCAAAAGAAGGACTGCATACGGATGAATCGTATGCAACGGCAGTGGTTCTTTTGGTCCTTGTAATTGCAATCAATATGTTGTCGAATTTTGTCGCTCGAAAAGTTGGGAAAAACAAATATGGCAATTAGAATGGAGAATGAATATGGAAGATAAATTTTGCATACAAAACATGAATCTCTATTATGGAGATTTTCATGCACTGAAAGATGTCAGTATGAACATTCCGGCGAATGAGATTACCGCTTTTATCGGACCTTCCGGTTGCGGCAAATCCACATTTTTAAAATCGCTAAACCGGATGAATGATTTGGTAGAAGGGTGTCGGATTTCCGGTTCCCTTCAGTTAGATGGCGAAGATATTTACGGTGACATTGATGTCAATCTTCTTCGCAAGCGGGTCGGAATGGTGTTCCAGAACCCGAACCCATTTCCAATGAGTGTGTACGATAATATTGCTTATGGTCCACGAACTCATGGAATTCACTCCAAGGCAAAATTAGATGAAATAGTTGAACGGTCGCTGAAACAGGCGGCAATTTGGGATGAACTTAAAGACCGTTTGAAAAAAAGTGCCCTTGGTTTATCCGGCGGACAGCAGCAGCGTTTGTGTATTGCCAGAGCACTTGCAATAGAGCCGGAAGTGATTTTGATGGATGAACCAACAAGTGCCTTAGACCCGATTTCCACTTCAAGAATTGAGGATTTGGTACTGGAATTAAAAGATAAATACACAATTGTAATGGTAACGCATAATATGCAGCAGGCAACGCGTGTATCTGACCGCACGGTATTTTTCCTTCTTGGAGAAGTAGTTGAAATGGACAAAACGGAAAAATTATTTTCCATGCCAACGGATAAACGTACAGAAGATTATATTACGGGGAGGTTTGGATGATGAGAAATCGATTTGACAGACAGCTTACAGAATTAAATCAGGACATGATTCAGATGGGGCATATGATTGGCCAGGCAATCGGCATGGCAATCAGCGCACTGAATAACCGTGACAAAGAACAGGCGGAAAAAGTAATTGATTATGATGATGAAATTAATGAGGAGGAGCGGATTATCGAAAATCTCTGCTTGAAACTTTTGTTGCAGCAACAGCCTGTGGCAAGGGATCTGCGCGTAATTTCATCGGCACTGAAAATGATTACAGACATGGAAAGAATTGGTGATCAGGCAGCAGATATTTCGGAAGTAACCCTGCATTTAATTGATGCTAAGTATAAAAGAGATATGGAGCATATTCGAAAGATGGCAGCAGAAACGACCTATATGGTTGTGCAGAGCGTGGAAGCATATGTAGAAAAAGACGAGGAAAAAGCAAAAGAAGTCATTGCACATGATGACATTATTGATGATTTATTTATTAAGTCAAGAGAGGATGTAATTTCTCTTATTCGCAGTAATCCGGAAGAGGGGGCTTGTGCGACGGATTTACTTATGATTGCAAAGTACTTTGAGCGAATCGGAGACCATGCCTGCAACATTGCGGAATGGGTCATTTTTTCAATTACCGGAGAGCACAAGAAAAAATAAAAATAAAGTAAAAATATGTAAAGTTATAATTGCATTTTTTCCTTATCAGCAGTAAAATAAATATAACATTGATTTTACTTATGAGATAGGAGGAGCGTGTGTATGAAATCAAAATCATTGCGATTTCGCATATTGTTACTATTGGTAGGAACAACGGCTATAGCTGCTTTAATTTGCGGAATTATAGGATATTATAATTCGAGAGCAGTTGCCGACAGTGATGCAAAAGAAAAATTGACGACAGTGAGTGAAGGGTATGGGAAAGATATCGATAACCTGCTTTCACAGGTAGAAGTTGCGGTGAATACTCTTGCAGATGTAACAAAAAATCAGATTCAGGATGTAGACAAGTTCAAAAGCAGCAGCAGCTACGTGGATTCCTGTACGGAGGCGTTAGAGACTACAGCTCTTCAGTGTGCGAATAACACGAAGGGCGCGATGACTTATTATATCCGCTATAATCCGGAATTTACAGAAGCAACATCCGGTATTTTTGCTTCGAAAGAGAGTGAGAATGCAGATTTTAAGTCATTGACACCGACAGATTTCAGCAGTTTTGACAAAGACGATGCAGAACATGTGGGCTGGTATTATATTCCGGTTAAAAATGGAAAGGCAACTTGGATGGATCCGTATTTAAATTCCAATGTGAATGTATATATGATTTCCTATGTTGTTCCGATTATGATTGACAATGAAGCAATTGGAGTTGTTGGCATGGATATCAACTTTAATCAGTTAAAACAACTTGCCGACAAAGCCAAATGTTTTGATTCCGGATATGTTTTCTTGGTTGATTCATCGAATAAAGTTTTGTCACATAAGGATATAAAACAGGGAACGGATTTGCAGAAAGTGGATGGCGAACTGGCCTCATTTGTGAAGGCCGGAAAGACGGGCGAAATAAAAGAGTACACTTATAATGGAAACAGGAAAATGGTAAGTGCTGTTTCATTGAAGAATGGCATGAAATTGGTAATGGCTGTTTTAGATAAAGAAGTGCAGAGCAATTCCACCCGCTTGATGTATATGATGATTATTGCGATTGTTGCAGCAACTTTATATGCAGCAATTACAGGATTTTTCTTCAGTGGTTCGATGATTCGTCCAATTAAGGATTTGACAGGAATTATTGAGAATACGGCGAAACTTAATTTTGTAAAAAGTGAAAAGGGTGAGAAATTAGTCCGTATGAAGGACGAGACCGGTGCGATGGCACGTGCCGTACAGCAGATGCGAAGTAAACTTCGTGCGATGGTAGCGTTAATTGACCAGGCAGGAATTAAAATGGGTGATAATGTTACCGACTTGACTGTGAATATGTCAGAGGTCAATGATATCTGTAATAATAACTCGGCCACGACAGAAGAACTCGCAGCAGCGATGGAAGAAGCAGCCAGTGCAACGGATACAGTAAATCAGACGATTGCAACCGTAAAAGAAAATGCCGAAAGTATTAAGGCACTTTCGGGAAGAGGTGCCGCACTGTCAACGGAAGTGATGGAGCGTGCGAATCAGTTAAAGACAACGACGGAGAATGCCGGAAAACGTACAGATGAAATGTATGCAGAAGTGAAACAGCGTACGGAAGTTGCGATGAAACAGGCAGAAGCGGTAGAGAAGATTAATGAACTTACGCATGATATTATGGAAATTTCTTCTCAGACAAATCTCCTTGCCTTAAATGCTTCCATTGAAGCAGCAAGAGCAGGAGAGGCCGGTAAAGGATTTGCCGTTGTAGCAACCGAAATCGGTGCTTTGGCTACACAGACCCAGAATGCAGTTGGTGATATCGACAGCATTATTGGCGAGGTACATAACGCAGTAAGCGGTATGGTAGATTGTTTACAGAATGCGATGGACTTTTTGGAAAATACGGTTCTTGGCGATTACAAAGGATTTATGGAAGTCGGCGAGAAGTATTCCGAAGATGCTGCTGCTTTTGAAGATGGCATGACTAAAATTAATCATTCAATTGTTACGTTGGTTGATGCGATTACTGATATTTCTCATTCAATCGAAGAGATTAATCTGACGGTAAATGAGTCGGCAACCGGTGTTTCAGACATTGCAGAGAAAACTTCTGAGATGGTTCGGAAGATTGAGGCAACCGGAACATTTATGCAGGATAGCGAAGAAAGTGCTAACAATTTAAATCAGATTGTCAGTGAATTTGATTTGGATGGCAAGAAATAACAAACTCTTGACAATTGCAAATAATCGTACTATCATGAAAATGCTCATAGAGAAAAGCGTTGACGGAGACAGTACCCTGTGTGGAAGTGTTTCAGTGAGCCGGCGATAGTGAGAATCCGGCACCAGTAAGCATAGGCGAATATCACTCCTTAGCTGCAAAGTCGAACGGTATTTATCCAGTAGACTACGCCGGTATCTCCCGTTATAGAGATATATGTTCGGTTTGTGAAACACTCACAGTCCTGACGTAGAAGACAGGTGGTATAATGAAAGTTTAGGCTCTCATCCTAGTTGGATGGGAGCTTTTTTATTTTTTTTAATGGAGGTAACTATGTATAACAAAGTATCAACAGGCATGAATTTTGTCGAGAGAGAAAAAGAAGTAGAAAAATTTTGGAAAGACAAAGATATTTTTCGCAAAAGTATTAAACTGCGTGAGGGGGCACCAACGTATATGTTTTACGATGGACCGCCAACGGCGAATGGAAAACCGCATATTGGTCATGTATTGACCCGTGTTATTAAAGATATGATTCCGCGTTACCGTACAATGAAAGGCTATCGTGTGCCGCGTAAAGCCGGATGGGACACGCATGGTCTGCCGGTTGAGCTGGAAGTAGAAAAACTGTTAGGTCTGGATGGAAAAGAGCAGATTGAAGAATATGGTATGGAACCATTTATTAATCAGTGTAAAGAATCTGTCTGGAAATACAAAGGTATGTGGGAAGACTTTTCCGATACCGTAGGTTTCTGGGCTGACATGGATGACCCATATGTCACATATGATGACAATTATATTGAGTCTGAGTGGTGGGCATTGAAGGAAATCTGGAATAAAGACCTTTTGTATAAAGGATTTAAAATCGTGCCTTACTGCCCTCGCTGTGGTACACCGTTGTCCGCACAGGAGGTTGCGCAGGGATACAAAACCGTAAAAGAGCGTTCTGCTATTGTCCGCTTTAAGGTGACAGGTGAGGATGCCTATTTCCTTGCATGGACGACAACACCTTGGACCCTGCCAAGTAACGTGGCTCTTTGTGTAAACCCGAATGATACTTACTGTAAAGTAAAAGCAGCAGATGGCTATACTTATTATATGGCGCAGGATCTTTTGGATACGGTACTTGGTAAACTGGCAAAAGATGATGAGCCGGCTTATGAAGTGTTAGAGAGTTTCCCGGGAACCGCATTAGAGCATAAAGAATATGAGCCATTGTTTGCCTGCGCGAAAGAGTGTGCTGATAAGCAGAACAAAAAAGGATTTTTCGTAACCTGTGATACTTACGTTACGATGACCGATGGTACCGGTATTGTTCATATCGCACCGGCATTTGGTGAAGATGATGCCAATGTGGGAAGAAACTATGACCTTCCTTTTGTGCAGTTTGTAAATGAAAAAGGCGAGTTGACAGAAGAGACTCCATTTGCAGGTATTTTCGTAAAGAAAGCGGACCCTGAGGTATTAAAAGACTTAGATGCCAGAGGACAGTTGTTTGATGCACCAAAGTTTGAGCATGAATATCCACACTGCTGGCGCTGTGATACACCGTTGATTTACTATGCAAGAGAATCCTGGTATATCCGTGAAACAGCAGTAAAAGACGATTTGATTAAAAATAATAACACTGTAAACTGGATTCCGGAGTCAATTGGAAAAGGACGTTTTGGAAACTGGTTAGAGAATATTCAGGACTGGGCAATTTCCCGTAACCGTTATTGGGGAACTCCATTAAACATCTGGGAGTGTGAAGGATGTGGACATCAGGAATGTATCGGCGGAAGAAAAGAACTGGCAGAGCGTGCCGGAGATCCAAAAGCCGCTGAGGTAGAACTCCACCGTCCATACATTGATGAAGTAACCTTTACCTGTCCGGATTGTGGAAAAGTTATGCACCGTGTACCGGAAGTAATCGACTGTTGGTTTGACTCCGGTGCGATGCCATTTGCACAGTATCACTATCCATTTGAAAATAAAGACGTGTTTGAGAAACAGTTTCCGGCCCAGTTTATCTCCGAGGCGGTTGACCAGACACGTGGATGGTTCCATTCGCTGATGGCAGAATCTACTTTACTTTTCAACAAAGCGCCTTATGAAAATGTAATTGTTCTTGGACATGTGCAGGATGAAAATGGACAGAAGATGAGTAAGAGTAAGGGAAATGCCGTAGATCCGTTTGATGCTCTGGAAAATTATGGAGCAGACGCAATCCGCTGGTATTTCTATGTAAACAGTGCACCATGGCTGCCGAACCGTTTCCATGGAAAAGCGGTTACCGAGGGACAGCGTAAATTCATGGGTACACTGTGGAACACATATGCCTTTTATGTGTTGTATGCGGAGATTGACCAGTTTAATCCAACCGAGCATACATTAGAATATGAGAAACTTTCGATTATGGACCGCTGGCTTTTGTCCCGTCTGTATTCGACGGTTAAAGAAGTTGATGAGGACCTTGACAACTACAAAATTCCGGAGACCGCAAAAGCATTGCAGAGTTTTGTGGAAGATATGAGTAACTGGTATGTGCGCCGCTGTCGTGATCGTTTCTGGGCAAAAGGCATGGAGCAGGATAAAATGAATGCCTACATGACTTTGTATACGGCACTTGTAACAATCAGTAAGGCAGCAGCTCCGATGATTCCATTTATGACCGAGAGCATTTATCAGAATCTTGTGTGCAATCTGGATTCAAAAGCACCGGAAAGTATTCATTTGTGTGATTTTCCGAAAGTTAAGGAAGAATGGATTGACAAAGAACTTGAGACACAGATGAAACAGCTTTTGGACATTGTTGTTCTTGGCCGTGCATGCCGTAATACAGCAAATATCAAAAACCGTCAGCCAATTGGAAAAATGTATGTAAAGGCAGAAGGCGAATTGTCCGATTTCTATAAAGAAATCATTGCAGATGAGCTGAATGTAAAAGAAGTTGTATTTACCAATGATACAAAAGAATTTACGACATATCAGTTTAAGCCGCAGCTTCGTACTCTCGGACGCCGTTTCGGAAGCCGTTTGAACGAATTGAAAGAAGTGCTTGCCGGATTAGATGGCAATGCTACGATGGATGCGTTGAATGCTTCCGGTGAAGTGACTGTTACGGTTGGCGGCGTAGATGAAGTGCTGGCAACAGAGGATTTGCTGGTAGAAACGGCACAGATGGATGGCTATGTGAGCGAGGAAGATCACGGTATTACCGTTGTATTGGATACAAACCTGACACCGGAGTTAATCGAGGAAGGATTTGTGCGTGAGGTTATCAGTAAAATTCAGACCATGCGTAAAGATGCAGGTTTTGAAGTGGTTGACCATATCCGTGTTTACGAGCAGGGAAATGATAAGATTAAAGAAATCATCAAAGCAAATGAATCTCAGATTAAAGCCGATGTTTTGGCAGATGAGGTTATTTTGGATAAAGTAGAAGATTACACCGCAGATTGGAAAATTAACGGTGAGGCTGTTACACTGGGTGTTACAAAAGTGGAAGCGTAACGAAGAGTTTGTTACAGAAAGAGAGGTAATTTATGGCATTTGTAACGGAAAAGGAAAAGAAAAAGGAATTGAAGAATAACATTTCGAACTACATGAAATTGTTGTTCCGCCGTTCGGTTGAAGAGGCAACTCCACAGCAGTTGTTTCAGGCAGTTTCTTATGCAATCAAAGATATCGTAGTTGATGACTGGATGGCAACGCACAAAGCCTATGAGAAAAAGGATGTGAAGACAGTTTACTATTTGTCCATGGAGTTTTTGATGGGTCGTGCACTTGGTAACATGATTATCAACCTCAAAGAGGACAAAGTTGTACGCGAGGTACTTGACGAGATGGGTGTAAACTTAGACTTGCTTGAGGATGAAGAGCCGGATGCAGCTCTTGGTAATGGTGGTCTTGGACGTCTGGCAGCCTGCTTTTTGGATTCCTTATCTACACTTGGGTATCCGGCTTATGGCTGTGGTATCCGCTACAAATATGGTATGTTCAAGCAGAAAATCGAAAATGGTTTCCAGATTGAAGCACCGGATGACTGGTTAAAAGATGGTAATCCATTTGAGATGAAGCGTCCGGAATATGCCGTTGAAGTACGTTTTGGCGGTTATGTAACGGTAAGAAAAGACGAAAAGACCGGAAGGGATCGTTTTGTACAGGAAAATTATCAGTCTGTAATGGCAGTGCCTTATGATTTGCCGGTTGTCGGTTACGGAAACCACATTGTAAACACACTTCGTATCTGGGATGCTGAGGCAATTGATACGTTCAATCTGGATTCTTTTGATAAAGGTGATTATCAGAAGGCAGTTGAGCAGCAGAACCTTGCCCGTACTATTTGTGAAGTGCTGTATCCAAATGACAACCATATGGCAGGAAAAGAGCTTCGCTTGAAACAGCAGTATTTCTTTGTATCGGCAAGCGTGCAGCGTGCGATTATGAAGTATATGGAAAACCACAATGATATTCATGGTCTTCCGGAAAAAGTATGTTTCCAGTTAAATGATACCCATCCAACGGTAACAGTACCTGAATTGATGCGTATTTTGTTAGATGAATATGGTCTTGAGTGGGATGATGCGTGGGATATCACAACCCGTACCTGTGCTTATACAAACCATACAATTATGGCGGAAGCATTGGAAAAATGGCCGCTTGAGTTATTCTCCCGTCTGCTTCCTAGAATTTATCAGATTACCGAGGAAATTAACCGTCGTTTCCAGAATGAGATTCAGGCAAAGTACCCGGATAATCAGGATAAAGTAAAAAGTATGGCAATTATTTATGATGGTCAGGTCAAGATGGCACATCTTGCTATCGCTGCCGGATTTTCGGTAAATGGTGTGGCAAGGCTTCATACGGAAATTTTGAAACATCAGGAATTAAAAGATTTCTATGAAATGATGCCGGAGAAATTTAATAACAAGACAAATGGTATTACACAGCGTCGTTTCCTGCTTCATGGCAATCCGAAACTTGCTGCATGGGTAACAGACAAAATCGGTGATGAGTGGATTACAGACTTGTCTAAAATTGATAAACTTTCTGTTTTTGTGGATGATAAAAAAGCACAGCAGGAATTTATGAATATCAAATTCCAGAATAAAGTTCGTCTTGCGAAGTATATTAAGGAGCACAATGGTGTTGAAGTAGACCCTCATTCGATTTTCGATGTACAGGTAAAACGTCTGCATGAGTACAAACGCCAGCTGCTTAACATTTTGCATGTTATGTATTTGTATAATCAGTTGAAGAAAAATCCGGGTATGGATATGTATCCTCGCACTTTCATTTTTGGTGCGAAAGCTTCAGCCGGATACCGCCGTGCAAAGGCAATTATCAAACTGATTAACAGTGTTGCTGATGTAGTAAACAATGACGCTTCAATTGAAGGGAAAATCAAAGTTGTATTTATTGAAAACTACCGTGTGTCCAATGCAGAAATCATTTTTGCTGCTGCTGATGTATCAGAGCAGATTTCAACTGCAAGTAAAGAGGCATCCGGTACCGGTAATATGAAATTTATGCTAAATGGTGCACCGACCCTCGGAACAATGGATGGTGCCAATGTTGAAATCGTAGAAGAAGTAGGCGAGGAAAATGCTTTTATCTTCGGCCTTTCCTCACAGGAAGTAATTGATTTCGAGCATAATAACCAGTATGATCCGAAAGAAATTTACAACATGGATTCGGATATCCGTGCCGTGCTTACCCAGTTGATTGATGGAACATATTCCCCTGAAAATCTTGATTTGTTCCGTGAGATTTACAATTCTCTGCTTGAGACAAACGGCTATGAGCGTGCGGACCAGTACTTTATTTTGAAAGACTTCCGTTCTTATGAGGCGGCACAAAAGAAAGTAGAAGAAGCATACCGCGATGAGGAGCGATGGGCGAAGATGGCAATGCTCCAGACTGCTAAATGCGGTAAATTCTCTTCCGACCGCACCATCGAAGAATATGCGAAAGAGATTTGGCATTTGGAGAAAGTTACTTTGTAATAAAATTGAATAAATTATTTTAAAATCGAACATACTATCATCAAACAATTTTTGTGAGGTGATAGTATGTTTTTTAAACAAAAAGGATTCTATATATCATTAGCCTGTGGCATTGCTGCAATTGGCGCCTTTGCGGCGTTATGCATCAATATGAACCGCAGTGAACAAAAGGAGCCGGTGGCTTCGGCGAGTAATCCCCCGCAGGCGACCGCGGCGGCAACACCGGAGACGAAAGAAGCGTCCAGCAATCATGCAAATTCCGAGGTAAAAGAAAAGAAAACAAAGAAACGTAAGAAAAAATCTGTACAGACCAATGCAAAACCTGCGAAAAAGCAATTATCGTTTAATCAGGAAGAGGGCCTTTCCTGGCCAATAAAAGGCGATGTGCTGATGGAGTACAGTGCAGACAAAGTGGTATATTTTAAGACACTGGCACAGTACCGCACAAATCCGGCACTTCTTTTAGAAGCCAAAGAAGGAATGGATGTAAAAGCGAGTGCGGATGGTATCGTGGAATCGGTGGAAACTTCTGAAGAAACCGGTCGTACGGTTTCGATATCAATTGGTGATGGTTTTACAGTTGTTTATGGACAGTTAAAAGATGTTTCTGTAAGTAAAGGTGATATGGTTTCGGAAGGACAGGTTCTCGGGAAAATTGCAGAGCCGACAAAGTATTATAAAGAAGAAGGAACAAACCTTTATTTTCAGGTGAAGGAGAATAAAACCACGGTAAATCCGATGTTGCTGCTTAAATGAGTGTGCCGAATATATCAATAATAATACGTTTATCATCATGGCAGGGGACTTCTTTTTGTGCTACCATAAATGCAATATAATAACTATATAATGTAAAGGAGGAACTGCCATGAAACAATGGAAACGAGTTAGTGGAGTTGTTTTATCGGGAATTTTAGCTTTGTCAATGACACTTGGCGGGATGACAGCGCCGGATGCGGGGGCAAAAGCGAAAAAAGCAAAATTAAAGACAAAGAAAATTAGTGTTACGGTAGGAAAGAAGAAAACAATTAAAATTGCAAACAAGAAAAAATCCTGCAAGTACACATTTAAGAGTAACAAGAAAAAGGTTGCCAAAGTATCGAAAAAGGGTGTTGTGACCGGTCAGAAGAAGGGGACAGCCAAGATTACGGTAAAAGAAGTTAAAAAGAACGGGAAATCCAGAAAAATTGGTGTTGTCAAAGTGACGGTAACGAAGAAAAAAGCGGCGTCAAAGGTAACAGCAAAACCGACAACCAAAGCCACACAGAAACCAAATCAGGCGACAATGACAGCAGCTGCAACAGCCACGCCGGAACCGGCAGTAAAAGGCACATCGGTAAAAGTGTATACGGACGAAATTAAGGATTCTAATTTGGTTGCAGAGGCAGACGGATTTGGACATATGCCGACACCGGAACCGACAAAATCAGCAGATGCTACACCGGAACCAACACCGGCAGTGCTTGTTAATGCGGACATGGAAAAGGGCGAATATGAGCCAATCGCTTCTCGTGGTTCAGCTTCTATTTCAGTCGTTGATGATGGAGCAAATAACACAAAGAAAAGTGCTAAAGTAACAGGACGTACAGCAGACTGGCATGGTGCTTCAATTGATGTTTCTTCTTTGGTTGAAACAGACAATGAATATGCGATTTCTTTTTATGCAAAGCAGGAAACAGGAGAGGATCAGAAACTGGATCTTTCCATGCAGTATGTTGGGGATGATGAGTCCACTCATTACGATTCAATTACGTCCGTTGAACTTTCGGATTCTACATGGACAAAATGTGAGGCAACTATGACGGTGCCGGAGCACACGGGAACGATCTTGATTTACTGGCAGTCTGTGTACCAATCCAATAATGATATGGATTTTTACCTGGATGAGGTAACCATGACAGGAGTTGCAAAAACAGCGGATAAAGATGCAGGCGTTCCGGATCTTAGTACAGGACTTGTTAAAGGAAAAATCGGCAATCCGATTATGACTTCCCGGTTGACGGCGGATCCGTGGGCGATGGAGTACAACGGAAGAGTGTATGTTTATGGAACAAATGATTCCCAGCAGTACGAGGCAGCAGCGAATGCAGATAATAACTATAGCAAAATTAAAACATTGAACTGCTATTCTTCTGCGGATATGGTGAACTGGACAGATCATGGAACGATTGCAGTATCCGGAAATAAAGGAGCTGCGAAATGGTCGGCAAATTCATGGGCACCTGCAGTATGTCATAAGAAGATTAACGGCAAAGAGAAATTCTTCCTGTATTTTGCGAACAACGCAAGCAGTATTGGTGTATTGACGGCAGACAGCCCAACCGGTCCTTGGACGGATCCAATTGGCAAACCAATTATTGACCGCTCCATTAAAGGCTGTGCAGAATCTGAAATTGGATGGCTCTTTGACCCGGCAGTTTTGGTTGACGATGATGGAACCGGCTACCTTTATTTTGGTGGTATTGGTAATACCGATGGAAAGAAAGAAGACTTTATCCGCAATCCTAAATGTGCACGAGTTGTAAAACTTAGTGACGATATGACTAGTGTAGATGGGGATGCAAAAACGATTGATGCACCATTCATGTTTGAAGATTCCGGTATTAACAAAATCGGAAATAAGTATTATTACAGTTACTGCACAAACTGGACCGGAAGCGTTGACGGTGTTGCCATTGACCGTGCAGACTGCCCGACGGCAAACATTGCAGTAATGGTAAGTGACAGCCCAATGGGTGACTTTAAATATGTTGGCTGTGTTTTGAAAAATCCGGGTGCATATTTTGGAGTAACCGGTAATAACCATCACTGTTTTACACAGTTTAATGGTAAACTGTATGCATTTTATCATACGAAGAAAGACACAATAGCAGTCGGCACGAAACAGGATTACCGTACGACTTATGTAAATGAGTTAAATCTTGGTGACAATGGAGATTTTACAAATGCGGATGGAACGATTGCCGATACAAAGATGACAAAGACCGGTGTATCATCGGTTGGTACAATCAATCCTTATCAGACGGTTGAGGCAGAAACATTTGCGATGGCAGATACGGTAGGAACTGTTATTAATAATGAAAAAGCGTCCAACGAAGACTGGACCGTAAATTATTCCGTATACAATGGAAAGATTGGTGCTTATATTGGTGTGGCGGATGTTGATTTTGGAACGGATGGAGCATCTGAAATTACCATGAAACTTGGTGATTCCACATCGGATTCTTACCAGACGGTTACAAAGAAACTCGGTAAAAAGCTGACAGGAAAGCATACCATTTATTTTGAGTTTGATGCACTGGATGTTCGTATGGATTCTTGGAGCTTTAAAAAGTAATAGTATTGTTTTGTAGATGTATAAAAGGACAGCATACCATAGAAGATTGTGGTGTGCTGTTCTTTTTTGTGTTGCTATAATTCAAAATGACATGTTATAATAGCACTAATAGTTGAGGAGGTGTTTAATACATGTTTCGAATTATATATGCAGTCGAACGTGAATGTATGCCGGAGGGGTTTGAGGATAATCTTGTATTTGCTGAAGGTGAGTATGAGATGATGTTGTTTGAAAACGATACGATGATAGAAGTGGATGGCGAGATGCGTCCATACCCGGCACATACCGGAATTATTTATAAGCCCGGCCAGAGAGTTCATTATCATGCGAAAGAAGGAAGATTAACATACACATGGATACGATTCGATTGTGATGAGCCTTTGTTTGCCGAAGGCTATGTGCCGTTTGGAGTTCCTATTTTCTGTTCAAATTATGACTATTTTCTTGTTTATTGGCATATGGTTGCCTGCGAGAATTATTGGCACAGTAAAAGTGAAGAATATATTATTTCGGATTTAATGCATATTATTTTCCACTGGTTTCATGATTATGCATTTCCTAAGCAAGGCTCCAGGTATCAGCCGCTCTTAGAAAAACTGCGCGGGGATATTTATGCACATCCGGAATATGACTGGACGTTGGAAATGATGGCAGAGCGGATAAATCTAAGTCCACGCTCACTTCAGAAAGTGTATAAAAATTTTGCAAATATTTCATGTATTTCAGAAGTGATTGAGAGTCGGATGATTCGGGCAAAGATGCTTTTGGTTCGAAGTGACTTTGACGTTGGTGAGATTAGTATGCAGTGTGGATATCGCAATGTAGAGCATTTTTGCCGCCAATTTAAAAAGCATGAAGGATGTTCTCCAAGCCATTATCGTAAAGAACATTTGGTTCAGCCGTAAAGTGTGCATGATAAATCAATTTTCGTTCAAGATATATCATGGATTTGCTGTGGGAAGTGAGTTATACTAATACTCAAGTAAATCAATATTTACTTTCCCTCAAAACAAACTCTTATAACTAAAAATACTGTCATTGTGAAAACAATGGCAGTATTTTGCTTTTTTGGGGTTTTGATGGAAAAGTCAAAAAGGAGGAATCAGAGCATGAGAAAAAATGTATTTCGTGCAAAGGGGCTTACACTGTTATTAACAGCTGCCCTGCTTGTGCCGCAGATGTCGGGCGTATCTGCTGATGCAAAAGCAAAAAAACCAAAATTGAGTAGAACAAAGGTTTCCGTTACAGTGGGGAAAACAAAAAAGGTGACAGTAAAAAATGCAAAGAAAGTTACTTGGAAAGTAACAAAAAAAGCAGCCAAAATTGTTAAACTCACAAAGAAATCCAAAAAGGGAGCAACAATTAAAGGTTTAAAAAAAGGAACTGCAAAAATTTCCGTTCAAATGAAGAATGGAAAGAAAAAAGTGAAAAAGACGATTACGGTGAAAGTAAGCAGTGCCAAAAAAGTTGTTGTTACCGCAGAACCGGCTAAGACCACAAACAAACCGACAAACGGTTCAACGAATGGTCCAACAAAAGAACCGGTAAAAGAGCCAACAGCGACACCGACTGCAACATCAACAACAGAACCGTCGGCAACACCTACTGCAACGCCGACAGAAGAACCACCGGCAGAGCCAACTTTAACACCAACACCAATGCCGCTTCCGGATCTTGGTAAAAACGATGTTAAAGTTGACCTGACAAAAGAAAACGAATACGGGCAGAATTCAGTATTGGAAGATACCATTACTTATTATGAAGGAAATGGTGTAAGCTATACATCGACCGGAGAATTTAGCGGTGGTGGTGTAGCATACTGGACCAATGCAGACAAGTCCGGAATTGATTTATCCAAATACAAATCCATTCGTATTGTAGCGTCATCAGATACAGCAAATACACCTGTTGTTTGTGAATTGCTGAAGAGCAATCCGGCAAATGTATGGGGTGGTGGAATCGACGTATTTGATGGCTACAGTGAGTACAATGCTATTACAGAAGCTGGTAAAGCACAAGTGTTTGAATTCCAGATTAGTGATGATTTGGCAGCTGTTTTGGCAGAGGGAACACTTGCTTACGGTATTCGCTTGAAATACAATGCATATCATACGGATGGTGACGATTTACCAAATTGCAATTTTAATATTTATTCCATTATTCTTATGGGAAAAGATGATGTGCCAGAGCCAACAGCAACACCAACAGAAGAACCGACACCAACACCTGGTGTGGCAAGCGGAAGTGCTGCGGTTGTGGTAACAGCGACAGGAAGTGCGGCAGGACTTGATTTGGAAGAGGGAGATACTCTTGATTTAAATGCCAGTGTAAGCACTACTGGATGTGCGGTAACCGGTGATATTGTTTGGACAAGCTCCAATGAAGAGGTAGCAACGGTTAGTGCAAGTGGCGCATCGGCAACAGTAACGGCGGG
>UMJK01023412.1_pt1 | contig 17669 bp, 17 predicted proteins | sample 1966021 | NCBI WGS metagenome assembly UMJK01 (sample SAMEA4836151, study PRJEB28245) | human gut metagenome | biome: gut microbiome; material: fecal sample | place: Denmark | collected 2008
TATTTTACCTGCTTTAAAATGGCGGGTGTAATTTTTGCGCGGTGCGGCTATGGGGAACTTGTTCATCGAGATTTATTTTGACGTTTACTTTACCGTTCCCGCCCCGCTGTTACATTCGATATTCACAAACGGTCTCTGACAGTTTTAACTCGGGAAATCAGTGCGCGTCGCGCACAAAAAATATAAAAATCTTCAAAGGAGAGGATCAAATGAAAAGAGGCACGAAAGTTTTTCTCTGCCTTCTGAGCGTCGTGCTTGCAACGCTCATCGTCGCAGCGTGCATTTACTGCGGGTATTATCCGCACTACAAGCGCAATCAGCACGCCGCAGTTATCGCGGATAAGCCGCTCGAGCGCGGGGAGATGCGCATTATGAGCTGCAATCTGCGCTGCGCGAACACCTCCGACCTCGGTAAAACAAGCTGGTTCTACCGCGCGGATCTCATCGTCAAGAACATAGAAGCGGAGGCGCCGACCATCATCGGCTTCCAGGAGGCTACGAAGTGGCAGTACAACTATATGTGCCGCACGCTTCAGGGCTATGACTCGGTCATAACCTTCCGCGACGAATCGACTTTCTCCGAGGGCTGCCCGGTGTTCTACCGCACCGACCTCTACGACCTCGTTGACAAGGGCTCGTTCTGGCTCTCCGAGACTCCCGAAAAGATGAGCAAGGACTGGGGCTCGGCGTGTTACCGCATATGCAGCTATGTCATTCTCAAGGAGAAGCAAACGGGACTTGATTTTGTCGTGTTCAACACGCACCTCGACCATGTCAGCGAAGAGGCGAGAATAAAGGGCATAGGCGTTGTGCTCGACAAGATAGCGCAGTTCGGATCTCTGCCCGCGATGATAATGGGCGACTTCAATGTTGAAGAGGACACCCCGACCTACCGCAGCGCGACCGAGAACTTCTTCGATGTCAAGTATCAGACGGAGAACCCGATAAAGAGCTGCACCTATCAGAATTGGGGCAAAAATCTCGACTATGACTGCATAGACTACATAATGATCTCCAAGACCGGCTTCAAGGTCAACAGTTACGACGTTGTCAGGACGACCTACGACGGAGTTTATCCGAGCGACCACTTCCCGATAACGGCGAGCCTCACCCTCACGCAGAACTGAAAATCACCTCCGCACGGCGAAAGTCATGCGGAGGTTTTTAATTGATGTCATGATATTTTCAGGTTGAGCTTGAGCTTGTCGGATATCATGGCGATAAACTCGCTGTTAGTCGGCTTGCCGCGGGAGTTCTGTATGGTGTAGCCGAAGTAGGAGTTGAGCACATCGACGTCGCCCCTGTCCCAAGCGACCTCGATGGCGTGACGGATGGCACGCTCGACGCGCGACGGAGTTGTTTTGAAGGTCTTTGCGACCGTGGGATAGAGCAGCTTCGTGACGGAATTCATTATCTCGCCGTCGTTGACCGCGAGTATAATCGCCTCGCGCAGATACTGATAGCCCTTTATGTGCGCGGGCACGCCGATGCGGTGCATTATCTCGGAGACGGTGACCTCAAGGCTGTTGTCGGAGCTTGAAAAGGAGACTATATTTCCCTGCGCCGGAGCGGAGAGCCCCGAGAGCTGTTTTATCCTTTGAATGAGCATCTGCGTATCAAAGGGCTTTATGAAATAGTAGTCCGCGCCGTTTTGAGTTATCTCCTGCTCGAGGCGCGGATTCGCGTTTGACGCGGTGACGAACACCAGCGGGCGCGGCTCAAGGCGCATATCCGCGAGCCCTCCGAGCACGCCGATAGCGTCCGTGCCCTGCATGAAAGCGTCCATTATGAGCACGTCCGGTCTGCTACCCTGCCTGAAAAGTCGAAGTATCTGCGCGCCGTCCTTGCGAACGGTCTCGACCTCAAAGCCGCTCGAGCGCAGAGCCGCGGCGCAGCCCGTCTGAGTGTCCGTATCCTGTGCAAGCATGATTTTTAACATTTTTCCCATAATTAGTACCTCCGGGTTGATTTTTCATTTGGATTTTACCATATATGGGAATAAATGTCAATAATTATTTACCATTTTTTGGCAATTTTTATTTTTAACCCCTCTTTTACTACGCCGCGTCGGAATATCCGGGCGAAGAGATACGCTCAGCTTCGTCTGTCATAGTCTGTGCAAAAATCGCATAGCCCTTGCGTGGGTCGTTGACAAAGACGTGCGTCACCGCGCCGACGAGCATACCGTTTTGGATTATCGGGCTGCCGCTCATGCCCTGCACTATGCCGCCCGTCTTTTCTATCAGCCGCTCGTCGCACACCTCGACCGTCATGTTGCGCTGCCCGCTTTTTGTATACAGCTTCGTTATCTCGATATCATAGTACTGCGGGCCGTTTCCGTCTACCGTCGAAATTATCTGCGCTTTGCCCGTCTTAACTTCGTCGATTATCGCCACTGGGATTTCCTCTCCCTGCGGCAAAGCTTCAAACGCGCCGTAAACGCCTATGCCGCAGTTTTCATACAGCTCGCCTATCTCACCCGGAGCAAACACGCCGCAAAGCTCGCCGGGCGAGCCGTCCTTGCCCTTATAGCAGCCCTTTATCGCGGCGTTTACCGCGTCGCCGCCCGATATCGGCAGCACCTCGCCCGTGTCAACGTCGCAGACCGCGTGGCCGAGCCCCGCGAAAATCCCGTTTTTTCGGTCATAGAACGTCACCGTGCCTATCCCCGCCGACGAGTCGCGAACCCAGAGCCCGGCCTTGAATTTTTTGTCCGTCCTGCTTCGCGCCGGCAGCAGGCTCACGGTCTGCCTCTTGCCCGCGCGTTCGATGAGCAGATCGATTTCGTCGCCTCCGCTCGACTCGACGGCGGAGGAAATGTCGTTATTTCTGCTGACGGGCGCGCCGTTGATTTCAAGAATGATATCGCCTTTTTTGAGCCCCGCGCGAGCCGCCGGGCTGACTGCGCCCGCCGCCGTGTCTATCTCCTCGCTCCCGACTATCAGCACGCCGCGCGTATAGAGCCTTATGCCGAAGATCCCGCCGCCGACGGTGACATATCTGCGCTGAGACACCTTCACCCTTGCGGTTTTTACCGGAAACAGTCCGAACGCCTTGACCTCAAGCTCGTAGTCGCCCTGCGGCGATGCGGCCGCGGATGCGGAAAATACGCTCTCGCCTATCTCGGCGCCGCTGCCCGCGACGACGCAGTATTCGTCGGGCAGCTGGATTTCGCCGTAAGCGACGCAGGAAAATATTCCCACAGAGAGCATGAGCGCCACGGCGCTGAAAAATCTTATTACCTGCCTCATTCTCCGCCCCCTTTTTTTTATTGTCCGATTTCGGACACTGATATTTTTTCCGCGCCGCTCGGCATTATCGCCGGAAAACAAAGGGCGAAACGGAAAATAAAAAATTTTTCAAAAAAGTTTCGCGTTCTAATCTTTCTTTAATTTTCGCGGGTTATCATGTAGGTGCAATAAGGGACACGATCCCGATAAGAAAGGACAGATAATATGAGTATTTTCAAATCAATCGGAGTCGCGCTCATGACAGTTATTATGGCTATCTTCTCTGCATTTGCCCCGCCGCAGGATAAGCCCGATTCGGGCTCGGGCAACTCCGGCCAGACCCAGCAGGAAGTAAGAATAACCCTTGACGGCGCAATAGACATCGCAGTCGCCGACGCGGGTGTCGCCAGAGCCGACGCGAGATTCACCGAGGCAAAGCTTGACGCAGACGACCGCGTGCCCCACTACGACATCGAGTTTGTCGCAGGGGAAAATGAATATGACTACGAGATAGCGGTCTCGGACGGACGAATCCTCAAAAAAGAGGTCGAGCCCGCAGACCCCTCGAAGCCCTCCGACCCTCAGCCCGACGTCTCCGGCTATATCGGCATTGACGAGGCAAAGGCGATAGCGCTCAGAAAAGTCTCCCTCGATGAGTCGCAGGTCACGTTCAAAAAGGCGAAGCTCGACACCGACGACCGCGTGCCCCACTACGACATTGAGTTCGTTTACGGCGGCTATGAGTACGAGTTCGAGATAAACGCCAAGACCGGTGCGATAATCGAGTTTGACCGCGAGCTTGAGGACAAAAAGCCGCAGGTCGATACCTCGAAGTTCATCACCGTTGAAGAGGCAAAGGCCGCCGCGCTCAAGAGAGCCTCTCTTGACGAGTCGCAGGTCACCTTCACAAAGACAAAGCTTGACACCGACGACCGCATCCCCCACTACGATATAGATTTCGTTTCGGGCGGCTATGAGTACGAGGTCGAGGTCAACGCGAAAAACGGCAGAATAATCGGTTACGAGCGTGAGCGCGAGGAGAAGAAGCCGCAGGTCGATACCTCGAAGTTCATCTCCGCCGACGCCGCAAAGAAAGCGGCTCTCGCCCACGCCGGACTCACCGAGGCGCAGGTCACCGAGCTCGAGGCAGAGCTTGACACCGATTCGCTCACCGCGCACTACGATGTAGAATTCAAGTGCGGCGGCTATGAGTACGAGTACAAGATTAACGCAAAGAGCGGAAAGGTCATCTCATTCGAAAAAGAGAGAGACTGATAAAAAAGCTTCTTTCACGACCCCGGACAGATAAAAATTCAGACAGCGGATTCTTCCCAAAGAACTCGGCGGGCGGGATCTGCTGTCTTTTATATTTGTTTTATCAGTCGTGTTGATGATCGTAGTAGTAGTCGTACGCTTCCTCGTAGTCCTCGAAATCGTAGTAATAGTAGTCGTAGAAATCCTCGGGGTCGTTGAATTCGCAGGCTTTGTACGGGTCGTCGCAGCGGGGCTTTTTCGTCGTGGTCACGGGGCGGCTGCCGGAGGATGAGCCGGTCGGGCCGGACGGACGGTATGAGCCCTGACTGCCCGAGGCGGGCGGATTCTTCGGTACGGCCTCATATTCGGGATAGTGACGCACCCATTCTACGACACCGTTTCTCGTCTCTGCCGCATAATATGCGTATAACCAAGCAGAATACTCCGACTGCTTTGCGTAATAGGGGATCTTCCAATAATATTTATGATACCCCTCGCGGCGGGCAACTGTCTGATCGTAGAACTTTGAATATTTGAGCGGGTCATAGTTGACGGCGGTCGCCTTGCCGAGCTTTGTTGAATTTATCAGCTCCTCCGGCATTCCCTCATACGGCAGAATCTCCGAGACGGGGGTTATCCCCTTGTCGGTTTTTATTCCGAGAAAGTGAGTCTCTCTGCCGTCATTGACCGATATCAGGTTTTGTCTGCTGATGTAGACACTGTAGTTTATTTCATGCTCCTCGCCCGACCCCGTCACATACTCGCCGACATAATATGTGTGCAGGGAGATACAGATAAACGGGTAGTCGGACTTCACGCCGTCGAGCTCGTCGAGAAAATAATAGAACTTCTTCCAGTCCTTTATTTTTTCGGGCGGGTCTAATTTCAGCGATACTTCAATTTCATATTTTATCGGGTCCTCGGTTTCGTCATAGCGGTATTTGTTGCTGTACGGCTCATGAATAACTGATTTGACCGTAAGCTGCGCGTTGACCTTGTGCTTTTTGCAGACGGCGGCAAATGCTTCTCTGAGCCTCAATTGCTCGGCGTCCGCCGTATCGTGTCGGTACAGGCTCTCGTCGGCCTCGCTCTGCCGGCGGGATTCGTCCTCGCGGGCGGTATTTATTACGTTTCTCGCAAAAAGCCCCAGCGTGACGATCAAAATAAGCACGCATATTATGCTGACAACTATCCCCGCCGTATTCGGCTTGTTCTTGGTCTGTTCGCTCATGTCCTCCCTCCTTACAGCTCTGCAAACCCGGGATTATTTCTTCTTTTTTCTCTTCTTGTCCGTGTATTCTGTATCTTTAATTCCGGGATTGACAAGCTTCAGCTTGCGCCTCTGGCGGCGTTTGTAATTCTCGATAACAAACAGCGCGATATAGCCGACTATCAGGAACGCCGCTATTGATGCGATTATTTTAAACACGGTGCTCGAGGCGGTCTTTTTTATCATCGCGCCCAAAAACAGCAGGACGTTTCTCGACACATCCTCATTGGCGACGAGCTTTATCCGCGCTATCTCCTCGCCCGCATATAGCACACGCGCCTCGCATATCTCCTGCCCTCTTTTTACGGGCGCGTCAATGCTCTTGGGAACGGTCTCCGGCACGGGCTCGATGAGCACGCTCCCCGCGTCCGCCCCCGTCGGGATAAGCGCCAGCACCTCCTCGCCCGGGACGAGCGAGATATGGTCGGTTCTGAACGAGAGCTTCAATGGGACTTCGGTTATTATCTGAGTCGGGCTCGCTATCGACTTCAATTCGATATGATTAAACACCCAGTTGAACATTCTGCGGCAGTCGACAAACGCGCAGTTTTCAAGCGGCTCGTCGTCGTCGATGTTCTTCATCGGCGCGTTCATTATCACGCACAGGTAGTTGTAGCCGTTGCCCGTGCCTTTTGATATGACGCAGCGCCCGGCGTTGTCGGTAGAGCCGGTCTTTATGCCCACGGCATAGGGCGAATAGTAGTCGGCATATGCCTTGTTCATGAGGTTGTTGGTGTTGTGCAGTATGCGCGACTCGCTCTTGTTCGTGGCGGGGACTTTATATATCGTAGTCGAGGTTATCTCGGAAAAATATGGCAGGGTCAGCGCGTGCCTTGTTATTGTCATCAGGTCGCGCGCGGTGGTGTAGTGGTTCGGGTCGTCGAGTCCGTGGGCGTTGGCGAAATGCGTATTTTTGCAGCCGAGCGCCGCCGCCTTGTCGTTCATCATCTTGACAAAGCCCTCCATCGAGCCGCCTATGTGCATCGCAAGGACATTTGCCGCGTCGTTTCCGCTTCGCACGAGCATACAGTAGAGCAGGTTTTTAACGCTCATCTTCTCGCCCGGCTCGAGGCCGACCATTGAGCTTCCCGTGCCGTCGAGCAGGTGTATGGTGCTGTAGTCCGCCTCGACCTCCTCGTCGAGGTTCTTGCAGTTTTCGAGCACGACAGTCGCCGTCATTATCTTGGTCAGCGAGGCGGGTGCGGTCTGCTTGTCGGCATCCTTTTCGAAAATTACCGTGTCGTTGTCGAGGTTTATCATCAGATAGATTCCCGCGTATATCGGGTTATCTCCGCTGTCTGTCAAACTTTTCTCGTATACCGCGTTATAATTGGCGTAGGCAGGCGCAGAAGAGAGCACAGACACGATAAGAATGAAACAAAATAAAATTTTTATGAGTTTTTTCATAGACAGTCACCGCCGAATGATGTATTATATATATAAACGATATAAGATAGCTTTGTCCTGACGCTATGCTATAATGATTATATCAGTTTCAGGCTGTAAAATAAAGTGATAAAACGGATTTTGTTTATCAGGGGGATTAAAAATCATGCTTTATGTTACGGGAGATACCCACGGAGATTACGAGCGGTTCACCTCATCCGCGCTCAAAAAACTGAAAAAGGGCGACACGCTCTTCATCTGCGGCGATTTCGGATTTATCTGGGACGGCTCGAAGAACGAGGAGAAGCTGCTCAAAAAGATAGGCAAGCTCAAATACAATGTCTGCTTTATCGACGGCACGCACGAGAATTTCAGCAGGCTCAAGGAATATGAGGTCTCCGAGTTCAAGGGCGGCAAGGTTCATCATATCACGGGCAACCTCTATCATCTCATGCGCGGTCAGGTCTATGACTTCGACGGCGTGAGCGTGTTTGCCATGGGCGGCGGAGAGAGCCCGGACATAGATATCCGCTCCGACCTCGAATCATGGTCGGGCGACGAGATACCCACCGAGGCGGAGCTGACCGAGGGCGCAAACAACTTAAAGAGGCTCGGCAACAAGGTCGATATCATCATCACCCACGAGCCGCCGATGAAAATCAAAGGATTTTTGAAACTCAAGGACAAGGAGCCCGTGCGCGTGACGGGACTCAATACATATTTTGAGGAGCTCGGCGCCGCCTGCGAATACAAGCACTGGTTCTTCGGCTCGATGCATATCGACAAATTTATATCCTCGTCCCACATCGCGGTGTTCCAGCATATCATCAACGCCGAGACCTGCGAGATTGCAAAATAAACAGAATACACCCTGCCCGCAGAAACGGTTTTCCGCCGCTTCTGCGGTTTTTTTAGGCAGAGGAAGAAAGATTCGGTCTCGCCTGCCGGCTCGGTCGGTGCTTCCGCACTCCTCGACACGCTCCGCGCCCGATATTCAAAGCTTTTTATCCAAACAAAAAGTGAAACCGTTCGTTTCACTTACGGTAGAATAATTTGCTCTGCGAATTGTGATATTCGAAGCTTCGCGTCAAGCGGAATGAAATAAATCCTCACCGCCGCAGTGATTTCACACGCCGCAGACGCATTTCACGCCCGCAGGGCATTTCACAAATCACGAAAGGGATTTTCTTTCGTTGAAAAAGCGCTTGCATTTGCAAGTGCTTTTTTCATGCCTGTTCGACATTAACAGCCGAATTAAAAGCGCCGAAGTGAATTTCATACCCTAAAAAATGCGTTTCATACCAAAATTAAACTAAACATGAAAATCTATGCTATAATAAGCCTGACATAAACGGGAGGGTAAGAATATGAAACTCAAAAGAACAATCGCGGCAATTCCGGCATTCCTTGCGCTGGCTTCCTTCGCGGGATGCAGGAAGGACAAAAAGAACGACCCCGCATCATCGACCTCGGCAGGAGCCGTTGCGGCGGAGACATCGGAGAACGAAACAGAGGAGACGGAAGAGGGAGCAGCGGGCGAAACGAAGGAAAGTGAAAAAGCAGCTGCAAGCAGCTCGGTTAAAATGAATCCGCGCACAAAAAAACCGTATTATTTTCTTGACATAAACTCCGACTTATTAGGCAACAGCGATTGGAACAATTGGGTCGAGGTTTCAAACGGCAGTTACAAAAACGGTAAATATGTTATAGAAAACGAGTATTTCTATGACAAAAGCGGAAATAAGACAGGTGAAAAGCGCCATAACGAAAACGGCACATCGAAGTTCTATCCCCGCGAGGTCAAATATAACGGCGACGGAACCGTTAAGTCTATGCCGGATGACACATCGGGTCAGGCCTGTATTTTTTATAAATACGACTCCCAAAAGCGTGTTACGGAAAAGGAACTTCGTTTCGATGACGGAGCCGTATATATTCATAAGTACTCATACGACAAGCTCGGCAGATTAACGGAGCTGGAGGAGCTTCGCAAAGACGACTCGGAAAAAACAAGGCTGTACGGAAAAACGGTATTTACATATGACAAAAAAGGAAATCCGGTCTTAGCCAAATTCGAAAAAGGCGACTTTGGCTCCATGTCCTACGATCAAGTCGCAATGGAGTATGACGCACAAAATAATTTGACACAGGTTAAAGCTCACTCGGTAAACGGCAATTGGGTTCTCCTTGCAAAGAACAAATATGACGGCAAAAACAATCTGGTTGAGCGGACATATTACGACAACAGGGACGGTACGGTTTCAAATCATACCGTTATCGAATATGACAAAAACAACAGCATAACAAAATTCACACAAAAACGGCAAGCTTCCGACGATGTCGGAAAATGGGAAGTATTCCAGCAAGTTTGCGAAAACGACAAATACGGGAACGCCGTTAAAATATCCCGATATTCCGGAGAGAGCATGGAGAAGCTCGAGCTTGACGGAGTTTTTGCGATGTCATACAAATATGAGGGGAATCGCGTAACGGTCATAACGGAGAGACTTGACTCCGCAGACGAAAGACTGCACAACGTAACTGTCTACGAATATCGCTCGCACGCCCCGATGATGACTCTTGAGGAAACGAATAAATTTTCCGCGATAGAATATTTATATTGATTGCAAATGTAAATTGTCAAATTAATAGCAATGAAGCAAATTAAACGGAAGAGTAAGAATATGAAACTCAAAAGAACAATCGCGGCAATTCCGGCATTCCTTGCGCTGGCTTCCTTCGCGGGATGCAGGAAGGACAAAAAGGACGACCCCGCATCGACCTCGGCAGGAGCCGTTGCGGCGGAGACACCGGAGAACGAAACAGAAACAGAGGCGCAGGCGGAAACGGAAACGACGAAATAACTGTAAACATAGTCGAAGTCAACTATAAACCCAACGGCAAAATTGACTCTAAAGAAGACAGCGTTTACATATTTAAATATTTTAAAAACACACCCGTGAGGTCGCTTGTTGATAACTGCGTTTTGCCTCATGCTTAAGAATAAGACGTTATATTGAGGACTAAAAAATAAGCGGAGGCATTATATGCCGATGTCTGCGAATCCCGCCGGCAATGCTTTTTGCGGAAAGTGCGGAAAGCCCTTTGTCAGCGTCTGCCTCAAGTGCGGCGCTAAGCTTGCCGACGGACAGCGCTTCTGCGGCGCCTGCGGATTCGGTGCGGTTGCGGCAATTATTGCCCTGCTCGCCGCACCTCTTGCCAATGCCGTTATAAAGAGCGAGACAGGCTTTGATATAAAAGCTTTATCCGCCGAGGCCACCCCGTGGGTGCTGCTTGTGCTCTGTGTACTGGCGTTTGTGCTCAAAAAATTTGTCTTTGATAAACTCGCGGAAAAGGCCGAGAGCTGAAAACAATATTATACGGCCGTGCGGAAGCTCGCATGGCCGTATAGTTTTTATATCAGCTTTTTCAGCGCCTTACTGACTGCCGCCGCCGAGGCCTTGCCGCCCAAAGCGCGCATACACTGCCCGATGAGAAATTGAAAAGCCTGCGTCTTGCCGTCTCTGTACTGCGAGACGCTCTTTTCGTTTTCCGCGAGAACGCGCCTCACCGCATCCTCTATAGCGGCGGTATCGGTCAACAGTCCGAGTCCGTTTTTTCGGACATATTCGGCGGGCTCGGCGTTTTCGGTCACTACCTTTGCAAAGACCTTTTTTGCCGTCCCTCTGTTTATCTCACCCGACGAGAGCATATTTATCAGCCTGCCCAACGAGTCGGGGTCGAAATTCGCGTCCTCAATGCTCATCCCCGCGCCGCGCAGCACTGCGGGCAACTCGACGTTTATCCAGGCCGCAGCGTCTCTTGCGCTCCCGCAGACAGCCGTTGTGCGGTCAAAGAGCTCCGCCGTAAACGGCGAGGACATCAGGGTGTCCGTATCCGCCTTGGAGAGCTTGTATTTTTCCTGCCAGCGGCGGCGTTTCGCCTGCGGCAGCTCGGGCATATTCGCCCGAATTCTCTCGACTTCTTCGGGCAAAATGGCGACGGGCGGTATGTCGGGCTCGGGAAAATATTTGTAGTCGCTCGTGTCCTCCTTTGAGCGCATCGGGAAGCTCACTCCCGCGCCGTCATCCCAGCGGCGGGTCTCCTGAATTATTTTTTCTCCGCGCTCTATTAGCCTTATTTGCCTCTCGCTCTCGCTTTTTATTGCGCGTTCGGCGGCTCTGAACGAATTGAGATTCTTCATCTCCGTGCGCGTTCCGAGCTTGCTTTCGCCCTGCGGGCGGACGGATAAGTTTATATCCGCCCTCAAAGAGCCCTCCTGCATTCGGCAGTCCGACACGCCGGAAAAGCGCATGAGCTCGCGGAGCTTTTCGAGATATTCGACCGCCTCCTCTGCGCTGTTCATATCCGGCTCGCTGACTATTTCGAGCAGCGGCACTCCGCAGCGGTTGCAGTCGATGAGCGTGCGGTTTAAGTCGGGGGAGTGCATGAGCTTGCCCGCGTCCTCCTCCATGTGCATCTCCTTTATGCGCACGGTTTTGCCGCTGTCGAGCGTGACGGAGCCGTTTCGGCACAGCGGCAGATAGAGCTGAGATATCTGATAAGCTTTCGGCAAATCGGGATAGAAATAATTCTTGCGGTCAAAGCGGCTCACGGGCGCTATCCCGCAGCCCGCCGCAAGCCCCGCGCGAACGGATAATTCGACGGCCTTTCTGTTGAGCGTCGGCAGAGTGCCGGGCAGCCCCAAGCAGACGGGGCAGACGTGGGTGTTGGGCTCGCCGCCGAATTTTGTGGGGCAGGAGCAGAAAATTTTAGTCTCTGTCAGCAGCTCTATGTGGACCTCGAGCCCTATGACGGTTTCGTATTTCATTTTACCGCCTCCCCCAAAGCACCCGCCGCGCTTAAAAGATTTCCGTCGTCAAACGGAGCCGCCATGAGCTGGAGGGCGCACATATTTTTGCACGGGATGCTTATCGCGGGGAGCCCCGCGAGATTCGCCGTGACGGTGTATGCGTCGCCGAGATAGGTTTTCAGCGGGTCTTTAAGGCTCTCGCCGAGCCTCGGAGCCGCCGACGGATATACGGGACACGCTAAAAAATCATATTTTTCGAAAGCATTTAAAACCGCGTCGCGTATTACTCTGCGGGCCTTCAGAGCCCTGTTGTAGTATGCGTCGTAGTATCCCGCGCCGAGCACGAAGTTTCCGAGCATTATCCTGCGCCTGACCTCGCGCCCGAAGCCCTCCGAACGGCTTTTGATATACATTTCGGTCGGGTCGGCGGCGTTTTCGGCGCGCCGCCCGAAGCGAACTCCGTCGTACCGCGCGAGATTCGAGCTCGCCTGCGCGCAGGCAATTATATAGTAGGCGGGCACGGAAAATTCAAGCGGCGGCAGAGAGAAATATTCGACTTCCGCGCCGAGCGCCTCAGCCTTTTTCAGCGCGGCTGCGACAGCCTCGCGGATATCTTTGCCGCAGGAGGAGATAAACTCTTCGGGAACGCCTATTTTTTTGCCGCGAAGCGAAAATTCTTCGCCGTCCGCCCGAGAGGGCTTTATTTCTTCGCTCGTCGCGTCGCCGCCGTCGCACCCGGAGATTATATTTTCGAGAGCCGCGCAGTCGGCTGCCGCAGTCGCTGTCACACCTATCTGATCAAAGGACGAGGCGTAGGCGACAAGGCCGTTTCGGGAGACTGCGCCGTAGGTCGGCTTGAAGCCGAAAACCCCGCAAAACGCCGCGGGCTGCCTGACGGAGCCGCCCGTGTCCGAGCCGAGCGCGAGCGGGATTATACCCGCCGCAACAGCCGCCGCCGCGCCCGACGACGAGCCGCCGGGTACGCGCGTTTCGTCGAGGGGATTCAGTACCGCGCCGAAATATGAGGTCTCGCCCGTCGAGCCCATGGCGAATTCATCCATGTTGAGCTTTCCGACAACGATAAGCCCCGCGTCCTCGAGCTTTTTTATCGCCGTCGCGCTGACGGGCGGCGCATAATCTTCGAGTATGCGCGACCCGCAGGTCATTTTAACTCCCTCGACCGCGATATTATCCTTTATGCCTATCGGCACGCCCGCAAGCGGGGAAATGTACTCTCCCACGTCGAGCCGCCGCTGTATCTCCGCGCCCTTTTCGTATGCGCGTTCGCGGCAGAGCGTGATAAAGCAGTTGAGCCGTCTGTTTTCTTCCTCCGACTTATATACCGCGTCGAGGACTTCGGCGATTTTTATCTCGCCGCGCCCGATTTTTTCGCCCAGGCCGAGGGCGGAAAGCTTAATTATATCTCCCATGCCGCACCTCATTCCACTGTTTTCGGGACGGAGAAGCAGCCGTCCGCCGTCTCGCAGGCGTTACAAAGCGCCTCGTCCGATCCGAGTGTCTCACCCGGCTCGTCCTCGCGCAGGACATTCACTCTGCCGGACAGGTGGACGAGCGGCTCAACGCCGTCGGTGTCGAGCGCCGAGAGCGTGTCCATATATGTTATTATCTTTTCAAAATCTCTGCGGCAGTCGGCGCGTTCTTCGGAGCTGAGCTCTATGTGCGCGAGTGCTTCGAGATGCTCTATAAGCTTGTCCGTTATTTCCATATGCCTGCCCTCCGTCAAGTTCTGATACGATTATATCAGAAAAAGGCAAAAATTTCATCAGTTTTGCGCTCATAAACCGTGCGCCGGGGGAAAGAATACGGAAGGATTCAAAAAATCCTAATTTTCCCGCAGAGGGATCTATGGAGTGTGCTCTTGATGGAAAACCGTAATCAGCAGAACAAACAGGGTCAGAACCAACAGAATCAGCAGCAGAACAACAAGCAGCAGAATCAGCAGGAGAACAAGGCCAAAAACAAGCGCGACAAGCTTAAAGAGGAATAACCTCACCCGCTAAAAGGCGGGTACATATTCATGCCTCCGCGAGCCGTTTTGCTCAGGGGGCTTTTTGTGGTTGCAACCGAGAGCGTTTTATGGTAAAATACTTCTATAAACACCGTTTTATAAAAAAGAAAGGATTGAAGTACAGTGGGAAAGAAAAAATCACCCGAAAAGCTTGTCATAGCAGCCGCTTCCGCAGGTGCAGCAGTCGGTGCGGCATATCTCGCTCTGGGCAACGTTATTTTCAACATGACCATGAGCAAGAAGTCTATAGCCAAGAAAATTGAGGCAAAGCAGGGCACTTATAACGAGATCACTCAGAGGGGCATGGAGTGGTTTGAAGCCTCCAATCCCGCAAAGGTGAAGATAGTTACCCCGCGCGGCGGTTATGTCCACGGCGAGATAATCCTCGCGGACGAGCCGAGCGACGTCTGGGTCATCGTTGTTCATGGCTACACCGGCTCGCCCAAGAGCATGGGCGCGTTCGGCAAGAGGTTCCACGAGATGGGCTTCAACTGCCTGTTCCCGCACCTCTGCGGCCACGGAGACAGCGAATCGAACCATGTCGCCATGGGCTGGGATGACAGAATAGACATCAAGGCATGGGTCGATTATATAATCAACGAGGACCCGAACGCAAAGATCGTGCTCTTCGGTCTCTCCATGGGCGCGGCCACCGTTATGATGACTACAGGCGAGCCGCTCGAGCCGAATGTCGTCTGCGCCATTGAGGACTGCGGATACACCTCCGTTTGGGACGAGTGCAGATCAAACATAAAGGACGCGTACAGCCTGCCCGTGTTCCCGTTCCTTACGGCGGCAAGAAGCGCCACAATGCTTCGTGCGGGCTACGATATGAAAAAGGCGTCCTGCATAGAGCAGGTCTCCCGCTCCGTCACGCCGACCCTGTTCATCCACGGCGATAAGGACGATTTCGTTCCCTTCTGGATGCAGGAGCGCGTCTACCGCGCCGCCGCGTGCGACAAGGAAAAGCTTGTTATCCCCGGCGCGCCGCACGCAGAGGCCTCTACGGTCAACCCCGACAAGTACTGGCCCGCAGTCGAAAAGTTCATCAGAAAATATATCTGAGAGTAAGCCGATGCAAAGTCCCCGTGTGAGCTTCATGCGGGGATTTTTTTTCTTTTGCGTGCGCGTCCGTATTGCTTCAAAACGGTTGCAAAGGCTGCACGGAAGTTGTATAATTAATTGGTTGATTTTGATAAAATTCGCGCCGAATAGCGGCGCAAACTGCGGCGATAAAGCGCGTCAGGCGCAAAAAATATACTGTGAGGTTTTATAATGTTCAAAGTGGGATTCGACAACGACCTTTATATCAAAAAGCAATCGGAGCAGATAAGCCGACGCATAGAGGACTTCGGCGGCAAGCTCTATCTTGAGTTCGGCGGCAAGCTCTTCGACGATTACCACGCCTCGCGCGTCCTGCCCGGCTTCAAGCCCGACAGTAAGCTCCAAATGCTCAAGAATATCGGCTCGAATGTTGAGATCGTCATCGTTATAAACGCGAGCGATATCCAGAACAACAAGATGCGCCGCGACCTCGGCATAACCTATGACAGCGACGTTTTGAGGCTCATCGACGCATTCCGCGCCATAGAGCTTTTCGTCGGCAGCGTGGTTATCGCGCAGTATAAGGGTCAGCCCGCCGCGCTCGCCTTCAAAAACAGGCTCGAAAAGCTCGGCGTGCGCGTGTTCATCCACTATCCCATAGAGGGCTACCCCTATAATATACCTCACATCGTCAGCGAGGACGGCTTCGGCAAGAACGAGTACATAGAGACCGAGCGTCCGCTCGTCGTCATAACCGCACCGGGCCCCGGCAGCGGAAAGATGGCGACCTGCCTCTCCCAGCTTTACCACGACAACCTGCGCGGCATAAAGGCGGGATACGCAAAGTTCGAGACTTTCCCGATATGGAATCTGCCCTTAAAGCATCCCGTGAACCTCGCATATGAGGCGGCGACCGCCGACTTGAACGATGTCAACGTTATCGATCCCTACCACCTCGAGGCCTACGGCAAGACCACCGTCAACTATAACAGAGACGTTGAGGTTTTCCCCGTGCTCAATGCGATATTCGAGAAAATCGAGGGCGTGAGCCCCTATAAGTCGCCGACCGATATGGGCGTCAACATGGCAGGCTACTGTATCTCCGACGATGCCGCGACCCGCGACGCCTCTTTGAACGAGATAATCCGCCGCTATTTCAACGCCCTGTGCGACCACAAGAGAGGGCTTACGGGCGACGCGGAGCTGACTAAAATCGAGAGCCTGATGAATCAGGCGGGCATCACCGAGGAATACCGCCGCTGCGTGCGCCCCGCGCTCGACAGAGCGAGAGATACGGGCAATCCCGCGGTGGCGATAGAGCTGCCCGACGGCAGACTCATAACCGGAAAAACCTCCGACCTTCTCGGCGCGAGCTCGGCGGCGATACTCAACGCCGTAAAGCTGTTAAGCGGTCAGCCCAAGGAACAGCTGCTCATAGACCCCGGCGTTATAGAGCCGATACAGCTGCTCAAGACGAATATCCTCGGCAACAACAACCCGCGCCTGCACACGGACGAAGTTCTCATCGCGCTGACCATGAGCGCGATACAGAGCGAGCCCGCAAAGAAAGCGTTCGACGCACTCTCACTCCTGCGCGGCTGCGAGGCACATTCCTCCGTCATTCTCTCCCAGGTCGACGCGGATGTCTACCGCAAGCTCGGTATCAACCTGACCTGCGAGCCGCACTATCAAGTCAAGAAGCTCTATCACAAAGCGTAAATATAAATAATCAGCCTGCGGGGATATAGACGGGTGTCCGTAAAACAGTTAATCCTCCGTATGGCTTAGACCATGCGGAGGATTTGTTTATGTCTAATCTTCAAACTTGCTGGCGGCAAGTCCACAGGGGATAGCCGCTTTAGCAGCGCAAGGGGGTGTAGCCACCTTGACGGAAGGTCGTGACGAAACATTCTCGGTCAGGCAGTTTTCCTCTGCTGACCGGGAATGAAGCGACCCAGGACGCACTACTCTCGACAGAGAGTATAGAAGTGCGCCCTTTAGTTCCTAAAGGGGTTTGATCAGTTCGACAAACTGGAAGTTGTTGGTCTCTTATTCGCAGCGAATAGACAGTGACTTAAGTATAGTATCCGCACATACCTCGTTAGAATTCACAGAATTATCAACAAACAGACAATTGTCAAAATTTGTTTCCAGTAGCTGCAGCTGACGAACGGCACTGCCTATCGCTCTGTTTCCTCTTATCTTCTCTCTTTTCCGGAGTTCTTCTGTAGGGCAGATTACATTAACAACGAAAACCGGATATCCATCTAACAATTGTTTAAACTCACGCAGAGTATCACTGTTTTTGAAAAACATATAAGGCGCTACTATGGAAAGTCCAAAATCTGAGATCAGTTTAACAACATGAAAGAATTTAGATGCAAGAGCATACTGTACAGAAAAATTATTCTTCTCGTGATCGTTGAACTTATCCGGTGCCATTAGAATAAAATCATCTATATCGAGTTTATACAGTGGGATCGGAGAACAATCTTGTAGAACCTTCGCTAACGTCGATTTTCCTGAACTTGAGACACCGTTCAAAATAATGATCTTTCCTTTTTCCATTTTGTTACCTCCACAAATTCAGATTTGTTGCTCAATTTTTGTATTCAAATTATACCATAAAACTTGTGAACAATT
>UMJK01007615.1_pt1 | contig 17155 bp, 18 predicted proteins | sample 1966021 | NCBI WGS metagenome assembly UMJK01 (sample SAMEA4836151, study PRJEB28245) | human gut metagenome | biome: gut microbiome; material: fecal sample | place: Denmark | collected 2008
GTCGGCGACTTCGCCTCGCGCGGCACCGAGCTTCAGATGCGCAAGGTCAAAAAGCTTCTTGACGGCGGTCTGCCCTCGGGAGCGAGGCTGATAATGACCATGGGGAGCCACGAATATATGAGCGACGGCGAGGAGAATGCCCTGCGCCGCTTCGGCGAGATATTTTCTTTGACGCCCGACACGCATGAAATTATAAACGGCTTTGATTTCATCGCCGTCACAACGACCGGCGGCTGCCACTTCGACGAAAAAAAGCGCGAATTTGCGGCGGCGGAGCTTGAAAAAGCGGCCGAGAGAGACGGCAGAAAGCCGATATTCTTCTTTCAGCACCCGCATATCACCGACACAGTCTACGGCAGTATAAATTGGGGCGAGGACGAGATAACGGATATACTTATGAATTATCCGCAGACAGTCGATTTCTCCGGCCATTCCCATGCGCCGATAAATGACCCGCGTTCCGCGCATCAGCGCCATTTCAGCGCCTTCGGAACGGGGACGCTGAGCTACTTCGAGCTCGACGAGTTCGACAAGGCTCACGGTACCATACCCCCCGAGGACGGCAGCGCGGCGCAGCTTTTGATAGTCGAGGCCGACGCCGGCGGCAGAGTCAGGGTCTATCCCTACGACGTACTCACCGGGCACTTCTTCCCCTATACTTGGGAGATAGACGAGCCGTGGAATATAGATTCGTTCAAATATACCGACGCGCGCTATGTGACGGCGGAGAGACCGTTTTTTGAAAATGCGCGGGTATCTGTAGAAAATATAACGGCGGACGGCTGCGATATTACTTTCAATCAGGCGAGCGGGAAAGACCGCCCGGACAGCTACGACATATATATTCTGAGCGGCGACGGACTTGTAAAAAAGCATCTTAACATAACCTCGCGCTACTATCTGTATGATATGCCCGCGACTCTCACCGAGCATATATGCGGACTCAAGACCCGAACGGAATATACCGTTAAAATAGTTGCAAACAGCTTTTGGCGCACGCGAAGCGACGCATTGACGGCGCGGTTCGCAACGCTCTGAGCAAAGCAGGAGCTGATAAAATGTTTTTTGTTCTTCCCTCGGCGGCGATATTTTCAATATATATCCTCGCGGCAATACTGCCCGCGGTGTTTCTGCTGCGCTATATCTATAAGCACGACACGGTCGACAAGGAGCCGCCCGGGCTGCTGCTGTCGCTGATTCTCATGGGTATCGTTTCGGCGCTGATGTCGATAGTGCTCGAAATGATAGGCGAAAAGATACTCAACGACCAGGTGAGCCAAAACGATAAATATTATAAAATAATCCTCGCCTTCGCGGTTGTCGCGGTTGTCGAGGAGGGGACTAAGTTCCTGCTGATGAAGCTCAGAACCTGGAAGAATCCGAATTTTAACTACAGCTTTGACGGAATAGTTTACGCCGTCTCGGTCTCTTTGGGCTTCGCCGCGTTTGAGAATATAAAGTATGTTATGAACTTCGGCCTGTCCGTCGCGCTCCCGCGTGCGGTGCTCGCCGTTCCCGGGCATATGGGCTTTGCCGTGTTCATGGGTCTGTTCTACGGGCGCGCCAAGCTCTTTTCCGACCTCGGCTGCAAGGGAAAAAAGGTGCTCAATCTCCTTGCCTCATACCTCTCCGCCGTGTTCCTGCACGGTTTCTACGACTCCTGCGCCATGATAGGCACAACGCTTTCGACCGCTATATTCATAGCGTTTGTGGCGGCTATGTATATAATAGTCATAAGCCTGATAAAGCACGAGTCGCACAACGACAGAAGAATATAAAGCGGCGCCGTTAGCCGGCAAAGGGCTGCCGGACGGTGATTTTGCCGCCGCCGATATAGAAAAAATTATTTTATTATTACTTTCCGAAAAAGAAGTATTCGGAGGGTCGGCGGTAGCACGGAGAAAAATTTACGGATTTATCGAAAAACGCCGAAAAAATAAGCATAAAAGCCCGAAAAAATCAGCCGATTTTGTGAATTTTTTGCTACGCTTCCGGTATGCAATTGACTTTAAGGCATAGAATGTGGTAGAATACAGTCCAAGAGTAAACCGGCGTTCAAAAAACCGGCTCTGAATATTTTTATCAATTTAAAAAGGAGGAATGAAGGTTGACTGATCAGAAAACAATGGCGTACATTAACCTTTATGCTGTCTTGGGAACTTTGGAGAATCTCTGCGAGATAGTCCCGGAGGCGAGCGCAATGCTCACCAACACGAAGCCCATCTCGATAGGCTTTGAAGTTAAAGACGGCCCGAGCGCCACGATAACCTTCAAAAACGGAAGATGCAGGATGGAGCAGGGCGTCGGCAAGTGCGACGTCAAACTGCCGTTCTCTTCCTGCGAAAAATTCAACGGTCTTATTGACGGAACCGTAACACCCATCCCCTCGAAGGGATTCCAGCACATCAAGTTCCTCCTCAAGACCTTTACCCCCTTGACCGACCTGCTTGCGAAATATATGCGTCCCTCGCCCGAGGATCTTCAGGACAGAACCTTCTTTGAGCAGAGCACCACGCTCATGCTCTACACTATCGCTGTTGCTATATCTCAGATAGCCAACAACGACAAGATCGGTCAGTTCTCGGCATCCCACATAGTTGACGGCGAGATAGGCCTCGGCATAAAGGACGGTCCCGCGGCTACGATCCGCGCAAAGAACGGACGCCTTGTAACCATAAAGAAGCGCTGCGAGAATCCGCGCGCCGATATGGAGTTCGCTTCAATTGATCTTGCAAGAGACCTCTTCGACGGAAAGATAAACGCCGTTGCCTGCATAGGCATGGGTGCTATCACCATGAAGGGCATGATCTCGATGATAGACAATATGAACAGACTGCTCGACAGAGTTGCTCTGTACTTGGCATAAGGGAGGGGAACTTTAATGAGCTTCAAGATTAACGATTACACAAAGAGCAGAGAGATGTTCGAGAGAGCCGAAAAGGTCATTCCTTCCGGCGTCTACGGCCACCTCGGCCCGGCAGAGGGCTGCTTTATCCCCGTCAGCGCGTTCCCGCTTTTCGGCGACAGAGCGCAGGGCTCCTATTTCTGGGATGTTGACGGAAACAAATTCATCGACTATATGTGCGCATACGGCCCGAACGTTCTCGGCTACAACGACCCCGACGTCGACGCGGCCGCCATCGCTCAGGCAAAGGTCTGCAACTGCACCACCTCGCCGTCCTACAAGGCAGTCGAGTTCGCGGAGCTGCTTGTTGACACCGTAAACTGCGCCGATTGGGCATTCTTCGCAAAGAACGGCAACGATGTTACCACCGCCGCCATAATGACCGCAAGAGCACATACCCACCGCAAGAAGATAATCTTCATCAACGGCTTCTATCACGGTATTTCGCCCTGGACCCAGAAAGTCGACTATCCCGGCGTTATCGAAGAGGACGTTGCAAACAACATCTATATAGACTGGAACGATATCCCCGCGCTCGAGAGAGTTATCGCCGAGAACGAGGGCGAGATAGCCGCGTTTATCTCGACTCCCTATCTCCACGGCAACTTCTTTGACAACCAGCTTCCCGCAGACGGCTACTGGCAGAAGGTTCGCGAGCTCTGCACAAAGAACGGCATCGTCCTCATAGTCGACGACGTCCGCGCAGGCTTCCGTCTTGATATCGCCGGCAGTGACCACTTCTACGGCTTCGAGGCAGACCTTATCTGCTTCTGCAAAGCTCTTGCAAACGGCTGGAACGTCTCCGCTCTTTGCGGCAAGGATTTCCTCAAGAGCTCTATCAGCAGCCTGTCCTATACCGGCAGCTACTGGCTCAGCGCAATCCCGTTCGCAGCGGGTATCGCCTGCATCAACAAGATGAAGAAGCTCAACACTCCCGCCATCTTCCGCGAGAAGGGTCTCAAGGTCGGCGAGGGTCTTAAGGCTGCTGCCGCGAACAACGGCTTCCATCTTGTAGTCTCCGGCGAGCCGTCGCTGTTCTATCTGCGCCTTGCCGATGACGATTCCCTCATGCTTCATCAGGAGTGGATCGCCGAGATGGTCAAGCGCGGCATATTCCTTACGAGCCACCACAACCATTTCCTCAATGCGTCCCTGACCGATGAGGATATTGCTCACACCGTTGATGTTGCAGAGGATGCATTCAACACCCTTCGCAAGAATCACCCCGAGCTTGCCTGATTTTTCCCAAAAAAACCTCCGTCCTGTCTTTACAAGACGGGGGTTTCTGTGCTATTATATATGCATATGAGATAAAAATGACTTTGTGCACGCTTAAAGCTTTGGATATTTTGACGTTCGGAGTGATTTTTGCCGTGCATGGGTCATATACTTCATCCGGCGTTATTTCCCGGGTAAAAGAGAAGCTTTGTGAGTTACGGGGGTACCCGCTTATTCACTCAGACGATAAAAAATGTTTTCTGTAAGGAGGAAATGTAAATGCCATTATCAAAGCAGGAATGGTTAGCGCTCGAAAAGAAGGCTCATGAGCTGCGCAGACTTTGCCTCGACACCACATACTGGGCGGGCAGCGGTCATATCGGCGGCGGCATGAGCGTCATGGATATGCTTACCGTTCTCTACCACAAGTACATGAGACTCGACGTCAAGAACCCCAAGTGGGAGGACAGAGACCGTTTTATCCTCAGTAAGGGTCACGCGGGTATAGCTTACGCTCCCGTGCTCGTCGATTTCGGCTGGAACGATCCCGAGCAGCTCAAGACCTTTAACCACACGAACTCGAAGATGGGCATCCACCTCGATTCGAACAAGGTTATCGGCGTTGACGCTTCCACCGGTTCTCTCGGCCACGGACTTCCGATAGCAGTCGGAACCGCTCTTGCCGCAAGAGTTCTCGGCAAGGATTACAAAACATACTGCATCCTCGGCGACGGCGAGTGCGACGAGGGTTCAAACTGGGAAGCAGCCATGGCGGCCTCCAACTTCAAGGTCACCAATATGATCTCCTTCGTCGACCGCAATAAGTGCATGATCGACGGCGAGACCGAGAATGTCATGAAGCTTGAGCCCTTCGCCGACAAGTGGCGCTCCTTCGGCTTCATCGTCAAGGAAGTCGACGGACACAACATCAAAGAGCTTTGCGACGCTATCGACTTTGCTCTTGAGAACAAGACCGATTCTCCCGTCATGATAATTGCCGACACAATAAAGGGCGCCGGCATCGACTTCATGGAGGGCAACTATCGCTGGCACTACGGCGCAATTGACGAAGAGAAGTACAAGAAAGCTATAGAGAGCCTCGATAAGTACTATGAGGCACGCAAAGCAAGAGCAGAAAAGGAGGGCGAATAATTATGGCAGGCGGAATGACCTATACAGCCGTTGAATCAACCGCTCTTTCTACCGCGGAATATTACGGCAAGACCCTTGTTGAGCTCGGCGCAGAGCACCCCGAAGTTGTTGCGCTGACCGCTGACCTCGGCAAATCAACAAAGATCGGTATGTTCGGCGAGGCTTATCCGGACAGATTCTTCAACGTCGGTATCGCAGAGCAGAATATGTTCGGCGTCGCCGCAGGTATGGCAAGAGCAGGCCTCGTGCCGTTCCTTTCGACCTTCTCGGTTTTCGCTTCTCTCAGAAGCGCCGACCAGCTTCACACCGACATTTGCTATCAGAATGTCAACGCTAAGGTTATAGCTACCCATTCGGGTACTTCGTTCGGCCAGGCGGGCTCGACCCACCACGCTATCTGCGACCTCGCAGTTACCCGCGCTATGCCCAACCTCACCGTTATCTGCCCCGCAGACGGTATGGAGACTGTCAACGCAGTCCGTGCGGCATATGAGACCCCCGGCCCGTTCTATATCAGAATCAACAGAGGCTTCGACCGTGTCCTCTATGAGAACACCGATTACGGCTTCGAGCTTGGCAAGGCTGTCACTCTTAAAGAGGGCACCGATATCACCGTTATCGCTTGCGGCTCCTGCGCATTCCAGGCTCTTCAGGCGGCTAACTTCCTTGAGAGCTCCGACGGCCTGAAGGTCAGAGTTCTCGATATGCACACCATTAAGCCCATCGACCGCGAGGCTATCCTCAAGGCCGTTATGGACACCCGCCGCATAATCACCGTTGAGGATCACAACGTCATCGGCGGTCTCGGCAGTGCTGTTGCAGAGGTTGTTGTTGAATCCGGTAAGGGCTGCGCATTCAAGCAGCTCGGTATCCAGGATAAGTTTGCTCCCATCGGACTGCATGAGGACATCATGTCCATGCTCGGTATCGACTCGAACGGTATCGTTGAGGCTGTCCGTGAGGTCATGGGCAAGGACTTCGAGCTTGATGACGATTGGGACGACGAGGTGTAATAGCTTCGCCCGTATCCCGATAAGGAAAGGAATGATTATATGGCATCAAGAGATGAGATTTTTACAAATAAACTTTTTCTCAACGCTGTCCTTCCGCTCATCAAGGTAATTGCAAGCGACGTTCCCTCGCTCGCAAAGAAGTTTGAGCACGCGCACGGCGTTATGCAGGTCAGTGCTCTCGATCCCGACAGCCCGGACGGCAAGGTGGCTACCCATTTCGTAGTCAACTGCGGCGAGTGGCTCGTTCACAACGATAAAGTGGACACCGCTCCCCACATCGAGCTTGAGTTCAAGAGCATTGAGGCGATGAACGCATTCTTCAAGGGCAAGATGAGCCTTTCGACTCTGCCCAAGATGAAGGGTATTGCAAAGCATCCCGGCCTGTTCGCCTCGTTCATGGCAGTGCTGCTGAAGATGTCCTCCCTGCTTACCGCAAAGGGCATCCCGGAGGACGAGGACACCAAGGCTCTGCTCGTCAAGTGCTACTTCTACCTGCTTTCGAGCGGTATCAGCCAGCTCAACAAGCTCGGCCATCCCGATGTTCACGATTGGGCGCTCAAGAGCCCCGACCGCGTCTATGCGTGGGCTGTCAACGGCCACGATGAGCTTTCGGCTTATCTGCGCATAAAGGCGGGCAAATCGAGAGCCGGCAGAGGCGTTTACAAGAGAGCTATGCCTTTCTTCACGCTCCGCTTCGATTCTCTCGACAGCGCACTGGGCATCCTGCTCGGTCTCGACGATATGCTTGACTCCGCTAAGAAGGGCAAGCTTATCATGGAAGGCGCTCCCGAGTTCGGCGGCCAGATCGGCGAGTATATGCTCACCGTCGCCGGATACGTCCAGTAAGAGAAAACATAATGAAAAAACCGCCGTGTCTTCGGATGCGGCGGTATTTTTATGCTCATAACATAATTTCAAGTACAAATATCTGCTTCTCCGTTCAAAGGTGATAAAAAAACGAAAACTTTTCAGCGATTTAAACGGAAAAAGCTTGCAAAACGGAGGAAAAAGCTCTATAATTTTAAGCATAGCAGCCGTGTTAATATTCGCATAAGCCAATAAGCTGCCGCGACATACAATGCGGACTTGCACTTTTTTCAAGGAGGAACCGAAAAAATGAAATACGCACTTGTGAACGGCATCATTCTCGACGGTACTCAGGATATGGAGCCTCAGTCCGGCAAGATAATTCTTGTCGATGGCGAGAAGATAGCCGCCATTGTTGACGGGAACGCGGACATCTCCGGATATGAAAAGATAGACCTCGGCGGAAAATATATAATGCCCGGTCTTATCAATATGCATCTCCACCTTCCCTCGAGCGGCAAGCCGAAGAAGAAGGAGTCCGACCCGAAGAAGCTCGTTAAGATAATGACGAGCAACAATCTTTTCCGCAAGATAATCAAGGCCGTCTGCCGCAGCGCGGCTCAGATGCAGCTCAACAGCGGAGTTACGACCATAAGAACCGTCGGCGGAGTTGAGAACGCCGATTCGAGCATCCGCGACGATATAAACGCCGGCAAGACGGTCGGCCCGAGAATCCTCGCCGCAAATATGGCTGTCTCCGTCCCTGACGGACACATGGCGGGCTCACTCGCATATATAGCCGAGAGCCCGGAGCAGGCGAGAGATTTTGTTGCGAAAATCGCCGAGGATAAGCCCGACCTCATAAAGCTTATGATAACCGGCGGCGTGCTTGACGCAAAGGTCAAGGGCGAACCCGGCGCGCTGAAAATGCCGCCCGAGGTAGTCAAGGCTGCGTGCGACGAGGCGCATAAGCGCGGACTGATAGTAGCCGCCCACGTCGAAAGCCCCGAGGGCGTGCGCGTTGCGCTTGAAAACGGCGTGGACACTATAGAGCACGGCGCGAAGGCGGATGATGAGATAATCTCGCTCTTTAAGGAGAAGCACGCGGCGCTCATTACGACGCTCTCTCCCGCGCTTCCCTTTGCGCTGTTCGACCGCTCCGTAAGCCACGCCACCGAGCTTTCGCAGTTCAACGGCAAGGTGGTCTTTGAGGGCATAATCGACTGCTCCGAGAAGTGCCTTGCAAACGGCATTCCCGTCGGCCTCGGAACCGATACCGGCTGCCCGTTCATCACCCACTACGATATGTGGAGAGAGCTTGTCTATTTCCACAAGTACTGCGGCGTGTCGAATAAGTTTGCGCTCTATACCGCTACGAAGAGGAACGCCGAGATAGCGCATATCGATGATATCACCGGCACCGTCGAGCCCGGAAAGTGCGCGGATCTTATCGTTACGGAGAAAAATCCTATCGACGACCTTACCGCTCTTCGTGACGTGAAGATGGTCATGGCGAGAGGAAAGCTTATCCGCGAGCCCAGGGTCAAGAAGTACGAGAACGTTGAGCGCGAGCTTGATAAGTTCCTTTAATAGCAATACCGTTTTTTAATGAGGGGAAAGATATAAAGTGAATTCTATAATAGTTTCGGCTTTCGGCGCGTTTACCGCACTGCTGCTGGTGTTCGCCATCTCGGAGATACTGGCAAAGGTGACAAAGGGCTGGGTACCCTCGGTGCTTGTCATCATGATACTTATGCTTGTCGGCTTTTCTACGGGGCTTTTTCCGAAGACGATAATAGACGACGCGGGCGTGTCCGATGCGCTGTTTAAAGTCGCCTGCGGTCTGCTCGTCACCCACCTCGGCACGCTCATAAGCAGAAAAGAGATGGCGGCGCAGTGGAAGACCGTCATAATTTCGCTCATGGGTGTCGCCGCGATAACGATAATATGCCTGACGCTCGGAACCGCACTCTTCGGCTTTGATAATGCGATCGCCGCAGCGCCTCCGCTCGCCGGCGGCGCAATAGCTACCGCGATGATGTCGAGCGCCGCTACGGAAGCGGGCAAGACCTCCGCGGCCCTTGTTGCGATAGTCTGCCTCTCCCTCCAGGGACTTGTCGGCTATCCGCTGACCTCGTTCTGCCTGAAGAAGGAGACGAGGAGGCTCACAAAGCTCTACAGAAACGGCGAATTCAAGGCCGCTACAGCCGCCTCCGAGGAGAAGAAGGACGAGAAAAAGAAGAGAGCCACAAGCACTACCATTATCCTTTTAAAGCTCGCACTTATCACTCTCGCCGCTTACTGGATAGATTATGTGACAAAGGGCTATGTCCCGATGTATGTTGTCTGCCTGCTGCTCGGCTTCGCCGCGCACGAGCTTAAGCTCGTTGAGACGGATGCCCTCCATGAGGCGAGCTCCTACGGCTTCGTTATGACCGTGCTTATGATGGGACTGTTCAAGACCCTCGCAAGCTCCGGCACAGACGGCATCGCGTCCGTTGTCGGCATATCGGCAGCGCTCGTCGTCTTTGCGACCGTAGCCATGGGACTCATGGCTCTGCTTGCAAGCAAGATTTTCAAGCAGTCGTTCTTCATGTGCTACGCGATAGTCCTCAACGCCTTTTCCGGCTTCCCGATTAATATGCTGATAACCACCGAGGCTATCAACATAAGCACCGAAGAGGGCGACGAGAGAGACAATATTACCGCCGAGATAATGCCCAAAATGCTCGTCGCGGGCTTCGTCTGCGTGACTATAGTCTCCGTTCTGCTTGCGGGAATACTTGTAAGATTCCTGTAATTTCAATTTACCGAAAGCTCCCGAGGCTAAACGGCCTTGGGAGTTTTTTGCAGCCGATACGCAGAAAAACAGTAAAAATTTAAAGAATAACGATAAATATTTATTGACAATCTTGAATCGCCGTGCTACAATGACCTCGCAAACCAAGGAGAAGAGGTATGTGAAATGAAAGACGACAAGAAAATAAAAACAGAAAAAATCGTCCTCAACGGGCTTGTGATTGCGGGCATAGTGCTGACGCTGCTTGCGGTTCTCGCTTCGCCTTTTATAATCGTCGCGATAATAAAAGCGGGCGAATTTTCGGCGCTGCCGCCCTATACTTGGATTCTGACCAGCGCTTCGGTCTACGTCTGCGCCGTGCCGTATCTGGCGGCGCTCATTGAGCTGAAGCTCATCTGCTCGCGCATTTTCACCGACAAGGCGTTTTCAATGGGAACGGCGAAAAAGTTCCGCAATATCGGAATATGCGCTTTCGCGGAGCTGCTGATATTTTCAGTCGACCAGGCGGTGCTCTGCTCGATGCTCGCTGTATATGAGCTCATGGGGCTTTATTATCTGCCTGTTTTTGTGTTCGTTTTCGTCTGCATCGTCGCGGGAGTTCTCGCGTTTGCGATAAGCGGCGTGTTCAAGCGCGCGGCGGATATAAAAGAAGAAAACGACGGGATATTTTAACGGGGTGACGGCATGATAGTTATAAATTTGGATGTTATGATGGCAAAAAGAAAAATGTCGCTCACCGAGCTTGCCGACAGATTGGGCATGACGATGGCGAATGTTTCGAATTTCAAGAATCACAAGGCAAAGGCATTTCGCTTCTCGACTCTCGATGCCCTCTGCGAGATTCTCGACTGCCAGCCGGGCGACCTGCTCGAATATGTACCGGGGGAGAGTGAAAAAGAATGAAAAAGCTTAAAATAATTTCTCTGATATCGGCGGCGCTTCTGCTCGCGTTTTCGCTTTCCGCCTGCGTTTTCAAGAGCGGAGATCCCGTCATAGCCTCGCTCGGAAAGGCGATGTCGGTGCAGCGCTACAGCTGCGCGGGCTTCGGGGATTCGACAGACTTCGGGATATACACCTTTCCCGGCGCGAGCCCCGGGAAGAGCGAATATTTCAAGCCCGTGACCGCCGAGAGCAAGACGGAACTTCTCGGATATATAGATAAGTTTGAGCAGGTTATAGACTCTCTGCGCGACGGCGACGAGGGTGCCGACCTTGTGAACAATTACCGTTTTTCGCGCGACGATATCGATGAGAGCGACTATCTCTATATTTACGACCGCGAAGGCAAGCCGATAGGCGACGGAGCCTATTCAAAATACGATTATTACAACGTCTACTTCTTCGATTCGCAGACGACGACCCTGTATTATTTCCACAGTAATATATAAGAGGAAAAATAATTGCAGCTTTCAAGGCGCTTTCTGCATTTTCACGGTTGAAAAATATTTGAGAATGCATTAAAATAGAGATAGAATCTATGAGGAGGGCGGACTATGGAAAGCTTCAGACATATGCCTCTTGAAAACATACAGAACTGCCGCGACCTCGGCGGATATCCGATAAAGGGCGGCGGCTTCACGAAATACGGCAGACTTCTGCGCTGCGGCAGACCGCGCGCCTCAACGCCGAACGACATGGAGTTCTTCCGCGACTACGGGATAAAGAACGTATTCGACCTGCGCGGCGATTCCGAGGCGATAACCATGCCGTCGGAGTTTGAAAATCAGCCCGGAATCAACTACTATCATTTCTCCCTGCTCGAAATAAACCCCGCCTCGCCGCATATGGAGCTGACTATGCCCGAGATATATGTGACGAGCCTGAGCGAGTGCAAGGGCAACTATGCGCGCCTCTTTTCCGAGCTGTCGCGCGTCGACGCGCCGTCGATGTTCCACTGCTTCCTCGGCAAGGACAGAACAGGCATAACCGCCGCGCTGATACTGCACCTGACGGGCGTATACTTCGAGGATATCGTTGCGGATTACCGCCTGTCCTCGAGCTATCTCGAGCCGTTTTACCGCAGGGAGATAGAGAAGAAAACGGGGCTCGTCTGGGAGAGCGATATGTCGCATCTCGGCGCCCCGGCGGAGAATATAACCGCCGTGTTCGAGTATCTTTTCCGCCGCTACGGTTCGGTCGAGGACTATTTCGTCTCCGCAGGACTCACAGCCGACGAGATAGACGCGGTAGGCAGAATACTGAAATAAATTTATTCTTATGACTAACAAAAACCCTCCGTTCGGCAGTGCCGTCGGAGGGTTGATGTGTCCTTATGTTGATTACAGCGATGCGAGGAAGGTGTCGGTGTCGGTAATCTCGGCATCGTAGGTGCCCTTGAGATAGCTCAGACCGTACTCATAGTCCTCTGCGGTGAAGGAATTGGTTGCGTCCTTAATAGCAACAACGTCATAGCCGAGCTGATATGCGTCGGCGGCGGTGTGGCGCACGCACATATGAGTGTGCAGACCGGTCAGAACAACGGTGTTGACGCCGAGCTCTCTGAGGAGAAGGTCAAGGTCGGTGTGGAAGAAACCGCTGTAGCGTCTCTTGGGAACAATGTAGTCGCTCTCGCAAACTTCGAGCTCGGGGATAACCTTTGCTCCCTCGGTGCCCGCTATTGCGTGGTCGCCCCAGAACTTGAGCTCGTGGTCAATGCCCTTGAGGTGAGCGTCGTTGCAGAAAATGACGGGGATGTTCTTCTCTCTCGCACCTTTGACGAGCTCTGCAGTCTTGGGGACTATCGCAAGACCTCTGTCGCACTTGAGCGCGCCGGTTACGAAATCGTTGAGCATATCAACGACGAGAATCGCATACTTCTTTTCCATGATATTTTACAGCTCCTTATATTTATTGATTAAATTATACCGATTTAAAATGCGGGTGTCAATGGCTGGAAGTACAAATAAACTCCGCTTTTTATGTCGGCGTTTGTGGGATATAATCTATAAAGAGTAAATCTGCGCGAATTTTTCAAAAAACGGAGATTTTGCCCCGCGGACAAAAACATACTCGAAAAGATAATAAGCCCGCATAAAGAAAAGTCACGGCTTTGATACCGTGACTTTTTATAATTATCCGAATTTGCGCTTTGCCGCGAAATAATATATGTGTTTAAAACGACGTAACAGCATAAACTTAATCTTGTTGCGGAAGCTGATGTGCTTGTTAAAATATATTTTGCCTACATATTTCTTTAGGCAGTCCGCAGAAAAAAACTCTGTTTCCTCATAGCTTCTGCCGAACTTGATGCCGGCGTCCACTATGACAAAAACCGAATTCAACAATTCTTTGACGGCGATATCATTCAACTCCCTGTCGTCGGCGGTGAGCGTGACAAGTTTTTCGTGATTACTTATAAATTCATCGCCCCAATAGGATGAGGAATTCAGGGTAGATTGAGGATTTGCGCGGTTATAATGATATAGCATATCCGGAATATAGCGGCATTTGGCAGCTTTTTTGGAGACATCAAAATTAAATTTTGTGTCCTCGCATAAATGCATCTCGGGATCGAAGCTCGAAATAATATCTTTCTTATAAATTTTATTCCACAGACAGCCGTTCAAAAAGCCGCCGTCCAGTACGTTTTTTGAAAACTCACGCGCAGAGCAGACGGAATCAAAGGCGGGATATTCGTTTTCCCCGTCCTCAAGATGCATAACAAAGCCGCATATAACAATGTCATAATCATCTTTTTGCATTTCGGCAAACATAACGGAATACATTTCTCGGCTCAGCCAATCGTCGCTGTCAACAAAGCTTATGTATTTGCCCGAAGCGGATTGAATTCCGCAGTTGCGTGCCGAGGATGCGCCGCCGTTTTCTTTGTGTATAACTTTTATACGTCCGTCGTTCATAGCGTAGTTATCACATATTGTACCGGAGCTGTCGGCCGAACCGTCATCGATAAGAATAAGCTCAAAATCGCGGAAGGACTGTTCTGCTATGCTGTCAAGGCAGTTGCAAAGATATTTTTCGGAGTTATATACGGGTACGATTATGCTTAATGTCGGGTGAGTTGCTGACATATAGTGCCGCTCCTTTCCTCTTATGTGGTTACAGTTATTATTGTATCATTGCAAAGCAAATTTTTCAACAAAAATTAATTGAAAGCTTTTTCAGTGTATTGACACGAGCCAAAGCAAATTTTTTGATTTGGGATTGCAAATGTGGTATAATTATAGGGATATGAATGCAGAAAGAGGTTTTATTATGCAGCTTGTTCTTCCGTTTGAACATATGGCAAAGGCGGCGCAGTATATGGAGCCGTCGGTTTTTGAATATGTCCGCGAGGGTGAGATAGAGAGCTTCGAGAGCTTTGAAAAGTTCGATTTCCTCGCCTTTGACTGGTACGATGTCCACAGCGAGCGCACCGAGGACTATAAAATGCTCGCCTATGTCAGCCGCGAGAATCTGATAATTTTCACAGAGGGCGCGGCGGGCGATACGGCAAAGAAGATAATGGACGGGCTCGCGGCGGAGAATCCGGAACTTAGATCCGAGCAGCTGCTCTACAGATTCTTTGTCCGGCTTTTAAACGGCGATATGGACTGCCTCTCGAGGCTCGAGAATGAAATAGATGAATACGAAAATGTCTATCTTTTCAAGAGTGAGTCCGGCAAGGATGTCTTCGAAAAGCTGTCCGCCTGGCGGCGCGAGCTGCTGAGAATAAAGCGCTACTATGAGCAGCTGACTTTGATTTTTGACGAAGCTTCTGCGAACGACAATTCCGTATTTTCGAACTCTGCGGCGAAACGCTTCGCCATTCTCAAGAATCGCACCGACCGCTATCTCCAGACGGTGCAGAACCTGCGCGATGTTATCGAGCATCTTCAGGAGGAGTATCAGGCGCAGCTGTCTATCCAGCAGAACGATCTGATGAAGCTTTTCACGGTTGTTACCGTTATCTTTCTGCCGCTTACTTTGCTCACGGGTTGGTACGGCATGAACTTTTCCGGTATGCCGGAGCTCAACTGGGAATATGGATATCTTGTGATAATTGTCGTGAGTATCGTGGTGCTCGTTGCGCTGATACTGTTCTTCCGACGGAAGAAGTGGCTTTGAGATTTTGAAAAATTTTTGATTTGCCTATTGACAGGGTAGGCAATATGTGCTATATTGTATCCAACATACCGCCGAGGTATGCGTATGAAAGGAGAGAATGTTATGAAAAAGATCGCCATGAACCGAATGAACCGCTGTAGCTGCGCCTGTTGTCAGTGCGCGTGTTTCGTCATGCCTTTTTCCGATATGTCCTCCAAATGCGGGTCGTTGAACTGATCCGATAAACGGCTTTTTGACCGGGGACACTCATCGGAGTTCCCCGGCTTTTTTGCGCCGCGGAACTCAGAATTTTAACTAACTAACTTCAAAGGAGTAATTTATTATGTCAAAGATTTATACTTCAGCAGACCAGCTTATAGGAAAGACCCCTCTTCTCGAGTTGACTCATATTGAAAAGGAATACGGGCTCAAGACCAAGGTGCTCGCAAAGATCGAATATTTCAATCCCGCGGGCTCCGTCAAGGACAGAGTAGCCAAAAAGATGCTTGACGACGCGGAGGCGGCGGGCAAGCTCACCCCCGAGTCCGTTATTATCGAGCCGACCTCCGGCAACACCGGAATAGGGCTTGCGTCAGTCGCCGCCGCGCGCGGCTACCGCATAATCATAGTTATGCCCGAGACCATGTCCGTCGAGCGCCGCCAGCTGATGAAGGCATACGGCGCCGAGCTTGTGCTCACCGACGGCACAAAGGGTATGAAGGGCGCGATAGAGAAGGCCGACGAGCTTGCAAAGGAGATACCGAACAGCTTTATTCCCGGTCAGTTCGTCAATCCCTCAAATCCCAAGGCGCACTACGAGACAACTGGCCCCGAAATTTTTGAGGATACCGACGGCGAGGTCGATATCTTCGTTGCGGGCGTGGGCACGGGCGGCACCGTTACGGGCGTCGGCGAATACCTGAAAGAGAAGAAGCCGAGCGTAAAAATAGTCGCGGTCGAGCCGGAGAGCTCGCCCGTGCTTTCCAAGGGCGTGGCGGGCGCGCATAAGATACAGGGTATCGGCGCGGGCTTTGTTCCCGAGGTGCTCGACACGAAGGTATACGATGAAATAATCCCCGTGAGCAACGAGGCAGCGTTCGAGACGGGCAGGCTCATAGGCAGGAGCGAGGGAGTGCTTGTCGGCATATCCTCGGGAGCCGCCGCCTATGCCGCCGTTGAGCTTGCAAAGCGCCCGGAGAACGCGGGCAAGACGATAGTTGTGCTCCTGCCCGATACGGGCGACCGCTACCTGTCAACTCCGCTTTTCGGAGACTGATAAATAAATTTTCCCGTCCCGCAGCACCCGAGACGCTACAAGAATTGTAATTTTCAGATGCTGCGGGGTATCGGCTCCGGCTGCTTTGTCGGGGCTTACGGGCTTTTTGAAAGGAATAATATGACCTTTACTCCCGATAACCCGCGCCGCGAGGCACTCGTCGCAATGAGCGGCGGAGTGGACTCGTCCGTTGCCGCCTATCTCGCGGCAGAGAGCGGGCTTGACTGCATCGGCGTAACGATGAAGCTCTTCGATAACGAGGACGCGGGGATAAGCCGCGAATTAGACGCGAAAAACTTCAATTTTATCGCCTTTGACGACCCGCCCGCGGAGTTTCGCGCGAGCGCGCGGGTCAGATACAGGCAGCCGGAGCAGCCCGCAACGGTGAGAGTTACGGGCGGAAACACGGTGCATATAATTTTTGACGAGCCGCAGAGAGCCGTAACAAAGGGTCAGGCTGTTGTTGTCTATGACGGAGATACGGTTATCGGCGGCGGAGAGATCTGCTGAGCGCAAAACGGAGGAATTTTTATGATGATATCAACGCGGGGACGCTATGCCCTGAGGGTGCTCGTAGACCTTGCGGAGCACGGCGGCGGTCTTGTGCCGATGAAGGATGTGGCGGCGCGCCAGGGCATCTCGAAAAAATATATGGAGCAGATAATGGCGCTGCTCGTCAGGGACGGATACGTTGAGGGCGTCCACGGAAAGGGCGGCGGCTACAGGCTCGGCAGACCGCCGGAGCAGTGCGTTGTCGGCGATATCCTGCGCCTTACGGAGGGCAGCCTCGCGCCGGTGGCGTGTCTCTCCTGCGATGAGCCGTGCGAGCGCGCGGACAGCTGCCGCACCGTCGGCATGTGGCGCAGATTCGAGGAGATAACGAACGAATACTTCGACGGCATAACCGTAAAAGACCTGATGAAAACAGAATAACGGCAGGG
>UMJK01014291.1_pt1 | contig 15260 bp, 9 predicted proteins | sample 1966021 | NCBI WGS metagenome assembly UMJK01 (sample SAMEA4836151, study PRJEB28245) | human gut metagenome | biome: gut microbiome; material: fecal sample | place: Denmark | collected 2008
GAGAAGCTCATTGCGACTATCCGAAGCCGTGAAATATCGGCAAGTATCATCTTGCAAGCTAAGAGCCAGCTAAAGGCTATCTACAAAGACAATGCAGACACGATCGAAGGCAACTGTGATACGATGCTGTTTTTGGGCGGTAAGGAGAAGTCCACGCTGAAAGGAATTTCGGAGAGCTTAGGTAAAGAAAGAAGCGGATAGGCTTTCAAGGCCTGCACAGCAGAAGCGTGACAGTCAGAGGACGCTTGCCCGATATATGGAAAACGAACAAGCTGCAAAGAGAAAGAAAAGTCAGCTTGAATAAAGGATAAATAACCTCGGATGCCATTATGATACTTGGACATAAGAAAACGACCAAACAGGAGAATATCCACTCTTGTATGGTCGTTATTTCTTTTGTCACCGATTGAAGCTTTCTTTTTATAACTTTTCTATATTGAATTTATAAGCCATAGTCTTAAATTTAAGATATATTTCCCTGTCTGAAAGTTTTGCGTTGACTATTGAACTAAAACAAATAGAAACCTACATTATCTTGCATCATAGATTTTGACTCTTCACTTACCTCACGAATATAAATGTAAATTTGAAGTATTTATATATTTAAGCCTTTCACAACTTAAAATAAATATCAGGCAGAATTACTGCCGTTTCGGTTTCGTCTTCTTTGCCTTTCCAAGCGCATATAAAACGTATTTTTGCGTCATAAAGTTTGTATCCGTCTGCAATTAATTTTTTGACCTTTTCATAACAAGCTGAAGAGAACTGCAAAACAGGCAACAGTCTCTCTTTATATCGAATATACAATCTGTTGTTTTGTGCGTACAGGTGCGTGCCGCTTCGCAGTTGCAGTATCAGCAGCTTTTTATCCTTGAAAAAGTCAAGATATACATCTCGGTGAGATAACTGCATTATCAGTTCGGTAGGCTTAGAGTATGAGTGCAGGTCGATCTCGTCTGTGGATGCTGCGTCTGTAAATTCATCAAAGGCATCACCCGTGTAGTGTATGTGCAGAAGTGATTTTGCCCTTGTTATCCCAACATATAGTTTTCTTTTTGATTCGTCGGTATCAATGTCAGGATCATTCAGCATCATAAAAACATTGTCAAACTCTCTGCCTTTTGACTTGTGCATAGTTGACACAGTGACCACACCCTGCTTGCTCTGATAAAAGTCCTCTATTTTTGATTCGTGCAGGAACATATCAAAGTCAGTGCGATATTTTCTTGCATTGGTTTCTGCAAAAGCGGTGAGAATATCAAGTATCAACGGCAGACATTCGCTATTGCGGTATTGCTGTTTCAGCTTTTCAATGGCATTTTCCCATTGGGTATCGCTTATAACGGGCGTGACCTCCTCACCCTCTACTTGAAGCTTCTTCAAAAAGTAACGTATCTCCGCTATGTCATACATATCAAAACCGTCGATAGATTGGATAAGTTTTGCGGGAATATTCCGTTGTTTGAGAATGCCCATTACGATCAGAGCTTCTCTGTTTGTGTTTGTAAGGACGCAGGTAGTTCCTGCCACATTTTCAGCCTCTATATCGTCCACCACGGCAGTTTCTATGTATTTTCCACTGTGCTTTATAAGCTTTGTTTCACCGCTGAACTGCGAAACAGCTACAATATCCTCATCCTTCATTCTGTCAGATATTTCTTTTACAAACCTATTGGCAAAAGAAACTACGCTTTGACAGCTTCTGTAATTATCAACAAGAGAGTATTGTTTAGCATTGTGCTCAGTGATAAGCTTTTTTAGAAATACCGAATCAGAGCCTCTGAACTGATATATGTTTTGGTCATCATCACCCACGGCAATAACACGCATATCATCATTACGCTCCATAAGTGCTTCCACAAGCTGATATTCATATTTATCCATATCCTGTGCTTCGTCGATAACAAGCACTGTTTTGGTTATTCGGCCAAGGTCTACATCACCACTTTTTATAAGCTCGCCTGCGTCCTTGACGATATTTTCTGAATCTTCGATATTTCCGATTTTACCAAGCAGGTCAAAGCAATATGAATGGAAAGTCTTTATTTCCACAAAGCTTGCCGCATTACCGATGAGCTTTTTTAGACGCTGCTTAAACTCGATAGCTGCCGCCCTTGAAAAAGTCAGCATGAGAAGCTGTTCGTGCTTTACGTCCTCCAACAGCAGTAAAGCCGCCAGCTTATGCACCAGCACTCTTGTTTTACCGCTTCCGGGGCCTGCTGAAACAACAATGTGTTGAGATGTATTGTCACGAATTATCTCAAGCTGTCTTTCAGAAAGTGTGTCAAAAAGCTGACTGTATTTTGCAGGCGTGATATTTCTTACTATCTGAGCGGCGCGCTCCCCCGAAAAATACTGCGACAAGAATTTCTTATAATCCATTTGGAAATAGTCATTGACAAAACGCAGAGCTTCATCATAGTTTCGCACCATCATATTTGCGTATTCGCCAACAATATGTATCTGCTGTATTTTCTGCTGATAAAATTCATTCAACTGTTTGTAGTCCTCAAGCTTGTACCTGATCTTATTATCGAGAACAAGCCTTTTTATCCTCATTCCGCTGTACAGAACAAGAAATCCGCCCTCAAGCTTGATAGCATTTATTTTTGACAGAAACAGCAACGCTTCCTCGATGTCCTCCTCCGAAACGTCAGCGTCATATGCGTTCATAAGCTCAAGGATAGAAAACCCTACCAAGACTTCTTCTTTTTCGCCTGATACAAAGTCGCTGTTTTCAAATAGGTAATGAATGATAAACTCAGCAATGCGATAACTTTTTTCACGTTTTTCGGCAAGGGCCTTGAAATTAAGCTTTGGAACTATAAGCACTTTATTTGTGGCGGCGTCCTGCTCTTTCTGAACGTAGCTTCGTATTGTCCAATAATAAAACAACGTTTTGATCGAATTGACAGAGCTTGACTTTATTCCGTTTGCAAGTGCCGCTTCGTTAAGTTCTTTGTAATTCATACAAAGTTTGTCTGCATCAATGTAGTTAAGCAAGAACTTTTCAAGTGTCTGAAATTTGCGCAGCACAAGAAGCGATTTGTTTTCAGTATCTGTTTTGAAAATATATGCAGTAAGGTCTTTGGTATCGGCAAGAAGTTTATCTTCTCTCATCATTTGGATCGAGTGGATAATATCTGATTTCTGTAAGCCTAAACGGTCTGCGAGATAATCGACTCTCGACTCAGCGTCCTCATTGCCTGCTCTGGAAATGCTCTTGCTCGATATTAGCGAACTGATTATCCTTTTGGCTGTAATACGTTCCTTCTCGTCAGTAAAGCGCAAAGACGACTCTATCTGCTGAGATGCTTCTATCATATTCTTTACAAGTATGCTGGTCGCATATACTCTGGGAACATTTTTACCTCTTTGAAGATAACCTGCATTTTCAAGAGCCTGTATTGCCGTTTTCACTCTCGTTTCTATGTCGGCAACGCTGTCGTCCCAGCCGGCTTGCCTTGCTACTTCAAGCGGCGAACAGCATACCTCAGGACGTGTTTTGGTCAGGTCTTTTACAGCTTTCCAGACCTGCTGTATCTCACTTATGCTTAATTTTGTCTGATTGAGCAGCATAAAATGCTTATCAAGGTCGCTGTCATTGAACAATACATAACATTCTGCCTGAAGGGACGGGTCACGTCCTGCACGGCCGGCCTCCTGCACATAGTTCTCCAAAGAATCTGAAATATCATAATGCACGACGAGCTTGACGTTGGCTTTGTCAACGCCCATGCCAAAAGCCGATGTAGCAACGATGATCTGTATCTCATCATTAATGAAAGCTTCCTGATTTTCCTGTTTTTCGCTGCTCTCCATTTTTCCGTTGAAAGCTCTGGCTTTAAATCCGTCGCTCGTAAGCTTTTCGGCAAGCATTCTGGTACGTTTAGTCCTCGATACATATACTATGGTGGGACAATTTTTTTGCTCGATAAGTGAGCGCAGAGCATCATATTTCTCAGCGTCGGTTTCTTTATACAAAACCTCATAGCGGAGGTTCGTTCTTGACGCACTTGTTGCAAACAGTTCAAGCTCAATGTCAAGCTTATTCTTGAAATATTCTTTGATGTCGCTTATAACTTTCTGCTTTGCCGTTGCAGTAAAGCAAGACACAGGTATCTTGCAGCCGTCGCCTTTTTTCTCCTGCAACTCTCTTATAAAATCGCCGATATACAAATAGTCAACACGGAAATCCTGTCCCCACGCAGAAAAGCAATGGGCTTCATCAATAACAAATCTTGCAATATGACGTGACAAAAACAGTCTCTCGATCGTAACAGAACGAAGCGACTCAGGAGAAATATACAGAATAGAAGCCAGCCCTGATTCAACTCGATCGATAGCCTCAGCTCTTTCAATAGGGCTCAGCAGACCGTTTATGGTAACAGCGTCAGCGATACCTCTATTTTCAAGGTTATCCACCTGATCTTTCATTAAAGACTGCAAAGGCGAAATGACAACAGTCAGCGCCCTTTCGGTCTCGCCTGCCATAAGTGCGGGGATCTGGAATGTAAGTGATTTACCGCCGCCCGTCGGGAAGATAGCCAGCAGAGATCTATGCTCAGCGGCGGCATTCACTGCATTTTCCTGCAACGGCTCACCATTATATGTACGAAAATCAGGATATCCAAAGTATTTGCTGAGATATTTTTTAGGATCAAGTTCAGACTTGCAGTAACCGCATTTTCCACAGGAAGTATTTCTTAACGCTTTAAGAACTGCGTCGACCTTTGGATAATTCATTATCACCCACCTTGGTATAAGCGAATATTTTTCAGTCGCAGATATCATAGCAAGTGAGTAAGCAAGCTCAACCGGTGAATAGGTAATAAAATCTGATAATGGTGCGTTTTCGCATATTCTGCCTGAAAAATACACTAATATAGCGGTTTCAAGGTCGTCATCTGCTGAATAGTCAAGATATGAGAAAAATCCTGAAAAATATGGGCTGTCTTTCAAAAGCATATAGTATATCTGTTTTAGCTCATTATCAAGGCTTTGAAAAGCATTTATCTCATCATAGAATAGGCTCATTGCTTTCAGAGAGTCATTCAGCGGATTATTAAGTTCATCGGTACACAGCTTATCGTCTTTCAAGAGCTTGTGATAGGGCCTATTCGGGAACATCAGAGGTGAAAGGTAGAGAGTGTCGATATATTCAGCATTTTCTGGAGCGACTATGTATTTTGAATCGTGGTCAATAATATTGTGGCCGCAAAGATACTTTGCGTTTGAAATGAACGAATGAAACTCGCTGAAAGAACCCGTATGCAATTTTTCTACGCTTTCGCTAACTGCTCCGAAATCGTAAGCTTTGTTATCGGCTTCGCTGACTTCTGTATCGACGAATATTATTGGTTTCATTCATTCACCCCATTATATTATTTTTGTACTAATAAGTTAATCAATATGTATATTATACCATGAAAACAGAGGGTTTTCAATACTTTTTGTGGAAAATGCTTGAGCTGATATGATTTATAGCATAAAGACGTGAACAAAACAGAACAAAAACTGTTTATACGAATTATTTATTTTTACAAAAAATTGCAAGAGTAAGGGAAATGTTTCTTGTTGACTTTTTGGTAAAATGCGATATAATATTTTCAATAGATAAAATTGGACATATTATGGAGGTTAACTAAGAAAATGACATATGAAGAACTAAATAAGTACATGAAAAATTATGTTGAAAACGATATAACAGGAAGAGCGATCATGCTTACTTCAGCCTGGGGTTCGGGCAAAAGCTATTATGTAAAAAATATTTTGAAAAAGCATTTGGAGTCTGACGAGGGTGGAAAACATGATTGCGTTATTGTTTCATTATATGGGATTACAAGCATTGCGGATATAAGCAAAGCTATCTACGTTGATTTGCGTACTTTAATAAAAGAGTCAAAGTCTGAATTAGCGACTACTGCTGGTGTTGCTGCTAAAATTATTGGCAAAACGCTCTTAAATGGGTTGACTAGTATAGCTAACATCGACATTGCAAAACTAAGCGATAACGATTTTCAAAAAGTTTACGAGTCTATAAATCTAACAGGTAAACTTATCGTTTTAGAGGATATGGAAAGAACTAAAATTGATCTTATTGAATTGATGGGATATGTTAACAACTTATGTGAATGCGACGGAGTAAAAATACTGTTGGTCGCAAATGAAAAAGAGATATCTCCTTTGGGCGAATCAAATGAGACAGACAACAGTATTAAATCTCCATATTGCAAGATAAAAGAGAAAACAGTATCTGATACATTGCAGTTTTCAGCGGACTATAAGCAGACTATAAATAGTATTATAGATTCTTTTAATAATGATGATCTGAAAGAAATAAAGGACTGCGTGAATGTTAGAAGAAATGGGATCTTTCAAACAGAAATAAATAATTATCGTGAATTTATAGTGGCTTGTCAAAAAACTTGTGATATATTAGATTTCATGAAAAAAAATAATATTGAATCTAATACAGAATTTAATAAATGCGTTTTTGTGGGAGTGGCATTCTATTTGCAGAAACGTCTTACAGATCATAATTTGAAATTTGAAGCAAATTCTATTTTTGATGTATCACTGTCTGGGGATGACAAGTATCCTCTATTGAGATTTTGTTATGATTATATAAACTATCAGATTTTGGATATTGATGATATAAAAAAGGCTATAAAAAAATATGATCGCTACCTCTTATTTGTAGACCAAAAAGAAGATGATGTTGATATTTTGGTATTAATTCAATATTATCTCTATAGCGAATCTGATGTTAAACAAGCTATAAACAATATATATAATAAATTAGATGATATTAAGAAAATCAGTTTAAGCCAATATGGCAAAATAGTTTCTTACCTCATATTACTTAAATATGATATTGGTTTGGAGATCGATGATTATGACAAAATAACAGAAAAAATAATAAAGAACATAAAGAAATCAGATCCAAGCGACCTGGAATTTTTTTATTGCTCAGTAGAAATTAGTGAGCCCGCAGGTAAAAAAGAATTTGAAAAAATCAGAAATAAAGTATTAAACGAGTTAAATACAAGCTATGTAGATTTCGAGAAAAACTTAGAGGGATATCGGAAGTATATTGATAAAACTTTAAAACTTGGCGATAAAATAAAAACAATAAATGTAAACTACATATTGAATAAAATATCTTTGAATGACATGAAAGAACATTTGCCAGAATTTACGCCGCAAGAATTAGATCGCATAAGATGTATATTAGGACGATTGGATTTTACTTCGATTAATGAGGAAAACTATAATGCAGTTAAAGATTTTCAAGAACATATTCAAATGATGATTAAAAATAATATAGTTTCAGATAAAATTCAAATATATCAGTTAAAACTATTTGATAAAATGATTAGTAGAAAATTTGAAAGAATCCATATGAATTAATAATAGCGATAATCACCCGCCCCTGTACTGAAAAACACAGTACAGGGGCGGTTCTTTTTTCACCTCTTCCTCAAAAACTCAATAACACTAAACTTGTAAATCCTCCACCTGCTGCCTATCTTGAACCCCTCTATCTCCCCTGTTTTAAGATAACGGAGCATAGAGTTTTTGCCTATCTTTAAAAGCTGCTGACATTCTTTAGCGGTAAGTATATCGGGAATATCGTCAAACATAATTTATCATTCCTTTCAAAAAATATCGGTTTATCTTAATGTTCGGCGGTTTTGATAAGCACTTTTCGGAAACTTACCCTTTACAAATATACATCATCTTTGTGAAGTAACGCAAATGCGGAAAGGAGGGCGTTACGATGAACAAAGCTAAAGTCATACTCGTGCTTGTGGGCAGCGTGCTGGTGGAGATAGCACAGGAGATCATCACCTACATAGCAGATAAGGACGAGTGAACACCATAGGCAGGCTTTCGGGTCTGCCTTTAATTTTTGTAAAGGAGTTTTAAAATGAGCGAACTTACCCATTGCAGCATTTGCGGCTGCGCTTTAGAGGACGAGGCGGAATGCTATGAAGTCGAAAACGAGATACTTTGCCAGGAGTGCTACGATAACGAAACTGTGGTATGCGACCATTGCGGCGAACGCTGTATCGAACGAAATACCGTGAGCGATGAGAATACTATCCTCTGTACAGATTGCTACGATAATCATTACTACCGCTGTTCAAACTGCGAAACTATCGTGCATTCGGACGATACCTACTGGCGCGGCGATAACGCCTATTGCCGTGAATGTTATGACGATTGCTGTGATAACGGCGACTACATCAACGATTATTACTACAAGCCTAAGCCCGTGTTCTACAAACTGCCGAAAGAAAACAACGTGCGTTTTTACGGTGTTGAACTGGAGATAGACGGTGCAGGAAGATATGATGATAATGCGGAAAAGATTTATGATACAGCTAATGTTCAGAATGAAGTACTTTACATAAAGTCTGACGGCTCGCTTGACGAGGGAATGGAACTTGTCAGCCACCCTTGCTCAATAGATTTTCACCGAAAGAAATTTCCGTGGGACGATATCGTGAGAAAAGCTGTTGCCCTTGGCTACCGCTCGCATAATACGTCTACCTGCGGACTTCACGTTCATATAGGCCGAAAACAGCTTGGATATTCCTACGAGGAACAGGAAGAAGTCATAAGCCGAATAATGTTCTTTTTCGAGAGCCATTGGAATGAGCTTTTCAAGTTCTCACGGCGTACTGCATACAGCGTTGACCGCTGGGCGGCAAGACACGGCTACAATGACAAGCCGAAAGAGATACTTGAAAAGGCAAAGAAAAGCACTAAGGGCAGATATGCCTGTGTGAACATAACAAATGCTGATACTGTGGAGATAAGGCTGTTCAGGGGCACTCTAAAATTCAACAGCTTTATGGCGACGCTTGAACTTGTTGACAGCATATGCCAAAACGCAGTATGCCTTAATGATGATGATATGAACAAGCAATCCTGGGCGGATTTTGTGCTGGGCATAAAGCCTGAATATACAGAACTTATCAGGTATCTGAAAGAGAAAAGGCTCTATGTTAACGAGCCTGTCAGCGAGGAGGATTAACTATGTGTGCAATATTTGGATTTGTGAATTACAGACGTTCGCTCAGCAGGAGCGAGATGAAAGAACTTATCAACAGATTATCCGTTGAGTCTGAGGTAAGGGGCAAGGATGCAACGGGAATAGCGTATGTGAAACACGGCGAGCTTAAAGTGTTCAAGAGGGCAAAACCTGCTCACAAGGTAAGGCTTTATGTGCCTGAGGACACAGTTATCCTCACAGGTCATACGAGAATGACTACTCAAGGCGACGCCAGATACATTTACAATAACCACCCGTTCACAGGCAAAACTGCGGACGGGTCTTTTGCTTTATGTCACAACGGCGTGCTTTACAACGACAGTCAGCTTGCAAAATCTGAACGTTTGCCGAAAAGCAAGATAGAAACTGACAGCTACGTTGCCGCACAGCTTATTGAGAAATACGGCAAACTTGACTTCAAGACCATAGCAAAGATGTCAGAGGCGGTAGAAGGCTCTTTTGTATTCACGATACTTAGCGACAAGAACAAGCTTTTCATCGCAAAGGGCGACAATCCGCTTTGTCTTATTCATTACAAGCAGTTGGGGCTGTATGTGTACACGTCCACGGAGGACATTATGAAGAATGTGCTGAAAGGCAGTTTCCTTGAAAAGCTGCCGTTTGAAGTGATAAAAATCACAGAGGGCGAGATCATAAGCATCGACAAGCGTGGGCGTTTTGAGAAAAGCAGCTTTGTGCCGAACGAGTTTTGCTATGGCTGGAACTATTACGGATACAAAAAGCCCGCTTATGACGATGACGAACTTTTTGATATATGCGGTATGTTCGGGGTATCGCAGGAAGATCTTATGCTGCTTTACGATATGGGTTACACGGACGAAGAGATAGAGGGTATGCTTTGCGACAGGGGTATGTTGAGGGAGTGTATCAAGGAGGCTAGGGTGCTGGTGGGAGAATATTATTAGGAGGTATCTTATGGCATACACATTCAACGGAAGCAGATACGTCACAAGCAGCGTGGCAGAAAACTTCCCTATCGAACTGCAAGTGGCGTTATTTTTAGCCATAGAGCAAATGCGAGAAAAGGTCAGCGGACAGCTTGATTATCTGCAAATTTTCGAGATAGTGACAGATGTCAAAGGGCAGAAAAAATTCCTGCACATTTATCATATGCAGGAATGCCCTGAGGCTAAGCTTGAATATTTCATACCGACCGACACGGAGGTAAACGGCAGGGCGTATATGATTGACGATGTGGATCATATTACGCTGCTGTTGGCGGAGGAGTATTGAGTTGAAAAGGAATCACAGCTTTGGGAGGGGGCTGTGATTTTTTTCTGAACTCACCTCTCCTTCGCCTATTTACCTTACAATTATACTTCAAAAGGTCGGTCTTGTCTATGTGGCAGACGTACAAATTTACCTTTTCCCCTCTCACCGCCTATTCCCATTAGCAAGATCATTAACAATATCCGCAATGTTCTCCAGCTGCTTTTTGTTGAGCTTTTTTAGGTCGGAGATCAGCTTGCTCAGCTCTTTAGGCTGCTCGGCGTCGGCGTCGAAAAACTCCTGCGGCGTAATGTCCAGATACTCGCAGATATAAAAGAAAGAGGTCATAGAGGGCAGGGCTTTTCCTGTTTCGATATTGTTTATATACCCTGCGTTCTGTCCAATAGATAAGCTCATATCCCTTGCGGAAACACCTTTCTGTGTGCGAAGTTTTGAGATCCTCAAAGCAAAATTATTGTCATACATGAATTTGTTCTCGTACATTATTTGCACCCCCATGTATAATATTTTATCCTATATTATCATGTATTATGTCGGAATTTTTCCTATAAAGGGGTTGAAATATGTGAAATAATATGATATAATGATGTAAAGTATTTGAAATAATGCGATATTTGTATAAGAAGCGGATTGTGTCATGTTTTTTGTTAAAATAAAAAAATATCTTACGAAAACGTTATACTAAGCAGCCAGCTTAACAAAAGTGAAAAAGAATGTGTTATAATTAACATACAAAAACGTATTATTATGTCAGTTATAGTTGATAATTGACAAATCAATAAGGAAAAGGAGTTTTTGACATGAACGAAAACATCAACAAGAAATTTGACGTAAAAAACTTTGACTATGATAAGTGCTATGAAGAAGTAAAGGAAAATGCTTCAAAAAATATCAATATCATAGTGTGCGGAGCTACCGGCGTTGGCAAAAGCAGCCTTATAAACGACTTCTTCGAGTTTGATAAGGATAGTGCCGCTCCTGTCGGAAGCAGCGGAAAACCGCAGACAAGGGGCATACACGAGTATCATTCAAAGAGCATTACCTTGTTCGACACTGAGGGCTACGAGGTAGAAAGCTCGTCTACGCCGGAAAACAGCGCTTTTTACAAAAATATAATAGATCTTATCGACGAACGCAAAAATACATATTCTGCGGATTTGGGTATGCACATCCACGAGGTTTGGTACTGCATAAATAACCGCTTTATGGATATTGATGAAAAGCTGATAAAGGACATACAGGCAAGAAATATCCCCGTGTGCGTTATTATTACAAAGGTGGATAATCTTGACGAGAACGAAGTCGCTCAGATAAAGGACGCTGTCGGCGATGCCGGAAAACGCAATAGGATAAACGGCGTTGAGGTGTTTACCTATTCTACTAACAGCGATCTTGGCGACGAGTATGTGCAGAAATCTGAGATAAACAGCTGGGCACATCATAATCTTGACGATTACCTCAGAGAAAGCTTTATCCCGTCGCTCAAAAAAGCGCAGGGTCAAATGGCAGAAATGATGATAAAGCACAAGATACCGAAATACGCGGCTTTAGCCGCAGGTATTGTTACGGCTACATCATTTGTACCCGTGCCACTTTCCGATTCGGTACCGCTTATGGGCATACAGGTAAAAATGGCGATGGATATTTTAAGCTGCTACGGAATAGATAATGATATGAAGGGCGCTGTGAAAAATTTAGCCGGAGCGGGCTTCGTTTCTTATATAGGAAAAACGCTGGCTTCTCAGCTGCTTTCGGTGATCCCATTTGTCGGCGGCGCGGCGAAAGCCACGGTAAATGTTTCAGTGGCAACTACTGTTACGGCTACCCTCGGCGTTGCGATAACGAAGATCTGCGAGGAATACACTAAAGCCTGCATAGAGAACGGCGGCTCGAAAGGCCTTATGATCACCAAAATTTCCGACTACTTTACTGTTGAAAATCTGAAAAAGGTAATGAAAGAGATCAGCAAGGGCAAGGATCAGAAAATTGTAGAGAGAATAGTAAAAGCTGTAGTTGATATGTTCAAGGATACGAAAAAAGGAGCAAGGAAATAATGGAAGGCGACAAGATAAAAACTAATATACTGATAGCTGGCAAATCGGGCGTTGGCAAAAGCAGTCTGCTGAATTACATATTTGGAGAAGAAGTTTCACCGACGGGTGCAGGAAAACCCGTAACGGCGGAGGGTCTGCACGAATATTCTTTTGAGCTGAAAGATAACGACCGAATATCTTTTTCGATATGCGACAGCTGGGGTCTTGAACCCGACAAGGCGGACGAATGGCACAAGCAGATAATCGACAAAGTAGCGGAGTACGACAAGCACTCTATCAACGAATGGTTCAGCACCATAATCTACTGCCTTAGCGCCGACTCTGACAGAGTGGAAGATTTTGAGATAAGCATAATAAACGACCTTATAGCTGAGAAAAACAACGTAAACGTTGTGATAACTCACTGCAAGTCTGAGAACGACGACAGAGCGGAGCGTATGAAAAAGCGCATAGTTGAAGACGGCAGCGTTTCGGCTGACTCGGTGATATTTGTAAACAACTATGAGAAAAAACTTATTTCTGGCGAGGTAAAGAAGTTTGGACGCGAAGAGGTAGTAAACTGCATTATCCGCAACTTGTGGAACAATTACAAGGTAAAAGTGCCGTATAAAATAAAAGAGCACGCTAACGAAATGTTTCGCAGCGAACAAGATAAGCTTCATGATATGGTGGCAAGTACAAGATTTGTTCTGCGAAAGCATCATAAGCTCGATAAGTTTGAAGAGGAAATAAACAATGAATTCGGAATGTTTGTTTTTAAGTCTGTAATGAAACTAAATAACGAGTTTAACGATGCGTATAATTATTATCAGCAGCTGTCACAAGAGTATTACGCGATCGTTTTTGGTATGGACGCGTTAAAGCTGCTGAACGACCCAATAATGTTTTTTGACGCAACAAAGGCTTTCAAAGAAGAAGTAAGTCAGCAGGTGGAAAGGATCGCCGAATCAACGGGAAAAATACTGAAATTCATGAACCAGGATGTTACCAAAGAGCTTATGAAAAAGCTTTTTGCAGAGATAAAGATAAACGTAAAGACGGCAAAAGCTATCAAAAATGATCTTCATGAAACGGTGGACAAGTACATTGTAAGAACGAAAGGCGTAGTTTTTGAAGAGATCGAGAAAACTGAGGAAAAGCTGCTTGCTATCGAGATCAAGATATAGGGGGTGCAACCAAATGACCATAAAAAAGCTAACAGCAATAGTCCTCACGGGCGCGCTGTTGCTGCTCACCGCTTGTTCTGACAGCGACTCGGGCGGCGGAAGAAAAAGCAAGAAGAAAGACTACTACACCATTGGCGAAACTTGGACAGTTGACGGGCAGTGGTCGCTTACCGTTACAGGCGTCACGGAAACGGCTGAGCTCAACGAGTATGCGGACGAAAAACCTGCGGCGGTCTATATCGTGGACTACGAATATACAAACATCGGTTACGAGGACGAGGATGGCATAGCAAAGGGCATTTTCTTTGACATGGAGGACACCATAATAGACAGCAATGGCGTTATGGGTTACAGTTACCCGGGCGACGTTGCGAGAAACCCAAATGAAGCGCCTATCGGAAGCACCTGCAAGGCTCAGGCTTGCATTGGTGTGGACAATGCGGGTGATTTCAAGATAACTGAGAGCCATTATGATTCAGACGGTGACGAACATTCGGCGACTTTTCTTATCGAAGTCGGCGGAAGTTCGGCAGACGAAAAATCTGACAGCGCCGCTAAGCCGACGGAAACTACCACCACAACGACCGCCGAGGCGACCACGACTAAGCCCGTGACCACGCTTGCGCCGTATGACATTTACGACGACACGGTGTATGCGAACGACCTTATCTACGAAACTGCGGACGATATTTTTGCCGAACTGGGCTACGATTTCAGCATGGATTTTATATCAGTGGGGCAGGAAAACATCATCGCCGTGGAGAACGACGACGTGTATCCGAACACAAAGATAGGCTTTTACACCACGTACATACAGAACATTGGCACGCTTGATTTTCCATACGCGATACACGTCACGCCGGGCGGATACATCACCGAGGGCGTGCAGGTTGGAATGACGTACAACGAGCTGAAAGCCATTTGCCCGAGCCTGGAGGGCGCAACGCTTGACGGCGGAACGTTCGGCCCGACGGCGTGGATAAACATAGACGGCAACGCGTGGGGCATAGAGTTCGACGTATCGCAGGCAGACCGCGAGCGGCTAGGCATGACGGTAGGCGTAGCTGTTGATCTTTCGGAGCTTAATCCTAAGAGTACACTAGGGTATTATATTAGTTCGCTGAGCTGATATTTTTGAATTTTGTTATGGCAGCTTTTTGGCTTTTTAAGGAGTCGGAAGGCTGCTTTTTTATCTTGATTTTAGTTACTTTTCTTCATTTGTTGTTACAAAATGATAAAAAACGCAGCTAAGTGATTGACTATTTGTGGGAAATGTGGTATGATGTAAATATGTAACTTCTTATAATTTTATCTTATTTGAAGTGGAGGTGTGACAATGACCATACTTGCAAAAAAAGAAATGTCAGAAGAGGATATAAAGCTTCAATTCATTACTCCTGCTATTCTTGATAAGTGGGATAAAAACAGAATTACAATGGAAACAAGGATCACCGACGGTAAGATCTGTCTGAACGGTAACTTTGTCCATCGTGATAAGAAAAGCGCCAAGTTTGCCGATTATGTTCTGTATTGGAGCAGCAGTTTCCCCATAGCGATAGTTGAGGCTAAGGACAATAACCATAGCGTATCATTCGGCTTACAACAGGCTATAGCTTATGCTCAGATGATGGATGTACCTTTCGTTTACAGCTCCAATGGTGATGCTTTCTATGAACACGATATGCTGACAGGTATGGAGTGTGAAATTGCACTTGATGATTTCCC
>UMJK01015237.1_pt1 | contig 14694 bp, 14 predicted proteins | sample 1966021 | NCBI WGS metagenome assembly UMJK01 (sample SAMEA4836151, study PRJEB28245) | human gut metagenome | biome: gut microbiome; material: fecal sample | place: Denmark | collected 2008
TGTGCGAACCACCCCTTTTAGGGGTGGGAGCGATAACTGGGGGCGCAGATTATGTGGCAGGAAAGATTTACGGAAATGCAGACAAAAATAGATAAGTTTTTAAGAGCATATAAGTAGGATTTTGAAGTTGATAAGGAAAGCATTTTGGAATCACCAGACGACACTTCTTTATAGATGCTGTGGGAAACCGGAACACAGCTTGTAAATATAACGCAGTGTGATAATTATTATAGTTAAAATTAAAATCACGGAAAGACTGGTACGGGTTGTATTGGTAGAAGCTAATAACAAAGATGAAGTCAGGCAAAAAGTTGATGATTTATACCGTACTGGTGAAATTATCCTCACAGCAGATGATTTTATTGGCTAAACTTTAAACAAAGCATAACGGAAGTAAAATGGCAGTAAAAAACCTTATCTGTCAAGGTGAAGTGATAAGTCTTTTTACTGCCGTATATGGTATCAGGGTGTTTTGATTAAAATAAGCTGATATACCCTGTTTTGATTATAGGCATAGGTAACGAAAGAAGTTGCTTTTTGGCCACATTATACCGTGCGACTTTCGGCGCTATTTGTACAATTAACAAAGATTTACTTTTTGAAATTGAAATTATTTTCCACCGCAAACAGTTTGGTAAACCAAGTCGTAAATGAAATGACGAAGTCAACGCCGATAAGCCCGATCAAAGCCATGCACGCCAACAGTATAATAAGTCCGAAAATGCTGCTTATAATATCGCTGCTTGTAATATTAAAGCCGATAAGCTTCAAAAACCAAGCAAGTGCAAGGCAGATAACCACCGAACAGCGCAAAAAATAAGCCGTAACCTATATAACCAACAATGCGTATAAGTTTAGTAAACATATTAAAAAACCTCTGATTATCGTTAATTAGGATGATTAGGGCAATTTAAACAAATTTTTGCTAGTTCTTCACTCCATGTTAATTCATCAGGCAAAAATCGTTTTGGCGTATGCCCTTCTGTCACAACAGATATGACAAAGCAAAATTTATCTTCAACTATTCTATTAACCAAAGGACATTTAATCGTTTTTTTTCTGACTTCAAAGTTCAAAAACTTATGTTTTCTTTATAATCTTATCAAGCATTAAATCAAGCTGTGTGCGCAACTTGTTTTCCAATACATTAATTTTAGGATTTAAATATCTAAAAAGAGGTTTTTCTATAAACTTTAAACGTAAAAAATCAATAAATGAACAAAAAACAAAAACCATTAATATAGATATAATAGCATGCAAGACTAAGAAATTTGTATTATAATAAATATAATTTTGAAAAATATTTTGCCATAAAAAATGTCTTACATAATTATTATCATGCATTAAATAAATACCAAATGTTGTTGCTCCTATATAATTAATATATTTATTATATTTTAAATTAAAATCTTTAAAATATAATAATAATGAGATTGATATTATTAAAAGAAATATACTCTTTTCATCGCAAAAATAGAATACTTTATTAATAAAAAAATTATATTTTAACGATAATAGATCAAAAAGTATCGATGATAACATATATAATAAATATGTATAAACAGCTATTTTTGATACATGCCTATATGTTTTTTTTACAATAAATTCTAATATATGCACCAATAGCATATAGATAAGAAAACAATCCCATAATACCAATAATAGAAAAACTTCCAAAAATATTGCTAATAGTCGGGAAAACAAACCACAATATACCCCCAGAAATTAACATAAGCAAATATTCTTTTTGACTTATATTTCGTAACAAAATATTTTCAAAAGGGAAAATTAAATAAAATACAAAATAAGTAAAAGCAAACCAATTTACCAATCCAATTGGTAGTATTGACTTCAAAATAACTTTTAAATCTATATTAGTAAAATTAAATAAGAAAATTAAAATTAGTATAGCTAAACTATAAAACCACATTTGAAACATTAGTTTTATTAACTTTCTTAACTTGAAATGTTCACAAATTAAAAAATATCCTGAAATCATAATAAATATATTAACTCCTACTTTGCCCCCAAAAGCTAACATCTGTAAAAAAATTTTGTTAAAAGTAAATTGACTAGTAAATGTAATGCCTCCATGAACAGCATAATGATGCATCACAATAAACAGCATAGCAACAATTCTTAAAAGTTCAAAGTTACTCTGTCTGTTTGTCAACATTGGAACTAGTAATTCTTCCTTTATTAGAGTGTGCTTTAAATTTTGAGAATTTTTTAATTTTATACAATTATCCATATTCATCTTCCGTATCATCATATGTATTTTATTCCATTCATTATAATAATTAAACTAGACTAACAATATAACTACATAGTCTTATGAAGGATTTAGTTATTTACTTATAAATTAGTTAGCTTCTATAATTTGCTTTTATTAAGTATCGTATTTTATTTTAATTTTCATGGTGGCGTTGAACAATAACGAACGGGTTGCATCTAAAAATTTGCCTTTGTTGAAACTGAAATACCGAACACTTTTAGCAAAATTCGTTTTTGTTATATTAAAATGGATAATATCAAAAAAGTAAGAATTCTGATAGCCATATTATAACCGTCATTCTTTTGTTATTTCCGCATCTGTTTGGACGCGGTTGAAGAAGGTAATCATTATAACCTGCTCCGATGGCTGGGCTTGGTAAAAATGCTTTTACATTGCGTCGATGCGATAGCTACTGCGCAGAGTGCAGTCAGCAGTATTTTTATTTTAATTGTTTATGCCGCTTTTTTTAGCTTTATTTTAGCGGTTTGCCTTATGTTCCGGTAAGGATATTACAGAACGGCATTTAATTGTCTTTTTGCTGCTGTAAAGAAACAGATTTTTGCTACCGGTAAATTAAACGGCATAAAGCTTGCTAAAGGTACTTTAAGCAGAGAAATTAAAAAAATTATCTGCACCGGCCGCTATACCGATGATTATTATGATGACGTAAAAAGGAATTTCTGCAAAGGTAGAAAGGTTACTGACCTTTTGAAATTCGCAGATAAATTGCTGAAGGACAGATATTGCTTTAGTGCTGCTCTTACCGATGACCGCAAATATAGAAGTTCGATTGGGGAGGTACGAATTTTTACAAGGCAATGTTAGAATAATATGCCCGGCAGGAAATAATAGCTCCTGCTGGAAAATTTTCAAAAAATTTTTTCGACAACACTTCCGTACTGCCGAACTGATGTAGAATAAGGTAACTGTGCCTGCTAGCGCAGAACTCTATGCTTGGCAGATCAGCTTTTCATCTTTATGGCGTGGCAGTTCATGCACGTCATAAAGTATAGAAGTATCCGCTTGCATTAAATGCAGCGGTTAATTAAATTAAAAGTTTTGACCGCTTTTCCTTGACGCATTTTAGCAGCTCGCTTTTAGCTACCGGTACGGATATTACAGAGCGGCTGCGCCGTCATTACCTTTGCAGATTCGCTGCTTATAAAATGCTGCGAAAAGCGCTTGAAAAACAATCGCGATATAAAGTAAAGCGAAGGAGGATTTTATAATGGGCTGGACTTATCAAAATTATAATGGATATGGCAAACCAAAAATAATGAAAGAGAAAAAATAAATGGTTGTTGCAAAGATACGCAGTTGGTATTGTGGCGAAGTTACCAGATTACACGACCATTTTGTGTATGATAAATTTGTAAGTGCAATCGGCGACGGCTATGTCTATTATTACAGCATTGAGAAAAGTAATCAGCAGTGGGTAATTTTAGTTACATTAGCAATTTTTGATGATGATGTTTGGGGCTACAAAGATATGGACGAAACTGTTTGCCTGGGTTATTGTGACTGCTCGTTAATTATATTAAAAGATCTACCTTGTCCTGATAGTGAATACGCAATCGAATGGCGCAAAGGTGTAAGGCAGACTTACTGCGAGAAAAATGCTAAAAAAGCTGCAATTAAGGTTTTAAAACCGGGTGATGAGATTGAATTTACATACGTTAATTATGGGGGCTGCAAAAAAATTTAAGGTGTCAATAATTGAGGGCAAAAATATCTACTTTGATAGTGACCGTGGGCAATGCTTAAACCTTGTCGGCTGGCGCAAAGAAGATTTTAAAATCATAAAATAGATGTGTGCGGAAAATAAGTAAGAAGTGAAATTAAAAAGACATTATAAATTTTATTCTAGCAGGATATGTATATATTGAAAATGGAAAAACACAGCGCAGCATAACTATGTTATGCTGCGCTGTGCCAGGCAAAAAAATCCGGCATACTAAAGTTGAACTGCTCCTTGTCAAGAGGACAATTATAATAATAAATTGTTTAAGTTGATTACGTTAAAACAACTAATAACTGGGGTTTTAATAGTCCATTAACTTAAAGAAAAAATAAAACGTTTTTTCTTCTTTACAATAAAATACTTACTAATTTATAATTTAGATATAGAGAATTAGTAGGTGTTTTTATAAAGGAGAATATTATGTTATCTTCAAATGAAATTAATAATTTAGAAGAAATATTAGGTTGTCTAAAACAATATTATTGTTCACAATTTAACAATATTCAAATTGAATATCGATCAGATAATGATTTAAGATTTAATGGGAAATTAGAAAATAATACTATAATTATTAATAATAATCATAGTTACAAAAGAGCTGAAAAAACTCTTTATCATGAATTTAGACATATTTGGCAAAGAATATATTATTCAGATTTGTATAATTTTTGGTTATCATGTTCTGAATATAAAGAGAAATTTTTCTATCGTAATTGTTCTATAGAAAAAGATGCTATAATATTTTCTGAACTTCAAGATGGATATGATTCCACTGATATATTAGATGAATGGGCTTATAATCCAAGATTGGAGTTAGAACACTTGAGGAAAGTTTATCAAGATAGAAATTTAAATAATTATTATTAATAGATTTATCTCCTCCATAATGCAGTTCTTAGTTTAATTGCATTATCTAAAAATTGAGTTAAAGAAATAGTTTCTTTTATATCTTTATTTTCGCAATCTGTAGCTATCCTATATTTTTCTTCTTGAAAAGTTGACAATTCTAAAATTGTTCTAAAGCAACTACATCTTCACTATTATTTATATTGATTAGAAAACGAGCATTTGAATATTGTAAATAAATAGCATATTGTATATCTGGATTTTTTATTTTAGTGTATTCTTTTTCTTTAATAGCTTTTTTATTCTTCGAACGTATGGAACTTACGTATATAATACATTTCTGATTTTAACATACCCAAGAAAGCTTCCATAGGACCGCTATCTATACACATGGCTACTCTGGACATACTCTGAGTCATACCAGCGTTATCTAACATAGTTTTAAAAGTTTTAGTAGTATATTGATAGCCTCGGTCGCTATGAAATATAGGTTTAGCTTCAGGATATTTAGAATGGGCATCGTTGAAGTTTTTAAACACTAATTCGTTATTATTAGAATTACCTAGGGTAATCGAGACTATACTTTTATCTTCTAAATCTCAGATAGCACTTAAATAATGAGTTCCGTATTTAAATTCTGTAACGTCAGTTAGTCATTTCTCTCCGAAGTGACTGGATGTGAATTCTCTATTTAAAATATTTTCAGCTGTAATTTGAGGTGTTGATATTATATAACTTTTTCTTTTCTTACGGCATACTGATTTTATTTTAAGTATCCGCATTAAGCGTAAGATGCGTTTCTTATTAACCAGAAAACCACATTCGCAGCGTATCTTTATCGTCCATCTGCCTATATCCAAGTATACTATTAGTAGCGTAATAAAAAAATTTAAATTTTTAAGAAGGCGTTTTCCGATTCTATTCTTCTATTTTTAGCTTCAAGAAGTTTTATATTTAATTTTTCTACTTCGGTTAGTTCTGCTTCGGCTCTTCTTTTATCGCGATGGTCAATGAGTCTATCTACACCAAATTTATTATATTTCTGAACCCATTGATACACTTGTTGATAGGAAACTTCAAATTTAATAGCTGTTGCAGAATAGTCCTTGCTTATTTCTAAATAGTGTTTAACTACTTCTATATGGTCTTTAAATGTAAAATTTTTACGGATGCCCTTAATTCTCACAGAACTACTTCCTCTAGATTTTAGTGATATATTATTATACAATGAAATCCATTTTCGAAGTACAGACTTACTTTTGATTTTATATTTTTACAGATTTTAGATAAAGAGATGTTTTTTTAATAAATATTCTTATACTGCAGATATTTTTAATTCTGCGGTATATAAATTATTCCTATGAGTATTTATTAATCCATTAATTCCAAAATATTTGTAATTAATTATCCATGTGTTTACTGTTTCACAATCTGCGTTTAATTTTTCTTCAAAAGTAAATTTATTTGATCTAGCCATAAAAAATATGTCCTTTTAGATTTTAGATAGTTCTATTATTTTAACTGTCCGTTCTAATGGGAGCATATCACCGATCTATTATTGGTTAACATTATTGGTATTGATATTGATGCTTATTTATCCAATGCTTAAATTAGGGCAAGTAACGCAGTTTTTTTATTTTCAATTTTAAGTTTAATTGCAGGTTTTAACTATTGGATTGGCACAGCGAGTATTTTTCATACTCAAGAAATTGATTTAACTGTAAAATATTTAACTGAAGGGAAGGATGTGGCTGGACTAGTTGATTTTAATGAACGTATATTTAAGAAAGAGTTAGTATTACATACTAAAATAAAACCAGAAACTATAGTATTTGGTTCAAGTAGAGCAATGGGAATCAAACCAGATTTTGATAAAGATAATAATAGTTTTGGTAATTTTACTATTAATGCAGCTAATTTTAATGATGATATTGTGTTATTTTATGCTTATGTAGATAGATTTAATGGTTATCATAGGAAAGTTGTTTTACATGGTGATTAGATTATTATAGAACAAATACACAGTGGAAAGATCTTAAAGAATATTATGATTCAGGATTATTAAAACTTGGTTTAAAAAGTAATAATAAGATAAATATTTTGAAACGTATAAAGTTTAAGATAAAAAAATAAAACTTTAATTTTATTGTCATATTTAAGAACTTTAATAAAATATTTTTATTTTAAAACTAATTCTTTACCAAAAGTTGTGGATTTAAAATATAATGAACAAAGAAAAATTTCACCTAATGGTGTTTTAGAATACGATTATCATTTAAACAATTTAGATTTAAAAGAAATAAACGTAAATATTCAAAAATATATTTTAAATATTTAGCCTCTAGAAAAAGTCGCCAAAAGACGGCTTTTTTGTAATCATTGATATATTGATATAGTGATAGAAAATGTTATTAAAAGAAACAATGGGATAATATTTTTAAATTTGTAGACATCGAAAATATTGCACTCCAAAACAATATCTTAAGAAAAATAGATACATCTATAAACTTTAACAGAATATTATGAAATAACCAATTATCTGTATTGTTAGGATAATGGGGGGATTAGTATCGAATCTGATGTGTTCTTAAAATGCCCTTAATCCAGGATACATTCAGAATACTATTCCTTCGTCATACACTTGTCGAAGTAAACTTCAATGTAGCATATCGCTGGTTCATTGACTACATTTTTAATAAACAAGTGTAGTAAATTTCTTCTGTAAGTTTTAACTTTAAGCATAGATTTATATCAAAAGTAGCAGAACACATGTATTTCACTGGATATTACAGGAAGCTGTAATTGCAGGATTTATTCAGATCCAAGCAGTAGTCATCGATGAAATACACATTAAAGCTAACGCCAATATCAAAAAGACGGCAAAGAAAACAGTAGAAGTAAACAGTTATGCTAAAAAACACCTGTAAGAAAAATGTGATAAGGAAGAAAATAAAAAGCCTTTTGACGGAAACAATAATAGCAGTACAGGAAAATTAAATACTAAATTATTGTAATATTAAAAAGTAAATAACGGATACATAAAGTTAAATTGAAAAAATTTTTAAAGTGTGTTAAAATGTGCCTAAATACTGAAACTTTAATATAATTCAGTATTTAAATTTAAAAAAATTTATGAGGATAAGTGAGAAAACTTGAGTCATATTTATCGAAAAAATTTGTTAATATTGGGTGATCTTTGTTGTATACAAATAGCATCATTACTTGCGATATTATTGCAAAGCTCATCAATGCGTTTAATTCAAATAGACTTTCACTTGCGCCTAACGGTGCTGCTGTCGGTATTTTTAATTTTCTTCTTTAACATTTACGGACTTTTTAGCCTTGTACGCAAAAGACTATCGGAGATATTTTTGAACCTCATCGTAGCTGTAGCCAATATTTTTATCTCCGCTATGGCAGTAACCTTTTTTATGCGCGAATTTGAATATTCACGTTATGTAATAATCTATTCCGCAGTCTTTGGCTTTATGCTATTAGCTCTTTGGCAGTACGTAATGCACCAGGTGGAAGTAAAGCACCTGCCAGTGCCAAATATCTTTATAGTGGCAGATAAAAAAGAGCAGCTAAAACTTATAGAAAAAATCCGCAAAACTTACGGGCTGGAGAAAAGCAGCATAAAACTGGGCAACCCCGATAACGGTATAGAAAATTTAAAAGCAATAGAACAAGCAGATATTATTCTTATCGGTGAAAACGTATTGGTAGAACATAAAGAACAGCTTTTACGATTGGCCAACGAAAAAATGAAAATGGTAGTATTAGTACCGACGCTGTATGAAATAAGCTGCAATAAGATGTACTTATGGCAGATAGATGATTTGCCTACACAAAGGGTATCGCGCATGCGCCTGACATTAGAGCAGCGCATATTGAAAAGAATGCTGGATATTGTTGTAGCACTTGCAGCGCTAGTAATATTAGCTCTGGTAATGCTTATAACGGCAGTAATAGTAAAACTCGACAGCCCTGGCCCGATAATATACAGCCAAGTAAGGGTAGGGCGTTTCGGCAAAGAATTTAAAGTATACAAATTCCGAAGCATGAGGCAAGACGCAGAAGCAAAAACAGGACCTGTGCTTGCCGGGGAAAATGACCCTCGTATCACAAAATTCGGGCGATTTATGCGTGCAACGCGCCTGGACGAACTGCCGCAGTTAATAAACGTACTTAAAGGCGAAATGAGCATAGTAGGGCCAAGGCCGGAAAGGCCATTCTTTGTAGAACAATTTATCAAAGAAAAGCCGGAATATGCCTATCGCCATAATGTAAAACCAGGCATAACAGGTCTTGCGCAAATAGCAGGCAAATATAACACCACCGCTTACGACAAGCTCGTTTATGACCTTATTTACATTCAAAATGTAAGCGTTGTCAACGACTTAACCATAATGCTGCAAACACTAAAAGTACTCATCACAAAAGAAAGCACCGAAGGGGTAAAGTAAAAATTGACTGTAAATAAAAAGAATATACAGCAATTAAATACAGAGCAGAACAGAAGTAAAGATAATAAAAATAAAACAGGTAATTACCAAGATGACCATGTATCCATAATAACTCCAGCGTATAACGCAGCAGAATATATTTCTGAAACTATAGAAAGCGTTCTTGCACAAACATATCCTAACTGGGAAATGCTGATAGTAAACGATTGCAGCACAGATAATACAGAGGAAATAGTGCAAAGCTATACCGATAAAGATGAACGCATAAAGCTGATAAACCTAACTAAAAACAGCGGCGCAGCAATAGCACGCAATACAGCAATCAAAAATGCTAAAGGCAGATACATAGCATTTTTAGACAGTGATGACCTTTGGAAAAAAGAAAAGCTGCAAAAGCATTTAAAGTTTATGAAGCAAAACGGATATGCGTTTACGTTTACAGCTTATGAGCATTTTAAAAGTAATAAAGAAAAGAGAAAAAATAAAGTGGCGGCACCCAAAAACCTAAAATATAGTGATGCATTAAAAGGAAATCAGATAGGGTGTTTAACAGTAATGCTTGATAGAAAACAAATATCAAAAATTGAATTTACAGAGCAAAAACATGAAGACTACATACTATGGCTTAATATCCTTAAAACAGGTATAACAGCTTATGGAATAACGGAAAGCCTTGCATTATATAGAATAGGCAACAGTAAATCTATAAGCAGCAATAAATTACAAAGTGCGTTATGGACGTGGAATGTATATAGGAAAGTTCAAAAACTTTCATTATTAAAAAGTATATATTATATGTGTTTTTACATTATAAATGGATTAAAGAAGCATGGGAGATATGATTTGTGAAAATAGGAATAATAACGTTTTCTGATAGAAATAATATGCCATATTTGAAATATTATGAAGAAATTATAAAAAAAGAAAAAATACCTTATGAATGTGTATTTTGGGATCGATTTACCGATAATAAAATAGAAAAGAAAAATAATGAATATACTTTGCGTATAAAATGTTTGCCGGGTAGTAATAAAATAGGCAAAATAATACCAATGTTTAGATATAAACATATAGTTGAAAAAATAATAGTGAAAGAAAAATATACACATTTAATTGTACTGACAACTTTACCTGCCGTATTGTTAAATAAAAGTTTATTAAAAAATTTTAAAGATAAGTATATATTAGATATACGTGATTATACATACGAAAAATATAGTTTTTATAAAAAAATAGTAGATAAATTAGTAGATAATTCATATTTTACTTCAATATCGTCTAAAGGATTTTTAAAATTTTTAAATACAAATAAGAAAATATTATCTTGTCATAATATAAGTAATACAGAATTTACAATAGATTATTGTAAAAATTTGAAAAACAAGAAGCATATAACAATAGGTTTTGTTGGTAATATAAGGTATTTTAAAGAAAATTGTAAATTTATAGATGCTTTAGCAAATAGTTCTAAATATAGGCTTATTTATATAGGTAGAGAAAATATTGATTGTAATTTAAAAGATTATTGTAAAAGAAAAAATATAAAAAATGTTATTTTTTTTGGTGAATATAAAAATGAAGATAAACCTAAATTTTATCAAAATATTGATTTAATAAATTCGGTTTATGGAGATAATAGTTTGGAGGTTAGTACATTGTTGCCAAACAGATTATATGATGGTATTTTATTAAAAAAACCAATAATTGCCACTAAAGGTACTTATTTAGGGAAATTAATAACAAATAAGAATTTGGGTTTAAGTATAAATTTAAACGATAATTTTGTTGAAACAAATATTGAGAATTATGTAAATAAATTTGATAGTGAAAAATTTAATCTTTCTTGCAATGAATTTTTAGAAAAAATAAAAATAGAACAAAAACAATATTTCCAAAAAATACTAAGTTTTATAAAAGAAATTAATAGTGAAAAAATGTTAGTATCTGATAAATAAAAAATAAATTGGTGAAGAATAAAAATGGTTAATAACTTGTTTTCGAATTTTAAACATAAAATAAAAAGAAATTTAATGAATCACAAACTTTTCTATTTAATTATATATATATTGAAAAATTATAAAAATAGTAAGGTAACAGATAAGATTTTTTCCCCTGAAAAATTTATTCAAATATACTCATTTGGAAATCGTAATGAAGACAAAAGAATTTATTTTATAGATATTTCAAGCGAATATATGGGATTTGGGGCTTATTTCAGATGGACATTAGAAGCGTTATGGGAAGCTAATAGATTAAATTTAGAACCAGTTATAAAATTTGGTGACTTATGTCCATATAATGAAAAAAACAATTTTAAATTAGGTATAAATTCTTTTGAATATTATTTTGAACCAGTTAGTATTATTTCAGTTCAAGAAGCATTAAAAAGTAAAAATGTTTTTATATTTAATCAAACAGATTTAATAAGAGTAGAGAGAGAATTAAATATGTATGATGCCAATAGCAATATTATATGTGGTTATATGTTTGATGAAATTTATTTAGATGTAATGGGGCAAGTTGTAAAAAAATATATTGTACTAAATAAAGAAACTAATGAATATATTCAAAAAAGTATTGCTAATCTGTTTAATTCAAAAAATGAAATACGCGAGAAAATTTTAGCAATACATATTAGAGGTACAGATTTTGCTTTAAATTGGGATCTCCATCCAAATATGGTAATACCAGAAGACTATTTTCCAATTATAGATGAAGCAATAAAAAAATATAAGTTTAAATTTATTTTTCTGGCAACAGATGATACTAAATTATTGAAATTGTTCAAAGAAAAATACGGAGATCTTTTATTATACTTTAATGATGTCAATCGTTCTGATGGAAAATTAAATGTTGCATATGTAAAAAATGATAGGAAAAATAATAATTATTTAAATGGCTTGGAAGTAGTTAGAGATATTTATACGATGGCTTATTGTGATGGAATGATTGCTGGGTTATCGCAAGTTTCTATTTGTGCAAGGATAATTAACAGAAGTTTAGAAAAGAAATTTGAATATGAAAGAATAATTGATAATGGGATATATAAAGCTTAAATTTTGATTGAAGAAAGGTAAATATGTCTGTTTTTAAAATAAATATTAGCAAAACTTCAAATGGTAACATGTATATAAATTGGATGTCTGGAGATTGGTTAGAAAAATTTATAGAATATCAATTCCCCGATAAAAAACAAAAAATAACTTTTATAAGTGTCGATGGAAGAAGACCCTGTTTGGATAATGATAACAGTAAAAAGATATTTTTTTCAGGAGAAAATTTAGAGCCTAATATTTCTCATAAAAATGTTAGAAATGATTATTTAAATATACGGTATTATTGGTTTAATATGCGAAAAAATCTATATAAAGATTATTTATTAGACGAAGCAGACCTTTCTCTTGGATATGCTAATAAAAATTATGGCAATTATTTAAGATTTCCGTTATGGATTATGTATCTATTTGATCCAAGAAGTAAGTATAGTGATATTAAGGCTAAAGTATTAGAAATTAATAAATCAAAAAATTTGGCATTAAAAGATTTTATTTGTATCAACAGGCATGATTTATTTGGACTTAGAACTAAAATATGTAATGATTTAGGTAATAAATTCACTATTACTTATGCAGGTAAGTGGCGTAATAATACAAATGAGCTTTGGGAAAATTACGATAATGATAAATTACGTTATTTAAATTTATTTAAATTTAATATTTGTCCTGAAAATATGGATGCACCATATTATTGTACTGAAAAATTGTTTGACGCGTTGCGTTGTGGCTGTATTCCTATCTACGCTGGTTGTTTAAATAATCCAGAACCAGAAATTATAAATAAAGATTTCGTTATATTTTGGGATTTAGATGGAGATAATGCTGAACAAATAAAACTTGTTAGTAGATTATATAATGATGAAGATTATTATCAAAAATTTATTAATCAACCAAAATTAAAAGCTAATGTAGCTGATTATATAGCTGAATATTTTGAACATCTTCAAACCAAACTTAAAGATTTAATATAAAAAATAGTTGGTGTAATTAATGCAATCAATAGTTAAATTATTTTCAATACTTATAACATCACAGAAAAGACAATGTGCACTTATTATTTTTATAATGATTTTAGGTGCGCTGTTGGAAGCGATTGGCATAGGAACAATATTGCCATTAATTACAGTAATTGAAAATGAAAATGTACTACAACAATATCCTCAAATACAAAAGTTTGCTAATAGTGTTGGTATATATACGCATACTCAACTTATTATTGTTGTAAGTATTTTATTAATATTTATATTTGTAATGAAGAACTTTTATCTTGCATGGCAGTTAAAAATGCAGATAAACTTTTCTCTAAAAAATCAAATTTATTATTCTAAAATGTTAATGCAGCAATATCTTTTTAAACCATATCTATTTCATTTAAATCATAATACAGCTACTATTTTAAGAAATGTAAATTCATCAGGTGCAATAATTTTTTCCAATATGTATGTTTCAGCGTTTCAATTAATTACAGAAATAGTTACATGTCTTGTAATATGGTTGATGCTGTTATGGATAGATGCGTTTACAGCTACTATTGCTGCTGCATTTATAAGTGTTATTTTATATTCCATTATAAAAGCGTTTCGCAAAAAAATTACTGAGCAAGGTCAAAAACAAAATAAGTTCTTGAATACGTATTTAAAATGGGTTAATCAAGGATTAGGGGCAATTAAAGAAACGAAGGTTTTAAGAAAAGAAGAATATTTCTTAAAACAATTCAGTCAGGCTTATGAGCAATACGGAGAAGCAAATAAGAAGTTTTTGTTTATAAATCAAATTCCCAAAATGATTATTGAAACTACAGTTATATGTGGTTTGGCTTTTTTAGTAATAATAAAAATTTTAATGGGGACAGCAACGGCAGAAATAGTTCCCTTATTAGGCGTACTAGCACTTGCTGCATTTAGGTTAATGCCTAGTGCAAACAGGATAGTGAATTTATCTAATATGATAAGGTATAATATGCCGTTATTTAATGAACTTTATGATGAATATATTGAAATTAGAAATAAAAATATTTTATTGAGTAATAAAACTATTGAAGATGGAAAGACAGAAAAAATTAATTTTACCAAAGAAATAGAAATAAAAAATTTGAGCTTTTGTTATTTAGGCAACAAAAAAGTGTTAGACAATATATCTTTTACAGTTCCAAAAGGGAAATTTGTTGGTATTATTGGTCCGTCTGGCGCAGGCAAAACAACTTTTGTAGATATTTTACTTGGTTTATTAGAACCAACGGGCGGAAGAATTACTGTAGATGGCATAAATATTTTTAATAATATCCGTGGCTGGCAGGCGAATTTAGCCTAC
>UMJK01022388.1_pt1 | contig 14657 bp, 10 predicted proteins | sample 1966021 | NCBI WGS metagenome assembly UMJK01 (sample SAMEA4836151, study PRJEB28245) | human gut metagenome | biome: gut microbiome; material: fecal sample | place: Denmark | collected 2008
CTTTTTCATTATCTTCCAAAGATTCTCCGACATTGCCTCACTGTCTTTCTTCGTATAACGCACATCTGTAAAGACCTGCGCCAGCGTTTCCTTATTGTTCTCCAAGATGAACTGCTTGTTCTCAGGAAGCGATTCTTTATAGGCATACAACCGGTCAATGTCCTGAGGAGTATAATCATGATAAACCTCTTCGTGTACAATGGCCTCCAGCGGCAAACGGTCCACTTGTTCCGGCTGTTCGGCAGGCCATCCCACTGTGACTGTCGTGATGGGAAACACCAATTCCGGCAACTCCAACGCTTCGACAATCATCTGAGGGTTGTAAGTGGTAGTTCCCAGATAGCAAATGCCCAACCCCTTCTCCTCGGCAGCCACACAAAAAGTCTGTGCCACCAGCAAGGTATCGACAGCCCCCGTCACAAACCACTCAAAGTTGTTGTATCCCGGCTCAGCCTTACGTTGCTCACACCACTTGCTGAAGCGGCGCAAATCTATGCAGAAAGTAAGCACTACCGGCGCCGTCCGAACCATCGGCTGATTGAAATGTGCAGGCGCCAGTTTGGCTTTACGCTCTGCATCACGCGTCACAATCACACTATAAACCTGCATGTTCCCGACTGTAGAAGCCCGGAAAGAGGTTTCAAGCAAATCATTTAACAAATCAGCAGAAATATCCTTCTGCTGGTATTTTCGGATTGTTCTCCTTTGTTTCAAGCTTTCCATTCTTTCTTTTTTTGCAAAGATAATGTAATCCACGAACAATTCATTCAAGAGTTCACACTTTTTTTATCATCATATATCCGGAATAAAATACATCTTTTCAACAAGAAATGAACAATTATTATCTCTACGAGCAGATAAAAGTAACCTTATGTTCGACTAAACCGAGAACCTTTCAGCCCAACAAGTTGTTAATAAATTCCATTTTGGAAAACTTATTCGTTTACTCAAATCATTAAAACATTATAAACCAATAAATTAATAGCAATCAATAGAAAACAATACATCGGTTGATAAAAACATTCATTTTAATTTTGCCAAGTTGAAAAACATTCATAGCTTTGCAAATGCATTTGTTAACGATAAGTACAACTTCTACAACTTTACTTATTTGTAACTAATCCTAAGAGATACAACATTGTGGAAAAGAAAAATTATTCTTATGACGAAGCCTACGGAGAATCTTTAAAATACTTCCAAGGCGACGAGTTGGCTGCCAGAGTTTGGGTAAACAAATATGCAGTCAAAGATTCTTTCGGAAATATTTACGAAAAGTCTCCGGAAGACATGCATTGGCGAATAGCCAATGAGGTAGCCCGCATTGAGGCCAAGTACCCCAATCCATTAAGTTCAGAGGAACTTTTCGGCTTACTCGACCACTTCAAGTACATTGTTCCGCAAGGAAGCCCGATGACCGGAATCGGGAACAACTATCAGGTAGCCTCTCTGTCCAACTGCTTTGTTATCGGTGTGGACGGCGAAGCGGATTCTTATGGTGCCATCTTCAAGATAGACGAAGAACAAGTACAGCTGATGAAACGCCGTGGCGGCGTGGGACACGACTTATCCCATATCCGTCCGAAAGGTTCACCGGTAAAGAACTCGGCACTGACCTCCACTGGCTTGGTCCCCTTCATGGAACGCTATTCAAACTCTACACGCGAAGTAGCTCAAGATGGACGCCGCGGCGCACTGATGCTCAGCGTATCCATCAAACACCCCGACTCGGAAGCCTTCATCGATGCCAAGATGACTGAGGGCAAAGTGACCGGAGCCAACGTTTCCGTAAAACTGACCGACGACTTCATGCAGGCCGCCATCGAAGGCAAACCATATACACAGCAATATCCGATTGACGCCACAGAGCCGGTATTTCAAAAAGACATTGACGCATCCGCATTATGGAAAAAGATTGTGCACAATGCATGGAAATCGGCAGAACCCGGTGTATTGTTCTGGGATACCATATTAAAGGAATCCGTGCCCGACTGCTATGCAGACCTGGGCTACCGTACCGTATCCACCAATCCATGCGGCGAAATTCCACTATGCCCGTACGACTCCTGCCGTCTGCTCGCCATCAACCTTTACTCATACGTGGTCAATCCATTCAAGCCGGACGCCTACTTTGACTTTGAGCTATTCAAGAAGCATGTAGCTTTGGCCCAACGCATCATGGACGACATCATCGACCTTGAACTGGAGAAGATAGAGCGCATCATGAGCAAGATAGATGCCGATCCCGAAAGTGAAGACGTGAAACATACAGAACGCGTTTTGTGGCAGAAGATTTACAAGAAAAGCGCCCAAGGCCGCCGTACCGGTGTAGGTATCACGGCAGAAGGCGACATGCTTGCCGCCCTGGGATTGCGTTATGGCACTGAAGAGGCAACCGAATTCTCGGAGCAAGTACACAAGACGGTGGCACTCAACGCCTATCGCTCCTCCATAGAAATGGCCAAAGAACGCGGCGCATTCGAGGTATACGATACAGAACGCGAAAAGAACAACCCGTTCATCAACCGCCTGCGTGAAGCTGACCCGGAAATGTACGAGGAGATGAAGAAGTACGGACGCCGCAACATTGCCTGTCTGACCATCGCCCCGACCGGCACCACCAGCCTGATGACTCAAACCACCTCCGGTATCGAGCCCGTATTCCTGCCCGTGTACAAGCGCCGCCGCAAAGTGAATCCCAACGATACGAACGTCCATGTGGACTTCATCGACGAAACCGGAGATGCCTTTGAAGAATATATCGTGTTCCACCCCAAGTTTGTGACTTGGATGGAAGCACAAGGATACAACCCCGCCAAACGCTACACGCAGGAAGAAGTGGATGCCCTGGTAGAGAAATCACCTTATTATAAAGCAACCTCCAACGACGTGGACTGGCTGATGAAAGTCAAGATGCAGGGACGTATCCAAAAATGGGTGGACCACTCTATCAGCGTAACCATCAACCTGCCGAACGACGTAGACGAAGACCTCGTGAACCGTCTGTATGTAGAAGCATGGAAATCCGGCTGCAAGGGCTGTACGGTTTACCGCGACGGTTCGCGTTCCGGCGTGCTCATCTCTACCAAGAGCGACAAGAAGTCCGAGCTTCCCCCGTGCAAACCGCCTACAGTCGTTGAAACACGTCCCAGAATATTGGATGCAGACGTTGTCCGCTTCCAGAACAACAAGGAGAAATGGGTGGCATTCGTCGGCTTGCTGGACAATCATCCCTACGAAATATTCACCGGTGTGCTGGATGATGATGAAGGCATCATCCTGCCGAAGAATGTGGTGTCGGGCCACATCATCAAGAATGTGGATGAGCACGGAAACAAGCGTTACGACTTCCAGTTCGAGAACAAGCGCGGATACAAAGTCACCATCGAGGGGCTGTCCGAGAAGTTCAATAAAGAGTATTGGAACTATGCCAAGCTGATTTCCGGTGTATTGCGCTACCGCATGCCTATCGAGCAGGTCATCAAGCTGGTAGGTTCACTGCAACTGGACAGCGAAAACATCAACACCTGGAAGAACGGTGTGGAACGCGCCCTGAAGAAATACATCCAGGACGGCACGGAAGCCAAAGGCAAGAAATGCCCCAACTGCGGTAACGAAACACTGGTTTACCAAGAAGGTTGCCTCATCTGCAAGACGTGCGGAGCTTCCCGCTGTGGATAATCCCACGGCAAGCACAAACGTTTGCATAGGAATTTAAATGACTTAGATAACGGTAGCTGCATGATTATGAGGAATAATTTCTATACTTGCATAATCATTGCAGCTATTGCTACTTCTAAATCTAATATAATATGACACTAATATTCAATATCGAGTATCGCACCAGCTGGGGTGAAGAAGTCAGAGTCCTGGGTTCCATCCCGGAACTTGGCAACAACCAGCCCGACAAAGCCACCCCCCTGCACACTGTAGACGGCATTCACTGGACCGCGGAAGTGGATATCCAGATTCCCGGTAATGGAAGCGTCGAATACAGTTACCACATCTATCGAGATGGCAGAACCATACGGACAGAGTGGAACAGCCTGCCACGCATCCTGCACGTTGCAGACAATCCGAAGAAAGTTTACCGCATAGAAGATTGTTGGAAGAATCTGCCCGAGCAGCAGTATTTTTATACATCCGCTTTCACAGAATCCCTGCTGGCGCATCGCGAACGCAGTGCCGCCCCGAAAAGCTACAAAAAGGGGTTGCTGATAAAGGCGTACGCCCCCTGCATAGACAGCGACCATTGCCTGGCACTCTGCGGAAACCAGAAGGCGCTGGGTGACTGGAACCCGGACAAAGCTGCCCTTATGAGCGACATCGACTTCCCCGAATGGCAGGTAGAAGTGGATGCCGGTAAAATCAGCTTCCCGCTGGAGTATAAATTCGTCCTTTACAACAAGAAAGAGCGCCGTGCCGTGGCCTGGGAGAACAATCCCAACCGTTATATGGCCGACCCGCAGATAGCCGCCAACGAAACGCTGGCTGTCGGCGACCGTTATGTATACTTCAATCTTCCTGCATGGAAAGGTTCCGGAGTAGCCGTACCCGTATTCTCCCTGCGCTCCGAGAAAAGCTTCGGTGTAGGCGATTTCGGCGACTTGAAGCGCATGATTGACTGGGCAGTTGCCACCAATCAGAAGGCAGTGCAGATTCTGCCCATCAACGACACTACCATGACGCATACCTGGACAGACTCCTACCCTTACAGTAGCATCTCCATCTATGCCTTCCATCCCATGTACGCCGACCTGAAGCAGTTGGGCAGCTTGAAGGACAAGAAGGTGATGGCCGAATTCAACAAACGCCAGAAAGAACTGAATGCCCTGCCCGCCGTAGACTACGAAGCTGTGAACAAGACAAAGTGGGAATACTTCCACCTCATCTTCAAGCAGGAAGGGGAAAAGGTGCTGGCATCGGATGCTTTCCGTAATTTCTACGAAGCCAACAAGGAATGGTTGCAGCCATATGCCGTCTTCAGCTACCTGCGTGATGCCTACAAGACCCCGAATTTCCACGAGTGGCCCAAGTATGCCACCTACGATGCCAAAGAGATAGAGACATTGTGCCGGCCGGACTCCGCCGACTATCCGCACATAGCCATCTATTATTACATCCAGTTCAACCTGCACCGGCAACTGCTTGCCGCCACGGAGCATGCGCGCGCCAACGGCGTAGTGCTGAAAGGCGACATCCCCATCGGCATCAGCCGCAACAGTGTGGAAGCCTGGAAGGAACCCCACTACTTCAACCTGAACGGCCAAGCCGGCGCACCGCCCGATGATTTCTCCGTGAACGGGCAGAACTGGGGCTTTCCCACCTACAACTGGGATGTCATGGAGAAAGACGGCTATGCCTGGTGGATGAAGCGTTTCCACAAAATGGCAGAATACTTCGATGCCTACCGCATAGACCATATCCTCGGCTTCTTCCGCATTTGGGAGATACCGATGCACGCCGTACACGGGCTGTTGGGACAATTCGTCCCCGCCCTGCCCATGACGCGCGAGGAGATAGAAAGCTACGGGCTGGCATTCCGCGAAGACTTCTTCCTGAAGCCCTATATCCATGAGTACTTCCTCGGACAAATCTTCGGCCCGCATACAGACTATGTGAAGCAGACCTTCATAGAGCCGACAGACACGTGGGAGGTTTACCGCATGCGTCCCGAGTTCGACACCCAGCGCAAAGTGGAAGCCTACTTTGCCGGAAAGACGGACGATGACAGCATCTGGATTCGTGACGGGCTTTACGCCCTTATCAGCGATGTGCTGTTCGTGCCCGACCGCAACAATCCGCACGAATACCATCCGCGCATCGGCGTGCAGCACGACTACATCTACCGCGCACTGAACGATTGGGAAAAGGCTGCCTTCAACCGGCTGTATGACCAGTACTACTATCACCGCCACAATGACTTCTGGGGACAGCAAGCCATGAAGAAACTACCGCAACTGACACAGTCCACGCGCATGCTGGTATGCGGTGAGGACTTAGGCATGATTCCCGATTGCGTGGCATGGGTGATGAACGACCTGCGTATCCTTTCCCTGGAGATACAACGTATGCCGAAAGACCCGAAACAAGAATTCGGCCACACTGACTGGTATCCGTACCGTTCGGTCTGCACCATCTCCACACACGACATGTCTACCCTGCGCGGCTGGTGGGAAGAAGACTTCCAACAGACGCAGCGTTACTACAACACCATGCTCGGGCACTACGGTGCCGCACCGGCAACGGCCACGCCGGAGCTCTGCGAAGAAGTGGTTCGCAATCACCTCCATAGCAACTCCATCCTCTGCATCCTCTCCCTGCAAGACTGGATGTCCATGGACGGCAAATGGCGCAACCCGAACGTGCAGGAAGAACGCATCAATATTCCTGCCAACCCGCGGCACTACTGGCGCTGGCGCATGCACCTGACACTGGAACAACTGATGAAGGCAGAAAGCCTGAACGAGAAAATAAGGAGCATGATAGAAAGCACCGGAAGATAAGAAAGGATTCTTAGCAAAGTATTATTTTAGGCACGGATTACATGGACAATCACGGATAATATTGAAAGCAACCGTGATAACCCGTATAATTCCGTGCCTAAAATAGTTCGATAAGTTTATTCCGACCCTCACATAATTGTATTCTATAAAAAACAATTTCGCGCTATTTTTATATTTTACAGAATACAATCCGCAACCTGAATCGTAATAACCGGATACTGATTTGCCCGTACCACAAAATATCAGTAAGTTTGCAGAAAACAATCTACAAGTAATGACCAGTTATATTTTCCTTGACACGCTTCGCTTCTTCGCCCATCACGGCGTGGGTGAACAAGAAACCGTGGTAGGCAATGAGTTTACCGTCAGCCTGCGCCTGCAAGTTGATATCCGGCGTGCGGCAGAAACGGACGACGTAGCCGACACCGTGAGCTATGCCGATGTACATACAGCTGTGAAGGCAGAGATGGACATTCCTTCCAAACTATTGGAACATGTATGCGGGCGAATTATAAACCGATTGTTCCACGACTTCCCACAGATAGAAGAAATAACCCTCAAGCTGGCAAAGCGCAATCCACCGATGGGCGCGGATATAGAGGCTGCAGGAGTGGAAATATGCCAACGCCGCGGAGAATGACAGATTGCCGAATCACCCCATTCACTATTGATACACAGACACTTCCCACTGCAAAGACACTGCATGCTTTTTGCAGTGGCGCTGCAAACGGTTTGCAGTAACACTGCACATATATTTGCAGTAGTACTGCAACAGCTTTGCAGTAACGCTGCAACAGATATGCAGTAGCACTGCAAAATGTATACAGAAGTTCTGCAGTGAGCATGCAGCAACTTTTCTGCCGTAGAATACAACCATTGATACCAATATTCCGTACCTTTGCCCCATCATCAACAAAAAGTCAATGAGAAACGCTATACAACGACTGGCATTACTCCCCATCGTCGCTCTCTTCCTGCTACCGGCCGCTTGCTATCAAATACAGCTCCGAGTTTCATTGGAGAAATGCCCTCTACCTGCCCACCCCTTACGACTTTACAAACCCATACAACTATGCAGACTTCAGAAGGAATGAACTATTGAAAATAAACCTCACAGAGTTCCGCTTCCCCTACCAATACCTCAACGACATAGAATGGGCAGATTCACCAACACCATTATTGTGCAACTCTATGACTTCAAACGGCAAGGGTGGGCTATCGCACCAGTGTGGGCTGTCCATGAACGAAGGGTAGCGATAGATTAAGAATGCCCAGTAGAACCGAGTTTCATCCTTATTTTTGCCGTTTCCGCTTCTTTGCCGATTCCACCGCTTCGGCCACCACCGGCTTATTTGCAAACCGCTTGGTGTAGTTGCTGTAATCGGGAACAGTGCGTTCATACGTCGGGTCGACAAACAACGGGCTGGAAATGATATGGTCTGCCGTACTGCGGTTGCAGCAGAACACGATGTTCTCCACACCGGCAAGGCGGGTCAACGCCTTCACATCCGTATCGTGCGGCTGAAGGGTCATCGGGTCGGTGAAAAAGAAAAGATAGTCAATCTCTCCGTCCACAATGCGCGAGCCCATCTGCTGGTCACCGCCCAAAGGACCGGATTTAAGGATAGTGAAATCCCACTCCACATCAGGATGTTTCTCCCGGAGGGCTTCGAGGATAAGGGTACCCGTGGTGCCCGTACAATAGAATTTATGCCCCATCAGCAATTCCGAGTTCCACAGTACCCACTCGATGAGGTCTTTCTTCATGGCGTCGTGTGCCACTAATCCGATTTTTCTAACTAGTTTTTCCATAATTCAAAACCTTTAATAGATTGAACAATTATAAAAGGCAACAGTTCCTACAATTGGGAAAAGAATTTCTTTCCATGCAGATAAAACTGCGCCAATATACTGTTTTTTGTCCGTTCCGGTATTACGGCAAGCGTAGTTTTTTTCAGATTCTCTTTGCGGGACGCTGCCAATGAAGTGCGGAGGGAGTGGTAGGCACGGCGCGCACGGAATACGGCCAAAGCATTGGGTAACTGGCCTTTCAGCATGAAACTGAACGCAGCCACATAATCGAGCACCACACGTACACGCATCACGGACGCCAAGTCCTCCTGCGGCAGATTCTTATAAAGCATGACAAGGTTATTACGAAAATTGAGGAAGGTCTTGCGCGGATTCTCCTTCTTCAAAGTGGCCCCTCCCACATGAAATACCACACTCTGCGGTATACATGCCAACTGTCTGCCACGGGCACGAAGCCGCCAACATAAATCTATCTCCTCCATGTGGGCAAAAAAACGTCCGTCCAACCCACCCGCTTCCCGGTAATCCGCCAGACGGATGAACAAAGCCGCCCCCGTAGCCCAGAAAATGGGTATCACCGTGTCGTATTGCCCCTTGTCCTCTTCTACCACGCCCATAATACGGCCGCGGCAGAAGGGATAGCCATAGCGGTCGATGAAACCTCCCGCAGCTCCGGCATATTCAAACTGCCCCTTGTTACGCCAACTGCGTATCTTCGGCTGGCAAGCGGCCGTCTCCAGATGGGCATCCATATACTCTGCCAACGGGACAAGCCAGTGCTCGGTGACCTCTACATCGGAGTTGAGCAGCACTACATATTCTGCCTCCACCTGCTTCAATGCCAGATTGTATCCGTCGGCAAAACCGTGGTTCTCTTCCAGCAGAATCAAGTGCACAGAAGGAAACTCACGACGGAGCATTGCCACGGAGGCATCCGTAGAGCCATTGTCCGCCACATACACCACAGCACCATCCGCCTCCGAAAAACGCACAACAGAGGGAAGGAAGGAACGGAGCATATCACATCCGTTCCAATTCAATATGACAACAGCAATCTTATCCATGTTGCACAGATTCTTTTCGTTTATTTTTCCAGCGTTTATGAGACCAGAACCAATAAGCCGGTTCGCGCCGGATGGTCTGCTCCAGACGACGGGCGAAGCACTCGGTTATCTCGCCATCTGCCGTCTGCTTGGGAGTTTCGGTAACCAAATCGAAGAGCACTTTGCAATATCCCCTGGATGTCCGTTCCAATTCACAATAAAAGACGGGGAAGTCCATCAGCTTGGCAATGCGCTCGGCGCCATCCATGAACACGGTGTCCTGATTCAAGAAAGTGGTCCAATAATGGGCCTCGCTGCGGTTGGGCGACTGGTCCGTAATCAGGCCGATGGCTATCTGCCTGCCTTCACGGCGAAGCTTTATCACTTCGCGTGCCGTGGAATGTTTCGCCACATTGTATCCTCCGAACCGGGCGCGGATATGCTTAAACATCTCGTCCAGATACTTATTGCTTAGCGGTTTGTACACCTGCACCGGGATGTCGCCCGGACGCATGATGGCCCCCATGCCTATAATCCACTCAAAATTGGCATAATGGGGAATCAACAGTACAATGCCTCCATGCTTCTCTATCATGGCAAGGTATTCTTCCTTATTATCATACTTCATCCGGCGGCAGAGCTCCTCGAAAGACATGCGCAGCATCTTCACCTCTTCCAGCATATAGTCGCAGATATAATGGTAGAACTTGCGCTCTATCTCCATCAATTCGGTTTCCGACTTCTCCGGAAAGGAATTGCGAAGGTTGCGGCGAACGACTTTCTTCCGATAATGCACGACGTGGCGCATCAGAAAGTACAGCCCGTCGGACAATGCATAAAGCGCCCGGAAAGGCAGAAGTGCCACAAGCCACATGCCCGCATAAGTCAGCCAATAGACAATTTTTGATTTCACTTCGTCAGTTATGAGTTATAAGTTATGAGTTATTTGTTGCAAAGGCGGCATTCCTCATTCCATTGCTCCCAAGAGTGCGGTGCCGTCGGCATTGAAATCGCCCAGGCGCACAGACACGAGCTGGTTGTCCAAGGCAGCATCATGAGGGACTTCCACACGGATATAATTGGGAGTGAAGCCGTGCATCGGCAGTCCGGGTTTGGGACGTTCCAGCAACACCGGCATCGTCTGCCCGATATGGCGCGCATAAAAAGCACGGGTCTTTTCGTCCGAAAGCTCCAGCAATTGCTGGCTCCTGCGGTGCTTTTCTTCGGGTGCCACCACGTGGTCTATCTTCAAGGCTTGCGTGCCGGGACGCTCCGAATAGCTGAAGACATGGAGCTGCGTCACGTCCAGGCTCTTGATAAACTCATAAGCCTGCCCGAAATACTCCTCCGTCTCTCCACGGGTACCCACAATCACGTCTACCCCTATAAAGGAATCGGGCATCACTTCCTTTATCTTCTTTATCTTCGAGGCAAACAAGGCGGTATCGTAACGGCGTCGCATCAGCTTCAGCACCTCGTCACTGCCCGACTGCAGCGGTATATGGAAATGAGGCATGAAACGCCGGGAACGGGACACGTATTCTATGATTTCATCTGTCAGCAGATTCGGCTCGATGGAGGATATGCGGTAACGCTCAATGCCTTCCACCTCGTCCAGCGCCTTCACCAAGTCGAAGAAAGTCTCACCGGTAGACTTGCCGAAGTCTCCGATATTGACGCCGGTCAATACAATTTCCTTTCCACCTTCGGCAGCCGCCTGGCTGGCCTGCTCCACCATAGAAGCAATGCTGCCGTTACGGCTACGTCCGCGGGCAAAGGGAATGGTGCAATAGGAACAATAATAATCGCAGCCGTCCTGCACTTTCAGGAAGAAGCGTGTCCGGTCGCCACGCGAACAAGACGGGGCAAACGAACGTATATCCTTCAAAGCGGAAGTGTAGGCCTCGCCGGTCTCGTGCTTCTGCAGATTGCCCAGGTAGTGGAGCAGGTCCTTCTTCTGCTCGGCTCCCAGCACGACGTCCACACCTTCTATCTTTGCCACCGTCTCCGGTTTCAGCTGGGCATAGCAACCGGTCACCACGACAAATGCACCCGGATGTTGCTTCACCAGTTTGTGGATGGCCTGGCGGCACTTCTTGTCCGCCACTTCCGTCACCGAGCAGGTATTCACTACACAAATATCCGCTTTCTCACCCTTGCGCGCCGTACGTACGCCCGCTTCCCGCAAAATTTTACCGATAGTAGAGGTCTCCGAGAAGTTCAGTTTGCACCCCAACGTATAGTAAACCGCCGTCTTATCTTGAAATATATTGGTATCTATCATGAGCTTATAAACACATTTATGCTGCAAATATATACATTATTAATCTATTTTTCCTACTTTTGCACACTCAACTAAAATTTGTGCAATGATACAAGAGAACTTTATCAAACTATACGAGCATAGTTTCCGCGAGAATTGGGACCTCCCCTGCTATACCAACTATGGAGAAAACGAGAGCTATACTTATGGCGAAGTGGCACAAGAAATAGCCAGACTGCATCTTATTTTCAAGTACTGCCAACTGCGCCGCGGCGACAAGATAGCCGTCATCGGCAAGAACAATGCCCGCTGGTGTATCGCCTATATGGCCACCATCACCTACGGTGGTATCGTAGTCCCCATTCTGCAAGACTTCAACCCCAATGATGTCCATCATATCGTAAACCACTCCGAATCAACGTTCCTCTTCACCAGCGATGCCATTTGGGAACATCTGGAAGAAGAACGGCTTACTGGACTTCGCGGTGTGTTCTCGCTGAGCGACTTCCGCTGTCTGTATCAGCGGGACGGCGAAACCATCCAGCGTTTCCTCAAGCATCTGGGCGATGAGATGGAAGCGACCTACCCGAACGGGTTCCGTAAGGAAGATATCGTTTACACGGACCTTTCCAACGACAAGGTCATGCTGCTGAATTATACCTCGGGCACCACCGGATTCAGTAAGGGCGTCATGCTGACGGGAAACAACCTGGCCGGCAACGTCACCTTCGGCATACGTACCGAGCTGCTGAAGAAAGGGGACAAAGTGCTCTCTTTCCTGCCTTTGGCACATGCATACGGCTGCGCATTCGATTTCCTTACCGCCACGGCCGTCGGCACACACGTCACACTGTTGGGAAAAGTACCTTCCCCAAAGATTCTGATGAAAGCTTTTGAGGAAGTGAAACCCAACCTGATTATCACCGTACCCCTTGTCATTGAAAAGATATACAAGAATGTCATACAGCCCATCATCAACAAAAAGACCATGAAATGGGCACTCAGCATTCCCTTGCTCGACGGACAGATATACGGGCAAATCCGCAAGAAACTGATTGACGCACTGGGCGGACGTTTCAAGGAAGTCATCATAGGAGGCGCGGCCATGAACCCGGAAGTGGAAGAATTCTTCCACCGCATCAAGTTCCCCTTCACCATCGGCTACGGCATGACTGAATGTGCCCCTCTCATCAGTTACGCTCCCTGGAATGAATTCGTCCCGACTTCCTCCGGACGGGTACTCGACATCATGGAAGCCCGTATCTGCAAGGAAAACCCGGACGACAAACTCGGCGAAATACAAGTACGTGGCGAGAACGTGATGACGGGTTATTACAAAAACCCCGAAGCCACCAAAGAAGTCTTCACCGAAGACGGATGGCTTCGCACCGGCGACTTGGGTACACTGGACGACGACAACAACCTATACATACGCGGACGCAGCAAGACCATGATTCTCAGTTCCAGTGGACAGAATATCTTCCCCGAAGAGATAGAAGCACGGCTCAACAACATGCCTTTCGTCCTGGAAAGTCTTGTCATCGAACGGAATAAAAGACTGGTGGCACTGGTTTATGCCGACTATGAAGCCTTGGATTCCTTGGGACTAAACCAGCCGGATAACCTTAAAACCATCATGGATGAGAATCTCAAAAATCTGAATAACAGCGTGGCAGCCTACGAAAAAGTAAGCCAAATCCAACTTTATCCGACAGAATTTGAGAAAACGCCCAAAAGAAGTATCAAGAGATACTTATACAACAGCATTGCCGAAGATTAATATGTTGTAAAACATATAGATAGGGATAAAAACAGCCGAAGCTCCAAAAAAAATATAAAAAAAGTTGGGGTTTCGAGAACAACATATTCAAAAAGTACATACCTTTGCAACGTTTTAATAAAGCAATTGATTGTATTACGTTTTAAAAGTAAAGAAAATGAAAAAATTAGTTTTGATGGCTGCAGCTATCGTAGCAGTATCTTTCGCATCTTGTGGCAACAAAGCAGCTAACGCTGAACAAGCAACTGCAGATTCTATCCGTATCGCTGACTCAATCGCAGCTGCAGAAGCAGCAGCAGCTGAAGCCGCAGCAGCAGCCGCAGCAGCTGACACTGTAGCAGTAGATAGCGCAGCTGTTGTAGCTGAATAATTTCAGTACAACACTCGAGAGAATTGAAAGTCTGACGTGCATACAAGCACACCAGACTTTTTTTATGTCTTATCCTCTCCTTCTGTTCCCTTCCAATTGTTAAGTCTTGGTCTTATTTCACAAAAAAGGGTATTATATGGCAGATAAATGATAAAGTATAGTGCATATACCAAATAAAAGCCGTTACTTTGCATCAACAAAACAATAAGAGGTTTATTACGATCTACGTTTCACTATGTTTCTCCTCGATTAGCCACATTGAGAATTTTCATTTCTGACTACAACTTCCTAAGACTCCTTTATTGAATTATTAATTTTTTATTTTTGTATTTTATGAATATGTACATTGGAAACCTTAGCTACAACGTTAGGGAATCAGATTTGAGACAAGTAATGGAAGAGTATGGAACAGTAGAATCAGTAAAACTGATTATGGACCGTAATACAAACAGATCAAAAGGTTTTGCCTTCGTAGAGATGCCCGAAGCTGCTGAAGCCCAACAAGCAATCAACAAACTGAATGGAGCAGAATATGTAGGCCGCCAAATGGTAGTGAAAGAAGCATTGCCAAGAAACTAAAAGAATTATTGGCTGACAATAAGGCAAAGAGCATACCCCTGAGTGGATATGCTCTTTTTTTGCATTAGTAACCTCGTAAAGAGACACAAGAGTATTCTTGCCAAACCTCTATACCACGCGCGTAAACCTCTACTTCAGATTCGTAAACCTCTATAACCGCAGCTTTACGTATCCCTCAATAAGCTCACACACATACGCTCCGAACATAGAAAAGCCCGGTCCTTTATCAGAACCGGGCTTCCTTATCATTATGAAGTCTTTTCTTATGCTTCTTCAGCAACTACTTCGAAAGGAATTTCTACAGAAA
>UMJK01028916.1_pt1 | contig 13504 bp, 10 predicted proteins | sample 1966021 | NCBI WGS metagenome assembly UMJK01 (sample SAMEA4836151, study PRJEB28245) | human gut metagenome | biome: gut microbiome; material: fecal sample | place: Denmark | collected 2008
CGGAACCGGCAAGAAATCACTGAAAGTCGGAACCAATACATACAAAATAGTATGTAAGTCGGAATATGGTACGACAAGGACATATACATTGAATATTACAAGAGAAAAAAGTCCTGAAAAAAGTACATACTTAACAGCATTGAAGCCTACATCGGGAAGTTTGAGCGGCACATTTAATAAAGCAACGGGCAAATACAAGATGACTGTAAATAACAGTATATCAAGTATTGGTTTTACATACACAATGGAATCATCCGAGTCACTTGTTGAACTCAGATACGGAAAGCATACGATAAGCTGCAGTGACGGTAAAATAGCGGCACAGTCGTTGACGGTAGGAGTTAATACATTTTATATAGATGTGTATGATTCGGCTGATAAGTCAGGAGAGAAAACAACATATCAGGTGGATGTAACAAGAAATGCAGCAACAACTTTCGATAATAAGAAATTGCAGATTAACGGCAGTTACATCAACGGATTTACAATAGGTGAGAAAGTATCGAATGCAATCAAGGCGGTATCTGTGACAAACGGTTCCGTAAAAATACTAGATTCTGATAAAAAAGCCAAGTCAGACAGTAGCATGGTAGCAACGAGAGACTATTTTACTGTATATGATGCCGACGGCAAAGTGATGAAACAGTACCAGATAGTCCTATATGGTGATGTCAACGGGGACGGTAAAGTGGATTTGTTTGATTACATGTATCTTAAGAAACATCATTGGGTAAAACCGATTTTAACGGGAATTAAGTTAGAAGCAGCTAATATTTATTCCAAATCATCAGGAGTGGATTTGTTCGATATGGCTGTAATGAAGAAATTCCTCTGGAGAAACGGAACGATAACTCAGACACGATAGGAGATTAATATGAAAAGAAAAATTTTAAGTACAATAATAGTTCTTACTATGATTGTTGCGGCAATGTCAGCTGGTTTTACCGAAAAAGCATATGCTGCATCGGGAACCGGAACGATATCGGTTGATAAGACAAGTGTTATGGTTGGTGATGAACTGACTGTCAATGTCAATATATCATCATCTGCCACTATATATTATGCAGAATTTAATGTTAAGTATGATAACAGTCTGTTTGATTTTGTGAGTAGTACGCCGGCAGCTAAGACAACATCACCTGCGGGAACGATACCATATGAGGTTGATACTAATTTAGAAGGGAATCAGTCAGTTAAATCTATTTCTATTACCATTACACTTAAGGCTAAAGCAGTCGGAACTGCCAATTTTTCAATTGCTGGTGGAACAATAATGGAATTTGACGGCGAAGAAGAACCTACAGTGGTAAATATGAGTTACAGTGGAGCTTCTGTACAGGTTATGGCTGAACCGGAGACAGAAGATCCGACTTTTTCGGATGCAACACTCAGCAGCTTTAGAATAGCAGAAACTTCATTAAATAAGTCTTTTGCCAAGTGGACAATGAATTATTCATGCAGTGTTCCTTATGATGTCACAGCCATTCATATATCAGCTAAATCATCACAGGGTGGTAAGACAGAAGTTGAGGGACCTTGGGAAAATCTTGCAGTAGGAAATAATGTTATTACTGTCAAGTCGTATGCAAAGAGCGGTAAAGTCATGACATACACTATTAATGTAAACAGAGCTTCCGCTCCGGCTCCAGCTCCTGAAACCGAGCCGGAAACCGAGACCGAAACTGAACCGGTTAAGGATACCACAGTTACAATAGACGGCAAGGAATATGTTATAAGCAAGACTTTCCCGGAGGATGAAATTCCTGACGGATATACAGCCGGAACACTTGATATCAGCGGTGATACAATAGAAACCGTTACAAACGACGTTACGGGACTGAATCTTGTATACCTTACAGATGCCGATGAGAATGGTGCAATATATATTTATGATAAGGAAACCAAGACCTTTGAGAAGTATATTGCATTCAAGAGCGGAAAGAATGTTTATGTATATCTGGATGCATCACACGCATCAGAGAAACCGGAAGGAATGGCAGAAACCAAATGTGAGATACAGGGCACTGAAGTCAAAGTTTACACACCGGATAAAGACAGCGAATTTGTATATTTCTATGCGGTCAATTCTAAAGGCGAGCGCATATGGTATGTATATGACACTGTAGAAAAAACAATACAGCGAAGTAATAATACATCATCGCAGCCGGCAATATCCGATGATAATATGCAGAAAGAACTGGATTCACTTAAACAGGACAATGATAAGCTTACAGAGTCCAAGGCATCACTCGTAAAAGGCCGTAATATTACATTTATAGCCGGAGGAGTTGTGCTTGCAGCATTGATAGTGCTTGTGGTAGTTCTGGCTGCACACAAATCAGAAGAGAAACATTCGGTTGTAATACCTGATGAAGATGATTATGACTATGATAATGAAGATGACGATTCCCAGTCTGACAATGCCCAGGATGAGCCGGATGCATTGTTAGCTGCCGCAGAAGAGAATACAGAATCCGGATCAGCAGAAGGAGAACAGGCCGCAACGGAAGAACAGGCCGCAACGGAAGAACCGGTTCAGGATACCGAGGATGAAACCGAAGCACCTGAGACGCCATCTGAGCCGGAGGTAAAAGAAGACGATTTTGATGATGTCAAAGATAAGGTAACCCAGGCGGATATGGATGCTTTTGTTACCGAGGCACAGCAGGTTGATGATGAACCCGCACAGAAACCGTCTGAGATTAAGTCATTGAAGAATGATGAAGACGGGCTTGAAATCGAGACCGAAATCATTGACCTCGGAGATGATATATTTGATGACGACGAAGAACCGGCGGCTAAGGAGCCGGAAAAGGAGCCGGAAAAAGAGCCGGAAAAAACCGGGGAAGAGCCGGAAACAATAGAACTTGAGCCGTCTGACGGAGATGACGAGGAATTTTTTCTCTAAGATAAATAATTATTAAAAAAGTATTAAATCAGCGCAGAATCAGCAAAAGATATTGCTTTTTCTGCGCTTGTTTGTTATAGTATATGTATAACACAGACATATGGTTATGTCATAGGGAGATGATGATATATGATTTTTACAATTGACTTTAACAGTGATGAGGCATTGTATGTTCAATTATGTAACCAGATTATAATGTGTATAGCGAATGAGAAAATACACGAAGGTGATTCGCTCCCATCGGTAAGACAGTTAGCCGATAATATAGGAATTAATATGCATACGGTTAATAAGGCGTATTCGGTTCTCAGGCAGGAAGGCTATATTAAGTTGGACAGACGGCATGGGGCAGTGATTGCACTGGATATAGATAGGATTAAGGCTATGAATGAGCTTACGGACGAACTCAGGGTTGTGGTGGCCAAGGCAATGTGCCGTAATATCTCGACGGATAAGATTCATGCACTTGTTGATGATGTCATAGCTGAATTTACAGGAGAACAGGAGGTATAATCATGTTATGTGAAAAATGTCAGAAAAATGTTGCAACATTTCATTATACAGAAGTGGTTAACGGCGTTAAGAATGAACATCATCTGTGCAGCAGCTGTGCGGCCAATACGGATGTAAGTTATTATTCAAGTATTTTTGATAATGATATGCATTTTACCAAGCTTTTGTCGGGACTTCTCGGCGCACAGGGTTTCTTGTCAGATAATGGGAACGATGATCCGGCAGTGAATGTGGTATGTCCGAAATGCGGCATGACATATGGTGAATTCATTGCAAGTTCACGATTCGGATGCTCTGAATGTTATGATGTTTTCGGACCGCTTATTGCGGGTACAATTAAGAAGATACAGGGTAGCGACCGTCATACCGGTAAGAAGCCGATGCTATATAAGATGCAGGAGCAGAAACAGATACAGCCGGAAGGAACCGCAGGAGTAGATGAACATGATATTGCTAAAGAAATAGATTTTATGACAAAGAAGCTTAAGGAAGCCGTAGCTGTGGAAGATTACGCCGAAGCAGCCAGATTACGTGATGCGATAGCCGAACTTAAGGGAAAGGAGCAGGCATGAATAAATGGTACGAAAGTAACGGCGCCAACAGTGATGTGGTTCTTTCAAGCCGGATAAGGCTCGCGAGGAATTTCTCAAATTATCCGTTTGCATCCAAGATAAGCGATGAAGACGGAACCGAGCTGGTTAATTCCGTTGTCGGAACATTTCAGAAGGATTTTCCGGACGAATACAGATATTATTTTATGAACAGCTGCACCGAGGCTAAGAAGAATGCGCTCAAGGAACGCCGTTCTATAAGCTCGTATCTGGTAAAGTCAAAGAACGGTGCCGTGATTTTGTCGGGGGACGAGGGAACGTCGGTGCTGGTTAACGGTGAAGATCATATAAGAATCCAGGTTATTGCCAATGGAATGAATATTCCGGCCTGCTTTAAGAAAGCCAACGAAATAGATGATTATATAGATTCACGATTTGATTATGCCTATGATGAACAATACGGATATAAGACCACATATCCGACTAATGTCGGTACGGGACTCCGCGCCGGATATACATTACATCTGCCGGCATTGTCGCAGACAAGAAAAATCACCCAGATAGGTACGGAACTTGGACGTTTCGGAATAAGAATGCGTCAGGTTTACGGTGATGAGGAAGACAGTTTCGGTAATCTGTACCAGGTGTCAACACAGAAGACGCTTGGACAGGATGAAAGGACGATCATCAAGGATTTTGATGATATTGTCCTGCAGATAATCAGTCAGGAACGTGAACAAAGAAGTGCTATATATGACAAGGATAAATGCCGCGCCGAGGATGTGGCATACAAATCATACGGCGTACTCAAATACGCGAGAAAGCTCACATTACGTGATGCGATGACACTTTTATCTGAACTTATGACAGGTCTTGCAATCGGAATTTTGTCAACGAAGGACGGTCATAATATTGATGTTAACCGTCTGATTATGGACATACAGCCTGCTGTGCTTAATAACTCGGCCGGCAAGGCATTATCGGTGGCTGAAACAGATATGTTAAGGGCACAATATTTAAGAAGTAACCTGCCCGAAATTGATTAATTAATATATGAAGGAAGTGATTATATATGCAAAGTGGATTTACCAAGAAAGCAGAGGAAGCATTAAAAAATTCCGCGACAACAGCATATGCGTACGGACATTCAAGTATAGGTTCGGAACATATTCTTATAGGACTTATGCAGACGGACGAGAGCGTTGCACAGACAGTGCTTCTTAAGAATGAAGTCGATCTGGAACGTTTTGAGGAAATGGTGAGCCAGCTTATGCATCCTGATAATATGGCTGAATATTCGGAACCGGAGAGTTACACTCCGAGAGCCGCGGGTATTCTCAATATGGCAGCCAGGGAAGCCAGAAGGTTTAAAGCGCAGTTAGTGGGTACGGAGCATATTCTTATTGCCATGCTCAAGGATTCAGAATGTGTGGCTACCAAGCTGCTTGCAACCATGGGGTGCAATATACAGAAAATATATGTCGATGTGATGATGGCGGTCGGAGATGCGAATAATTACGGAGCTTATAAAGATGAAATAAGCAATAAGAATAAGAAAAAATCTCCCACAGCCACACTTGATCAGTACAGCAGGGATCTGACTAAGCTTGCAACGGAAGGTAAGCTCGACCCGGTAATAGGAAGGGAACATGAAATCCAGCGTGTTATACAGATAAGCAGCAGGCGTACCAAGAATAATCCTTGCCTTGTCGGAGAACCGGGTGTAGGTAAAACGGCAATAGTCGAAGGTCTGGCATTGCAGATTGCTGAAGGAAATGTTCCTGACACCATTAAGAACAAAAGAGTTGTGACACTTGATTTGTCCGGAATGGTTGCAGGATCCAAATACCGTGGCGAATTTGAAGAAAGAATCAAGAAGATAATCAACGAAGTCCGTAATGCCGGAAATGTTATTCTTTTTATAGATGAGCTTCATACAATTATCGGTGCCGGCGGTGCCGAGGGTGCGATAGATGCGTCCAATATATTAAAACCGTCGCTGGCTCGTGGTGAAGTTCAGATAATAGGTGCCACAACCATTAATGAATATCGTAAGTATATCGAGAAAGATGCTGCTCTTGAGAGACGATTCCAGCCTGTTAATGTTGAAGAACCGTCGGAAGACGAAGCTATTGAGATATTAAAGGGGCTTCGTAAAGCATATGAGACTCATCATAATGTAACAATCACTGATGAGGCACTTACCGCGGCCGTTAAACTATCGGAAAGATATATAAATGACAGATTCCTTCCTGACAAGGCTATCGATCTTATTGATGAGGCGGCATCGAAGACAAGGCTTGGAGTATATGTAAAGCCTGAGAAAATAAGCGAAATCGAGCACATTATAGAAGAACTTGACAAGGATAAAGAACAAGCTGTTGTCAATGAGGAATTTGAACGTGCGGGAGAACTTAAGGCACGCCGCGTGGAACTTGCCGGTGAACTTGACAGCCTTAATACACAGTGGCAGAAGGAGAAAGACAGCCGTAACCTTGTTGTAGGAGAGGAAGAAATAGCGGATGTCGTATCTGACTGGACCAAAATCCCGGTTCATAAAATAGCTGCGGGAGAGTCAGAGCAGCTCATGAATCTTGAGAAGACACTCCACGAAAGAGTTGTCGGACAGGAAGAAGCTGTAAATGCAGTCGCCAAGGCGATAAGAAGAGGCAGAGTCGGTCTTAAAGACCCTAAGAGACCTACGGGTTCATTTCTTTTTCTCGGACCTACAGGCGTGGGTAAGACAGAATTGTCCAAAGCACTGGCTGATGCAATGTTTGGCAGCGAGGCTAATCTTATCAGGGTTGACATGACAGAATATATGGAGAAACATAGTGTATCTAAGATGATAGGCTCGCCTCCGGGATATGTGGGATACGAAGAAGGTGGACAGTTAAGCGAGAAAGTGCGCCGCAATCCATATTCGGTAATACTTTTTGATGAAATTGAGAAGGCTCATCCGGATGTATTTAATATTTTATTGCAGGTACTGGATGATGGTATAATAACTGATTCTACCGGACGTAAGATTGATTTCAAAAACACCGTAATCATTATGACAAGTAATGCAGGTGCTGAGAACATAGTCGCGCCAAAGAATCTCGGATTTAACACATCGACCGATCCTGACCGGGATTACAAAGCAATGAAGAGCAAAGTTATGGAAGAGGTAAAACGTCTGTTTAAACCTGAATTCCTTAACAGAATTGACGAGACAATTGTATTCCATATGCTTACACGTAGTGATATAGCGCAGATTGTTGACATAATGGTAAATTCTATCAACAAGAGAATCGGCGAACAGATGAATCTTCATATCGAACTTGATGATTCGGCCAAGGCGCTTATTGTTGACAAAGGATATGATGAGAAATACGGCGCGCGTCCGTTAAAAAGAGCACTTCAGACGCTTGTGGAAGACGAACTTGCCGAACAGATTCTCGAAGGCAGAATTAAGAATGGCGATAATGTTCACATAACATGCGCAGACGACGGTGATAAAAAACTGATTTTTTCTACAAATTAATGTAGCAATTAGACAGGAGATATATTATAATAAGATTACATTCTTTTTACAAACACAATCAGGAGGAACGGCAATGGCTGTAGTAAACGATTTGATCCACATAGAGGGCGATGGAACGATCAGTTTTGGTGATTACACACTTGATACCAAGACCAAGCTCGATAATGTTGAGTACAACGGAGATATCTATAAGGTTAAGACATTCAAGGAGATTACCAAGCTTGAGAGGAACGGAATGTTTGTTTATGAGTCTGTTCCGGGAACAGCTGTTAATAATTTTTCTATGAATGACGGTGCTGTCAGCATGAGAGTGGAAGGCAGTGAAGACCCTCAGATTACACTTGAACTTGAACCATCTACAGAGTACAAGGTATACGTTGACGGCGTAAGCATTGGCAGCATGACTACCAACATCAGTGGTAAGCTTGTCCTTTCAGTTACACTCGGAGGCGGTAATTCCGCAGAGGTTAAGGCTGTAAGAGCATAGAATGAATTTAATTTATGTTATTAAGGACTGTGTTTAGCACAGTCCTTTGCACACCGGAAAGGCGGATATGGCAAAGGCTAAGAATATAACTTTTTTCTGTAAAGAATGCGGGTATGAATCATCCAAATGGATGGGGCAGTGCCCGTCATGCCAGGAATGGAATACAATGGTTGAGGCACCCGTGAAGGGTTCGGCACAGACCGGAAGTCATAATGTCGGTATAACAGGTATATCGGGGAATGCACCTATCAGGTTTTCACAGATAGATTCTAATTCTGAGGACAGATATACCACGGGATTCGGCGAGCTTGACAGAGTTTTGGGCGGCGGAATTGTCGCAGGCTCAATGGTGCTTGTGGGAGGTGATCCAGGAATCGGTAAGTCTACGATTCTGTTGCAGGTGTGTGCCAATATAGCAGCATCGCGCAAGGTTCTGTACATATCAGGTGAGGAATCGCCGGGACAGATTAAGATGCGCGCAGACAGAATAGGTAATATGCCGGATAATTTTACACTTATGTGTGAAACGAATCTTAATACAATTGATTCGGCAATCAGGGCAGAGAAGCCGGATGCAGTTGTTATTGATTCTATTCAGACGATGTATTGTGAGACATCGGATTCGGCACCCGGCAGCGTAAGTCAGGTGCGTGAATCTACGAATGCTCTTATGCAGATAGCCAAGGGACTCGGAATAACGGTATTTATAGTCGGACATGTGACGAAGGAAGGCGTTGTTGCCGGACCGAGGGTTCTTGAGCATATGGTGGACACGGTTCTTTATTTTGAAGGAGAACGAAGTGAATCATATAGGATAATAAGAGCGGTAAAGAATCGATTCGGAGCAACCAATGAAATCGGCGTGTTTGAGATGTGCCATGAGGGACTCAGGGAAGTGCTTAATCCATCGGAATATATGCTTGAGGGTAAGCCTTCCGGCGAACCTGGTTCGGTCGTTGTATGTCTTATGGAAGGTACAAGACCGATCATGGTAGAGATTCAGGCTCTTGTATGCCATACGAACTTCGGAATGCCGAGACGTACAGCTGCCGGAGCAGACTATAACAGAATGAATCTCCTAATGGCAGTATTGGAGAAGAAAGCAGGAATGCAGCTTTCCGGATGTGATGCTTATCTTAATATAGCAGGCGGACTTAAGGTCAGCGAACCTGCGTTGGATTTAGGGATGGTAATGGCGTTGATATCAAGTTTTCGTAATATTCCCATACCGGATAGGACAATAGTGTTTGGCGAAGTTGGCCTTACGGGCGAGGTGCGTTCGGTGAGCCAGGCCAAGCAAAGGGTTGCCGAAGCAGTAAAGCTTGGATTTGAAGAATGCATTCTTCCGGCGGCATGTCTTAAGAGTGTGGGAGATATAAGCGGTATCAGGCTTACCGGGGTTAAATCAGTTTCCGAATTATGCAGAAAGTAAATATACTTACGGAGGATTGGATAATGGAAGAACATTTTTTAACAGAATTTACACAGATTATCAATAATCTGGACGAGTCACAGCTTAAGGTTGAGAAACATGCATTTGATGTAATTAATTCATCGGATACATCGCTTAATCTTGTCAAAGAAGGAATTACGAGCATTAATGACATTGTGGATGAGATTAACGGACTTAATACAATTGTTGAGGAATCAAAGGACAATATAAAGCGTCTTGAAGAATTGTCGGAGATGATTGAGAATTTTGCCGGCGTGATATCTAAAATTGCATCCAAAACCAATATGCTTTCTCTCAACGCATCGATAGAGGCGGCAAGAGCAGGCGAACAGGGCAGAGGATTTGCGGTTGTAGCCAAGGAAGTAGGTAATCTTGCAGCGCAATCGACAAGTTCATCCAAGGATATAGCTGATACAGTTCATGAGGTACATGATTTTGTGGAAACAATGGTTTCGATGATGAATGATATATATGAGCGTTCTGTGAAACAGAGCAGTAAAGCAGCTGATATAGGCGTTCTTCTTAATAAGATTCTTGAAGCAGCCAAGGTTGCCAATGATGAGTCGCGCGGAATGGAACATGAAATAGCATATCAGAGAGATATTACCGATAATGCCAAAGATGTTATTTCCAAATGTAATAAATAATTTGCAAAATTGTGTAAATTTTTCTTGCAATTAAATCAATTATATGGTATAACTAACAAGTGACGTCGAGAGATGTCGCTTGTGAATATAGGGGTATAGTTCAGCTGGTAGAGCGTTGGTCTCCAAAACCAAATGTCGTGGGTTCAAATCCTACTGCCCCTGCTAAATAGAGAACAGTCATCCAATTGGATGGCTGTTTTTTTGTACTCATTTTTTATCTGTCTGCGAGCTGTCCCCTGTTGCATAATCAATTTCAATTCCCGGCTGGACATTATAGCAGAACACATTAAAACATATGCCGGCGCCGTTATCCTCAACAGAATACCCTTCAAGAAGTACACCGTCGGCAACCAGGTTGTCACCGTCAAATACCGGCGTGGCTCTGTAAAGTACATGATTTCCTGTTTCTTTAATATAATCTGCAGTCATGTCTTCAAATGGCAGCATTCCCTGCACATTCAGGTACCTTGTTCCTGTGATAAGATTCGCAGTGTTGGCATTTTCGCCGGTAAGCTGATACCCGATCAAGTGGCATCTGTTGTACAGATAATTGCCGTCAATATTATCATATTTAATGGTATGCCACCCACTGGGGCGCACTTTTCCGATAGGCCCGCGCTCCTCGGACGGCATCAGATCGCGGCCGATTGAAGCTATACATACCCCACACCGGCCGAGTGAATCGAGATTACTGTAATATTCATATGATTCGGTTGTATAATCGGCCTCGGTGAAATACGGTATGTTATTGTTAATGACGGCATATGCCTTTTGCGAATATGCCGGAACCGAATCCAGGGAGAAAGTCTCGGACTGGTCTGAGCCTGTGCTGTATGTTTCGGTAACGACGGGAGAACCGGGCTGATATTTAACTATAAACAGAGACAATAATGCCGATATGATAAACGTTGATATTTTTGCGATTTTTTTCTTCATTTTGTATGAACCTTCCGGAAATTATCAAAATAAAAAGGCCTTGAACAATCAAGACCTTCATAAATAATGCGGATGGTGGGACTTGAACCCACACGATGTTGCCACCGGCAGATTTTGAGTCTGCTGCGTCTGCCATTCCGCCACATCCGCAAGCCATATTATAATATCACAGATGCAGACAAAAATCAATAGTTAAAAATACCTTTTGAAAAAACATAAAATTATTAAATAAACACTGTCGCTAAATGTCGAAAATTAATCACATTTGCGGTGACAGTATATTGCATTATTTTGCATTATTATTTATAATTAAATACAAATCAATATTTTTTTTAAAGTCAGGAGGAGACTAATATGGGGAAATTAACCTGTGCAATTGCGGATGATAATGAAAGGATGCTTCAGCTTCTTGAAGATGTACTTCACACGGACGAAGAAATTCAGGTTGTCGGAAAGGCACATAACGGGGAGGAAATACTGAATGTTATTAAGGAGAAAGAACCGGATGTGGTTCTTCTGGATATAATAATGCCTAAACTCGACGGACTGACCGTTATGGAGAAAGCCAATCAGGATACTGCCATAACAAAGAAGCCGGCTTTCATCGTAATTACAGCGGTCGGACAGGAAGGAATAACAGAGGATGCATTCAGTCTTGGCGCATATTATTACATTATGAAGCCATTTGACAATAATACACTCCTTAACAGAATCAAATATGTGAAGACCAATATGGGAAGGCACCCGGCAGTTAATAATAAGAGCAGCCAGACACCTAAAAGCAACAGCAGGATTGAAGACGTGAAAGTAAGCCTTGAGGCAGATGTCACTGACATGCTCCACGATATAGGGATTCCGGCTCATATCAAGGGATATCAGTATTTAAGGGCTGCGATTATGATGGCGGTTGAAGATATGGATATGCTTAACTGTATTACGAAGGTTCTTTATCCTACAATTGCAAAGAATTTCCAGACCACGTCAAGCAGGGTTGAAAGGGCGATAAGACATGCAATTGAAGTTGCCTGGAGCAGGGGACAGATAGATATTCTGGATTCTTTATTCGGATATACTGTGAGCAACGGAAAAGGCAAGCCCACAAACTCAGAATTTATCGCACTTATAGCCGATAAAATCAGACTGGAATACAAAATGCGCTGACACGTCAAAATCATTGTAAAATTTAACAAATAATTATTCCAATTATCAGAAAATTATGCTATTATGTACATGAAGAATTTGCCGTGGAGGTGGGTCAGATGAAGAACGTATTATTTATTGCTTCCGAAGCAGTACCATTTATTAAAACAGGAGGACTTGCAGATGTAGCAGGTTCGTTACCTAAATATTTTGATAAGACTAAATATGATGTCAGGGTTATGATACCGAATTATAAGTGCATATCTCAGAATTATAAGGATCAGATGCACTTCGTTACGAGTTTTTATATGGATCTGGCATGGAGAAGCCAGTATGTGGGTGTACTTGAGATGGAATATGACGGCGTACAGTTTTATTTCATTGATAATGAATACTATTTTAACGGATTTAAGCCATACGGATATATTCATGAAGATATAGAGAAGTTTGCATTCTTTAGTAAAGCATCATTGTCAGCACTTCCGCTTATTAATTTTAAGCCGGATATAATACATTGTCACGATTGGCAGACCGGACTGATACCGGTATATATGAAGGAGCGGTTCCATGAAGGGGATTTCTTCAGGGATATGAAGTCTATTATGACAATACATAACCTCAAGTTCCAGGGTATCTGGGATATGAAGGCTGTTAAGGATATTACGGGACTTCCGGATTCATATTTTACATCGGATAAGCTTGAAGCATTTGGTGATGCTAATTACCTTAAAGGCGGAATTGTATATGCCGATAAGGTAACTACCGTAAGTAACAGTTATGCGGAAGAAATTAAGACACCGTTCTACGGTGAGAAACTTGACGGACTTATGAGAGCACGTTCAAATGACCTCGTCGGAATAGTTAACGGTATTGATTATGAGGAATTTAATCCGGAGACTGATAAGAGAATAGTACGTAACTATAATCAGGTTACATTCCGTAAAGAGAAGTTCAAGAATAAGATTGCATTGCAAAAGGAACTTGGCCTTGATGTCGACCAGAAGAGATTTATGATAGGTATCGTGTCGAGACTTACGGACCAGAAAGGTTTTGATCTTATAGCATATGTGATGGATGAACTTTGCGCCGAAGATGTGCAGCTTGTTATTCTCGGAACAGGCGAAGAGCGTTACGAGAATATGTTCAGACATTTTGACTGGAAATACAATAACCGTGTATCGGCTAATATTTATTATTCAGAGGATATGTCGCATAAGGTATATGCGGCATGTGACGCTTTCCTTATGCCGTCACTTTTTGAACCGTGCGGACTCAGCCAGCTTATGAGTCTCAGATATGGAACGGTTCCTATTGTAAGAGAGACGGGCGGACTTAAGGATACG
>UMJK01002961.1_pt1 | contig 12492 bp, 9 predicted proteins | sample 1966021 | NCBI WGS metagenome assembly UMJK01 (sample SAMEA4836151, study PRJEB28245) | human gut metagenome | biome: gut microbiome; material: fecal sample | place: Denmark | collected 2008
AAAACGCTGCGCCTTATTGCCGATAGCTATGGTGAAGCCTTTTACCGCGGCGAAATTGCCGATAAAATTGATGAATTTTCGCGCAGCACCGGCGGCTATATCCGCAAAAGCGATTTAGCTGCTTACCGTGCCGAATGGGTAGAGCCAATCAGCATCGATTACCGCGGTTACCGCGTATGGGAACTGCCTCCTAACGGGCACGGCATTGTAGCGTTAATGGCGCTTAATATTTTAAAAGGTTTTGAACACGGCAGCAAAGACTGTGCCGAAAACCTGCACCACGAAATTGAAGCCATGAAGCTTGCCTACGCCGACGGCAGAAAATACGTTGCCGATCCGCGTTATATGAAAGCGCAGGTTAAAGAGCTGCTTAGTGATGAATATACGGCAAAACGCCGCGCACTTATTTGCGAACAGGCAATTATGCCTAGGCCCGGCAATCCGTTCTGCGGCGGTACGGTATATATGTGTACGGCAGACGGCGAAGGCAACATGGTTTCGTATATCCAAAGCAATTTTCAGGGCTTTGGCAGCGGCATAGTTGTGCCGGATTACGGCATTGCCTTTAACGACAGGGCCTCCGGTTTTACGCTTGACCCGCAGCACGACGATTACCTTGTACCGCTGAAAAAACCGTATCATACCATTATACCGGGCTTTTTAACAAAAGACGGCAAAGCCGTGGGCCCGTTTGGCGTAATGGGCGGTTACATGCAGCCGCAGGGTCACTTGCAGGTTATCCATAACGTAATTGATTTTGGCATGAACCCGCAGGAAGCACTGGACTGCCCGCGCTGGCAGTGGATTGAAGGCAAAAAAGTTATGGTTGAAGCAGGCGTTGGCGAAGAATTAATTAATGCTTTGCGCGCCCGCGGGCACGAACTTATCGTAACCGATGACTTTATTGACTTTGGCCGCGGCCAGATGATTTGGCGCAATGATGACGGCGTGCTTGTTGGCGCAACAGAACCCCGCGCCGACGGCATGGTAGCTGTTTGGTAAAATAATAAAAAACATGCTCCCGTTAGAACCGGCAGTTAAAAATAAAAGTTCCGGAAAGCTAATGGGAGCATATCGTTTTTATAAAGAAAAATCTAAATTAAGCAATATTGCTGCGCAAATTTTTTAATGCCTGCTTATGGTGCTTGGTAACCATGGCAGGCGAGCAGTTTAACAGTTCGGCAGCTTCCCTGCCGCTGTAACCATTTATGTAAAGCGCCTCAATAGTCTGCCGCTGTTTGGCGGTTAACTTATTAAGCGCTAAATTTAATAAAATACTTAATTCCTCGCGTTCAATAACATCGTCGCTGAACTCAGCGCCTTCTGCCTCACTATCGGGCAGGGGTGCTTTTTTATTTTCATCAGCCCACACTTTTTTAACTTCGTCGTATAACGCAAAGTGAATACGGCACCTTACGTACCCGGCAAAATGTTCATAATCAGCTCCGTTGTATGTTAATACAAGCTCAATAAACTTTAACCTTGCAAGGCTTAACCCTTCATCAAAGCCAAGGGCATTGTAAAACATATCGCGGCGCATCTCCTTAATAAACAAAGGCTCAAACATAGCGCATAATTCAGTAAGCGCAGTTTTATCGCCGTTTTGGGCGGATGTAATAAGCCGTTTAAAAAGCTCCGCCTGTTGTGGTGGAGCGCTTTCTGCAAAAACAGGCAGGCTTTTGCTTTTAAGTTTTTTGGGTACGATAGACAAGGTAGTTTGATGAAAATTATTATTATCTTTCAAAATTTAACTCCTTTCAGAATTTATTTACCTGCTTTAACGGTGCGCACCAAAAGCGGCGTGAAAAAGATTATGCCAAAGTAAAAAGAACTTGTCAAGCATTTTTGTAAGAAAATTTACAAATTTTCAAAAAGTACAAAATGGTGATAAAAATATCACCGAAAGAACGGGTTACCATAACCTGCGCCGCCACGCTAACCTACCGGTAGGGATAAAGTTTCACCAAGACCAGTAAAAGAAAGACACACGCCAACCAAAATGTCTTGGGGGGGTAAATGTGTGGTAAAATAATATAACTGAAAGTAAAACTGTGTTTTTAGCGAAAAGTCGGGAAAGGGATGATCATAATGAAAAAGAAGCAAATGCTGGCGTCAACGATAATGTTAAGCTTGTTGCAGGGTAGTGTTTATGCAGATGGTGGTGTTATTACAACAGCACATCCTGCTCCAGGCTGGTATGATAGTATTAACCGTGTTGTAACAATTCATGATAATAACAAAAATGACGATTCGGAAGAAGGACTGGAAATTAATACCGGCGGAGATTATGAGATACTTAATGGCGGGAAAATTGAACTTACTAAAAATGCAGTAGGAGCTTATGGTATTCATGTAATCGAAGGAAAAAATAAACCTACAAATTTAAATATCGGTGGAAAAATAACCGTTAATGTTGATAATACGGCATCTGATAGTAAGGATAAAGCATTTGGCATATGGAAAGAAGCCGGTTACAATGCAATTCCGGAAGGCGAACAGCCTGAAGCTAAGGGCGGGAAAATTATACTTAATAATGCAGATATTACTGTAAAAGGTAATAAGTACGCATTAGGATTGATAGCCGGTAATGATTTTCATAATAATAGTTCAGGCAGCGGAAGAATTTTTGTTAATGGTAATATTAATGTAAATACTTCAACACAGAATGGATCTCTGGCATCTGATAATGATATGCAGCGAACTATTGGGGCACTTGCTCATTCTGGAATAATTAAATTGAATGGTAATATTAATACTTTTACAGTTAATGGTGCAAGTTATGGCAATGATTATGGTGAAATAGCGGGTTTTTATACCAGCGAAGGTGGAAGCATTACCTCAGGCAGTAATAGTAATGTTACCATAAATGTCAGCGGCAGGAAAATTTATGGCATTAGTTCAGGTTATTACGATTGTGTTTATGAAGGGAAAAGAGGACTAAGCAATGTTAATTTACAAGGCCAAACAGTTATTAATTTAGGCGCCGACTATGAAGGTAAAAGTACCAATGTTGGTGTAGCAGCATACGCTAAGTCTGAAAATTATATAAAAGATCTCACAATTAATTTTATGAATGATGAATATTATTCAAATACAGGCTTAAACACACAGGCGGAGGGAAAAATTAAGGTTGATTCCCTATATATAGGTACAGCTAAGAATTCAGTGCAAGATCCTACAAAAATTCTGGCTGTTTCAACTGATATAAAAACTTTTTTCGGTGAAAAATACAAAAATTCTGGCGTTGTTAACATTAATCAAAATGGTGTTGGAACAGTAAAAGTAATTGGCGAGCTCAAAGCTGTTAGAGGTGGCACAATAAACATAGATCTCACAAATCAGGCATCATATTTATATGGGCACACATTATTAAATAATTATGATAATGATAATGGCAAAATTAATTTAGCAATTACTGATGGTGCTAAATGGATTAATGTACAGGATAAAAATGATAAAGACAGCCGCCTTACAACATTAACTTTAAAAGATAACGGATTAGTTGATTTAACTGATAAAACTTACAGTGATGGCAATTTTCAAAATATATACATCGAAGAAAAGTTTAATGGCGGCAATGGTACAATAAATATGGATATTGACGCTTCTACCAATACGAATAACAGCGACCGCATTTATGTAAATGGTACTCATAAAGGCACGCATTACATTAAATTGAATCCGCTTGATGAAAATAAGCTTGACGGTGCAGCCGGTACTGTTCTTGTAAGTGTAAATGCTGAACAGGGCGAATTTAAAGCCAAAGATAGCGAAGGAGCTCTTTATTGGAATAAATATACTTTAGACCGCTTTGATACTTCTGCTGGTGATAAAGTAACGGCAGGTTACAAGACCGACTGGTACTTAAAAGAAGTAGAACAGCTTGATGAACCTACAACATCCGTCGATACAATACTTGGCGCATATGCACTTGGTTATTATACCTGGCGGGCCGAAACAGATAAACTGATGAAACGTATGGGCGACCTGCGCCACAACGGTGAAGATGAAAAAGGTGCATGGTTCAGGGTTCGTGGTGCAGAAATCAGCCGTGACGGCGAAGCAAGTTTTGAAAACAAATATACGGTTTATGAACTTGGCTATGATGAAATTACCAAAAAGACTGACCGCTTTACCCGTTATCAGGGCGCAGCTTTAAGCTATATTGACGGTTCAAGCAGTTTTGCGCGCGGCAGTGGCGAAAACAATGGAAAATCTATTGCTTTTTATACTACAGAAATGCGTAATAAAGGACATTACTTAGACTTGGTATTCAGAATTGCCGATATGGACAGCGACTACAAAGTTTATGACACTAACGGCAACAAAATTACCGGGGAACAGGAAAATGTAGGCGTATCTTTAAGCGCAGAATACGGACGTAAGAAAGTAATGGACGATAATGGCTGGTATATTGAGCCGCAGGGGCAGTTAACGCTTGGCTATTTTGGCGGTGATAATTACCGTGCCAAATATGCAGACCAGTATATTGATGTACATCAAAGCGGTATACCAAGTGTATTGGGACGCGTTGGCTTTAACATTGGGCGCGATATTGACGAAAACACCAATATTTACTTAAAAGCCAACCTGCTGCATGAGTTCTGCGGTGATTATGATGTAGATATGGTTGACAGTGCTGGCAACAGAAGAACAGAAAGCGATACTTTTAATGATACCTGGTTTGAATATGGTATCGGCGCAGCAATAAAAACCGGCAAAAATAACCACATCTATTTTGATTTTGAGAAAACCGCGGGCGGAGATTTTGAACAAGATTGGGCTTGGAATGCCGGTATGCGCTGGACGTTTTAATGACATAGCCGTGTAAAAAAAACAAAGGGGGCAAAGCTCCCTTTTGTTTTAAATAATCTTTAATGTTACATTATAACTTTAAAATAAAAATAGTCTTTTTAGGTTATTCTTGCTGCAAGGTTATACTCGTACAACGGCGTTAAAATGCAGCACCTTTATGCAAAATTGCTGATAAAAATAAAATATAATTTAAAGAGGTAAACATTATGCCACTTCAACATCATTAGATGAAGAAACCTTAAAACATATCGCCGGTGATGGCAAAATAGAACTGTGCCTGTATAGTAAGCGCAGTAAAACAGGTATGCCTGCATGGGAACTGAAAATAAAAATGCCGGACGGCAGATGAAAAATTTTTGTAGTGTGTGATTATGGATTTGAAGAAACAACGAAGGAAATTGTTATTAACCGTTTTAAAACCCTTGGGGAACGCAATGAGGAAATTCGCAGGCTTTACCACGAACAGGGCTTGAGCCAAATATTTCTGGCAAATTTGTTTAACGTCAGCCAGCCTACAATATCGCTGATTGTAAACAAATAAAAAACAAAAAATACCGGCACTGCTAAAAAAGTACCGGTATTTTTTAATGATATAATATAATTGGTAATTACTATTTCTGACCGCGGTGTTAAGCTGCGGTTTTATTTTTTTGCAGCTTCAATAGCTTTGTTGCAGTCGGCAATGAAGGCGTCAACATCAATGCCGTGGGCAGCAGCGCCCTGGCCGATGCTTTCAAAATGGGATGCCATGCAGCCAACGCAGCCGAGGCCGTATTCTGCAAAAACTTCTAAAATTTCAGGATGGTTTTGAACGGCATCAATAATGCCGGTATCTTTGGTAAGCATATTTAATAATCCTCCTTAAAGCATAAATGCTAAATTATTTACTTTTTGCCTTTCGGCTTTTTTATTATACCACAGTTTGGCGAAAATAAAAGTTGCTTTAGGGTAACTTGCTTAAAAATATTTTTGGCCGCCTGTTAAATTACAAAAAAGTGCATTAATATGCATAATAATATTGTTTTTTAACTTAAAGTGGGGTATAATGGTGTAAAGTGGGGAAAAGGGGAGGAGAGTGCCGCTATGTTAATGGGTGAATATCAGCATACTATTGACGTAAAAGGCCGCCTTTTCATGCCCGCAAAGCTCCGTGAAACTCTCGGCGGCAGTTTTATCATCAGCAAAGGGCTGGATGGCTGCCTGTTTGTATATGATAAAGATGAATGGCATAAGCTGGAGCTTAAACTTAATGCTTTGCCGATGACGAATAAAAATGCCCGTACTTTCAGCAGGTTTTTCTTCAGCGGCGCAGCCGAAGTAGAATGTGACAAGCAGGGGCGTGTACTGCTTCCGGCAAGCCTGCGTACTTTTGCCGGGCTTGAAAAAAACGCGGTAATAGTTGGCGTAGGCAGCAGGGCTGAAATTTGGGATGCAGCCCGCTGGCAGGAATATAACGCAGTTAATGCCGAAGATGCCGACGCTGTGGCAGCGCAGCTTGCTGATATGGATATAGGTATTTAAAATGGCAGCAAACGAATTTAAGCATAAAAGCATTTTGCTTGACGAAAGCGTTAAATGGCTTATAACAAATAAAGACGGCGCTTATGTGGACTGCACTATGGGCGGTGCCGGGCATTCCTTCGGGTTTGCTTCGCAGCTTAACGAGGACGGAATGCTTATAGGCATTGACCAGGACGAAGATGCCATTGCTGCATCCAAAAAACGCCTGGCTCCGTGCAAATGCCGGATAGCTACCGTAAAAAGCAATTTTAAAGATTTTGATGCTGTGCTTGACAGCCTTAATATAGAGCAGATTGACGGTATCTTTTTTGACCTTGGTGTTTCAAGTTATCAGCTGGATACACCGGAACGCGGTTTTTCGTATATGCACGACGGGCCGCTTGACATGCGCATGGATAAAAGCGCGAAGCTGAGCGCGGAATATATTGTAAATAATTATTCCGAAAGCGAGCTTGCTGATATTATTCACCGTTACGGTGAGGAGCGCTGGAGCAAACGCATAGCTGCTTTTATTGCGGCAGAACGCAAAAACAAACATATTTCCACCACTTTTGAACTGGTGGAAATTATAAAAAAAGCTATACCCAAAGGTGCCAGAATGGATGGGCCGCACCCGGCGAAAAGAACTTTTCAGGCACTGAGGATTGAAGTTAACAATGAACTCGGCATACTGCAAAAAACAATGGAAAATGCTGTGGCAAGGCTTAAAACAGGCGGAAGAATTGGCGTAATAACCTTTCATTCGCTGGAAGACAGAATTGTAAAACAAACTTTTGCAGCGCTTGCCAAAGGCTGCATTTGCCCGCCGCAGTTTCCGGTATGTGTGTGCGGCAGAAAACCGCAGCTGAAAAAAGTGGGGAATATTGTGCCGCCTGCGGAAGAAGTTGAAGAAAATCCGCGTGCGCGCAGTGCAAGGCTTAGGTTTGCCGAGAAATGCTGATAAATATTGATGGAGGAAAACGCTATGTTAGCCAGAAAGTATGATGAATATGCATGGGAATTGGAAGAACAACAAGAAAATACTGTACGGCAGACAGCGTATGTAAAAAGGCCCAAACAGCGCAATTTAAAACTTATGCGCCGCCGTATTGCTGTGGTGGCAGGAATTTTGCTGGCTACTTATTTTGCATGCGTTGTACGCAGCGAATGCCTTATTTCCAAAAGCAATGAGCTTGTAGCCTTAAAACAGCAGGAAGCGGCTTTGATGCTGGAAAACAGCGAGGAACGCATTGTTGTTGAGCAGCTTAAAGAGCCTGAACGAATTACCTCTATTGCAGAAAAGCAGCTTGGCATGCAGGTAGCGCGCAACAATATTTATGTTAAAGCAGACAAAGGTAAAATTGCTTATGACGGTTATGCTTATGCAAAGTAAAAAACATAGCCTTCTTAAGCAAGATATGGTATAATAATATAAAATTTTATGGGAGGCAGCCTGAGTGTATTAAGGCTGCCGTTTCACTTTTGGAGGTATCCGGATGGAAAAGAATTTACAGGATTTGCTGAAGCTGCTGCCGGAAGCAGAAGTTACCGGCGCGGCAGGCAAAACCATTACTGATATAACTGCCGATTCCCGCGTTGTTGTGCCGGGAAGTTTATTTATCTGCCTGAAAGGCGCAACCGTTGACGGGCATAAATTTTTACAGCAGGCGCATGAAAAGGGCGCTGTGGCAGCCATTGTTGAAGATGCTGCTGTATGCCCGGAAGGCATGACGCTGATTAAGGTAAACGATACCAGAAGGGCCATGGAGTTAGTGACCCCTTATTTTTTTGACTATCCCGGCAAAAAAATGCGCATGATTGGCGTTACCGGAACTAACGGCAAAACAACTACCACCAATATTATCAGGCTTATTCTGCGCAGGGCGGGATATAAGGTTGGTATGATTGGCACCATTAATATTATGATTGAAGACGAAGAAACCGTTTCGCATAATACAACGCCGGATGTTGTTGATTTGCAGAAAACTTTGTATAAAATGCAGCAGTGCGGGTGCGATTATGTTGTAATGGAAGTTTCGAGCCATGCTTTGGCCTTAAAACGTGTTGCCGGTATTGAATATGATACGGCTGTTTTAACCAATATTACGCAGGACCATCTGGATTTTCATAAAACTTTTGAAAATTACCGTGATGCCAAAAGCCTTTTGTTTGAACATTTGGCAGGCGGCACCAAGGAAGGCAAAACTGCCGTGCTTAACATGGACGACCCCAGCAGTAAAATTATTGCCGCACGCACTAAAGTGCCGGTAATTACTTACGGCGAAAGCAAGGTTTACGATATTTATCCCATCAGTTTTGACGTGCAGGCCAAACAAATGGCATTAAAGCTGCATACACCTGCCTGCGAGATGGATTTGGTGCTTAAAATTACGGGTGAATTTAACGTATATAATGTAATGTCCGCCGTGGGCGCAATGCTTGCCGAAAAGATTGACCCGCAAATTATTATGGACGTGCTTGACGGCTTTGACGGCGTGCCGGGACGTTTTCAGCTGGTAGAGGCAGGGCAGCCCTACACCGTAATTGTGGATTACGCCCATACCCCGGACGGTTTGGAAAACGTGCTGAAAACTGCGCGCGGAATTACGCGCGGCAAACTTTGGGTTGTATTTGGCTGCGGCGGTGACCGCGACAACAAAAAACGCCCGATTATGGGACGCATTGCGCTGGAACTTGCGGATAATGTTGTTGTAACTTCCGATAACCCGCGTACCGAAGACCCGGAACTTATTATTGATGAAATTGAAGCCGCTCTTAAGGAAATTCCGGCAGGCAAAACCAGTGTGCGTTTAAGCGACAGGCGCGAAGCGATTAACTATGCCCTTGCACATGCCGCCGCTGATGATGTTGTTTTAATTGCCGGCAAAGGGCATGAAAATTATCAGATAATCGGTCATGAAACCATTCATTTTGATGACCGTGAAGTAGTGCAGGAATACTGGCAGAACAAAAGGTGATATGATGTTTGATTTGCAGGAAATACTGGCGGTAACGGGGGGAAGCTGCCGCAGTTTGCAGAATGTTGAATTTACCGGCATTAATACGGACAGCCGCACCATTAAAAGCGGAGAACTGTTTGTGGCGTTAAGCGGCGAAAATTTTGACGGCCATAACTATTGCGCCAAAGCACTGGCACTTGGGGCGGCGGGCGTACTTGTAAGCCATGCTGTTGAAGGCTTGCCGCAGGGTGCCGTTGTTATAAAAACAGATGACACTTTAAAAGCATATCAGCTTATTGCCAAAGCCTGGCGTGATAAGCAAAAGAATTTAAAGGTTGTTGCGGTAACCGGTTCCAACGGCAAAACATCAACCAAAGATTTGATTGCAGCCTGCCTTGCCTGCAAGTATAATGTTGTTAAAACGGAGGCCAATTTTAATAACGAAATAGGGCTTCCGAAAACATTGCTGAATATAAAAAGCGACACGGAAGTTGCCGTTGTGGAAATGGGCATGCGCGGCTTGGGGCAGATAAGCGCCCTGTGCAAACTGGCAAGCCCCGACGCTGCCGTTGTAACAAACGTTGGCGAAACACATATGGAACTTTTGGGCAGTATGGAAAATATTGCCAGAGCCAAAAGCGAAATTGTTGAAAATTTAACGGCGCAGCAGTTTGCGGTGCTTAATAACGACGATGCTTTTGTACGCCGCATGGCAGATAAAACAGCGGCCAAAGTTATAAGCTACGGCTGCACGGAAGAAGCAGGCGTATACGCGCAGAATATTAAACTTACGGCTGAAGGCAGCGAGTTTGACTGCGTTTGTGCCGCGGCAGGCGAAAAAGAACATATTGTGCTTCCGCTTTTGGGCGAACATAATGTTTATAACGCACTGGCAGCTATTGCCGTGGCAACTGCATTTAATGTTCCGCTGGCGCAGATAAAAAATGCTTTAAAAAATGTGCGCCTTACCGGCAAACGCCAGGAATTTATGCAGTTTGGCAGCGTAACGGTTATTAATGATGCCTATAATGCCAGCCCTGCCTCTATGGCAAGCGCTTTAAAAACACTGCATGCCGTGAAAGATGCCAAAGGCGGCAGGGCGGTTGCCGTGCTGGCCGATATGCTGGAGCTTGGCGCGCTTTCTGTGCAGGCACATAAAGAAGTTGGCGAAATGGCCGCTGCCGAAGGCGTTGATGTGCTTATTACCTACGGCACGGAAGCAGTACATACTGGACGCGCAGCGCAGGAAAAAGGCGTAAAAACCTTTATTTGCCATGACCGTGCGGAAGCAGCCAAAATTTTAAGCGGCATTTTACGCAATGATGATATAATTTTACTCAAAGGCTCTCATTCCATGCAGGTTGATGGCTTGATTGACCTTGTTCTGAAAAAATAGAATCCGGAGTGTTGGATAAATGACAATTAATCTTCTTGGTGCACTGGCTACGGCGTTTATTATCTGTGCCGTAACCGGGCCGAGTTTTATTTCTGTTTTGCATAAACTGAATTTTGGACAGAGCATTCGCGAATGCGGCCCGAAAGAACACATGAAAAAAAGCGGCACGCCTACCATGGGCGGCATTATGATGCTGCTGGCAATTCTGGTTGCCGTTGCCGTATGGTGCAATTTTACACCTGCGTTGTGCATTGCGCTGCTTTTAACCTTCGGCCATGCGCTGATTGGTTTTATTGACGATTATATTAAAGTTGTAATGAAACGCAACCTTGGCCTTACTGCTGCCCAGAAGTTTTTTATGCAGTTTGTACTGGCGGGGGCGTATGTTTATTATATTGAAACCCATGTGCAGTCTGATTTAAGCATAGCCATACCCGGTACGGAATATATGCTTCCGTTAGGCTGGTTATATTACGTGCTGGTATTTTTGCTGCTTGTGGGCACAACTAACGCCGTAAACCTTACCGACGGGCTTGACGGGCTTGCAGCAAGCGTTACGCTGCCTGTAACGGCTGCTTATGCGTTTATTGCCTATAACACCGGCCATGCCGATTTAAGCGTGTTTGCGCTGGCCATTACCGGTGCGTGCCTCGGCTTTTTGCTGTTTAACCACCATCCGGCCAAAGTGTTTATGGGCGATACAGGTTCGCTGGCAATAGGCGGCGGTGTTGCGGCGCTGGCGCTGCTTACGCATACAGAACTTTTGCTTGTAATTCTCGGCGGCATTTACGTTATAGAAGCAACATCTGTAATAATGCAGGTTACTTATTTCCGCCTTACGGGCGGCAGGCGTATTTTCCGCATGACGCCGATACATCATCATTTTGAACTTGGCGGATGGAAAGAAACCAAAATTGTAAAACGTTTTTTTGCCGCAAGCTGCCTGCTGTGCATTGCGGGTGTTTTGCTGTGGCTTAACGGAAACGGAGGATTTTAATTTTGAGTAAGGCTGTACTTGTTTATGGCATAGGCATCAGCGGCTGCGGCGCTGCGGATATTCTGGCACGCCAGGGCAAACGTGTGCTGCTTTATAATGATGCCGGGCACGAGGTTGATGCAGATTTAAAAGAACTGCTTGCCAAAAGCGGCGGGCAAATTGTAATAGGCAAAAAAGAAGGCCTGCTGGACGATGTGGAAGAAGTAATCCTTTCACCGGGCATCAGTATGGAAAACCCTCTGGTGCAGGAAGCGCTGAACCGCGGCATTAATGTAACCGGCGAGGCGGAACTTGCTTACCGCAATTATAACGGTCATATTGTGGGCATTACCGGTACCAACGGCAAAACAACAACTACTATTTTGATAGGCGAAATGCTGGCAATGCTGCCGTGCGTAACCAAAGTAGGCGGCAATATAGGCATGGCACTTACCAAAGAAGTTGAAACCATGCCAGAAAATTCGTGGCTGGCGGCTGAGCTTTCCAGCTTTCAGCTGGAAACGGTGCAGAACTTCCGCGCGGAAATTGCCGTTATTTTAAATTTAACGCCCGACCATTTAACGCGCCACCATACAATGGAGGCTTATGGTGCGGCCAAATGCAATATTTTTAAAAACCAGCATCCGGAAGACGTAACACTGCTTAACTTTGATGACCCTGTTGTTAAAAGCTGGGGCGGGCTTGTGCCGGGCAGATTGTGCTGGTTCAGCCGCAGGGAAGTTTTGCCGCAGGGCATTTATATGCAGGACGGCAATTTTGTTATTGCCTGGAACGATACTAAAGAAATTATCTGCAACAGGAAAGATTTGCAGATTTTTGGCGGG
>UMJK01010156.1_pt1 | contig 12155 bp, 10 predicted proteins | sample 1966021 | NCBI WGS metagenome assembly UMJK01 (sample SAMEA4836151, study PRJEB28245) | human gut metagenome | biome: gut microbiome; material: fecal sample | place: Denmark | collected 2008
CTATCCGAGGGGGAACAGACGGCTGTCAGTTAAGCTTCAAAGGACTTCCATGCCCTAACCTTGGAACTGGCGGACACGCATACCACGGTCCTTATGAACATATTACTGTTGAAGGCATGGATATGACCGTTGCAATGCTTGTTAAATTGGTTGGAACATTTACTGAATAACAACTATATTTCATAACACAAAACAGGAGTTAAGCTATTGACCTACTCCTGTTTTGTATTATCAGTTGCTATTCAGTTTTTATTACTTTCGCTTTGAAACAACATACATAACTGTTGCTGCAATACATCCAGCTAACGCAATAATTGCTATTACAAGCCATAATTTCCCATGATTTCTGTCCCCAGTGTTAATTGATGATGCATTTGTTTCATTCTCATCAAATGTATACTGGCTTGTTGTTTCTGATTCTATCTGACTGATGATCTCTGTTTCAGATTCTTTAATACTCTCTGTCTCCAGTTCTGTTCCTTTAGTACTTTCCATCACTGTTTCGGATTCTTTAATACTCTCTGTCTCCGCTTCTGTCTCTTTAATGCTCTCTGTCTCAGGTTCTTTAACAGTAAAATGCGCACTCGCTGTTCCACTCGATGAAGCAATACCTATAACATGCTCTCCCGTCGATAATTTTTTTATTAAATCTGGATTAAGTGTTACAATAATACTTCCTGCTTTTACCATATAATCCTTGTCTTTTACAAGCTCTCTGCCATCAAGTTCTACTTTTACAAAATCTGAAAATGCTGCATTAGACTTAAATGTAATTGCCTTATCGGAATTCTTATCAATTATACATTTATCACCAGCAATTATTTCTGGTGCCAGTTTCGATGTAACAACACTATCTTTGTCTATCTGCTTTGATGCATTTGAATCTGCAAAGTATTTTAAACATAAATAGCAGTAATAATATTCAATATTACCTTCCTGAGTCACTGTAGCTGCTTTAGCTTCTACATGCTGTAACTTATGATTATCCTTATTTAATTCACCATATTCCTCATGACATACTTCACACACTGCACGATTGATGCATGTTGCCACTCCACCACTATGAATATGCTCTGGAATGCCACCCTTTATTTCAAATGTGAGTATATTATTCTCGATTGAATTGACACTGATATAAATATCTCCGTAAATCCATATATCTTCACCTATTCCTAATGCTGCATCTGCCTTTGTGTTATACTGTCCACCAATAACTTCATAATTCCATTTAGGTGATGAAAAATACATATTACTTGGAAACTTAGTGTCACTGTCTATAAGATAACATACCAGCCCAGATTTTAATGGAATTTTATCCACTCTGTTTCCATTAATCTTGAACATCTGCTTATATTGAGAATCATATTTGTTACCATTATCCTCAAAGTTTCTGTACTCAAGATACAATGTCTTACCCTTTTCCGGAATATCCATCTTATATCCTGTAATATTATCCGTACCTGAAGTTCCTAATGCTTTAAGACTATATTCTCCTTCGGACAAAATCGTCTTAATATCATTCTCATCAGCCCAGCCTAATACTTCTTTCTCCTTAAGAGACATAAACTGTGGAACTGGAGATATATGCTTTGCCATAACTGACATGAAATACACCGGTGACGCATTCTTTGAGTTATATAAATCCTTCAGCCCCATAATATGTCCCATTTCATGTACTGCTGTTGCAATTGATACAAATACCTGGTCATCCCCATCCTTAAATAAATATCCGTTAGTATCACCATCAGGCTTACAATACGAATTGGTTATCTGGACATATTTGTAACTATTAATAGTTTTTTTGCCGGTATTAACAGAAATATTATTAACATAATCTGTATAATTCCACAATGGTGAAGACCAGCTTACTGATATATTACCTGACTCATTATTCTTATAAATAATTGTAATTGAATCAATTGTTCCATTGTTATCTTTATCAAGCACACCATAATCATAGTATACAGTATCATTATAATCAGAAATTTTATTACCCGATGATATGGCATTATTAACAGCTTCTGACCACTCCTGCCTAAGCTCATACATTCTGTTTGCACGCTCCGAAGCATCTTTATAACCAATAGTATTAATATCGCTGTACTCTGCATAATACCCACGAGGATGTGAAAGTACAATTGAGCCGCCATTATCATATAAATATACACTTCTCATTCTTAATTTGTTATCTGATACACATCTGTAATAATCGCCTACACTATATGAACCTGCATTATATGAATTATCTGTTATTTTTCTGACAGAACTGCCTTCATATACATCATTTATAAATTCGGTTTCACCTGCAAATCTGGCAAATACCACTAAATTAGTAAAATTACTGTCATCATCATCTGCCTGTATCCTGTCTTTATCACCTGTTAATAACAAAATTGACAGAAAAACAGCGCAAAATAACAGTATTAGTTTGATTTTTCTCATAAAAATTCCTTTCCATGTATAAACAAGCTAACTATTATATTATCCGGTTTCTCTGTCAAAATCTTACCATATTATTAAATTTAATTCAATTCAAATAACTATTTTACGGCTTGCACACACCACAAGACTCATACCCCATATCAATAATATCCTGCCTGCTTCCTGTATAAATCTTTTTATTGGAAGCATCCATGCTCTTTGCACTGTTGCAGGATTCTTTGTGGAACTTCTTAGTATTCGTATTAAGTACATATGTCTGCACATTTGCTTCGGCTGCAGTTGTTGACTTTGAAGCATCTGCAACTATTGAATCGTCCTGATGGCTGTCACCTGTTGCATAATCAATAGCAATTCCCGGCTGTGCATTAAAACAATACACATTGAAAAGAATTCCATCGCCATTATCCTCAACTGACTCAGCCTCCATCTGCACACCGCTGGCAACAAGATTATCGCCAGAAAATACAGGTGTTACGCGGTACAAAACATGATTATTAGTTTCCTTTATGTAATCCGCCACCATATTTTCAAAAGGCAGCATACCATCAACATTAAGATATCTTGTTCCTGTAATCAGATTCTTTTCATTGGCATTCTCACCAGTAAGCTGATATCCAATCAGATGACATCTGTTATACAGATATTTGCCATCAACACTATCGTATTTCGCTGTCTGCCATCCCGTAGGTTTTACTTCACCAATTGCACCACGTTTCTCAGTAGGCATAATGTCTTTACCTATATTAGCAAATGCAGTCGTACATCTTCCAAGTTCATCCAGTTCTCCGTAACTCTCAAATGATATAGTCGTGAAGTCAGCATCATTAAACGCTGGGTTATTATCATTAATTACAACATACGGTTCACCCTGATATACTAAAGATGCCATATCATCTGCAACAGCCGTACTCTGAACCTCAGCACTCCCCACAGTACCAGCCTGATTATCCTTCTTAGAAGAGCATCCGCTTAACCCAAATCCGCTTCCTGCAATAAAGAACACCAGTAAAAATGCGGTTACTCTCCTTAGCACTTCTAACCTTATATTACGCATGTATTTTTCCTTATTTCTTTCTTACATATCTTTCTTCAGTAATTTTCTCATGAGAATTACCCTCAAAATCAGTAGAACCCTCCAGCTTAAACTCATTAAGCATGTCCTTAGGAAACTTCACATCAGAAGGATACTTCCTGTTCCACTTATACAGATAAACCTCATCCACCATATCCTCATAAGAAACAATCTCAGAGTCCTCAACAAAACAGAAATCATCCCTTCCGGCAAAACCAAACTCCTGATTAACCTCAAGATTCTCATAATCACAAAAAAGCTGCTTGCTATATAAAGAAAGCCATAACTTCCCGCCATCAAGCATCTTAATAATATGCTCATTAAGAACACTGTCCTTAGAAACTCGTCTGTTATTAAACATAATTCCATAATCATCATCAACAATAGATATAACCTTCATAATGTCCTCCTTCTTTTATGTCCAGCAAGGTGTGACTGGGTTGGATAAAGGACTTTCTTAAAGGTGGAACGTGTCATTAAGACGCTGTACGGATTTTATCCGCGTTACAGTCACCGTCCGCAACCGGCGCATACTCGCCATCCATGGCTCGAATGCGCCTTTTTCTCACATCGTGTGCGAAAATTGCTACACATTTTATAAAATCCTACAGCCTCTAAACTCCACTTGAACCTTCAAGAAAGTCCTTTATCCAACCCAGTCACATCCTCCCCATCACAAACACAGTTGCTCTACACGACCATAGCTCAATCCCGCCACCACACCAGCAAGGGAGCAATGCGACCAACGCTGAACCACGCATCTCACCCCCCCCCACCACAAAAGCGAGGGAGCCAAAGCGACCAACGCTGACAGGTAAAAACTCCCCGGGGTGGTGGGCTGGGTGTGGTTGTGTGGTTTAATTGGAAACCGTGTGAAGACGCCGGTACTTAGTGCGTGGGGAGAGCCGCCGCAAGGCGGCAAATCCCCACAAACTTAGTACCCGCTGCGTCTTCGCCCGAGCGGGAGCGCGTTTTCAATTAAACCATACAGCCATCCCCAGCCCCCTCTCCGGGGAGCCATTTCTTACCTACTTCTTAAAGGGAAACCTCCCCGATTCCAGCCTCTTCTTAAGCATCACCCCACCTATCGTCTGAGGCTGCTTAGCCGGACTATTTTCAGCTTCTCTTTCCTCCGCTTCTGCAATTCTGCGGCGAATCTCTTCCATCTTGTTATCCATTGCAGCAATCTGATCTGCACATGAAGACAATTCTGCAGCCAGCTGTTCTGCTTCAGAATCTGGAATATTCTTCTTATAACGAACCTTATGCTCCACGCTCGCCCAGAAATCCATGGCAATTGTACGGAACTGAACCTCAACCTTCATCATCTTCTTTTCATTCTGAAGGAATATCGGTATCTCAATTATAAGGTGAAGACTTCTGTAACCGCTTGGCTTAGGATTCTTGATATAATCCTTTCTCTCGACAAGCACTACATCGTCCTGCTTTAACAGGCAGTCGGCAAGCATATAGATATCTTCCGGGAAAGAGCATATTACTCTTACCCCCGCAATATCTCTTATACCTTCCTCAATGCCTTCCATTGTTATAGGAATATTTTTCTTCTTCGCCTTCTTAAATATGCCATCCATAGACTTAATTCTGCTCTTGATACTCTCAATAGGATTTCTGTCATACTGTAATGAGAACTCCTCATTAAGCACCTTGAACTTAGTCTCAACCTCCATAATGGCGCATCTGTAATAAGCCATCAGTGTGTTAAACGGCATAATATTTTCTTTTAATAACTCAATCATTTCATCAGAAAGGAGATTCTCTTTAATGAATCTTTCCTGTTCCTGCTTGAGTATCTCTTCTAATAACATAGTAACCCCTTTTACCTTTGATGCATCTTAAAGTGCCTTCTTAATAGCAGCTAAAAGCTCATCATATGTATCAAATGCCTCTAATTCAGGATTATCAGCCTTAATCTGCTCTGTACTCTTAAAGAGGAAGCCTGCCTTGCTTGCCTTAATCATTCCTAAGTCATTGTGGCTGTCTCCTGATGCAATAGTATCATAACCAATAGACTGTAAAGCCTTAACTGTTGTAAGCTTTGACTGCTCACAACGCATCTTGAAACCTGTAATCTCACCATTGTCAGCGACCTCAAGTGAATTACAGAAAATAGTTGGCCAGCCCAGCTTCTTCATAAGCGGAGTAGCAAACTGTGTAAATGTATCTGAAATAATGATAACCTGTGTTATACTTCTTAATTCATCAAGGAATTCCTTTGCTCCCGGAATTGGGTCAATCTTAGCAATAGTATCCTGAATTTCTTTAAGTCCAAGACCATGCTCCTTAAGAATACCAAGTCTCCAGTTCATAAGCTTATCATAATCTGGTTCGTCTCTTGTTGTTCTCTTAAGCTCTGGGATTCCGCTTGCCTCTGCAAATGCAATCCATATCTCTGGTACAAGAACGCCCTCAAGGTCTAAACATACAATATTCATATCATTATCTCCTCGCTTATTATTCTTAGATACACTCGTATCTCATGTGTTATTTCACTTATATTATTGTAACCCACTACCTGTCAAAACTCAATATGCCATTTCTAAGTCTTTCAAGCCCATCCATTAAAGTTGTCTTAGGACATGCAACATTCAGTCTTAAGAAATGTTTTCCATCTCCGCCAAAGCCTTCTCCCGCTGACAGGAAAAGTCCTGTATTCTTTCTTATATATGCCGCAAGCCTTGTTGAATTGTCTGTGATATCAGACACATCAAGCCAACAAAGATAAGTTGCATGTGATTCCACCATTGACACTCTCGGAATATTGTCTTTTATGAACTTTTCGGTAATCTGTTTATTCTCGTAGATATATTCTCTTAACTGCTCAAGCCATTCCTCACCCTTTGTAAATGCAGCTATAGCCGCATCAACTGCGAAAACATTTGGCTCAGCTACCTCATCGGTATTGATTGCACGCCAAACCTTGTGACGGAGTCGCTCATCCGGCACACATATTGCTGCTGTCTGTAAGCCTGCCATGTTAAATGTTTTCGTAGGTGCTATGCATGTTACAGATATATTCTTACACACCTCCGAAACACTTGCAAATGGCACATAATCAATGCCCGGGTCTGTAAGCTCGCAGTGAATCTCATCAGATATAACAACAACTCCATACTTGTAAGCAAGCTCTCCGATACGTGCAAGTTCTTCCTTACTCCATACATTTCCACCCGGATTCTGTGGGTTGCACAGAATAAGAAGTGTTGTCTGTGGGTTCTTGAGCTTAACTTCAAGGTCTTCAAAATCTATTACATACCTGCCATTCTCATATGCAAGCTGGCTCTGTAACACATTTCTGCCATTATTAAGAATACTGTTAAAGAAAATGTTGTATACTGGTGTCATAATAACAACATTCTCTGCTGGTGTTGTAAGCTTTCTTACAGAACTCGATATTGCAGGTATAACGCCTGTTACGAACATAAGCCAGTCGTCTTCCATCATGAAATTGTGGCGTCTTTCCCACCAGTCTGTGTATGCATCATACCAATCTTTTGATATCTCAGTATAACCGTACACACCGAGGTCTGCCTTTGCCTTAATAGCCTCCGTTATCTCAGGTGCTGTCTTAAAATCCATGTCAGCAACCCACATAGGAAGCTCGTTCTCTGCCACATTCCATTTTAAAGAATCCGTATTACGGCGGTTCACTACTGTGTCAAAATCATATTTCATTCTCGGATTTCCCTTCTTAATCTGACTAATTAATTCCTGCATACTATCTTAGTAAGTGAAGGATCAACCTTATCCTTCTCAATTATAAGCTTATCTATGCTATCTGCTGTTATAGTTCCAGAAGTTGGATTTAACACGCTGTCAACCCTGCTTGTGATATCAGCATCTACAGTTGAATACTCGAAAGCAAGTGTTGTATTAATAAGCTTGCAGTTCTTCATAACAAGATTGTCAATATAGCATAAGCCCTGAAGACTCTCTATTGTACAGTTGACAAATGTAAGATTCTTAGAATTCCAGCCAAGATACTCACCCGAAATGTATGAATCATACACTGTTATATTTTCAGCATTCCAGAAAGCATCCTTGCTCATAAGTCTTGAATTTCTTATCTCAAGATTCTTACTTCCGTCAAATGGATAATTACCGACAAGCTTAAGACCATCAATCTTCATATTGTTGCTGTTCATTGCAAAATAATTACCCTTTGCCACTACATTTGTCATAGTAACATTATCACAGCTCCAGAGAGTTTCCTCTGCATTGACAAATTCCACATTCTTAAGACCTAGTCTGTTACATCTTCTGAAATTCTTAGGTGCTTCAATAATAGTATCCTCAACATTAATATCGTTAGTGTACCATACTCCTGCTCTTCCCATCTCAAAGAAATAACAGTCCTTTACATTGACATTGTTGCAGTACCAGAGTGGATATTTCCACTTAAAGCTGCTGTTTACAAGCTCTATATTACTGCTCTCCTTTAATGGAGACTCACCATCATCAAATATAGAATCTTCTATGCGAAGGTCTTTGCTTGCAAAAAGAGCGCGTTCTCCTGTAAGAAGCTGCTGCTTAACTAATTTCTTTTCCATATTTACTCCATTCTTATCTACAAACATTAAAACCCAATCACCATATTATAAGTGATTGGGTTACATTCTAAACATTCTTAAGGTTCTCTACCATCTCTTCCATTGTGTGCCAGCCAAGTACTGCACATTTAACTCTTGCTGGCATATGAGAGATATCTCTTAATGCTCCGGCTTCATCAAGCTCATCAATCTCTTCCTCAGTTGCCTCATCCTTAATCATCTTAAGGAAAAGTTCTGAAAGATGTACAGCCTCATCAATAGGCTTTCCAATGATAAGCTCAAGCATTATATCTGCTGATGCCTGCGATATTGCGCAACCATCTCCTGTAAATGCCCCATCAACAATAGTTTTCTTAGCATCATCAAACTTAAGCTTTAAGATAATGTCATCTCCACAGCTTGGATTAACACCCTCAAGCTCTAAGTCTGCATTGTCTATATCATGCTTATGATATGGATGCATGTTATGGTCCGTAAGAACCTCATTATAAAAAGTTTTAGTCTCCATATCCCATAAGCCCCCTGATCTTAGATAGTTCTTCTATAAAATGCTGTACTTCTTCTTCTGTGTTATAGAAAGCAAAGCTTGCTCTCGTTGTTGAATTAACCTTAAGGAAATCCATTAATGGCTGTGCGCAGTGATGTCCTGCTCTTACTGCAATATGCTGTGAATCAAGTATAGAAGCAACATCATGTGGGTGTACTCCGTCAATTGTAAATGTGACTATACCCTCATGGTCTTCTGCCTTCGAAGAACCTATTAAGTTAACTCCCTTCATATCATTAATGGCATCTACAGCAATCTTAGTAAGCTTTCGCTCCTGTGCCATAATTGTGTCAAATCCAACATTGTTAATATAATCAATTGCCGCATGAAGTCCGACTGCGCCGCCTGTATTAACAGTTCCTGCCTCAAACTTATGTGGAACCTCTGCATACTTAACTCTGTCCCAGTGAACAATCTCAATCATCTCACCACCGCTTAAGAATGGTGGCATCTTGTCAAGAAGCTCTTTCTTGCCATATAATGCTCCGATTCCCATAGGTGCTAACATCTTATGTCCAGAAAATACAAGGAAGTCAACATCAAGGTCTGTTACATTAACCGGCATATGAGGAACACTCTGTGCTCCGTCAGCCACAATAACCGCACCATGTGCATGTGCAACCTCTGCAATATGCTTTATATCATTAACTCTTCCTAATACATTAGAAACCTGGGTAACTGCTACAAGCCTAGTCTTATCTGTAATAACCTCTAAAGACTTGTCTGTAATCTCTCCATTCTCATCAGGTGTAAGCTGCTTTAATACCGCTCCACATTTTTCTGCAACCTGCTTCCATGGAAGGAAATTGCTGTGGTGTTCCATAACACTAACAACTATCTCATCACCCTCTTTAATGAAATTCATTCCATAACTGTATGCAATTAAGTTAAGACTCTCTGTAGCATTTCTTGTAAATACTATCTGGCTTGCATCTTTAGCACCAATAAACTGAGCTACTGCCTTTCTTGCATTCTCATAACTTTCTGTAGCAATCTCACTTAATTCGTATACACCTCTGAACGGATTGGCGTTCATCTCCTGATAATACTTATTAACTGCATCAAGAACAGCCTGTGGCTTCTGTGTAGTCGCTGCATTATCAAGATATGCAATATTGCTTCCCGAAATAAGTGGGAAATCTTTTCTTATAGACTCAATCGTCTTACTTAACTCACTCATTAATAAACCTCTTTAATGTAGTCATGTATCTCGTTCCTGATACCATCATCAGGGATTTTGCCGCATACAGCTAAAAGCTTAGCTGCTGCCAGCATATTATAACATTCTTGTGCCGGTATTCCTCTTGATTCAAGATAGAATAAAAGCTCCTCATCAGGCTTTCCTATAGTTGCACCGTGATTACCGACAACATCTTCTTCTGCACATAGAATAATAGGAATAGTCTGGTTGACACATTTTTCATCAATAAGAAGAACTTCTTCCTTCTCATTACCTACAGAACCTGCTGAACCCTTAACGAAATCAATAGTTCCTCTGAACAGCTTAAATGCTGTATCTCTCAATGCACCTGCCGCATTGATTGCACATTCTGTCTTCTTGCCGATATGTCTTACGCAGTAGTTCATATCAAGTCTTTCTTTACCTGCTGCAACATATCCAATCTCTGCAGACATAGAACTTCCATCACCTGCAAGCTTAATCTCACAGCCTTCGTATCTGTTCTTTCCGCTTAAATAAAGCTGCACAAGTTCAATTCTTGCACCATCTTCACAGTAACCACCGATATCATTAATAAATGTTGTCTCACTGCCTACCCTCTGAATCTGGATAAGACGGATAACCGAATCCTTGGCAGCATATAATCTTGTCTGTACTGCTGCAAAGCCTTCTCCATCTTTATCTCCATTAAAATCCATGTAAACATCAATGCTGGCATTCTCTTTAGTCTCAATACCAACAACATTAATGTCTGCATTGTTCCTGCCATAATTGAAATCAAGTCTTACGAAGCCTGCATTCTTCTTATCTGTTATATAATATACAGGTTCAGTCTGTGATTTCCTAGCTGCCTCTGTAATCTCCTGACCACATCCACCAATGATATTGTCAAGCTCACCATTATTAAGCTTTCCATCATCAATGAGACTTACATCATTAACAGAAGCATTTAACTCACCTGTACGATTAATCACAACCTCTCCAACCCTGCTCTGGTTCATATGAAGATGATTCCATGTCTTGGCTGGGATACGGTTTATTATCATGTCCTTTTCTTCGATACCTATCATATCATATTCCTCACTCTGATTAACTTAACCAATGCTGCCCTTCATCTCAAGACGGATAAGATTATTCATCTCCATTGCATACTCAAGTGGAAGCTCCTTAGATACATTATCAGCAAATCCTGAAACAATCATTGCTCTCGCATCATCTTCCGGAATTCCTCTTGACATAAGATAAAATACAGCATCATCACTGATTCGTCCAATTGTTGCCTCATGTCCTACATCCGCATCATTAACACGGATATCCATAGCCGGAATTGTATCAGATCTTGAAATATCATCTATCATAAGTGACTGACATGAAACTGATGATTTACTCTTCTTAGCCTTGGTAGTCATTGTTACCGCACTTCTGAAAGTACTGATTCCGCCACCCTTAGATATTGACTTAGTACTTACAACTGATGTTGTACCTGGTGCATTATGAACTACCTTCATACCTGTATCAAGGTTCTGTCCTGCTCCTGCAAATGTAATTCCTGTGAATTCACAGCTTGAGCGTTCTCCATTAAGGATACTCATAGGATACAGATATGATACATGCGAACCAAATGAGCCTGAAACCCATTCAATCTTACCACCTTCAGCAACAGTTGCTCTCTTAGTGTTAAGATTATACATATTCTTGCTCCAGTTCTCAATTGTTGAGTAACGAAGCTTTGCATTCTTAGCCACAAAAAGCTCAACCGCACCTGCATGAAGATTGGCAACATTATATTTAGGTGCTGAACATCCTTCAATAAAGTGAAGACTTGCACCCTCATCAACAATAATAAGTGTATGCTCAAACTGACCTGCTCCTGCAGCATTAAGTCTGAAATATGACTGCAGAGGAATCTCAAGATTAACTCCCTTTGGTACATACACAAATGAACCACCAGACCATACAGCTCCGTGAAGTGCTGCGAACTTATGATCCTGTGGTGTAATAAGCTTCATAAAATGCTCGTGTACCATATCTGCATATTCACCTGTAAGTGCACTTTCCATATCAGTGTATACAACACCCTGGTCAGCAACCTCCTTACGGACATTATGGTATACAAGCTCTGAGTCGTACTGTGCTCCAACTCCGGCTAACGACTCTCTCTCCGCCTTAGGAATCCCTAATCTGTCAAATGTATCCTTAATCTCTTCTGGTACATCCTTCCAGTCACCCTTCATATTCGTATTGGCACGAACATAAGTAGCAATATTATCCATATTGAGTCCATCAATAGACGGACCCCAGTCAGGCACCTGCATATTATTATATATCTCTAATGACTTAAGTCTG
>UMJK01035337.1_pt1 | contig 11986 bp, 9 predicted proteins | sample 1966021 | NCBI WGS metagenome assembly UMJK01 (sample SAMEA4836151, study PRJEB28245) | human gut metagenome | biome: gut microbiome; material: fecal sample | place: Denmark | collected 2008
TATTGCCGCAGCGGGCGCTGCAGCGCATCTTGGCGGTGTTATTGCAGCATTTACAACACTGCCGGTAATTGGCATACCCATTAATGCCACTCCCTTAAACGGTATGGATTCGTTACTGAGCTTTGTACAGATGCCTTCCGGTATTCCGGTTGCAACTATGGCAATTAACGGTGCCAAAAACGCAGCGCTGTTTGCCGTACAGATTCTGGCAACTAAATATCCGGAACTTGTTGAAAAGCTGGCCGAAGACCGTGAAAAGATGAAAGCAGAAGTAAAGGCCAAAGGTGAAAAACTGGCTGCACTGCGTGCATCCGAACAGTAATTGCGGCAGCAGAAAAGGAGCAGAGAATGTCTGGCATTGATTTTCAGGATGATAAAATGCATGAGGAGTGCGGCGTATTCGGCATTTATTCCCATAATGACGATGTGGCGCTGAATACTTACTGGGGCTTGTATGCTTTGCAGCACCGCGGACAGGAAAGCTGCGGCATTGTAGCTACCGACGGCACTCATATGGAAGGCAAAAAAGGCATGGGCCTTGTGGCCGATGTTTTTAAAGGCGGCGTTGACGGGCTGGAAGGGCATATTGCCATCGGGCATGTGCGTTATTCCACCACCGGTTCCAGCATGGAATACAACATTCAGCCGCTGCGTGTTTATTTTGACGGCGGCAACCTCGCGCTGGCGCACAACGGCAACCTTACCAACGCGGCGGAACTGCGCAAACGCCTGGCTCTGGAAGGCACGGTTTTCCAGACAACGGTTGATACGGAAGTTGTTGTAAGCCTTATTGCCCGCAGCCGCCAAAAAACTATTGAAGAACGTGTTGCCGAAGCGGCAAACACCATTAAAGGCGCTTTCGGCATTTTGGTTATGACCGACAACAAACTTATTGCCGTGCGTGACCAGTACGGCTTCCGCCCGCTGGCGATTGGCAAAATGGATGGCGGCTGGGTTGTGGCTTCCGAATCCTGTGCGTTTGACCTTGTAGGCGCCGAATTTGTACGCGACGTTGAACCGGGCGAAATGCTGGTATTTGAAAATGACCACGATGAGCCGAAAAGCAGCCGCTGGGCAGAAAACATGCCCGCCAAACGTGCGCACTGCGTATTTGAATATGTTTATTTTGCGCGTACCGACAGCGTTATCGACAAACAGTCTGTTTACCAGGCGCGTATCAATATGGGCAGGGAACTTGCCAAAGAAACAAAAGATATCAAGGCTGATATTGTAATTTCCGTTCCGGACTCCGGCACGGCAGCAGCAGTAGGGTACAGCCTGGAATCCGGCGTGCCGTTTATGGAAGGTTTAACCAAAAACCGCTATGTAGGCAGGACGTTTATTCAGCCTACCCAAAAACAGCGCCTTAACGCCGTAAGGCTTAAGCTTAACCCGGTAGAAAGCGTTATCAAGGGCAAATCCGTTGTTGTAGTTGACGACAGCATTGTGCGCGGCACAACAAGCGGCAAAATAGTAAAGCTGTTAAAAGATGCCGGTGCGCGTGAGGTGCATATGTGCATCAGCTCCCCGCCGGTAACGGACCCGTGCTATTACGGCATTGATACCAGCGTGCGCAAGGAACTGATTGCTTCGACCCATACGGAAGAAGAAATCCGCCAGTATATCGGCGCAGATTCGCTGCATTACATTTCTCTGGAAGGCCTTAAGCGTTCTTTGGACTGCATGGATCCCGAAGGAATGTGCTATGCCTGCTTTAATGCCCAATACCCGGATAATGCGGAAGAAACCCTGAGGCAGGGTTCTAAATATATTTTTGAAAACGAAGGCTGATACAGGAGGACGATGATGAGCGAAGAAACCAAGAAACAACTTACTTATGCAGACGCCGGTGTAAATATTGATGCCGGCAATGAAGCCGTTGAACTGATGAAAGCAAGTGTACAGGCTACTTACCGTCCCGAAGTTATCGGCGATATCGGCGGTTTCGGCGGTTTGTTTGCCTTAAACAGCGGCAAATACAAAGAACCGGTTCTGGTTAGCGGCACTGACGGTGTAGGCACCAAATTGAAACTGGCTTTTATGGCTGACAAACATGATACCATCGGCCAGGACGCCGTTGCCATGTGCGTAAACGATATTCTCGTGCAGGGCGCTGAACCGCTGTTCTTCCTCGATTATATCGCCATTGAAACGCTGGAAGCCAAAAAGGTTGCCCAGATTGTTAAGGGCGTTGCCAACGCCTGCAAAGAATCCGGCTGCGCACTGATTGGCGGCGAAACTGCCGAAATGAGCGATTTGTACGGCAAGGACGAATATGACATTGCAGGCTTCTGCGTAGGCGTGGTAGAAAAAAGCAAAATGATTACCGGCGAAAAAGTTAAACCGGGCGACGTACTTTTGGGCCTGCCTTCTGCCGGTGTACATTCCAACGGCTTTACGCTGGTGCGCAAAATCTGCTTTGACGTAATGGGCTTTACCATGGATACCCCGGTTGAAGAATTCGGCACTACTTTGGGCGAAGAACTTCTGAAACCGACCCGCCTTTATCCGCGCGTATGCCTGCCGCTGATTGAAAAATTCAACCTGCACGGCATGGTACATATTACTGGTGGCGGTTTTTATGACAATATTCCGCGCATTTTGCCGGAAAACTGCGACGCAGACGTTAACGCAGGCGCATGGGAAGTTCCTGTTGTATTTAAAAAATTACAGGAATGGGGCAATGTTGACTGGCATGAAATGTACCGCACCTTTAACATGGGCGTAGGCATGGTGCTGGTAGTTGCTCCGGAAGAAGCTGACGCTGTACGCGAACACCTGAAAAATGCCGGTGAAACCTTCTACGAACTCGGTACTATTATAGAAGGCAGCGGCAAAGCTGTGCTGAAAGGCGGCGTTTTCGGTGAGTAAGCGCAAAATCGGCGTGCTTGTTAGCGGCAGGGGCAGCAATTTACAGGCCCTGATGGATGAAATTGCCGCAGGTACGCTTAATGTTGAAATTACAGTTGTTATCAGCGACAAAAAGGACGCCTTTGCTTTGGAACGCGCAGAAAAAGCCGGTATTAAGGCTGTTGCCATTGACCGCAAAGAATGTGCTTCCAAAGAAGAATTTGAAAATAAAATTACCGGCGTGCTGGAAGCAGCCGGTGCGGAACTTGTTGTGCTGGCAGGCTTTATGCGTATTTTAAGCCCGGAATTTGTAGGGCACTGGCACCATAAAATCGTCAATATCCACCCGGCGCTTCTGCCGAGTTTTCCGGGACTTGACGGGCAGGGCCAGGCGCTTAATTACGGCGTTAAAATTGCCGGCTGCACCGTGCATTTTGTAGATGAAGGCACCGACAGCGGCCCGATTATTCTGCAAAAGGCAGTGCCCGTGCTTGATGATGACACGCATGACACGCTGGCAGACAGAATTTTGGAACAGGAACACAAAGCATTGCCCGAAGCCGTAAGGCTGTGGAGTGAGGGCAGGCTGCAAATAGAAGGAAGGCACGTAAAAGTGCTTCCGGTAGTGGGGTGAATGAAAATGAGAATAAAAAGAGCTCTTTTAAGCGTATCCGACAAAACCGGCATTGTTAAACTGGCGCAGTTTCTGCATGATATCGGTGTGGAAATTATTTCTACCGGCGGTACCATGAAGGCTTTGCAGGACGCAGGTATTCCTGTAACTTATGTTAGTGACGTAACCGGTTTTCCGGAAATTATGGACGGCAGGGTAAAAACCCTGAACCCGAAGATTCATGGCGGCATTCTTGCTGTACGCAGCAACCCGGAACATGTAAAAGCCATGGAAGAACACGGCATTAAACCGATTGACCTTGTTGTTGTAAACCTTTACCCGTTTAGGGAAACCATTGCCAAACCCGGCGTAACCGAAGCCGAAGCCATTGAAAACATTGATATCGGCGGCCCGGCAATGGTAAGGGCGGCAGCCAAAAACTTCCGCGACGTTATTATCATTACCAACCCGGCACGTTACAGCAGCCTGATTGCAATGCTGCAGCAGCATGGCGATGCCGATATGAAAACCCGAAAAACTCTGGCCAAAGAAGCATTTACACATACTTCCGAATATGATGCGGCTATCAGCGCATATTTGACCAAACAGCTTGCCGAAGGCAAATAAGGAGAAGCATTATGCAGATATTACTTATTGGCAGCGGCGGACGTGAACATGCACTGGCATGGAAACTTGCGCAGAGCGGGCAGGTTGAAAAGATTTTTGCAGCGCCCGGCAACCCCGGCATTGCCGCTGTAAAAAAATGCGAATGTGTTGAACTTAACTTAAATGACCTTGACAGTGTTGCAGATTTTGCCGAAGAACACGGCATTGATTTAACTGTTGTAGGCCCTGAGGCAACTCTGGTTGCCGGTATTGCCGATGTTTTTGCTGCAAGAGGGCTTGCTGTGTTCGGGCCTTCCAAAGCGGCGGCAGAACTTGAAGGCAGCAAGGCATTTGCCAAAAATTTAATGGCCAAGTACAATATCCCGACGGCTTTCTTTAAAGTTTGCGAAGATTTGGAAACAGCCAAAGCCTATGTTAAGGAAAAAGGCGCGCCGATTGTTATTAAGGCGGACGGGCTTGCTGCGGGTAAAGGTGTGGTAGTTGCCATGACCGAAGCAGAAGCATATGAAGCCATTGACGAAATGATGGGCGAGCAGCATAAATTCGGCGGCGCGGGCGCACGCGTTGTCATCGAAGAATTTATGCAGGGCGAAGAAGCATCGCTTCTGGCGTTTACCGATGGCGAACACATTGTGCCGATGATTGCATCTCAGGACCACAAACGCGCTTTTGACGGCGATAAAGGCCCCAATACCGGCGGCATGGGCACTTATGCACCGGCTCCGGTTTTAACCGATATCCTTCGCCTGCGCGCTGTTGAAAAGATTTTAAAACCTGTTGTTGCAGCCATGAAGGCAGAAGGCAGAACTTATAAAGGTTGCCTGTATGCAGGCCTGATGGTTTGCGGCGATGAGGTTAAAGTTGTAGAATTTAACTGCCGTTTCGGCGACCCGGAAACGCAGGTTGTGCTGCCGCTTCTGGACGGCGACCTTGCCGAAATTATGCTGGCCTGCGCAACCGGTGGGCTTGATAAAGTAAGCATAGGCTGGCACGATAAAGCTGCCGTATGCGTAGTGCTTGCTTCCGGAGGTTACCCGGAACATTATGCTCAGGGCTATCCTATCAGCGGCCTTGACGAAGCAGGTAAAATGCCGGAAACTGTTGTGTTCCATGCCGGAACCAAAATCAGCGACGGCAGCGTGGTAACGGCAGGCGGGCGTGTGCTTGGCGTTACGGCAGTGGGAAATGATATTGCCGATGCGCAGGAACGTGCTTATAAAGCAGCTTCCGTTATCAGCTTTAAAGATATGCAGTACCGTAAAGATATTGCCTGGCGTGCATTGAAAAAATAAAATTTTGTCCCTGCGCTTTATGCGCCGGGACATTTTGTATACACCTAACCGGTTAATAATTTATACATAAAAATAAAATTTTAAGCAAAGGATGGATGAAAATGGCATTTTATTACGATGAACCCGCACATACTTTTAGTGAATATCTCTTAGTTCCCGGTTATTCCTCCAGCGAATGTGTTCCCGCAAATGTAGATTTGAGAACTCCGCTTGTTAAATTCAAAAAAGGCGAAGAACCTGCTATTACCATGAACATTCCGCTGGTTTCCGCTATCATGCAGTCTGTATCTGATGATAAAATGGCAGTTGCCCTCTCCAAAGAAGGCGGCATTTCCTTTATTTACGGTTCCCAGTCCATTGAAGACGAAGCTGCAATGGTTGAAAGAGTTAAAACCCACCGTGCAGGTTTTGTAAGCAGTGATTCCAACATCCGCCCGGACAGCACTCTGGCTGATATTATTGCCCTGAAGGAAAAAACCGGCCACAGCACTGTTGCCGTTACCAGCGACGGTACAGTTAACGGCAAACTGGAAGGTATTGTTACCAGCCGTGACTACCGCGTTAGCCGCATGGATTTGAATACCAAAGTTAAAGAATTCATGACTCCTATCAGCGAAATGATTACCGCTCCGGCAGAAACCACTTTGCAGGAAGCCAACGACATCATCTGGGAAAACAAACTGAATACCCTGCCGATTATTGATGACGAAGGCCGTCTTTTGTACATGGTGTTCCGCAAAGACTATGCAACCCATAAAGAATATCCGCTGGAACTTCTGGACAGCAAAAAACGCCACATTGTAGGCGCAGGCATTAACACCCGCGACTATGCAGAACGCGTACCGGCACTGGTTAACGCAGGCGTTGACGTACTCTGCATCGACTCTTCCGAAGGTTACAGCGAATGGCAGAAAATTACTCTGGCATGGATTCGCGAACATTACGGCGACAGCGTAAAAGTTGGCGCAGGCAACGTAGTTGACGCAGCAGGCTTCCGTTTCCTTGCCGAATGCGGCGCAGACTTTGTTAAAGTAGGTATCGGCGGCGGCTCCATCTGCATTACCCGTGAACAGAAAGGTATCGGCCGCGGCCAGGCAACCGCAGTAATTGAAGTTGCCAAAGCACGTGACGAATATTATAAAGAAACCGGCATTTATGTGCCTATCTGCTCCGACGGCGGCATTGTTTACGATTACCACATGACTCTTGCGCTGGCAATGGGCGCAGACTTCCTGATGCTGGGCCGTTACTTTGCACGTTTTGATGAAAGCCCGACCAACAAAGTTAACATCAACGGCAACTACATGAAAGAGTACTGGGGCGAAGGCAGCAACCGTGCACGCAACTGGCAGCGCTATGACCTGGGCGGCGCACAGAAGCTTTCCTTCGAAGAAGGCGTTGACTCCTATGTTCCGTATGCAGGCAGCCTGAAAGACAACGTAACCCTTACCCTTAACAAAGTACGTTCCACCATGTGCAACTGCGGCGCGCTTAATATCCCTGAACTGCAGGCCAAAGCAAAAATTACGCTGGTATCTGCAACTTCCATTGTTGAAGGCGGCGCACACGACGTTATTCTTAAAGACAACAGCATGAATAATTACGTAAAATAATATTATAAAAATGTAAAAGTGGTTTTACCTGATTGACATATTTGTAATCTAAAGGTAAAATTATCTCATAATGTTTTTAGAGGAAGGTGCTGTTTGATATGAATTTAAGAAAATTAGCTCTTTGTGCTGTTGCCGGCGTAATGGCAGCTTCAATGATTTTTGCTGCAGGCTGCGGCGGCGATAAAGCATCAGACAAAAAGGTTTTAAAAGTAGGCATGGAATGTGCTTACGCTCCGTATAACTGGTCTCAGAACAGTGCTGACGGCGGTGCCGTAAAAATTGCGGGCAGCAACGAATATGCTTATGGCTATGACGTAATGATGGCCAAAAAACTTGCCGACTCCATGGGCGCTGAACTGGAAATCCAGAAAATTGAATGGGACGGCCTTGCTCCGGCTGTTGTAAGTGGCAAAATTGACGCTGCTATCGCAGGTATGTCCATTACCTCCGAACGCAAACAGTCCGTTGATTTTACCAAACCGTATTATTATGCAAATGTAGTTGCACTGGTTAGAAAAGACACCCCGCAGGCAAAGGCAACCAGCGTTGAAGAACTGCGCGGCGCAACTGCTACCAGCCAGCTGAACACCATCTGGTATGACCAGATTGACCAGGTTCCGGAAGTTAACAAACTGCCTGCCATCGACAATGTACCGGGCATGATTGTTGCTTTAACCTCCGGTAAATGCAACCTTATCGTAACCGATATCCCGACTGCCAAAGCTGCTGCTTTTGCAAACCCCGAACTGACCGTTCTCCAGTTCCCGGAAGACAAAGGCTTTAAAACTTCCAAAGAAGATGTTGAAATCGGCATTGCCATTAAAAAAGGCAACAAAGAATTGAAAGACGCTATGGACGCAGTTCTTGGCAAAATGACCCCTGCTGATTTCGATAAAATGATGGATGAAGCTATTCAGAAACAGCCGCTGGCAAAATAATATTTAACTTATGCTTTTTAAGGGGCCGGTTTAATCCGTCCCCTTCTTTCCGTATTTATTTCGATTGTATTAATGACTTAATGTTAGGTGGTTAAATTATGGCTACAATGCCCGATTCTTTCTTTTCGTGGGTAGTTTTTCTGCTGAATGAATACGGCGCCACTCTTTTGCAGGGCGCAGGCGTAACCCTTCTTTTGGCACTGGTCGGCACTTTTATCGGCTGTGTAATCGGTCTTGCAGTAGGCATCTGCCAGACAATTCCCGAAGACCCCAACGGCAGTTCTTTTAAACAGGCACTTGTTAAAGGCTTGAAGGCTGTTTTATCTTCTTACGTAGAAATCTTTCGCGGTACACCAATGATAGTACAGGCAATGGTTGTATATTATGGTGCGATGAGCCTGTTTGATATTGATATGTCGGCAATGTTTGCCGGTTTCCTTGTTGTTTCCATTAATACCGGTGCGTACATGGCAGAAACTGTGCGCGGCGGCATTGAATCAATTGATGAAGGCCAGCGCGAAGCTGCCGTTGCCATTGGTATGGACCATTTCCAGACCATGCGCTATGTAGTTTTGCCGCAGGCTCTGCGCAACATTATGCCGCAGATTGGCAACAACCTTATTATCAATATCAAAGATACTTCCGTATTGAACGTTATTTCCGTTACAGAGCTTTATTTTGCTTCTAAATCGGCGGCAGGCGTTTATTACAGATACTTTGAAATTTTCTTCATTACCTGCGTAATTTATTTTATTATGACTTTTACGGCTTCCAGAATTTTACGCTGGCTGGAAAGCAAAATGGACGGCCCGAAAGATTATCAGCTGGTAGAGTATGACCCCATGGCTGACCCGTGCGGCCATTTTCAGGTAACTAACAAGAAAGGGCGGTAACAGAAATGGCAGACGAAAAAGAATTGCTGTTGTCCGTTCAGGATTTAAAAAAACAGTTTGGTGAACGTGAAATTTTAAAAGGCATCAGTTTTGATGTAAAAAAAGGTGACGTTGTTTGTATTATCGGCCCTTCCGGCAGCGGCAAATCCACGCTTATCAGATGCGTTAACTTTTTGGAGCAGCCTACGGGCGGCGTTATTGCCTACCGCGGGCAAAATGTACTGGAAAGCTTTAAAAACCTTGCTTTGTACCGTACCAAAGTAGGTATGGTATTTCAGCAGTTCAATCTGTTCAATAATATGACCGTGCTTGAAAACTGCATGGTCGGGCAGGTTAAAGTGCTCGGCAAAGATAAGGACACGGCGCACAGTACGGCAATGAAGTATTTGGAACATGTCGGTATGGCAAGTTACATCAATGCCAAACCGCATCAGCTTTCCGGCGGGCAGAAACAGCGTGTTGCTATTGCCCGTGCTCTGGCGCTTGAACCGGAAGTGCTTTTAATGGACGAACCTACTTCGGCGCTTGACCCTGAAATGGTTGGCGAAGTTTTGGCGGTAATGAAAGAGCTTGCCGACGAAGGCCTGACGATGGTAATTGTAACGCATGAAATGGCTTTTGCTCGTGATGTATCTTCGAGGGTAATTTTCATTGACCAGGGCGTTATCGCAGAAGAAAGCAGTCCGGAAGAAATTTTCTCTGCGCCTAAAAACCAGCGCACCAAGGACTTTTTAAGCCGCTTTAATTTAGGCAAACAGTAAAAACTTAAAGGATTTTTCTCCTGCTTGTAGAATTTTACAGCAGGAGATTTTTTATATATAACCCGAAAGGATTTTGCCAATGTTAAGAAAATTACTTTCTTTTATATGCTGCATATTATTTTTAACGCTTTTAAATACGGCCGGTGCAGCAGGCAGGGGCACTATTTTGTTTGTGCCGCTCGATAACCGCCCGGTATGCCTGGAGTATTCTGTAAACAGCATGCAGGCAGCAGGCTGGAATGTGGAAACTCCGCCGGAAGAATATATTGCTTCCAATCACCGCAGCGGCAATCCGGATAAGCTGTATGAATGGCTGGCAGAACGTGCGCCGCTGGCGAATGCCGTTATTGTGTCTTCTGACGCCATGCTGTACGGCGGACTTGTGGATTCGCGCACGCACCATATTGACCGCGAAGTTTTAAAAGAACGTGCTGAACGCCTTGTAAGCTTAAAAGACCTTGGCGGCGACCCGCTGGTTTATGTTTTTACAACCATTATGCGTTCTCCGCGCGCCAGTGCGGCACCTGTGGAACCCCCTTATTATGCCGAATGGGGCAGCCGCATTTTTCAGCTTGGCGAGCTTGAAGACAGGGAAGATTTAAAAGAAATAACAAGGCGTGAACGCAAAGATTTAAAACGCCTGAGAAAAGAAATTCCGGCTGAAGTGCGTGCTGATAATATGAAACGCCGTGCCTTGAATATTGAAATGACGGAGCTGTTGCTGCATGGCGTGGAAAGCGGCGATTTTGATTATATGCTGATTGGCCGCGACGATACGGCACAGTTTTCGCAGGCACATAAGGAAGCACGCAAAATGGGCATTCTTGTAAGCGAGCTGCCAAAAGAACGCATCCGCTTTTTTGCCGGTGCCGACCAGCTTGGCATGGTGCTTTTAAACAGAGCAGCAAACCGTTTAAGCTACGATATTCCTATGGTTTTTGCAGCATATGGCGACGGCAAAGGCAAAAATACCATTCCTTCGTATGAAGATGACCCCGTGGATATTAGCGTAAATGAACATATTCACGCCGTTGGCGGCTGGCCTACAAAATACCTGCACCGTGCGGATATGGTGCTTTTGGTAAACACTCCAGCAAGCGGAGTGACGCTTGAGGCTTCGGCACCTTCGAATAACGGTACCGTAACCAGACAGCAGGAACGCTTTATGAAAAAACTGGATTATTTTATGCAGCAGAATAAGCCTGTTGCGGTTGCCGATATTGCCTATGGCAACGGCGCTGATAATGCGCTGGTAAAAGAACTTTTTAATGAAGGCAAGGCTTACAGGGTAGCAGCTTACGGCGGCTGGAACACTGCCGGAAATACTATCGGCTTTGCTCTGTCGCAGGGGCTGTTGGCACCGCGTATGACGGAAGCTGGCAAAGATAATCTGCTTAATATACGTTATCTTGATGACTGGGCTTATCAGGCCAATGTACGCATGAAAGTATCGGCAGAATTAATCTGGCCCAACCACTGGCCGAACAGCGGGCTTAACAGCGAGCAGCTTGTAGCGGCAGAAAAGCTGATTGCAAAAGAAATGAAGAATACCGCAGCGCCGCTTATGACGGAAAAAACTGTTGACGAATATAAGTTTAATCTGCCGTGGCAGCGCATGTTTGAAGTACGTGTAGCACAAAAATAACTTTACGGATGGTGAGTACGTGGAATTTGCAAATAAGCTTGTTTTAAACAGCGGTTTTGTTTTTGATTATACCAACATGTTGGGTGAAGGCAGAATTAAAACAGAAGATTTGCAGGAAATGAAACCTGCCATGCAAAAAGCCCGTGACGCAGTTAACGAAATGCGCTCGAGCGGCACGGCCTATAACCATCTTTCAAAAGATGGCACGCCTGAACCCGTATATTTTACGCGTTTGCCGGAAATAAAAAACGGCAATCCAAATACGCCGGTATCTTTGCAGAAATTAAAAGATTTTGGCGATTATTTGCGCACGAATGTTGATGCGGTTGTATTTTTAGGTGTTGGCGGCTCGTATTTGGGCAATAAGGTATTGTTTGATATTGGCGCCGGGCCGAGTTGGAACTCCATGGGTGAAAAGCGCCGCAACGGATATCCGCGCATCTATTTTTCCGGCAACAATTTGGACGCAGGCCAGTGCGAAGAAATTATGAACGAGCTGCGTTACTGGTCGGTACATGCCTGGCCTAAGAAGAAACGCTTTAAGGTAATGCTGGTGCCGATTTCCAAATCCGGTTCAACGTTCGAAACTCTGGCTTCGTTTATTTATTTTTATGAAGCGTGCAATAAAAGCGTTATGTTCGATACCGAAGTTACCGCCGTTACAGACCGCAATCCCGAAGCCGGTTCGCCGCTGTTTGCACTGGCACAGAAGCATGGCTGGCGTTGCTTTGATATTAAAAACGGCATTGGCGGG
>UMJK01034262.1_pt1 | contig 11887 bp, 6 predicted proteins | sample 1966021 | NCBI WGS metagenome assembly UMJK01 (sample SAMEA4836151, study PRJEB28245) | human gut metagenome | biome: gut microbiome; material: fecal sample | place: Denmark | collected 2008
ATGACAGATTTCAGATAGGAATTTAGAAATGTGTTCTTACACAAAAGATGAGAGTAGATTTTTTTAAGGAGACGAAGTACCGTGGATACAGTATTTAAATTTCTTTTTGAATTTCTCGGTCAGTTTTTTGGCTCGTTATGGTCAATAATCACCGGGTTATTTGGCGGAGTAGGCAATGCCTTTGATTTTTCCGCTTATGTAAACATTATTAATGCCTATACCACGGAGCTTGGCGGCCTCGCATGGGTAATTGCGATTATTGCCATTGTGCTTCTGGTAGCTGTGCTTGCACTTTGCGTATGGCTTATTGTCGTCGCTGTAAAAAAGTTTATTCGTTCGCACAGAAGAAGAAAAGATACAGATTCTCTTGTTAAAGAGGTTCAGGCACTCAACAAAGAGGTTATGAGACTTAACCTTGAAAAGGATAAGATTCTCTCTATGAAGGTTTCACAGATTGGTCTTAACCCCAACGAGATTTCAGAGCTTACAGGCGAAGAAATCGAGTCGCTCAACAACGGCGAAGAAGAGGACACAGGCGAAAGCCGTTTCTACAAACTTACGGAAATCGACCACCTTTGGGCAGATTATGTTCCGCCGGTTTATGACAACGATATCACACTTCCCGAGTTCTGTGAGCGTTTCAGACTCTTTGCTTGTTCACAGCTTGGTCTTTACTACGATATAAAGCTTATCAGACTTTTTGTTGCTGCGTTTGCATCTACCAGACTTATTATCCTTCAGGGTATTTCAGGTACAGGTAAAACTTCACTTGCTTACGCTTTTGGTAAGTTTGTAAACAATCCTTCAATCGTTGCTTCCGTTCAGCCGTCATGGCGCGACAGAACAGAGCTTTTCGGTTACTTCAACGAATTTACAAAGAAGTTCAACGAAACCGAGCTTCTCCGTGCAATGTATGAGGCATCGTATAACGAAAACATCTATGCGGTAATCCTCGATGAAATGAACATCGCTCGAGTTGAGTATTACTTTGCCGAGATGCTTTCAATTCTTGAAATGCCGTCAAGAGATGAGTGGGTTGTTGATATCATCCCGAACTCTTGGCCGTCTGACCCGAAGCATATCGTGAACGGTCAGCTCAAAATTCCGCCGAATATGTGGTACATCGGTACTGCGAATAACGATGACTCGACATTTGCTATCACAGATAAGGTTTATGACCGTGCTATGCCGATTAACATCGACACAAAGGGTGTTCCTTTTGACGCACCTCTCACAGACTCTGTATACATTTCATACAAACATTTTGAGTACATCCTCAATGCCGCTAAGGTTCAATTTGTTGTTTCGGAAGAGAACCTCAAAAAGATTGCCCTTCTGGATGATTATGTTATTGAGCATTTCCGCATAGCTTTTGGTAACCGTATTGTAAAACAGCTTCGTGACTTTGTTCCTGCTTATGTCGGAACAGGCGGTACAGAGCTTGACGGTCTTGACTATGTTCTTGCCCGCAAGGTATTTAGAAAATTTGAGTCACTCAATCTTTCATACATTCGTGATGAAATAGATGGCCTTTGTGCGTATATTGACGAGCTTTTCGGCGAAGAAAATATGACTGAGAGCAAGGATTATCTCCGTATGCTCAAGAAGCTTGTATAATTTTAGCAATTCAGGGCGAACTCTGTTCGCCCTTTGCTTGGTGAAAGGACTTTGTTCCTTTAGCGGTAAAACTATCTGATTGGAGAAAAATCAATGGCTGATTTTGGTAAATATTTCAGAGCATATATGTATATGCAGGACATTCTGAAAAATGATTTTACTTACAATTACATAACAGAAGGCCTTAAGGACGGCGATAAGGGCGAGGATAAGCTCGACGGTAAGACCAACGAAAAGGTAATTGATATGGAATGGGTTGTTGCCATTGAGGAAACACTTCCGTACATTCAGAAAGCAATAGACGAACAGCGCCGTTTTATTAAGCAGGTTGACAATGTTGTTAGAGTTGAGCTTGCAAAAAAAATTGGCCCCGAGTCTGTTAAGCACCTTTCGCAGCACACTAACTTTATTGCCAAGGTTGAGGGTGATATGGTAACGCCTAACAAAATCCTCACAATTGAGCGCGAAGAAAGCTTTGCTATTTATGAAAACCGTGTGCTTATGACACTGATTCGCAAAGCGCTTCATTTTGTTGACGATAAATATTCAAAAATGAAAGATGTGCCAAACGACAGCTATAATAAAATTTCTATGGTTCGCCACATTGATTTTAATGAGAAAAAAGTAGATTTTAATCTTAACTATATAAATGAATCTCACGAAACTCTTGCAGATGACCTTGATGTTCTTGATGTTTCTCAGCTTTCGGACTTTGACCGAATCAGAAGAATCAGAACAACCCTTAATGAGTTTTTAAACACTCAGTTGATTAAGGAAATCTCAAAAGAGCCTGAGGTTCGTCCTCCGCTCATGCAGACCAACCTTCTCAAAAAGAACCCCAACTTTAAAAGAGTGGTTGAGCTGTGGAACTTTCTCGACAGCTACAAGCGTAAAGGCTTTGAGGTTGTAAGCGAGGAATACAACGGCAAAATGACAGATACTGTTCAGCAGGATGTTTACTTTGCGATGGGATTCCAGCATTTTATGATGTCTATTGCTACAAACCCGGGACTTCGTTCAATCCTTAAGGAAAAGTACGACGCTGAAAATGCACGAATTGCCGAGGAAGAATCAAAGCCGCAGAAGACCCGCGAGGCGGTTATGCAGGCACAGCTTGATGCTGTTCGTAAAGAGGAGATGGAAATCCGCCTTCGTGAAATCCGTGAACGCGAAAAGAAAATTCTTGACCTCACGAATGAAATCAAGAATTTAAAGGTTATAATTGATCAGAAAGAACAGCAGATTCTCACTCTCAGGGGCAGGGTTTCTGCTCTTGAAGACCAACTTGAAGAGGTTAAGAAAGAGCTTCAGCAGACAAAACTCAAGTTGATGGAGGCAGAAAAGAGAATTGCCGAGCTTGAGGAAGAAAATCAGCAGTTAAAAGATACTATTGAAGAGTTGAATAAAACGATTGATGAACTCAATCAGACTATTGACACACTCAATAAAAAAATAGTAGAATTAAATGACAGAATTCTCGTGCTTGTGCAGGAGAATGCTCGTTTGCAGACAAAGGTGAAAGAGCAGGAAACTGTTATCGCCGAGCAGAAGGCTCATATTGCAGAGCTTGAAACTCAGGTTGCTGAGCAGCTTGCAAAGATTACGGCTCTTACGGAAAACCTTGAAAAATGTCATGCGCAGATTGAAGAGGATAACCGCAGGATTACCGACCTAACCGAGAAAAATGAAAATCTTACGGAAACACTTCAGAATGAGCGTGTTCAGCATAAGGAAACAGTCAACAAAATGAATGCCGATTTTGCTGAAGAAAAACAGCAGATGAACGACGCTCATTCGGCAGAGGTTGAATCGCTTAACCATAAATTCAACGATGCAGAGGCTGAACATAACACTTATGTAGCAAAGCTGAATGCAGACTTTGCCGCAAGGGCAAATGAAACAGAGCAAAAGCATCTTAAAGAGCTTGCAGATAAAGAAGAAACTCACAAGAATGAACTTGCTGAAATTAAGGAAGCCAACCTTAAATCATCAGCCGCAAGCAATGCCGCTCACGCTTCTGAGCTTAAAAAGGCTTATAAGTCGGTTGACAAAAAGGTTGAGCTTGCAGAAAAAGCTTGTGAAAAGCGTATGAAAGCCAAGGTTGCCGAGGTTAAAAAAGAGGCTCAGGCTGAAATTCGCAAAGCCGAAAAGAAAGCAAGCGAAAAAATCAGCCTTGCTAAGGATGAAATTAAATCTGTCAAGGATACAGGCGATTTGTTCGTTCGTGACTACGGCTTCGGCAGTGTTGCAGTTGTTTCAAAATATGCCGAAGAGCTTGCAAAATTCGGCAAGCTTTCAATCGCAGACGAGCTTATAAACGCACAGAAAAGCGTAAGATCTCTTTGCATATGCAGAAGTAAAAAGGGTGTTGTGCTTGCAGGCTTTTCACAGAGCAGCGCAAGCGTATATAATGTTTATAAAAAGCAGGCAGATCTTACTGTTGCATTTAACGATTTGTGTTCAATGCTGAAAGGTATGAGCAATCTGCCGATTGTAATTACATTCTCCGGTGTTGACAGACCGTTTGTGATGAATTTTGAAAACATTGTAAGAGATGCAACCAAAAGAAAAACAACTGTTTTCCATAACAAAACTCTGAAAGCAAACGGATTTGTTTCAGTTTACTTTGGTAAAGAATAAGGGGCAAAAATGAAAAACTCTACTGCGCCCAACAGAAAAACGGGCAGAATGATTGCTAAAAATTTAATAGTTCTGTTCGCTGTTGCACTTGCCGGCTTTTGCGGCATTCAGGCGTGGTTTACGGATAACCGTTCAGCTGAAGCCAACGGTATAGAGGTTGAGTGTCAGGCACCTGACGGTATTGAAATTGCTGTTGTTGGGCACGATGCCCCTGCACCTACCGAATATACAACGGGTAATATTACGCTTAATAAAACTAATTACCCATTTCTTGAGAAACTTCAGTTGACCGAAATAACCGGTGATGGCACATTTTTTAGAAAACCGGCTTTGATTCAATCAGGCGGTCAAGCCCATGTTGATACAAAAGCAGAGTGGAGTGAGCCTACTGCAAATGAGCATTATTTGTCATTTGACCTTTACATTCGTTCAAAATCGCAGTATAATATATCGATAGGCAAAAAATCAACAATAAAACCGGATGCTCCTCAACTCACAAGTCAAGACGGTACGGGCATTAAAAATCAAAGCAAGTACGGTAATTTTTCAAGAGATTCCGTAGTTGGTGCGGTAAGATTCTCGGTTGTTGACTATAAATCCGCTCCTCCTTCAAAAAAGCTCCTGTGGTTGCCGGCTCCGAATATCTTGTTGGAGCAGACGACTGACGAGTACACTTTGTCAGACAATAAGCAAGACGGAGAATCGTACAGTCATGTATACTATGACACGAATAAAGCACAACACACAGTCAGCAGTACTGATGTTGATAATGCGTTTGTTGTGAATAATAAAGGTTTTGACGGCGGAAAATTTACCTATGAGCTTGGTCAAAACCAAAACATTGCACAACTTAAAAAGTCCTCAGATACCGATACCGATCCATACTACGGCGACTACGGCGCTATGGTAACCTGTAATATGTGGATTGAGGGCGAAGACGCAGAGGCAAGACTTGCTCTTGTAAACGGAAAGTTTAAAGTTAATCTTGTATTGACAAAAGAAAGTTGATTTTATTTAAAGTAGGAAAGGGGAATTTTTGATGAAGTTGAAAGATAAGTTTTGTGACTTTCTCAACGGTTTAGTTGACTCAAGACTGAATAACACAAAAAAGGTCACGACTTCATATGTTGCTCTTTTTCTTGTTTTAAGTATTTTCGCAGTATCTACCTTTTCATGGTTCACAATAAGAGATACGGCAACTATTGATTCAGATCCCTTTTCTCTTGAATCTGCTGCCGGAATGAGAGTTAATAAGGGTGAAGAAATAAGAAATACAATCACCGTAAAACAGGCAAAGCTGAAAGAAGCATCAAGTGTTGACGGTCGTAATATGTTTTTCCCTGTAGATCGCGGATACGGCGATAAAGGACAAAGCGTTGACACAAGCGAAATGAAATTTCGTGAAGGCACAGTAGGAGATAAAAATAACGGATACATATACAGCGATTTTACCCTTACCGGTCAAACAGGCGGTCAGGTTGAAGTATATGTAAAAAGTTACAAAGTTGAGGTAACAAATAAAAATGGTCAAAAAGAAGTTTATGACGGTGCAACACATATTACTGTTGACGGCAACAAAAAGCCATCGACATATCTGGCATATCAGAATCCTTGCCCAATAAGGATTGCATTCATCAGGAACAGTGCTGAGGCTTCGACCGTTATTGATCCCACTGCAATTATTGACAGCTATGCTGACGAGTGTCAGGCAGTAAGCTCTGTTAATTCGCTCGGCTCGGCAACAACCACTAAAGCAAAGGGCAGGTCATTTTCCGACTACTATTTTGGTACAGGTGCTCCTCTTTTTACTCTTGACGGTCTTAAATCCCAAAACATAACCATGGTTGCGTGGCTTGAGGCAACCGGAGAGAACTGTGACGCTTACGAGGGTCAGGATGTGTCAATTACAGTTGAGCTTGAAAGTAACTGGAAAGATATGGAATATGTTACTTTTGTTGATAATACTGTTGGTGATAATGGCGGCCCAACAAAGTGGGTTGGCAATGACGGATGTTTCCTTGTTATGACCTATTATGACGAAAACTTTCAAAATCCAAAGTCAGTAGTAATGAGTGCGTCAAAGAGTGATGGAAATAAACCTATTGAATGGATAGCTTATCTGCCAAAGGATAAAATAACAAACATATCTTTTATGCGATATAGTAAAGTAAAAGAGAAAATTAAGCTTGACGGAACAAATGATGTTGAGGTAGGCAGAATATATAATGTATGGCATACAACAACCGATGTAAATGCATGGATTGAAGCAAATAATAGTGGTGCTGGTACAAATGCATATAATTGGTCACATGACATAAATAAAGAAAAAGGTCTTCAGACATACCGCACAGATGACGGAACTGAAAAAGGAAATAAAGAAAATACCTATTATGCCGTACACGGTAACGGCTACGGCAGTACCACTACTGTTGCTGAAAATGTTGCGCCGTGTATCGGATATTGGGGTACAAAGTATCCCAACAGTTCAGGCGGCAGTGTTGAACCGACTACAACCGAACAACAGCCGACAACCGGAGATGCATATGCAGAGGCGGATATCGTAATTGATAACAAATTATGGTTTAATGATTATAATTGGTATAACGGCGGCGGAGGTCTGAGAAATCTGCTTAGTCAGAATGTTTTTGTACTAAAAGCCGTATTCGATTCAAACGGTACAGAAACCGCTTATGCAATGAAACCGGAGAGCAGCGGAGATAAGTGTAAACTAAATAGGACAAGTGTTAAAGCTGGTTCGAAGCTTGTAAGATTTGATTTGTATATTTCTGATACAGATACAAAAAAATGCGAATATGATGTGCCTGATACCATTCAGCATACATTTGTAGTGCGTGAAGGTGGCAGTTCTTATAACATATCCTATGAATTGGTAAATGAAGGATCTGGCAAAATCATAAAAGCAGGCAATTGGGAAAATTAATTGATTAACACATTAAGGAGGTGTCACGATGAGAGAAAGACTTGCTCTTTTAAGGGAGTATTTGAAAAACAGACTTGCATTTGGCAAGAATAAAAAAACAAGAAAAGGTTTTATACTCACTATGGTGGCACTTGTTGAAGTACTTGCCATATCGGTTGTGTCCGTTTCGGCTTGGGTTGAAACTATTTCAACAATCACAATTAAAGCTGAGGGCGCAAAAATTGACAACTATGTTTATACTAATGCCGATATTGGCAGTGATAATGGTTATTCAGGCAAAACCATTGACTTGACTAAATATTTCCGTGCTGCGGGTGGAGTGCATCTTGCTTCGGCTTCAAGTGCTGACGGTGAAAATATATTTTTCCCGATAAAGAAATCGGATGTTTCTGATTTTGGTGCTAATTCTTACAGATGTGCGGATGTAAACGATAAGAATGTTAATTATATTGACTTTTCATTTAATGTAAAGGTTGATAAAACCTTTAACGCGAATCATGCAGAATTTTACCTTGATCAAGTACCTAAGATAACTATAGGTGGTGCAGATGTTTCAGGAAATCTTGTAAGAATGGCAATTACAGATACCGATACTCAAAAAACGGTTGTATGCGGTTATAATGCCGGTAGTGATAATGTTGTAAATACAGCATATGGCAAAGAAGTTCCTGGTAAGGTTCAAGCTTTTAGCGATTTTGTTGTTAGTTCTGAATCTATACCAACGGAGTTGTTTAGGGTTGAAAGAGGAAGCAGTAAAACAATAAATATTAAAGTGTGGCTTCAGGATGATAAGGCGACTACTGGATATGCCGGTAAAACTGTTTCAATATCTGATGTTAAAATTGTAACTCAGAACAAAAAAGGCAATAAAGTGTATTTTGTTGACCGTACTGTAAATGAAGCTAATAAAAATTGGACAAAGGGTGTAACATTTCAGCAGGGTGACAAAACTCCTGTAACGATGAAGTTTAATGAGAATTCGCATACATATTCCTGTGAATACACACCCGCTGATGGCAAGACAGAAGTTAAGTTCACCTCGGGAAGTGTCACTTGGTCTACTGATATGAAGTCGCTCAACTCAGGCGAAAGTATGTACTATACTGCCTATGGCGATCATAATAGCAGTAATGCCGGATACGGTACATGGGGCGAAGTGATTGAAATCAGTGTTTCAAGCAAAACAACAGCCGATGTACTCCCTAATACAGGCAATGTTTCAAGTGTATATATGGTTCCGGATAAAAATGACAATAGCAGTAAAATTAGAATGCCATTTACTAATGACAGGAATAAATGGGTCGGTTATATTGCAAAGGAAAAGGCAGACAACATGACTTTTTCTTTTAAAAATAACGGTAAGAATTATGAAATTCCTGCTCCTAACAGAGGCAATTCAACGCATTTTGTTGTTACTTCTGCTACAACAGGTTATTGGGATCCACCTGCTACTATTACTGTTACTGCAGGCAAGAATGATGCAGGAGATCCTAAAGTTAGTTATGATAGTTTGAAAAGTACTACAATTTCTGTAACCCCCGGTACAAAGGTTAAGCTAGAAGCAAATCCTAAAACAGGTTTCGTATTGAAAAACTGGGTAATCAGCGGTACAAGTACCGTGGCAGACGGCATTGACAGCAACGGTTATTTTACCCCGACAGCTTCAGGTAACTATAACTTTACAGCCGTTTATGTTGAGTCGTTGACATTTGAGGCTTATGTCAGAACATATGACGGTAAAGTTCTTTCTGAAAGCACAACGGGCGGTTCAGTTGAAATTAAGTGTGGAAACCAAAATTCGACTGTAGATTCCAAAGATGTAACACACATTACACTCAATGCTGTTAAAGGCAGCACAGTTACATATTACGCAAAAGCTAATGACGGATATGTTTTTGACGGCTGGTACACAGATGCAGACTGTAATAGTGTACCGGAGAATTTGAGCGATAAATATGAATTGGCTAATGTTGAGACCTCCAAGAAGTTGTATGCGAAATTCAAAGTTGATATTTATACTGTAAAAGCATACGCTCAGCACGGTAACAATCCTCCTTCCGGTGATGCCGGTAATGTATCTTTTGATAATAATAATTATGCGTCTGAAGTAACAACAACGGTAAATCGTAACGGAGAAGTTACTTTTTATGCTAAGCCTGAAAAAGGCTATGCTTTTATCGGTTGGTATGCGACTAAGGATGCAGCAAATCCGAAGGTAGCGGTTAAAGATTGTACATTAAATGGTGACGTCTATTCTACAAAAATTAATATACCATATTCCGATGTAAAGACATATGAACTGTACGCAAGATTTAAGGCTTTGTATACGGTAGAAGCCAAAGCGATGTACAACAACGAAAATGTTTATACAGCCGGTACTGTACAGGTTGGTAACGAAAAAGCCGATAAAATATCGAAAGCTCCCGTTATGGAGGGCGAAAATGTAACAGTTAAGGCAAGTGCCAATAACGGTTACAAGTTTGTCGGTTGGTATAAGGACGAGGCTTGTAATGAACCGTATTTCAATGAAAACAACAATGCGTCACCTATAACCTTAAATAATGTTAGCAAGGGAATCACTCTGTATGCTAAGTTTGAGTTGAAGACAGGCGTTACATTTTACCTTAATGATGGAGGCTTGTGGTCAGGTGATAAGGCGAAACTTGCAGCGTATGTTTGGGATGATAATGGCAATAAGAAATGGCTTGAAGTATCTAAAACTGACTATGACAATTATTACAGCTTTGCTTTAGATAATAATCAATGGAAGCAAGTAATTTTTGTAAGATATGATCCGAGCAAAAATTTGAACGATTTCCCAACGAAAGATTGGAATGGCTATGTTTGGAATAAGACTTCTGATATAACAATTGATTACAATAATAATTGTTATGTTATAACATCTTCTCCAAATAGCGGAGGAAGTTCAACCGGCTATTGGATGACCTATGTTCCCGGACAAAATGTTATCAGAGAGATATATGTTTATACCGGAGATTGCACATGGTTTAATGGCAATGATGCAGTACTCGCTTATAAGTTTAGTGATAGTGATTCTTATAAGTCTGATTACTCTGAAGTGGTTAAAGACGGAAAAACTTATTATAAATTGAGTGTTCCGATAGATAAGGGCAAAATTTATTTGTCAAGAGCTGTTTCCGGCAGTTACTATAACGGATTTGATACAACTATTGATAATACTAAAAACTTGTTCAAGGTTAATGGCAATTTCAATGGAGGCAGTTGGGAGACGTATTAAAAATTCAACGGAGGTGAAACCATGAAGAAATCTAAATTTACACTTGTTATTGTACTCGGACTTGTACTGTGTTTGTTGTGTGGAACAACTACGACTTTTTCGTGGTTTAATCGTCCTGATGAGCAAAAGGGCGACTCCCTTTCTTGGCGCGGAGATTACAATGTGACAAACGGAGAAAATATTACTGCTGTTACTTATGTTGCTACAAAAGATGACGGCAGTGAGTATAGTACTGTTCCGTTTGATTTTAAAACTCCGACAACTGTTCCTGCCCATGAAACAAAATATTTCTGTACAGAGGTAAAGAACACGGGAACGGCATCGCAGTCAATTTCTTTGTTCCTTAATAATTCGGAAACTAACACCCTTTCTGTCGGTGTGAACAGTCCCCTCAGAACCTACAGGAGATTTACCTCCGATTCACAAACAACATCTTATGTTACCAAGACACCGAGTAATGTGAATAAGAAGAATTTGTATATAGCTACGAATGTGGATGACCCTACGAAGTACACTATGCACACTTGGAAGAATGTAGATACCGATCCTACTGATAAAGAACTTAGCGGATACATTAAAGATAAGTCTGTTAATTATGATAATGTAGATTATAATATATCATATGTTACAATTCCTATGGAACACGACCACGCGAAGCTCTGGCTTGGTATTGGTGATTCTAAAAAGTGGTTCGGTTCTGATTTAGAAATTACAGCTCAGAATAATACTTATGTTTTTAAAGAAAATGAATCTACAGCTATGAAACAGTCAGATCCGTCTGCCGGAATTTCAAGTTTTTATTCTAGAGCAGAAGCTGTAGTAGGTGAGACATTTGACTTAGGAGCAAAGGCACAGGGTACAGTGACTTACACATCGTCAAATACTGGTGTTGCAACAATTGACAATAACGGTCAGGTTACTGCCAAAAAGGCAGGCAATACTACTGTTACTGTTACATCTACGGGTGCGTACGGTGATAAAATAACGGCAAAATGTGAGCTTACCGTAAGCAAAAAACCGGCTAAAAGCTTGTATATTCCGATTGTTACGAATATGAAGATTGAAGGCAAAGCCGACAACGATCCTGTTGTTACAAAGGTGTATTGGTATATCAAAAACGATACACAAAACGACGCTGAATATTCACTTGGCGATCTGCAAATTTCACTTTAAAATTTTAGATTTTTAATTTACAAAAGGGTTGTTTTTACAGCCCTTTTTTATTATAATTTATAATCGGTAGCAGAGAATAAAATCCGCCCGCAAGCAAGGGTAGAAAAAATATATAGTGTTTGCAACAAAATCCGATAAATGTTGCAAAGTTGTTGTTATTCTGTAGGGGCGTTCATCGGACGCCCGCAAGTAACCGCACAAATTATATGTAAAACATATTTTATAAATGCTACAATGTAATTGTTATACTGTAGCGG
>UMJK01001109.1_pt1 | contig 11729 bp, 8 predicted proteins | sample 1966021 | NCBI WGS metagenome assembly UMJK01 (sample SAMEA4836151, study PRJEB28245) | human gut metagenome | biome: gut microbiome; material: fecal sample | place: Denmark | collected 2008
ACTGTTGCTGAGGCTGTTAAGAAGGCCGCTGTTGAGACAGGCGTTGCAAGAATCTGATAAGGATTTGCAAATAAATATTTTAAGAGAAAGAAAAAGAGGAAAACAATGAAAAAGACAGTTACTTTATTGGTACTGATTTCAATGCTGTTCTCTACTGTTTTTCTGTTCACCGGATGCGGTGATTCATCGGTTAAGGAAATTAAGACTGCCGATGATATCAAAGGAGCATCCGTAGGTGTTCAGAATGGTACAACAGGCGATACTTTTGTATCTGACTATGAGGCTGACGGCACCAAGGTTATGCGTTACAGCAAGGGTGCCGACGCTATCGTAGCTCTTACACAGAATAAAATCGACTGTGTTGTAATTGACAGTGAACCGGCAAAGGAATTTGTAAAAGCAAATGCAGGACTAAAAATTCTTGATGAACCTTTTGCGGAAGAGCAGTATGCAATCTGCATTTCAAAGGAGAATCATGAACTCACCGAAAAAATCGACAAAGCTCTTGCAGAGCTTAAAGACGAGGGCGTTCTGGACAAAATCAAAAGCTATTACATAGAGGGTAATACCGATACTGTACCCTACGAATCACCTAAGGATATCAAGTATGACGGTGAACTTCATATGGCTACGAACGCTGCTTTTCCACCGTATGAATATGTTGAAGGCGGTAAAATTGTCGGTCTTGATCCGATGATGGCTACAGCAATCTGTGACAAGCTCGGTAAAAAACTTGTTATTGATGATATGGAATTTGATTCTGTTATCACTGCTGTTCAGACCGGCAAAGACGATTTCGGTATGGCGGGTATGACTGACACACCGGAAAGAAGAAAAAATATCGACTTTTCAACTTCATATGCCAACACAACTCAGGTTATTATCGTAAACGACAGTGCGTCGGGCAGTTTGTTCGGCAATCTCGGTGAAAGCTTTAAAAACACATTCATCACAGATAACAGATGGCAGCAGCTTTTAAGCGGTTTGCTTGTAACCCTTGAAATTACATTGTTTGCAGGTATTATCGGTGTTATTATCGGTTTTGTCATTGCTCTGGTAAGAGCTACTCACGATATTCAGCTTGACAAGAGAAAATGCAAGAGCTTCGGTGATTGTGTTCTGAAATTCTTTAATGCGATTTGCAACATCTACATTACTGTTATCAGAGGCACACCTGTTGTAGTTCAGTTGATGATTATGTATTACATTATTCTTGCATCTGTAAGAAACGGTATCTTTGCCGCAATCATTGCATTTGGTATGAACTCTGCCGCTTATGTTGCAGAAATTGTTCGTTCGGGTATTATGGCTGTTGACATCGGTCAGACTGAGGCAAGCCGTTCACTCGGTTTTAACAACAGACAGACAATGACAATGGTCGTTCTTCCGCAGGCAATTAAAAATGTTCTTCCTGCACTCGGCAATGAAATTATTACACTTCTCAAAGAAACTTCGGTTGCAGGTTATGTTGCACTTGCAGATATCACATATATTGGTAATATGATTCGTTCAAGAACTTACGAGGCATTCTTCCCGCTTATTACGGTTGCATTGATTTACCTTGTAATTGTACTTGTGCTTTCGTACATCCTCAGAAGATTTGAAAGGAGATTGAAAAAGAGTGAAAGATAACGCATTAATCTCCGTAAGAGGACTTGAAAAATCATTTGGTAAGGATATTCAGGTTCTTAAAGGTATTGATATTGACATTTTTAAAGGCGATGTAGTTGTTGTTCTCGGTCCGTCAGGCTCGGGTAAGTCAACTTTTCTCCGTTGCCTTAACAGACTTGAAGAACCGACAGGCGGTCACATTTTCTTTGAGGGTACCGATATTACGGATCCAAAGGTTAATATAAATGTTCACCGTCAAAAAATGGGAATGGTATTCCAGCAGTTTAACCTTTTCCCCCACAAGACTGTTATTGATAACCTTACGATGGCTCCTGTCAAGCTTCTTGGCAAGAGCAAAGATGAGGCTAAAAAAGACGCTATGGATCTTTTGGAGCGTGTAGGACTTGCCGAAAAGGCAAACGCATATCCTAACCAGCTTTCAGGCGGTCAGAAACAGCGTATTGCAATTGTAAGAGCGCTTGCGATGAATCCCGATGTTCTCCTCTTTGACGAGCCAACATCTGCACTCGACCCCGAAATGGTCGGCGAAGTTCTTGATGTTATGAAAGAGCTTGCCAAGGCAGGTATGACAATGGTTGTTGTTACTCACGAAATCGGCTTTGCAAAGGAAGTTGCAACCGATGTTGTATTTATTGACGACGGTGTTATCAAAGAAAAGAACAATCCGCAGGAGTTCTTCAATAATCCGCAGGACGACCGTTTAAAGGAATTTTTATCAAAGGTTCTTTAATTTTAAACAAAAATCAGAGGATTTCAGTTTTCGCTGAAATCCTCTTTTTTAATTACTTATTTATTTGATTACCGTAAATATATTCTTCGGCTTTTGATATGAGTATTGATTTTTTGTTTGGAACATTTGCATCTACTACAAGCATTAGCAGATAATCGAGAATATTTCCGACATCTCTTCCCTCTTTTACGCCAAGGTTTAAAACATCTTTACCGTTGATATCAAGCTGACTCAGCTTAAAACATTCGTTATCTTTGATTATTTCATTAAGATGTGTTTTAGCATTTTTAAGATATCCGAGCTTTTCTTCTCGCTGATATTCAGACTGGGCAGATATATCGGCGTATTCGACCTCTAACAACTGCTTTGTAAGGTCTGTACCGAGTACATTCATAACCTTTTTCATAAGCTTTTTACTGCCGTTAAAACGGACATCATGATATTCAATAAGCAGAAGAGTTTTGTTTATAAAATCAGATGGCAATCTTAGTCTGTGCAGAATTTTGTCTGCAATTTTTTTACTTTCAAGCTGATGTCCCTGAAAATGGGATTGACCGCTGTTATCAGTAGTTTTAACAAAAGGCTTGCCGATGTCATGCAGAAGCATTGTCATACGAAGTATGGAATTCGGTTCAATTGTGCCGAGTGCAGTCAGGGTATGTTGCCACAAATCATACGAATGATGAATGTTGTTCTGATTGAAATTGAACATAACGGTAATTTCAGGGATAATAACAGCAATTGTTTCTCGGTAAGCGTCAAGAATTTTTACGGCATCCTTACCGCAGATGAGCTTTAAAAATTCCGAAATCACACGCTCTGTTGCAATGTTTTTCAGCAAGTCTGCATTTTTAAATATAGACTTTGATGTGTTCTCTTCAATTGAAAATCCGTAAACAGAGGCAAAGCGTAGTGCCCGCAAGATTCGCAGAGCATCCTCGTTAAAGCGTGTATCGGGATTTCCGACACAACGGATAATTTTATCTTTAAGGTCATTTTTACCACCGTATGGATCGACAAGGCCGTATTCAGCGTTATATGCCATTGCATTTACCGTAAAGTCACGGCGTTGCAAATCTTCATTTATGTTTCGTGTAAAGCTTACGCTGTCCGGATGACGGTTATCGGAATAATCACCGTCAATACGGTAGGTTGTGATTTCATAGACTTCACCGCCGCATACAACGGAAATTGTGCCGTGTTTGATACCTGTATCAAAAGTACGATAAGCCTCAAAGCATTTTTTTGTCTGCTCAGGCAAAGCGTTTGTACAAATATCTGTATCATGCGGAGTCAATCCGAGAAGATAATCACGAACACAACCGCCCACTATAAAAGCCTCATAGCCTTGATTATTCAGTTGTCTGATTAATTTTTCAGCGTTTTTGTTTATTTGCATTTCTTTTTGCAGTCAGTTTAAGATGACTTTCCTTTTTGAATTTTTCTATATAGTGCTGTGCTATATTGTAGAGTATATTAAATACAACAAATGTGCCTGCAGCAAAGATTACAAGCAATACGATGCTTTCAAATGTAAGCGGTGCAACTGAGAACAATCCGCCGAAAAAGATTGAACCGATTATTATTCCTGCGGAACATCCGATGACCATAACGGCTCTGAGCGGATTGAACGGGATTGATAATCTGATTACAAGCAGCATACATGAAAATGCAGTAAGATATACGCAGAGAGTTGAAAACTGTGCCTGTGGCATATCTGTCATATACTTTAAAATTGCGAGTAATATTGTATCTGCCGAAATACAAAAAGCTGTGGGGAGTGATCTTGCTATTATATTTACGGTGAAATTACCTTTTACTATATCTTTATTCGGTTGAAGTGCGAGAACAAATGAAGGCAATCCAACCGTTAATGCACCGACAAGCGTAAGCTGTATCGGTTCAAAGGGATATCCTGTGCGGAAGAATATGAAGAAAATTGAGAGTATAACCGAATAAATCGTCTTAACAAGATAGAGTGCAGAGCTTCGTTCAAGGTTATTGATTGTTCGTCTGCCCTCTGCCACAACGCTCGGCATTGCGCCAAAGTCATTATTGACAAGTACAAGCTGTGACACATTTCGTGCGGCATCACTGCCCGACGCCATAGCTACGGAGCAATCCGCCTCTTTGAGTGCGAGAACGTCATTTACTCCGTCACCTGTCATAGCAACCGAATGTCCGTGCTTTTTAAGGGCAACCACAAGCTTTTTCTTTTGAGCCGGAGTTACTCTGCCAAACACATTACAACGCTCTGCCGCATCTTCAAGCTCTTTATCTGTTGTTACGGTTGACATATCAATTGCATTTTCTGCACCCTCAATTCCTGTGTCAAGTGCAATATTTTTAACAGTTTTAACGCTGTCGCCTGAAATGACCTTTAAGGTGACACCCTGTTCCTTAAAATATTTTACCGTTTCATTTACATTATCACGAAGTTTATCCTTGATAAGAATGAGTGCAAGCGGTTTTAAATCATCAGGCAATGAGTCTTTGTCCGGTTCACTATCGCTTTCGGCAAGAACAAGGATTCTGACGGTTTGATTTATCTTTTCAATCTCAGAATACACCTCGGAATACTTTTCTCTGCTTTTTAAAATACATTCAGTCGCACCGACTATGTAGGTCTTGCCGTTTTCAAATGTACCGCCCGACCATTTTGTTTCGGACGAAAAATCGCAGAATTTACTGCACTCATACGGTGAAACGGAATCCGAATAGTCACGCAGTGCATACAAAGTTGCATTTAGTTCATCGGACGCTTTTACAATTGAAGAAAGTGCTTTCTTGATTTTATTTTCATCAGCCCCAAACGGAATGACACCTGTTACCGTCATTTCGTCTGTTGTAAGCGTTCCCGTTTTATCAAGACAAAGCACATCGACTCTTGCAAGTGTTTCAATGCAATACATTTCTTGTACAAGAACCTTTTTGGATGAAAGCCTGATAATTGATACTGCAAGAACAGAGCTTGTAAGAAGAATCATTCCCTTTGGAATCATACCGACAAGCGACGCAACAGTGCTGATTACAGCAGACTGCAATGTTGCATCGGGCAGGGTGAATTGTCGAATAAAAAATGCAATGCCGATTGGGAAAAGTACAAATGTACAGATTTTGATAATGAAATTGAATGACTCCATAATCTGAGAATTTACTTTTTTAATATATTTGGCTTCGTTATTTATCTTAGCGGCATAGCAATCGGCTCCGACCTTTACAGCCTGAGCATAGCATTTTCCTGCCGCAATAAAACTGCCTGAAAGAAGTTCATCTCCGACATTTTTTTCAATGAGATTTGATTCGCCTGTAAGCAAACTTTCGTTGACTCTGCAGTTGCCGTCGCATACAATGCAGTCGGCAGGAATCTGGCTTCCTCTTGAAAGCACAAGAATATCGTCAAGAACAATCTCATCTTTACTTATTTCTGCAATTTTACCGTTTCTGAGAACATTGATTTTTTTCTCAGACAAAATAGTCAGCTTGTCAACGCTTATTTTGGAACGAATTTCCTGAACTATACCTATAATTATATTTGCGATAACAACACCGATAAAAAGCATATTCTTGTGTGAACCCACAAAAATCAATGCCGCAAGCAAAATTACATTTATAAGATTGAAAAGCGTAAAAATGTTATCACAAAATATTCTTTTGATTGATTTGGTTTTAATATTAGTTGAAATATTTACCTTTCCTTCATCTATACGCTTTTGAACTTCGGAATCGGTAAGACCGACAAGGTTAGAATTTATGTTTTCCATATATACCTCATAATAAGAAAATGATATAATTTCAGAAAATAATTTACAATGCACGGCTATTTATCGCCTTTTCGGAAAATCCTCTGCCAGTAACATTTTTAATATTTTCATCAACGCACTAATCTATATTATAAATGCAAATCATAATAAAGGCAACGGAAAGAAGGTGAATTTTTTGCGAAAATTTAAAGAAATTATATCAGTTGCCCTGATTTTCACATTATTATTTACTGTTTCGACTTTTTCGCCTTATGCCGCTGATGATAAAAATGAGGTTTACATTGGCGGTGAGGCTTTCGGAGTTAAATTTTATGCTAACGGAGCAATGATAATCAAGCTTGAAAGCTACTACGACGGTGAAAAATATGTTTGCCCCGCAAAAGACGGCGGACTTAAAGTAAACGATATTATAAAGAAAGTAAATAATACAAAAATCAGCACAAATGAAGAATTAAAGTCTGAAATTGAAAAATCAAACGGCAATGAAATCAATGTTGAAATTGACAGAAACGGCAAAACCGAAAATAAAACCGTTTTGCCGATTAAAAATACCGTGGGAGTATATCTCCTCGGTGCGTGGGTTCGTGACAGCTGTGCAGGCATCGGAACTATGACCTATTATGATGACAGCAATAATTATTTTGCCGCACTCGGTCATGGAATATGCGACTGTGACACGGCTGCTTTGTTACCGTTAAAATCAGGAGAAGCTGTTCGGGCTGAAATCAGCGGCATTGAAAAAAGCGTCTGCGGTAAAGCCGGCAGTTTCTGCGGATATTTTACCGATGTAAAGTTTGGTAATTTGAGCGTAAACTCCCCTTTAGGAATTTTCGGAGATTTAACGAGTGAAAATTATAAAAGAAACAAGAAATATCTGATTGCAAATGACGATGAGGTAAAAACAGGAAAGGCTGTTATGGTAACAACGCCTGTCGGAGATACGCCGCAGGAATATGATATTGAAATCAAAAGAATATGCAACCGTGATATGACATCAAATGAAAATTTTGTCATAAAAATAACCGACAGCAGATTGCTCAAAAATTGCGGCGGTATTGTACAGGGTATGAGCGGCAGTCCGATAGTTCAAAACGGTAAAATTATTGGCGCTGTTACCCATGTTTTTCTGAATAATCCAAAAGAGGGTTACGGTGTATTTGCACAATATATGGCAAATCGCTACAATAATCAACACTAAATATATGATGGTTTGTTCATTTTTGATTTAGTAACGCAAAATATAAAACTTTTTTCTCAATTTTTTAAAAAAGTTTTATGGAAGGTATTGCCAACTTTACCATTTTGTGGTAATATTAGTACAACAAAAATTACTGGGGGAAATCACAATGAACAACAAAATAAAACTAATCGTAACCGATGACGCTTCCGAATTTACGCAGGAAAATCTTAATATCTTACAAAGTAAGAATATTTCCGTTATTTTCTGTGCAAAAGACGGAGAAGAATTGTGCGATAAAATTAAAAGAGAAAGCCCTGATGTTGTACTGATGGATTCATTTATGACAAGGCTTGATGCGATCGGTGTTATGAGAAGCATTACACGAGAAAGCACGAAAGTGCCTGTGTTTATGGTATATTCGTCATTCCACAGCACTGTTCTTGAGCGTGAAATTATGAATTCGGGCGCATCGTATTTTGTGTTGAAGCCGTATAACATTTCCGAATTAAGCACCATTATCAGCGATTTGTCGGATTTGAGCAAGAAAAACAATTTTGGCAAAGGCAGAGTTATTGACGCTTTCGGAATTGAAATGAAAGTGACCGATATTCTCCATGAAATAGGAGTTCCGGCTCACATCAAAGGCTATCACTATCTGCGTGATTCAATCATTATGTCTGTTGAGCATCCTGAAATTATCAATGCCGTGACAAAACAGCTCTATCCGTCGGTTGCCAAAAAGTACGAAACAACTTCTTCACGGGTTGAAAGAGCTATAAGACACGCAATTGAGGTTGCATGGGATCGAGGTGACATTGATGTTCTGAACTCATATTTCGGATATACAATTCACAACGACAGAGGTAAGCCCACAAACAGCGAATTCATTGCCATGATTTCTGACAAATTAAGACTGCAGATTAAAAATGCAGGCTAAAAAAAGAGCCGCTCGTTAAGAGTGGCTCTTAATATATTATTTAGTTTTGCCGATATCGTGTCTGTAATGAGCGCCTTCAAAGGAAATTTTTCCTACTGCTGCATATGCCTTTTCGAGTGCCTCATCAAGTGTATCTGCTGTCGCAGTAACACCGAGAACTCGACCGCCGTTTGTATAGAACTTTCCGTTTTCGTACTTAGTGCCGGCATGATAAACGATTGCGCCATCGACACCGCCGTTATCATTAAGACCGAACATCTCTATACCCTTTTTGTATGAAACAGGATATCCGCCGCTTGCCATAACAACACAAGCCGCAGCACCGTTGTCCCATTCAATGTCAATGTCGGAAAGCTTTTCGTCAATAACAGCCTCACAGATATCTACAAGGTCAGTTTTAAGTCTTGGAAGAACAACCTGAGCCTCAGGATCGCCGAAACGGGCATTGTATTCAATAACCTTTGGACCGTTCGGTGTAATCATAAGTCCAAAGTACAGACAACCCTTAAAAGGTCTGCCCTCTTTATTCATCGCCTCAATTGTAGGGATAAAGATTGTATCCATACATTCCTTGGCAATCTCGTCTGTATAATACGGGTTCGGACTGATTGTGCCCATACCGCCTGTGTTAAGACCTTCGTCATTATCAAAAGCACGCTTGTGGTCTTTTGAGCTGACCATAGGTTTTACGCACTTGCCGTCTGTAAATGCAAGAACAGAAACCTCGGGACCTGTAAGAAACTCTTCGATAACGATATTGTTACCTGAGTCGCCAAACTTCTTGTCCTCCATAATTTCTTTGACTGCTTCAATTGCCTCATCAACAGATTGGGCAATAATTACACCCTTGCCGAGTGCAAGACCGTCAGCCTTTACAACAACGGGAGCGGTATTTTCGTTCTTTATATAGTCAATTGCTTTCTGAGCGTCATTGAATACTTCATACTTTGCAGTAGGTATGCCGTATTTCTTCATAAGATTTTTTGAGAAAACCTTTGACGCCTCAATAATAGCGGCATTTGCATTAGGACCGAATGCTCTGATTCCAGCCTCCTGCATAGCGTCAACCATACCGTCAGCAAGCGGATCATCAGGAGCTACAAAAACGAGGTCAATTGCATTGTCCTTTGCAAACTTAACCATATTTTCTTTATCCATAACTCCGATATTAACAAGCTCGGCATCTCTTGAAATACCGCCGTTGCCGGGAGCGCAATAAAGCTTTGTGCATTTGGGACTTTCAAGAAGCTTTTTAATTAAAGCGTGCTCTCTGCCGCCCGAACCAATCATTAAAATTTTCATAACCGCACCTCTATCAGTGATGGAAAAGACGAATACCCGTAAATGACATTGTCATATTGTACTTATTGCAGGTTTCAATAACATTATCATCACGAATTGAACCGCCAGGCTGTGCAACAAATTTAACACCTGAACGCTTTGCTCTTTCAATGTTGTCACCGAATGGGAAGAATGCGTCAGAACCGAGTGAAACACCGTCAAATGTTGCAAGCCAAGCCTTTTTCTCTTCCTTTGTAAGAGGTTCGGGCTTAGTTTTGAAGAACTGCTGCCATATACCGTCAGCAAGCACATCCTCATAATCATCAGAGATGTAAACATCAATGGTGTTATCTCTGTCGGGACGGCGGATGTTGTCAACAAACGGAAGGTTCATAACCTTCGGATGCTGTCTGAGATACCAGATATCAGCCTTATTGCCTGCAAGTCTTGTGCAGTGAATTCTTGACTGCTGACCTGCGCCTACACCGATTGCCTGACCGCCCTTTGCGTAGCAAACAGAATTAGACTGAGTATATTTAAGAGTAATAAGAGCAACAAGAAGGTCACGCTTAGCTTCCTCTGTAAAATTCTTATTATCTGTTACAATGTTCTGAAGGAGCATTTCCTCGTCAATTTTGAGTTCATTTCTGCCCTGTTCAAATGTAATACCGAAAACATCCTTATGCTCAATAGGAGCAGGAACATAGTTAGGGTCGATTTTTACAATATTATAGTTGCCTTTCTTTTTTGACTTGAGGACTTCAAGAGCCTCGGGAGTATAGTCAGGAGCAATAATACCGTCAGAAACCTCTCTCTTGAGGAGGATTGCAGTCTGAACATCGCAAGTATCGGAAAGAGCCACCCAGTCACCGTATGACGACATTCTGTCTGCACCTCTTGCCATTGCATATGCGCTTGCAATCGGAGAAAGTTCAAGGTCATCTACAAAGTAGATTTTCTTGAGTGTGTCAGAAAGCTCAGTTGCAACTGCCGCACCGGCAGGACTTACATGCTTGAATGATGCAGCCGCAGGAAGACCTGTTGCCGCTTTGAGTTCCTTTACGAGCTGCCATGAGTTAAATGCATCAAGAAAGTTGATATAACCGGGTTTGCCGTTGAGAACCTCAACAGGAAGATCTTTGCCGTCCTGCATGAAAATTCTCGAAGGCTTCTGATTCGGGTTACAGCCGTATTTTAAAGCAAGTTCGTTCATTGGATTCATCCTTTCCGAAAAATAAATTACTTGTTTTTATTGATAATTCTTGACTCTGCCTTATTTGAAGCAATGTCAATATAGCGTACAAAAAGTGAAACCTTGTTATCCTCATTGAGAGAATTCCAGATTTTCTCGGCAAATGTGTCAATATCATCGTTACCGATTTCTACGAGTGTAGGTTCACCCTCAAAGCTCGGAAGCGGATTGCCGTCACTCATATATGTGTGAATGAATCTGCCAAGACCGTTTATCGGCTTGTCATATGTAAATGTGTATCTTTCGCAACAATCGGGATTGCCGTCTACACTTTTGAGAATTGACATTGCATAGTTCATCTTGCCGTTTTCACACTCAACGATACCAGAAATTCGAGGAGTGTAGTTAGGACCGTCAGGCTCAAACTCCCTTGTTGTGAGTGACTGTTCAAATGTCTGACCTTCATTCATAAGATCATAAACAGTATCTGTCTGGTCACCGTTAGTAACGATAGTTTTGTTGCCGAGAACTCTTACGGGAGAATAGATGATAAGTGACGGATCAACAAGCTTTGACGGATCAAAAGCCTGAGTTTTGATGCCATCCTCGGTTTCTGCAAACACTCTGTTTCTGCTGTTTTCGCTTCTGCCCATAATGAAGTATGCAATAACAGCCTTTGAGCCGTCTGCACTTTTGCCGATTACAATGCCTCTGCCCGGATATGAAGTTGAAGCAATGTCATTGTAAAGTGATACAGGTTTCATATTTTTCCTCCGTTAGTCAAGAATTTCGGTTTTATTGTCTTTTACTATAATTTTATCTTCGCAGAAAAGCGAAACCGCCCTTGGAAGAATCTTCCATTCAGCCTGTTCCATAACTCTTTTCTGAAGAATTTCGGGTGTGTCACCGTTCTGAATTTCAACGGCTTTCTGAATGATAATGGGACCGCCGTCGCACACTTCGTTTACAAAATGTGCGGTAGCACCCGTTACCTTGACGCCTCTGTTAAGAGC
>UMJK01000302.1_pt1 | contig 11524 bp, 10 predicted proteins | sample 1966021 | NCBI WGS metagenome assembly UMJK01 (sample SAMEA4836151, study PRJEB28245) | human gut metagenome | biome: gut microbiome; material: fecal sample | place: Denmark | collected 2008
AATAATTCATATTCTGGAGGTAATAGCAATGAGTCCTTTAAAAATGGGCCCATTAGAGCAGGCCTTTTGGCTGATTATTATAACGATTGGGACAGTGCTGACGTATTTCGGTTGGGCATTTATAGGGATAGTTGGCAAAATAATGGAATGGTTCGCTTAAGCGAAGCCACTAATGAGCAAGACCGACTGAACAACAGCAAAAACCGAACGGTGGTCGTTATCGGCATCGGATCCGGAGAATCCGAGCCTATACCGGCGAGCAAACCGCAGACATTTTAACGGGTCGCCCGCTTCTTGAAGAATACGGTCACACAGTTTTCCGAATTGTGCGGCCGTTATTTTTTTGTATGCCCGTTGCATGGTTTTTGAGAAAAATGTTTTATACAAATCAAAGGGAGTGTCTCTGTGAAAAAATCCGTGCTGCTTTTTCTTGCCTGTTCCGTTCTGCTGCTTGCAGCCTGCCAAAAAACGCCCGAGGCCGTCATGGACGGAAACGTCCTGCGCGCAAAAAGCTCGAACGACTTGCTCGTCGAGTCCCTCGTCAATGCTCCCGCCGATAACGGCAATCAGGGCGGCACGACGCCCGTTCTCTCAAAAACCGAGCATCTCAAGCGTGACATTTCATCCGGCGGCATAACAGTGCATATCGATGCCGATATAAAAGTGCCGAAGATAACCGGAGATATACGGACATATTCCGCGCAGTACCGTTTCTTCGACCTGTTCGAGCTCGAAGACTTGTTCTTCTCCGGCGACGATCCGATGTTCAATCCCGGCGCGGAGAAAACGGTGGAGGACGATCCGTCGGTCGGTCTGCTTCCGGGCGGATTTTATTTCGGCGTATCCGAAGTTCTGAGCGCGTCAAACCATCCGACCGCTTTGAAGCCCGGATGGGCAAAGGGCTGCAATATCTCTCCCGACGATGCACGCCGCCTGTCGGATAAGCTTCTCGGCCGCCTCGAAATGATCGATTTTGAGCTCGTCTTTTCGCAGGTCGTTGAGCCTCTGACCGAGCGAGGCAACCGTGCCAAACGCGGCAGATATGAATATAAATATGTCCAGGTTGCCGACGGAATACCGCTTTCGAGCGGCGAGCCGGACAGCACCGGATGCACCGTCGCAATAGACGACAGGGGCGTTGTCGACGCGAGGCTCACAAGGCTTGAGCTTGGCGAGTCGAAAATCGTAAACAGCAGAGTCATGACGCTCGACGGCGTTCTTACAGTCTTGCAGAAGAAGCTTGCCGCCGCGGGACTTGTCAAAGATTCTATAGTAAAAGAGATAAGCTTTGAATATATGTCGGTCGAAGACCCCGAAACATATAATTCTACCGTGTTCCCGTGCTGGCGTTTCTGTATCGCTACTACCGCAACGCTGGAGCAATACGGCGAATATGAAAATGATATTATAATCAATGCCGTAACCGGTGAATTTTACGCCGTTACGAATAGATACGAATAACTAAAAGGAGGAAAACAAAATGTTGAAACGCACAAAAGGATTCGTATCGCTCGCTGCCGCAATCGCACTCATGCTGGGACTCTGTTCCTGCAGCGGCAAACCCGAAACAGACCCGAGCACAGCTGTCGACCCGACCGGAATAGGGGCGCAGGCAGAGACCGGGGAGAACACCACGGCGAAGGATATTGCTCCCGAAAGCGGCACACCGGAAACCGCCGCAAAGGAAGCAAGCACTGCCGAGAAAGCAAGCACCGCCGCGCCGACCGAAAAGACGACAAAGGGCAAAAATAACCATGTGAATGTCAGCGCCGCCGGATTCATCTGGCCTGTGCCCGGCTATACACAGCTTTCCTCTCCGTACAGCACTCAGTATAAGCGCATAAGCATCAAGGCCGATTTCGGCGCAAAGGTCGTTGCCTGTGCAAGCGGAAGAATAACGAAGATATATAACAAAGATGATGAAAGCAAAACGCCGTGCGCCGTGCTGACCTGCGACAACGGCTATGTCATCGAATACAGCGCGGCCAAGTTCTCCGTAAAACAGGGCGAATATGTCTCCCGCGGAGATGATATGGGCTTTATCGGCAAATACGGAACCGGCCCCCACCTGAACATTTCAGCCACAAAGGACGGTGTAAGCGTCGATCCCACAACTGTAATAAAGCCCTGAGCGGGGTGATCCTATGCTCAGAAAGGATGTTAAAAGCCAGCTTTTTTCAACCGGGATGTTGATATCCCTGCTGCTCGGGCTCGTTCTGCTTGTCGAGCCGCAGTATCAGTATTTTCTGTATTTTGCGCGGTGGGATAACAAGGCGGATTATATCAATTTCTTCTTCTCATCCCTCGCACTCGGCGGATATCTTATCTTTACGCCGATAATAACCGTCATGCCCGGCGTGTTCCGTTTCTGCGATGAGTATAACAGCGGATACCTGCGCTTTATGCTCGTGCGCTCGAAGAGCCGCAGAAAATATATGTTCTCAAGACTTTTTTCAAACGCTGTCTGCGGCGGCGCGGCGAACGCTCTGCCGCTTGCGGTGTTTGCGCTGATAATGCTCATTTTCTGCGACCCGTATGTCCCGAACGGACACTCGAAAACTCCGCTTGACGGAAGTATATTGCAGCCGTTCGAAAACGTCGCCGGCGGGCTCGGCCTGGTCGGAGTGATAATCCTGCTCGCGTTCCTCTTCGGCGTCGTGTGGGGAGTTATCGGCACGGCTCTGTCCGCCGCGGTGCCCAACAGATATGTGGCTCTCTGCGGCCCGTTCGTGCTGTTCTTCCTGATGCATCTCATCGCAAGTGCGCTGCAAAAAGAAAAATTCAGCCCGACCAACACCATCCTGCCCGATATTTTGCCGTCGTTCGGCTTTCTGTTTTTGTATCAGGCGGTGCTTCTGGCGCTTGGCTGCGCGGCGTTCATTTTCTTCGCGCGAAGGAGGCTGCTGCAATGAAACAGTGTCTCTCTGTGATGCGCCGGCAGTTCGGCACATGGCTCGGCAGCGCGCGGACTGTTACGGCTTTTCTCGTCTGCGCCGCCGCTTCGCTGCTCGATTCCGTGAATCTTATGCAGTTCGCCCGGGCGAGCGGAGATCCGCTTAACATATTCGAGCCGTTTATATATAACAGCTCAACGCTCCATATCGCGACATTGATGTTCCTCGGGCTTATGCTCCTGTTTGCCGATGCGCCTTTTACCGAGCAGAGCGCGATGTATTCGCTCGTGCGCTGTTCGCGGGTGCAGTGGGTAGTCGGAAAGCTCATGTATATCCTGCTCTCCTGCGCCGTGTATTACATATTTTCGCTCGCGGTGACCGTGCTATTCTTCTCGCCCAACGCCTTTGCGGGCAATGTGTGGAGCGCGCCGTTTTATGAGCTCGTCATGCGCGATGCGGCGGCTTCGTCTTATCATATCACAGTCGACCCGAAGCTTTTCATGCCGGTTGTTACGCCTTATCTCGCGGCATTCTATGCCCTGGCGCTGAATCTCGGCTACGGTTTTTTCTGCGGCTCTCTTCTGTTTTTGATAAATCTAAGCGGCAGCCGCGTGCTGGGCTTCGCCGTGCTCTCGGCACAGCATATCATTTCATATCTGATTAGGTTTAAGTACCTCCCGTTTTTTATCTCCGTATTTTCGAATCACGGATTCTCAGAAGATGCCGGTCTGCCGTCGGTCGGCTTTTCGTGCGCGTATTTCTGCCTGTTCGCGGCGATTATTGTCGCGTGTATTCTTCGCGCCGTTCGGCATGTCGATCTCAAAATAACAGTGGGGACTCGAATATGAAGATAACTTTTTTCGCGGGATTGCGGCATCGGCTTTTCAATATGCTGCCGTATCTCGCCGTGTCTCTGCTCATATGGACGGTCTGCGTGCTCTCGTCTTTCGGCGGCGAGCGGGAAACATTTTTCTCTGTTTTCACAGAAGCCGTCGGCGGCGTTGAACACAGCGGACAGTTTGATCTCTTCGGCTTCTTCCGCTATTTCGGAACATTTTTTGCGGGACTCTTTCTCGGTATGGCGGGCGCGGTTTCCGATTCCGAGGCGATGCCGTATTTCGTCCTGCCGCGCTCGAAGGGCTTTTTCAAATGGTGGATAAAAACCGTTTCGTCCGCGCTTCTCTGGTGTGTGCTCTATTGCCTTATCGGCATAGTCGTCTGCGCAGCGGCGGCGGAAAAAGTCGGAACGCTTTCCGCCTTTGAGCTTATGCGCATGGCGGCATATCCGCTCGCGCTCGGTGCGGCAGTGTGCGTGCTGTGCCTTCTGCGATTTCTTCTCGGGCAGAAGCCTGCGGCGGCGATTGTAATCGCGGCTGTCGGCACAACGGGGCTCATATGCGGGAAGCTGAAAAGCTTCAGCTTCGCCATGCTCGGCGCATACGGCATGGCAAAACAGCTGACCGATGCCAAAACGGCTGCGGCGGTACTATTTGCAGACACGGCGGTGATGATCCTTGTCTTTTTCTGCTCCGGCGCAGTGAAGAGAAGGGTTTTGAAAGGAGGACATTATTTTGACTGATGTTATAGTTATAGATAAGCTGACAAAAAGCTTCAAAGGAAAAACGGTTCTCGAAGATGTTAATATGCAACTGCAAAAGGGCAGAATATATGGCATCGTCGGCGACAACGGCAGCGGAAAGACTGTACTTTTGAAGCTTATTTGCGGATTCATGAAGCCCGACAGCGGCACGGTCACCGTCAACGGCAAGGTGATAGGCAAGGACGCGGACTTCCCGGAGAACACGGGAATTATAATCGAAGCGCCCGGCTTTCTGCCCAATTACAGCGGCATGAAAAATCTTGAATATCTCGCCTCGATACGCGGCAAGATCGGCAAAGAGCAGATAGAGGCCGCCATGAAAACGGTCGGGCTTGACCCGTCGTCAAAGCTGCGTGTCGGCAAATATTCGCTCGGCATGAAACAGCGCCTCGGCATAGCGCAGGCGATAATGGAGGATCAGCAATTATTGATTCTCGACGAGCCGATGAACGCGCTCGATAAGGATGCAGTCGAGGAGATGCGAAGGCTCTTTCTGAGCTTTAAAGCGAGCGGAAAAACTATGCTCATAGTCTCGCATAACGAGGGCGATATCTCGACCCTCTGCGACGATGTTTATGAATTTGACGGTGCAAAGATAAAAAACCGCGAGAGCCGATAATACTATGCTAAAGGCAATCGCTGCAAATTAACCCCGCAGATTACAAAACAAAATCTGCGGGGTGTTTTATCGGACACTGATTTTTTGATTTTAATAATTTATTGCTTTTAATAATAGCATCTGATATACTGAATATGACATTATGGGACAAAAACGGCGGCAAAAATTTTGAATAAAAAGGGCAAAAAAAATAAAGGACTTCACTTGAGAAGTCCTCTGCGCACACACTGTGCAGTCGGTCAAAGCCGACGGTTTGAGTAAACTTTTATTTGAACTCAACAGCGTAATTCCATAGGGGTCTACAAAACTACAATGCTATATTAGCACAGCGAAAGGCGGTTGTCAATATGAAAAATAAAAAATACTATCTCGGCCTTGACATCGGCTCCGATTCCGTGGGCTATGCGGTGACCGATGATGAGTATAATCTCCTGAAGTTTCACGGCGAGCCCGCATGGGGAGCTACTCTCTTTGATGCGCCGGCGTCAAAAGCCGAAAGGAGAGGTTACCGTACCGCGAGACGCAGACTCGAGCGCCGCAAGCAAAGGGTTCAGCTCGTGCGCGAGCTGTTTGCCGAAGAGATAGCGAAGGTAGACGGGCGGTTCTACATCCGACAGCAGGAGTCGGCTCTTTTCCGCGAGGACGCAGGCGATGCGTACAGTATCTTCAACGACCCCGACTACACGGACAGGGAGTATTATGCGGAATACCCGACGATACATCATCTGATTTTCGAGCTTATGAAAAATCCCGCGCCGCACGATGTGAGACTTGTCTATCTTGCGTGTGCGTGGCTCGTTGCGCACCGCGGGCATTTTCTGAGCAATATAAGCAAGGATAATATGGATTCCTTCAGGGATTTCAATCTGGTATATAAGTCGTTCATTTCATTTTTTACCGATAACGGATATGATGTGCCGTGGAATGAATGCGACGAAAAAGAGCTCGGCAATATCATGAAAAAGAAAATAAGGGTAACGGATAAAAAGAAGGAGCTGACAGACTTGCTTTACGGCGGGAAAAAGCCCTCAAGCGAGGCAACTGAGGACTTCCCGTTCAGCCGCGCGGCGATAATCGGTCTTTTTGCCGGCAGCAAGGTGCGGCCCAAGGATTTGTGCCAAAACAGCGACTATGAGAATCTCGAGGGGATAACGCTCGACATGGACGATGAAAAATTCATCAACCTTTCGACGGAGCTCGGGGATGATTACGAGCTTATTGCGGCTATGCGAGCGGTTTACGACTGGACTGTGCTTGCGGATATTCTGGGGAACTATTCGTGCATATCGGAGGCAAAGGCAGCGGTTTATGAGCAGCACAGGAAGGATCTTCGCTTCCTCAAAGACGTTATAGCAAAATACAGACCCGAAAAATACAGCGAGGTTTTTCGTGCTGCCGACAAGGACAACTACGTTGCATATGCTTATCATACAGATGAGGTTTCCGGTTCAAATTTAAAGAGAAAGGATAAGGAGGCGTTCTCGAAATACATTCTCGGTATAGTTAAAAATATATCTCCCGACGCTTCGGACAAGCAGAACTTCGACGATATGATAATGCGCCTCGAGGATCGGACTTTCATGCCCAAGCAAAAAGACGGCGACAACCGTGTCATTCCTCAGCAGCTCTACGCCTATGAGCTTGATGCGATTTTGAAAAATGCGGCGCAGTATCTTCCGTTTCTTAACGAGACCGATGAGGACGGCTTGAGCGTCGCGGATAAAATAAGCTCTGTCTTTTCTTTCCGCGTGCCGTATTTTGTGGGGCCGCTCAATTCAAATTCGCCCAGGGCGTGGCTTGCGAGAAAGAGCGGGAAAATATATCCATGGAACTTCGAAAAGATGGTTGATCTCGATGCCAGCGAGCAGAATTTTATTGAGCAGCTGACGAATACCTGCACATATATTCCGGGAGAGCCGGTTCTGCCGAAGGATTCGCTGCTCTATCACAAATTTTCCGTGCTCAACGAGATAAACAACCTGTGCATAAACGAAAAGAGGATATCCGTAGAGCTAAAGCAGGAAATATATAATAGTGTCTTTATGTGCAGAAGAAAGGTCACGCGCAAACAGCTCATATCGTATCTTGTCGCCAACGGCTATGTCGAAAAGGGCAAAGAGGACACCGTGACGGGAGTCGATATCAACATCAACTCGAATCTCGCGCCGCAGATATCCTTCAAAAGGCTGATTGAATCCCGCGTTTTGTCGGAGCAGGATGTTGAAAGGATAATTGAAAGAGCATCATACTCCGAGGATAAAACGAGGCTTGCCGCATGGCTGAAGCGCGAATATCCCAACGTGAACGATGCCGACCGCAAATATATCTGTTCGCTGAGAATACATGATTTCGGCAGGCTTTCGCGCAGATTTCTCTCCGGCGTTGAGGGCGTCAGAAAAGAGACCGGCGAAGTGATGACGGTTATCTCAGCTCTTTGGGAGACGCAGTATAATCTCATGGAAATTGTGGCGAATGCCGACAGGTTCACCTTTAAGGACGAGCTCAAAACAATCAGGGACGACTACTATTCTGAGCATCCGCAGACCCTGGACAGCCGTCTTGACGATATGTATGTTTCCGATGCGGTGCGCAGACCGATACACAGAACGCTTGACATAATCAAAGATGTTGTAAAAGCGTTCGGAGAGCCGGAAAAAATATTTGTCGAGACGACGAGAGACGCCTCCGGCAAGAAAAAAGGCGAGCGGACTACATCGAGAAAAGAGCAAATTCTCGAGCTCTATAAAAAGTGCGGCAGCGAGGATGTGCGTCTGCTTCAGGAGCAGCTCGAGGCGATGGGCGAAGCGGCTAATACAAAGCTGCAAAGCGAAAAGCTTTTCCTCTACTATATGCAGCTTGGCAGATGTATGTATACGAATCAGCCGATAAAGCTGGAGGCGCTTGGAACTAAGCTCTATGATATCGATCATATCTATCCGCAGTGTTTCGTCAAGGATGACAGCATAATCAACAACAAGGTGCTTGTCCTCAGCGAGGCCAACGGCGCAAAGGGCAATGTGTATCCGATAAACAGCGATATACGTAAAAATATGCACGGCATCTGGGAGTCCTACAAGGCTCACGGATTGATAAGCGAAGAAAAATTCAAGCGACTTACCCGCACGACCCCGTTCACGGAAGAGGAGAAGTATAACTTTATTAACCGCCAACTTACCGAAACCTCGCAGTCCACAAAAGCGGTTGCGACGCTGCTCAATGAATTCTATCCCGATACGGAGATAGTGTATTCAAAAGCGGGACCGGTTTCGGATTTTCGCAAGGAGTTTGAAATTTACAAATCGAGGCTGTTCAACGATTTGCACCATGCGGTTGACGCATATCTCAATATCGTGGTCGGAAATGTGTATCACATGAAGTTTACGCGCAGATGGTTTAATGTGAATTCCAACTACAGCATGAAAGCAAAAACCATATTCACCCACCCGGTCATCTGCGGAGGACAAACGGTCTGGGACGGCGCGCATATGCTCGAAAAGGTAAAGGCGACTGCCGCTAAGAATAACGCTCATATCACGAAGTTTGCAACCTTTAAAAACGGCGGCCTTTTTGACCAAAACCCCATATCGGCAAAAGAAGGGCTGACGCCGCTGAAAAAAGGCTTGCCGACCGAAAAATACGGCGGCTACAACAAGGCGGGCTCTATGTTCTTCATTCCTGTCCGATACAGGGTAGGCAAAAAAACGGATATAATCATAATGCCCGTAGAATTGCTTTACGGTAAAAAATTCCTTGAGGACGCGGCTTTTGCCAAAGAGTATACCTTCGACAGATTGGGACGCATTCTCAAAAAGACCGTTGATGAGGTTTCGTTCCCGCTCGGCATGAGACCTTGGAAGGTAAACACTGTGCTGTCGCTTGACGGATTCAGAGTGTGTATAACCGGAGGCGCAGGCGGCGGAACCAAGCTTATAACACAAACTCTTACACAGTTTGCGGCAAACAAAAATTGGGCGTTCTATCTGAAAAAGCTTGAGGAATTCAACAAGAAGAACTCCAAAAATCCCAATTATATTTATAATGAAAAATATGACAAAATCTCCGCAGAAAAGAATCTGGAGCTCTACGATCTCTATATCGACAAGCTCGAAAATTCAATATTCTCAAAGCGCGTGAATTGTCCGACAGAGATATTGAAAAAAGGAAGAGATAAATTTATCGCCCTCGGTATAAAAAAACAGGCGCAAACTCTTCTCAATATACATCAGGTATTCGGCAGAATATCAAGCGGATGTGATTTGAGCGAGGTAGATGGTACCCCTAAGTCTGCTGCAACAGTTAATTTCAGCTCAACGGTGTCCAACTGGAAAAAGAGATACAAAGATGTTCGCATAATCGATTCCTCGGCATCCGGACTTTGGGAAAAGCGTTCGTGCAACCTCCTTGATTTGCTATGAGTTGGAGAACGGTTATAATATCCGGGCAGGCGAAGCTCGATTATAAAATGGGGCTTATGGTTGTGCGCGGAGAGGAGACAAAGCGCGTAGTCATAGATGAAATAGCGATTCTTGTTATTGAGAACCCCGCTGTTTCTCTGACGGGCTGCCTGATAGAGGCTCTTATCGAAAAGAAAGTGAAGGTCATATTCTGCGACTCGAAGCGAAGTCCGACTGCGGAGCTTGTCGCGCATCACGGCAGCCATGACAGCGCGGCGAAGATTCGCACGCAGATAACATGGAGCGACGAGATAAAGGCCGTGATATGGCGCGAGATAATCACGGAGAAGATAAGAAAACAGGCGGAGTTCCTCTATGATCTCGGCAAGGACAAAGAGGCGGATCTTATCACGACGTATATAGGCAATGTCGAATTGCTCGACGCAAGCAACCGAGAGGGCCATGCGGCGAAGGTCTATTTCAACGCGCTTTTCGGCATGGATTTCACCCGAAGCGCGGACAATGCAGTGAACGCGGCGCTGAACTACGGTTACAGTCTCATACTCTCCTCCTTTAACCGCGAGGTCAGCGCCAACGGATATCTGACTCAGCTCGGAATTTTTCACAACAATATGTTCAATCATTTTAATTTGAGCTGTGATTTGATGGAGCCGTTTCGCATAATAGTCGACCGCTTTGTGTTTGAGCTCAGGCCCGAGACTTTCGACAAGGACGAAAAGCACGCCATGTGGCATATTTTGGAGCAAAGGGTTAGAATCGACAACACATACCGCAGCGTATCCGATGCGATAAAAATTTATACGCGCAGCGTCTTTGAGGCGATAAACGACGGCGACGCTTCGCAGATAAAAAACTATCTCATCGACGCGGAGAGCGACTATATTGTTGACATATGAGCAGCTTTAGATTTATGAGGATAATAGTATTTTTTGATCTCCCGACCGAAACAAACGAGGATAAACGGGCATACCGCCACTTCCGCAAGGCTCTTATCAAGGACGGCTTTATCATGATGCAGGAGTCTGTTTATACCAAGCTGATGACGACCCCGTCTGTTGAAAACTCCGTCAAAAACCTTATCCGTAAAAATAAGCCGGAAAAGGGAATAGTCCAGACGCTCACCGTGACGGAAAAGCAGTTTTCAAAGATGGAGTTCGTTGTCGGCGAATATCACTCCGACATCATAGACTCGGAGGAACGGCTGGTGATACTTTGAAATTTGTTTTTCCCGAAATAGACTTTATTTTTGATACGGAATGTGATAAAATTAATACGCTGATAATAGAAAACCCGGTTCTTTTCCGCAGCCTGCTTCAGGATATCACCGATCAGCTCTCCGGCCTTGACGGAAAGGCGGTGCTCTCGGAAAACAGCAAGCTTTTGAACATAGCCAAAAAGCTCGAGCTTCTGGACAGATTTATTCCTTTCGATTTGAATTCAAAGGCGATAAATTCAAAAATCGTTGCCGACCTTGAGCTGAAAGCCGTTTCGGATGAGTTCTATTCCGCAACGGTTGAGGCCGTCGGGCGCATGGAGACGCTGCTCAACAATCTGGCGTTTGACTATATGTGCGATATCGATTTCACAAAAGTGAGCATAGGCTCGTTCATTAAAGCCGCCGGAGTTGAAGTGCGCAGCGCGCAGAGCGGACTTGCGGAAAAAATCATTGATTATTTCGAGCTGGTCACGGAATTTATCGGCCCCAAAATGTTTGTAACGGTTAATCTCCGTTGCTATATATCTGATAAGGACGCAGAGCTGTTTATAAAAACCGCGATTTCGCACGGCTATCATCTTTTGATGATAGAGAGCTTTGAGCACGAGAGACTTTCGTGCGAAAAGCGACTGGTTGTAGACAGCGATCTGTGCCTTATCTGCTGAGCGTTTTGCGACCCCTTTTAACCTCATCTCAGACAATTGCAGGTTGTTTTCGGGATTTTGATTTCGAATTTGAGATTTGAGGTTTGAGAGCAGTGTAATTCCATAGGGGTCTCAA
>UMJK01009598.1_pt1 | contig 11498 bp, 10 predicted proteins | sample 1966021 | NCBI WGS metagenome assembly UMJK01 (sample SAMEA4836151, study PRJEB28245) | human gut metagenome | biome: gut microbiome; material: fecal sample | place: Denmark | collected 2008
GCGCGGCTTCCGGGACGCGGCGCTTTCCGCTGCCCGCAATACGTTTGTCATAGACGGTTAGAATTACGCCGACTAAAGATATGACCGCAAACCAGCATACGGCCGCCAAGATAATATACTTTTTCATTCAGCCTTTCTCCTTACCGTCACCTGTGTCACGCCTTTCGGGATATTAACGGCTCCGCGTTCGTTGTCATACTCGCGGCGCCCCCCCCTGAACGTCAGGAAGTGTTTCGTATATATTTTGAAATACGCCGAAGATATCATCGCCATGAGCGGCTTTTTCTTTATTTTGCTCATTATAAGTCCTCCGTAAATTCCATATATGTATATATTAAATTTAAAGCGCCGAAAAGTCAATTAAGTATAGTCAATATAAACAAATAATTGATATTTCCGTCCGACAATGCTATAATCAATATATAAAAGCTGTTTTATTATTCGGAGCATAATATGAAAACACTTATTGAACTTTTTGATGAATCGCCCATTCTGAATGTGCTGGCCTCCGTTGCGTTTAAGCCGGAAAAGCTGATATTTTTCGGCGCAGACCCCCTGCAAGTTGAAGAGAGCCGGCGTGACTACGTGCGCTTTTTCAAAAGCCGCGGCGAGAATCCGGAGATTGAGTATATAAGCGCCGACATGGAGAACATCGACGAGGTGAACGGCACGCTTGCAAAGATAATAGCCGAAAATCCCGACTGCGTGGTCGACGTGACGGGCGGCAAGGATATTGCCCTGCTCGCAGCGGGAATGGCGGCAGTGAGGCTCGGAGTGCCGCTTATCGCATACAACAAACGGACAAAAAGATACGCAAATATAAGCGAATACGAGCCCGCTATGAGGGCGAATATATTCGGGCTGCTCGACTGCGAGGATTTTTTCAATGTCAGCGGCGGAAGCGTTACGGAAAGCGAGGATTTCAGCGAACACAAAGACGACTTCGGTGCTTTCTGGTCAAAGGTTCTCGACATTTGGAACATCTATCTTGAAAACATCGGCTCATGGGTGCCACACGTTCAGTTCTTGCAGAAGGTCAGCCCCGCCTGCGAGCCTAACGGCACCGTACCGCTGAAAGTCCGTGCTCCCGAGCACATCGGAGTCAACGGCAAGCAAATTACAAGAAACGACGCAATTCTCATGTCCCTTGAGCGCTGCGGCGGGATAACGGAGCTTAAATATCACGAGAACGGCGAGTGCACATTCAGCTACTGCGATAAGGCTTTTCGGCACTATCTGACCGATGTGGGAGCGTTTCTCGAGCTGTTTATTCATCTCTGCGCCGTTACCACCGGAAAATTCAGCAGTGTGCGCTCGCGCGTCAAATACAACTGGGAATACAGCCGCATACGTCACGACAGGACGACGATATACAGACCCGCGAGCAACGAGATAGACGTTATCGCAATAAACGGCATAGAGCCGCTGTTCATATCCTGCAAGACCTGCGCGCCGGACATGAAGCATATAGACGAGATATACCCCCAGGCCATGCGTATGAGCGGCGGAGAGGGGCACGCGGTTTTCGCCTGCACTCACACAATAGACAAGGATATGCCGATTTACAACAAGGCGAAAGCCCTCGGAGTCTATATAATTGACGGAGACGACATAAAGAACAGACTTGTTACCGAACGCCTCATAGAGATAGCGGAGGACAGGTATATCTGGAAAGATGAGCCGGAATACGGCAATCTCATAAAATAAAAAGAGCCGTCATAAAGACAGCTCTCTTATCGGATTTATTCTGCAAGAAGCTTTTCCGCGGCCGCAAGCTGAACGCTTGTGCAGAGCAGGTCAACCGCAAGTTCAAGCTCCTCAACGGGCGGGAAGGTCGGCGCGATACGAATGTTTGAATCGTCGGGATCCTTTCCGTAGGGATAGGTGGCTCCTGCGGGAGTGAGCACAACGCCGGCCTCCCTGCAGAGCTCAACCGTCCTCTTGGCGCAGCCGTTCATAACATTGAGACTGATGAAATATCCGCCGTTGGGGTTGGTCCATTCGGCGATGCCTTTGCCGCCGAGCTCCTCATTGAATGCCTTGAGAACAGCGTCAAACTTCGGCGCGATTATTTCGGCGTGCTTTTTCATATGTGCTCTGACTCCGTCCATATTCTTCAGGAATTTCGCATGGCGAAGCTGATTTATCTTATCATAGCCGATGGTCTGCCTCTTCATGCGATCCTTTATCATCGCAACGTTCTTGTCCGAAGCGGCAAGTGCGGCTATGCCTGCGCCGCTGAAAGTAACCTTCGAAGTTGAGACGACCTCTATAAGCATATCCTCGGTAGAGTTTTTCTCGCATTCGGGGAAAATGTTTAGAAGCTTGTCGGGCGTCTCTCTGAGATCATGAACGATATAGGCATTATCCCAGATTATTCTGAAATCCTTTGCGGCGGGCTTGAGAGCCGCTATACGGCGGACTGTCTCGTCCGAATATGTTGTTCCGTCGGGATTGGAGTATTTCGGGACGCAGAACATACCCTTTACGCTGCTGTCCTTTATAAGCTCCTCGACTTTTTCCATATCGGGGCCGTCCTTCGTGAGAGGAACATTTATCATTTCAATACCGAAATATTCGCAGATACCGAAGTGTCTGTCGTAGCCGGGAACGGGACAAAGAAATTTTATCTTCCCCTGCTGCATCCACGGCTTGTCGCCCGCACCGTGAGTCATGCACTGCCCGATAAAATCAAACATGACATTGAGGCTGGAGTTACCCATAACGATAACGTTTTTATCCTCGACCTCGAGCATCTCGGAGAAAATCGCCTTGCATTCGGGGATTCCGTCAAGAATACCGTAGTTTCTGCATTCAAGTCCCGTTGACGATTTTACGTCGTTTATCTTGAGCATATCCATTGAGAGGTCGAGCTGCTGCGTGCAGGGCTTGCCTCTGGACATATCGAGCTTTAGGTCTTTAGCCTTGAAGCTGTTATATTTTTCCAAGAGCCGTGAGCGGAGTTCTTCGAGCTCCTTTTTGGACATTGATTCAAAAGTCATGTTGATTCCTCCGTAAACAAAGATCTTGTATATTCTATTATATTCCGCCCGAATTTGCAAGTCAAAAAGCCGAATCCTGCAAAAAATCTTTGTTTTGCCCATATATGCACCGTTTTTATGGGCGAAATTTGAGCATAACTTTTATAAGAAAGGTGATTCAAATGAAAAAAAGGTCAACGCGCATACTCTCCGTCCTGCTCGCGGTACTCCTTTTCTGCTCGGCTCTTCTCCCCTGTTCATTTGCGGCAACCGCCGAGGAATGGGACGAAAACTGGGACAGGCTAAAAAACGACTCTTCGGCGGTCTCGCTCTCCCCCGGCAGCGACCCCTCAAGCATGAACTTCACCTGGCTCACACCGACCGACAGCGGAATGGTCATGTTTCAGATAGCAACAGACAGCTCAATGAAAAACGGTGAGTTTCTGAAGGTTGAGCGCACACACACCGCTCTTTACGGCTGGAAAAACGACGTTACCGCCGAAAATCTCAAGAGCGACACCACCTACTATTACAGGGTAGCCGAAAAAGGCAAGTGGTCAAAAACATATTCGTTCAACACCGGCAACGAAAAAGATTACAGCGTGCTCTTCGTTTCGGATACGCAGATAGGTCGTTCGGGCGACAGAAAGCTTGACGAGGTATTGAAGCGCGATTCGCTCGGCTGGAACAACACTCTCGAAGCGGCCGTGAAATACGCGCCCGATATATCTTTTATGATCTCTTCGGGCGATCAAGTTGAGACCGCCATAACACAAGAGCAGCATAATCTTTTCTTCAACCCCGAGCTCATGCGCTCGCTGCCCGCAGCCACAGCTATAGGCAACCACGACTTCTATTATCCGCTCTATTCGATAAGAAGCAATCATCCGAACAGATTCGACCGCGAGCTTCTTCAATGTCCCGCGGGCAAGGGCTACTATTTCAAGCGCGGCGAGGCACTGTTTATAGTCCTCAACTCGAACAATGTCCTCACCTATGACCATGAGGAGCTTATAAAAGAGGCTATGGAGTTTTATCCCGATGCACTTTGGCGCGTAGTTGTTATGCATTACAGCATATACAGCCGCAACGAGGAGGATAATTTCTACCGCCCGCTGTTTTCAAGGATATTTGACAAATACGATATCGACCTTGTGCTGAGCGGTCACGACCATATCTATACCCGTTCGGCGCTCTTGCGCGGCAATGAGAGAGCGGAGAACGGCGGCACGCTCTATCTTGAGGCGAGCACCGCCTCCGGCTGCAACTACGGAGGTCAGCCCGACGCGACCCCGTGGTACGCCGAAAAATGCATTCAGTTGCGCACGCCCACATATGTCCTGCTGAATTTCACACAAGGCAAGATTTCAATAAAAGCTCTGCGGAGCGACACTAACGAAGTTTTCGACTCCTACGAGCTGACAAAAGCAGCGCCGTCAAATACAGAATATAAAGACAGTCTGCTTCAAAGATTATATCTTTTCTTTGCGGACAAGATATTCAAACTGCGCGATATAATTTTCTGAATACAGCACAAATCACCTCTCGGAATTAACGCCGAGGGGTGATTTTTCATATAATATATCGCTTCTTCTCGGAGCAAAAAACTTGCAGGAGGAAACAAAATGTTCAAAAAAGCTTCCGATATACTGTCGGATTACTACTATTTTCAAGCCGATATAAACGGAAATAGCAGCGCCCCGGATATGTCCGGCACGGCGAGATTCTATCCGTGGCTCGACGGAACTATGGTTGAGATAGAGCTCAGCGGAATGCCCGCAAGAAACGAGCCGTTTGCGGTTCATATTCACGAGGATGCATTCTGCGAGCCAGAGGAACACGAAGATACTCCCGAACGGTGTGCGGCAACAGCAAAACACTCAGGGCATACCATCACTCTTCCCAACGTCTTTTCAAATAACGGCTACGCTTATATGGCAACCTACACCGACCGTTTTATCCCGCAGCAAGCAGAAGGGAGAACCGTGATAATTCACAGCTCCCCCGACAGCTTCATTTCAACCGATACCTTCGGCAACCGCATCGCCTGCGGAATTATACGCCGAATGGAAGTCGGCAAATCACTTTAATTTTCTCAGATCGTTTGCCCTTATTTCCGTGCGCCTGATTTTGCCGTTGACGGTCTTGGGAAGAGAATCGACAAACTCAATAACTCTCGGATATTTATAGGGCGCGGTCTCTTTCTTGACATAAGTCTGAAGCTCTTTTTTAAGCTCATCCGAGCCATCGAAGCCCGGCTTGAGAACGATTGTCGCCTTGACGACATTGCCTCTTATCGGGTCAGGAAGCCCGGTTACGGCGCATTCGAGAACCGACGGATGCTCTGTAAGCACGCTCTCTATCTCAAACGGTCCGATTCGGTATCCGGAGGACTTTATGACATCGTCGGTTCTTCCGACATACCAATAATAGCCGTCCTCATCCTTCCACGCGGTGTCGCCCGTATGGTAAAGACCGTCGTGCCATGCCTCGGCGGTTTTCTTCTCATCGCGGTAATAGCCCTTGAAGAGTCCGAAAGGAACCTTCGGCTCGGTATGAACGACAATCTCGCCGGTGACACCGGGCGGCACGGGCTTGCCGTCCTCGTCGACGATATCCACATCGTAGTGCGGCATAGGCTTACCCATAGAGCCCGGCTTCGGCTCCATGCCGACGCGGTTTGCAATAAGCAAGGTGGTCTCCGTCTGACCGAAGCCCTCCATGAGCTTTATCCCCGTCTCCTCGTACCACTTGTTGAAAACATCGGGGTTGAGCGCCTCGCCCGCGATAGTGCAGTATTTGAGCGCGCTCAAATCATAGGAGGACACATCCTCCTGGAGCATAAATCTGAACATTGTGGGCGGGCAGCAGAGGCTGGTGATTTTATACTTTTCGAGTATCGATAGTATTTCTGCGGCATGGAACTTGTCATAGTCATAGACAAAAACGCAGCTCTCCATAAACATCTCACCGTAAAGCTTGCCCCAAACAGCCTTGCCCCAGCCGGTATCGGCTATTGTCAGATGAATGCTGTCGGCGTTGACATCGTGCCAATATTTGGCGGTTGTCAGATGTGCAAGGGCATATGTATGCGCGTGCATTGCCATTTTCGGATTTCCTGTAGTGCCGGACGAGAAATATACTATCATCGGCTCATAGTACTTCGTTTCAACTCTCTCGAGATGAGAATCGGCATTTTCCATATCGGTCATAAAGTCATCCCAGCCGTCGCGCTTGCCGTTGACCATTATTCTCGTCTTTATCGAGGGGCACTCAGGCAGAGCCGCATCGACGTGCTCGGCGATCTCTCCGTCGCCTGTGCAGATAACCGCTTTTATGGTGGCGGCATTCGCTCTGTAAACTATATCATGCTTCTGGAGCATGAAAGTTGCGGGGATAATGACCGCGCCGAGCTTATGCAGGGCTAAAATAGTGAACCAGAACTGATAATGGCGCTTGAGTATAACCATTACCATATCGCCTTTTCCTATGCCCTTGCTTCTGAGCATATTGGCGGTCTTATCACTGTAATATTTTAGGTCGCCGTAAGTAAATATTCTTTCTTCGCCAGCCGGATTGCACCAGAGAAGCGCGCGCTTATCCGGCTCTGCGGCAGCTATGGCATCAACAACGTCATAGGCAAAATTGAAATTTTCGGGGCATTTGAGAGTATAATCAACCACATTTCCGTTGCTGTCATATACCTCATCCACAAAGTTTTTATTTAAATCAAGCATATATCAAGAGTCCCTTCGCTTAAACGATTATTTTATTTCTTTTCTGTTTTCTTGAGGATTATCGCAAGAAAAACACAGTCCTCGCCGCCGGTCGCTATCATTCCGTGACCGTGAGCGGAGTTATAGAGCACGGCATCGCCTGCGTTGAGTATCTCAAGATGATCTTCAAACGCAACTTTAAGACTGCCGCTGATAATATAATCAAACTCCTGTCCCTCATGCGTTGAGAGCGTTATCGGCTTATCCTGTTCCTCGTCCGAATAAGGTGCGGTGACGAGGAAGGGCTCGCAATACTTATCCTTGAAGCGGTAGCCGAGATGCGAGTAGCTGAAGCCCGTGCGGCGCTTCATGGGGAGTCCCTCGCCCTTGCGGACTATAGAATAGAACGAAAGTCTCGGATTATCACCGGTAAGAAGCTCTATCATATCGACGTCGAACTTCTCGGCGCACTTGTAAATAAACGTGAAAGAAAAATCAACTTCGCCTTTTTCGGCGGCAATATATTCTTCGGGGGTGCAGTCAACAGCCTGCGCCATTTCCTCTACGCTGTAGCCCATAATCTCGCGCAGGTCGCGGATTCGCTGTGCTATCTCCGTGATGATAATTTCCATAATTTAACTCTCCTTCTCAATAAAAATAAAATATAAAAACCGCCCCAAACATAATGTCTGGGGCGGCTGTTAACCGCGGTACCACCCAAATTCAGTGCATAGCACCCTCAAGCTCCAATAAGCTCTTGACCTTAACGCAGTCTTACGGAAACGCCTACTCGCAAAAGCTTTCGGGTTTCTGCTCGGGAGTGATTCGATTCTCCGGTTCATACATCCGTTTTCACCAACCACGGACTCTCTGCGGTACTTCTCCGGAATCTTTCTCCGTCATAGCCTTTATGGGCAAGATTCAGTTTTTACAAAGTATATAACCGAATAATCGGTTTGTCAATAGTTTTTTTGAATTTATTTTTCAAACATCGTTCCGCCGTGCGAATCAATTCCGACTGTAAGCGGGAAATCCTTGAAGCTGAGGCGCTTGACGCTCTCGCAGCCCAAATCAAAAAAGGCTCTCTCCTCGCACTCGGTTATGCACTTTGAAGCGAGTGCGCCCGCGCCGCCTATTGCACAGAGATATACGGCGTTGTTTCGTTTTATAGCCTCGACTACCGACTCGCTTCTCCCGCCCTTTCCTATCATGCAGCAGAGACCCTCATCAAGAAGCCGGGGCGCATAGACATCCATGCGGCTCGAGGTAGTGGGGCCGCAGCTACCGATAACATCTCCGGGCTTTGTCGGCGTGGGGCCGGCGTAATATATCGCCGCATCTTTTAAATCAAACGGAAGCTCCTCGCCGCCGTCAAGCAGGGCGCATATGCGCTTATGCGCTGCGTCGCGCGATGTATAGACTGTACCCGAAAGCAGTACTCTGTCCCCCGCGCGGAGCACATCACAGTATTTGCGAAGCTCGCTTGTATCTATTTTATATTCAGCCATCAGTCTTCTCCGAGAAATTTTTTTGTAAGCTCCGATATATCCTCGGATTCATCGGACTTGACGGGCTCTTCCGTTACGGCATCTTCGCTATGTACGCCGTCAGGTTCAATATCTGCGGCTTCGTCTTCGTCGGGTGCGGTAAATTTAAAATCAAGCCCGCCGCCCGCATTGAGGACATTGACAAGATTGCTTATTTCCTCATCGGATATTTCAATATCGGAACCGTCCGAATCGCCGAAATCCTCATCGGTAAGGCTCGGCAGCTTGACCTCGCCGTTCTCGCCGAAGGTAAACTGATGCTCGTCTATCTCGTCCTCCTGAGAGTCGAGCTTATCGGCAACGCTGCTCAAGTTGGTCGAAAGCGAATTTATCTTCGAGACAAGGGAGGCGACGACAACGCCGAAATTATCGGACATCTGAGAAATATCCTCGCCTATCTCGTCAACTCCGCTTGCGGCCTCTTCAATGGTCTGCTTCGTCTGATTGGAAATGTCCTTTGCGGACGCCTTTGCGCTGCGGATTATCTTATCAGAATAGAGCAGCGCATCGAGAACGAGAGCGCCTATCTGACCCTCAACATCCTTGGCGCGTTCGCAGCCGACTTCAACGCTGTTGAGCTTCTCGTTGAGGGAATTGACTTCGTCCTCGAGAGCAAATATTTTCTTTGCATACTCCTCGCTCAGCGCAGAATATTCCTCAACGCGGGTCTGCTGCTCGGAGAGAAGAGTTTCAAGCTCCTTTGTCCGCTTTATGGCGGATGAGGCGCTCTCCTCGGTCTCCTTGAGCTTTTTCTGCGTGTCCGTTAACTGCGTCTGCTGGGCGCGAATATATTCAAGGACGTCTTCTTTGTTGAAGCCGCCGAAGGTCATCGTTTTGAAAAGCACATCTTTTGCCATGCTTTTATCCCTCATTTCTTTTAATAGGCGATAATATTATACGCGCCGCTGTCGATTATGGCAAGCTTATTTTTAGAATAAATACATAAATCTCCGCCGCTGCGTATAAAAGCTATACCCTTGTCGGAATATTTCATGTTTTTAAGCTCCGTTTTTTCCGACACGGGCGCAGTCTTTTTGCCGTCGTATAAATACAGATCCGCTATATCTCCGTCCGGAGAAGAGACGAAATTTTTGACTATGAGAACGCTTCCGTCGGACATCCTCGCAAAGGACGCCACATCCCCGTCGATTTTCTCTTTTTCCGCGGAATATTTATACAAATCACAGAGCGACGAGCCGGAAACGCTGCGCCGGTACCACATATCCGAGCCGATTATGCTGCAAGCCTTTACGCCGGTATCGAGCATCTCCGCGGCAGAAACAACTCCGTTTGACAGCGTATGCTTAAACAGCGAAAACGTATCGCCGGAGCCGTCAAACGACTTGACGAAAAGTCTGTCCCCCTCAATAATAAACTCGGCTTTCTTGCCGTCGTATGCGTCGAGCTTGACAGGTGAAGAGGAATGCGTGTCGGCAAAGAGGAAGCCCGTCTTCTTTGTGCAGGCCTTGACTGCGGCTACGGCGGTTTCCGTGACCGATTCGACCGAGGATGAGGCTAACTGCGCGTCAAGGTCCGACATTCTTACCGTGCTGCCGGTAATCTCGGTCATATAAAATACTGCGGAGGGCTCGCCGGAAGCCGATACTGCAAAGACCTCCGTCGGCACAACGTTTTCTGCGATTTTCTTTGAGCCGTCGGCAGTTCGGGCATAGAGATTGTAGCCCTGCCTGAAGGTATCGTCCTTTATCTGCTCATCGAGAGCCTGACGGATCTTATCGCGTGAGACCTTGCGGTTATATTTGGTCATATCGAGCTGATACTGTATGCTGAAGCCGAAGATAAATGTGTAATCGTTGCGGTTCGGCGCCTTTATAAGCTCGTCGTCCTTCGCCATGTCGTCGTCAATAATATCCCTCCAGCCGGCAGCCGATTCTTTCTTGACGAAATAATAAAGGTTGCCGCCGGGAGAATGCAGATCGTAAAGAACGGAGCTTACGGTTGTTGCTGTCTGAACGGGATTTTTACCCGGAGAGACGGAGAAAAGCTCGGACTCCCCCTCCTTATACGAGCCCGTTTCAAACAGCAGCTCGCAGTTTTTACCGTCATCGTAAAAATGAATGTTTGCGGCATTTTTAACGAGCTCTTTGCTGCCCTCGGAAGCCGAATAAATATACAGAGACTGAGAATCCGAAAGCTGTTTGACATAATACAGCACATCACCGGAGCTCGGCAGAAACAGCTCTTTTATAGCAAAATCAATATCTGATTTTTTGTTCTTTTCCAAATCGTATGCAGTAGTCATAACGGCGAGATTATCCGGGTTCTGCTTGGAATAATACAGTATTCCGTCATTGTACTTAAAGCTCTTTTCAACGCCGTAGTCCAGAAGCTTTGCTTCTTTTTTAGCTTTTGACGCGCTTTTTATACTGCACATATAGAGGTCATATTTTTGACTGACCTTCGCCGAGGCGGTGGTATAGATAAGATACTCGCCGTCCGAAGTGAGCAGCACCGACGAGTCGTCGGATATTGTCAGCTTATGTTTTTGACCGTAAGCGGAAAGATATGTTCCGCCGTCTGTCGCTTTATACACTATTGCCTGACTGTCGGCCTTGGGTACATTATTTTTGCCGGACAGCAGAAAAATCAACGCAGCCGTAGCTGCCGCCGCGAACACAAAAATGCTCACGGCAGCGACTGCGACTGTGCTTTTTTTGAATCTGATTTTAGCCATTTGAAAACCTTTCGGTCTGTTTTCAGCGGGCTGCCTTGAGTTCAAGCGCCTGCTTAGTCTTTTTAACTATGTTTTCCGCATCAAGACCGTAGATGTGGAGAAGCTCGACTGCCGGACCGGAGCGTCCGAAAACATCCTCTACGCCGAGCTTTACGACCGGCACGGGAACTGTTTCGCAAATAACCTCGCTGACGGCTCCGCCGAGTCCGCCGATAACGGAATGCTCCTCTGCGGTAACAATTGCTCCCGTATCTCTTGCGGCGTCGATAATTGCCTGCCTGTCAATCGGCTTTATGGTGTGCATATTGATAACTCTTGCGGATATGCCTTCATTTTCAAGCATATCTCTTGCCATAAGAGCCTCGTTGACCATAAGACCCGTGGCGATTATGGTCACATCCTTACCGTCTGCGAGCTGAACCGACTTGCCGATTTCAAACTTGTAGTTGTCGGGATCGTTGAATCTCGGCACTGCAAGACGACCGAAGCGAAGGTAGACGGGGCCGTCATACTCCGCAGCGGCAAAAACAGCCGCTCTCGCCTCAACATCATCGGCGGG
>UMJK01020233.1_pt1 | contig 11306 bp, 4 predicted proteins | sample 1966021 | NCBI WGS metagenome assembly UMJK01 (sample SAMEA4836151, study PRJEB28245) | human gut metagenome | biome: gut microbiome; material: fecal sample | place: Denmark | collected 2008
TACCGGTGAAATTATTGCTGAAGCAGGCACCAAGATTGACCTTGATGTTATTGATAAAATCGAAGAAAGCGGTATTTTTGCAGGCCCCGGCTTGAAAGAAGTTTTCATCCGCCTGAAAGAACAGCCGATGAAAATCATCTGCACTTCCGATATTCCGGAAGACCACCGCACCATTACCGTTGAAGACGTTATGGCTTCCTTCGGTTATCTGCTGAACCTGATGGACGGCCTTGGCACCGGCGACGATATAGACCATTTGGGCAACCGCCGTGTACGCCGTGTTGGCGAACTTTTGCAGAACCAGTTCCGCATCGGCCTTGCCCGTATGGAACGCGTTGTAAAAGAACGTATGACCATTCAGGATGTTGATGTTATCACACCGCAGGCGCTTATTAATATCCGTCCTGTTGTTGCTGCAATTAAAGAATTCTTTGGCAGCAGCCAGCTTTCCCAGTTTATGGACCAGAACAACCCGCTGGCCGAGCTGACCCATAAACGCCGTCTTTCCGCACTGGGCCCCGGTGGTTTGAGCCGTGAACGTGCAGGCTATGAAGTCCGCGACGTACACCATTCCCACTATGGCCGTATGTGCCCGATTGAAACCCCTGAAGGTCCGAACATCGGCCTTATCGGTTCTCTTTCTACCTTTGCTGTTATTAACAAATACGGCTTTATGGAAACCCCGTACCGCCGTGTTGATAAAGAAAACAAGCGCGTAACCGATGAAATTATTTATCTTACTGCTGATGAAGAAGATAATTACATTATCGCTCAGGCGAACGAACCTTTGGATGACGAAGGCTACTTTGAAGGCGAACGTGTAACCGCACGTTACCAGAACGAAGTACTTTCCCTGCCTCCTGACCAGGTAGACTTCATGGACGTTTCGCCGAAACAGGTTGTATCTATCGCTACCGCGCTTATTCCGTTCCTTGAAAACGATGACGCGAACCGTGCTCTTATGGGTGCAAACATGCAGCGTCAGGCAGTGCCGCTTCTGTGCACTCAGGCTCCTATCATCGGTACCGGTATGGAATATAAAGTTGCCGTTGACTCCGGCGTATGTATTCTGGCTAAAAATGCCGGCGTTGTAGAACGCGTTACCGGCGATGAAATCGTTATCCGCAAAGATGACGGCGGCGTAGATAAATACAGCGTATTGAAATTTAAACGCTCCAACCAGGGCACCTGCGTTAACCAGCGCCCGATTGTTTACAAAGGCGACAAGGTTGTTAAAGACCAGGTACTGGCAGACGGCCCAGCAACCGACCATGGTGAACTTGCACTTGGCTACAACGTAATTGTTGCCTACATGCCTTGGGAAGGTTACAACTACGAAGATGCTATTCTTCTTAGCGAAGATTTGGTTAAGGCCGACGTATTTACTTCCATTCATATTGAAGAATACGACTGCGATGCCCGCGACACCAAACTTGGCGAAGAAGAAATTACCCGCGATATTCCGAACGTATCGGAAGAAGCATTGAAAGACCTTGACGAACGCGGCATTATCCGCATTGGTGCGGAAGTACGCCCGGGCGATATCCTCGTCGGAAAGGTAACTCCGAAAGGCGAAACCGAGCTTACCGCAGAAGAACGCCTGCTGCGCGCCATCTTTGGCGAAAAAGCACGCGAAGTACGCGACAGCTCGCTGCGTGTTCCGCACGGCGAAGCAGGTAAAATCGTCAGCGTAAAAGTATTTACCCGCGAAAACGGCGACGAACTTCCTCCGGGAGTTAACGAACAGGTTCGCGTACATATCGCACAGAAACGTAAAATTTCCGTCGGCGATAAAATGGCAGGCCGCCACGGCAACAAGGGCGTTATTTCCCGTATTTTGCCGCGCGAAGACATGCCGTTCCTGCCGAGCGGCGAACCGGTACAGATTGTGCTGAATCCGTTGGGCGTACCTTCCCGTATGAACATCGGACAAATTCTGGAAAACCATCTGGGCTGGGCAGCACGCGCACTCGGCATGCAGATTGAAAACAATGCCGAAGGCCTTGTAGAACGCCTGACCGGTGTTGGCTATGACGTTGAAAAATACGGCATCCCCGAAACCGTTGAAATTGGCAAATTCGGTGATAAGAGCATTAAAGCCGTACAGATTTCCGTACCGGTATTTGACGGCGCTCACGAAAAAGACATTAATGATGCGCTTGACCTTGCAGGTATCGACCGCAGCGCCAAAACCACGCTGTATGACGGCCGTACCGGCGAACCGTTCGATAACAAAGTTACCGTCGGCTTAACTTACATGCTCAAACTGCATCACCTTGTTGATGATAAAATTCATGCCCGCAGCACCGGCCCGTACTCCCTTGTTACCCAGCAGCCTCTCGGCGGCAAGGCGCAGTTCGGCGGCCAGCGTTTCGGCGAAATGGAAGTTTGGGCGCTGGAAGCATATGGCGCAGCTTACACTTTGCAGGAAATTTTAACCGTAAAATCCGACGATGTTGTCGGCCGTGTTAAAACCTACGAAGCCATCGTTAAAGGCGAAAACGTTCCTGAACCTGGTGTTCCGGAATCCTTTAAGGTACTTATTAAAGAACTTCAGTCCATCGGCCTTGACATTAAAGTGCTCAACGAGGACGAAGAAGAAATTTCCCTGCGTGATACCGACGACGATATCAACGAAACAGCCCGCAAGCTGGATCTTGACATCGACGGTGCAATTCCCGAAGCTCCTAACACGGAGATTGTGCAGGATGACTACACCACTGACAGTGATGACAGCGCAGCGGAAGACCCCGATTTTGATTTGATTGCCGATATTGGCAACATGAATATGGAAGCAAAAGATGCGGATGACGCCGCCAGTGAAGATATGGAATAGAAGGGAGCGATCGGTTCTTGTTAGACGTAAATAATTTTGAATCTATGCGTATCGGCCTGGCTTCACCGGAGCAAATCAGGGCTTGGTCCTATGGCGAAGTAAAAAAACCGGAAACCATCAATTACAGAACTTTGAAACCGGAACGTGACGGTTTGTTCTGCGAAAGAATTTTCGGGCCTACCAAAGACTGGGAATGCCATTGCGGCAAATATAAAAGAATCCGCTATAAAGGCATTATCTGCGACAAGTGCGGCGTTGAAGTAACCCGTGCCAAAGTACGCCGTGAGCGTATGGGCCATATTGAACTGGCTGCACCTGTATCCCATATCTGGTATTTCAAAGGTATTCCGAGCCGCATGGGGTTAATTCTTGATATTTCCCCGCGTTCTCTGGAAAAAGTACTGTACTTTGCCAACTACATTGTATTAGACCCGGGCAGCACTCCGCTGACTAAAAAACAGCTGCTGACCGAAAGCGAATATATTGAAAACCGTGATAAATACGGCAGCGCATTTAAAGTAGGCATGGGCGCTCAGGCAATTAAAACTTTATTACAGGAAATTGACCTGCCCAAGCTTACCGCAGAACTGCGCGCAGAACTGAAAGAAGTAAGCGGCCAGCGCAAAATCCGCGCTGTACGCCGTCTGGAAGTTTGCGAAGCTTTCTTGAAATCCGGCAACCGCCCGGAATGGATGATTCTGGACGTTGTACCGGTTATTCCGCCTGAACTGCGCCCGATGGTTCAGCTGGACGGCGGACGCTTTGCAACGAGCGACCTTAACGATTTGTACCGCCGCGTTATTAACCGCAACAACCGCTTGAAACGTTTGCTTGAACTTAACGCGCCGGATATTATCGTACGCAACGAAAAACGCATGCTGCAGGAAGCCGTTGACGCCCTTATCGACAACGGCCGCCGCGGCCGTCCGGTAACAGGCCCGGGCAACCGCCCGCTGAAATCCCTTTCCGATATGCTGAAAGGCAAACAGGGCCGTTTCCGTCAGAACCTTTTGGGTAAACGCGTTGACTACTCCGGCCGTTCTGTTATCGTTGTAGGACCGGAACTTAAAATGCACCAGTGCGGCCTGCCGAAAGAAATGGCACTGGAATTGTTTAAACCTTTTGTAATGAAACGCCTTGTTCAGAGCGGACAGGCAACAAATATCAAAAACGCCAAACGCATGGTAGAACGCGCCAACAATGTTGTTTGGGACGTTTTGGAAGAAGTAATTAAAGAACATCCTGTATTCCTTAACCGTGCACCGACGCTGCACAGACTCGGTATTCAGGCATTCGAGCCTATCCTTACCGAAGGCCGTGCAATCAAGCTGCATCCTTTGGTATGTACAGCATTCAACGCCGATTTCGACGGTGACCAAATGGCAGTGCATCTGCCGCTTTCCGCGGAAGCACAGGCAGAAGCAAGAATTCTGATGCTTTCCGTTAACAACATTCTGGCACCGAAGGACGGCAAACCTGTTGCCGTACCTACACAGGATATGGTTCTTGGCTCTTATTACATCACCATGGTGAAAGAAGGAGCCAAAGGCGAAGGCATGCGCTTCAGCAGCATTAACGAAGCTATGCTGGCATACTTCCATAAGGTTGTTGATTTGCAGGCACGCATTCAGGTTTATGTACCTAACAAAGATATTTACGGCGAAGAAAAGAACGAAGGCGTAAGCCTTGTTACCACTACGCCGGGCAATATCATGTTTAACGAAGACCTGCCGAAGGAACTGCAGTACTTCCATCAGGAAACCGAAAAGAATGCTGCCGGCGAAGAAGTTAAGGTTTGGCATTTAAGCAAACTTATTAACAAAAAAGAACTGGGCAACCTTGTTGCCAAAGCACATAAGCTGTTTGGCAATCTGCGTACCGCCGAAATTCTTGATATTGTTAAAAAGAACGGTTATGACAACGCCTGCAAGGCAGGTATTTCCATTGCCGTATCCGATATTAAAATCCCGAAAGAGAAACAGCAGATTTTGGCTGACGCCGAAAAACAGATTGATAAAACCGAGCGCATGTTCCGCCGCGGCTTGATGAGCGAGGACGAACGTTACCGTAAGGTTATTGAAATCTGGAGCCAGGCAACGGACGACGTCACCGCAAAACTGATGAGCGCTACCATGGATAAATTCAATTCCCTGAACATGATGGCTGACTCCGGTGCCCGCGGCAACACCCAGCAGATCCGTCAGCTGGCAGGTATGCGCGGCCTTATGGCTGACCCGTCCGGCCGTATTATCGACCGTCCTATCAAGGCAAACTTCCGCGAAGGCTTAACAGTATTGGAATACTTTATTTCCACCCATGGTGCCCGCAAAGGCCTGGCAGATACCGCACTGCGTACGGCAGACTCCGGTTACCTTACCCGCCGCCTTGTAGACGTTGCGCAGAATGTTATTGTACGCGAGGATGACTGCGACGTTGTAACCTTTAACCTTGTTAAAGAACGCAGCCGCCTGTGCAAACAAACCCTTGGCGCAAGCCAGAACAAACTGCGCGAAACCGTTATCGGGCGTAACCTTGCTTCCGGCGTTGAAAGCCCTGTAACCGGTGAACTGATTGCCGAAGCAGACACTGTTATTACGGAAGATATTTACAATAAACTTATTGCAGGCCACGTGCTTGAAGTTAACCTTTATGCAACCGATGATATGGACGGCGAAGCAACTGAAACCGTTCAGATTAACATCAGCAGCGAAGATGCCAACAAGGTAATGAAAGAACACCTGATGCATCACTTCGACGGCAAAGAAGTTGCCGAAGACGTTGTTAACGCAGAAGGTGAAGTACTGGCACATGCAAAAGATACTTATACCGAAGCAATGATTGACGCAATTTTGGCAGACGGCACTGTCCGCGAAATGAAAGTACGCAACAATGCTATCGAAGGTATCGAAATCGGCGCTATTACCGAAGGCAAGAACAAACAGACGGTTATCGAATCTCTGCGTGACCGTATTGTCGGCCGTAACCTTGCCGAAGATATTCTGGATGAAAACGGCGAAGTGCTCTATCATATCAACGATTATGTTACCGAAGATATGGCAGACAGAATTGCAACCCTGCGCGAAACTGTTAAAATCCGCAGCGTGCTTAACTGCAAATCGAAAGTTGGCGTTTGCCGCAAATGCTATGGCCGCAACCTTGCAACCGACAGAAATGTTGATGTCGGCGAAGCAGTTGGTACCATTGCAGCTCAGGCAATCGGCGAACCTGGTACCCAGCTTACCATGCGTACGTTCCATACCGGCGGCGTAGCAGGCGGCGACGATATTACCCAGGGCTTGCCGCGTGTTGAAGAACTGTTTGAAGCACGCAAACCGAAACACCCCGGTATTTTGGCAGAAATCACCGGCGTTGTGCATATTGCCGAAGAAGGCGGACAGCGTAAAATTACCATTACCGATAAAGACGGCATGGAAGAAGTTTATGCTATTCCGTACGGCGCAAAACTTGCTGTTACCGAAGGGCAGGAAATCGAAAAAGGCGACCGTCTTACCGAAGGTTCCCTCAATCCGCATGATATTATCCGCATCAGCGGCGTGCGCGCAACCCAGCGTTATCTGGTACAGCAGGTACTCGGTGTTTACAAATCTCAGGGCGTAGAAATTAACGACAAACACATTGAAGTTATGGTACGCCAGATGATGCGTAAAGTACGTATCGACGAAGCAGGCGATACTACGATGCTGCCGGGCGAATACGTTGATATCGGTGAATTTGAAGAACAGAACAGCGAAATGCTTGACCGCGGCTTGCAGCCGGCAGAAGGACACCCGATTCTTCTGGGTATTACCAAAGCATCCCTGGCAACCGATTCCTTCCTGTCTGCGGCTTCCTTCCAGGAAACCACCCGTGTACTTACGGACGCAGCTATTAAAGGCAAGGTTGACCCGCTGCTTGGCCTTAAAGAAAACGTTATTATCGGTAAACTCATCCCGGCAGGTACCGGCATGAGCAGATACCGTGATGTTAAAGTAAAATACAATAACGTGCCTACTAATAACTGATTTTACTGCGCAACAGCAGAAAAACTTAATAAGTTGCAATAGGTAAAGTAAACCACCCTGTTTATTCCGTTTGGAGTAAGCAGGGTGGTTTTGTTTTATTAATTTTACCTACACCTTTGCTTGTGGTATAATATATTATTAGATTTATTGAACGAAAGGAACAAACATGGCAGATAAATTTTTAGTTATAGATGGCAGCAGCCTGATTCACAGGGCGTTTTTTGCCCTGCCGCCGCTGACGACGCAGAGCGGTGTGCATACTGGTGCTGTGTACGGTTTTTGCAATATGCTTTTGCGCCTGCTGGCGGATGTACAGCCCAAGTGGCTGGCGGTAGCGTTTGACAAGAGCCGCAAAACCTTCCGCACGGAGATGTTTGCCGATTACAAAGGGCAGCGCAAACCAACACCGAGTGAGCTTTCGGAGCAGTTTCCGCTGGCGCGTAAGGTGCTGGAGGCAATGAACATTGCCGTGCTGGAACTTGATAATTATGAGGCGGATGACATTATCGGCACGTTTGCCGTACACGCTCCGCAGGAAGCGGACGTGATTATTGTAACGGGCGACCGTGATGAACTTCAGCTTTTAAGCAGCCGCACAAGCGTATATTTTACCAAACGAGGCATTTCGGACCTTAAAATTTACACGCCGGAAGTTTTCGCAGAGGAATATGAAGGCCTTGAGCCGAAGCAGCTTATCGACCTGAAAGGGCTGATGGGCGATACTTCGGATAATATTCCCGGCATACCGGGCGTTGGCCCTAAAACGGCTCTCAAACTGATTGGCGAGTACGGCAGCGTGGAAAATGTACTGGCTAACGCCGATAAAATCAGCGGCAAGGCTCTGCGCGAAAAAGTGCAGAACAACAAAGAATCGGCGCTGCTTTCCAAAAAACTGGCAACTATTTTTACGGATGTGCCTGTTGATACGGACTTGGCAAGTTACGAGCTGCGCGGCATGCAGCCGGAAGCGCGCGAACTGATGCAGTCGCTTGAGTTCCGCAATATGTATGACCGTTTTGCTGCTGTTATGGGCGGCTCGGAAGGCGATTTCAGCCTGTTTGGCGACTTTGTGGAAGACAAGCCTGCCGGGCTGCCGGAAGAAGTTGTAAAAAGTGCCGACGATGCGGAAGCGCTGTTTAAACTTATCGCCGTAAGGCATGAAGTTACGCCGCTTACTGTACAAATTGGCGGTACGCTGCCGGATTTATATTTTAAACGTGCGGAACTTTTATGTGATGGGCGCGTTTATATTTTTGAAGGCGAGTGCCCAGGCTGGCAGCAGTTTTATGACTGGCTGGCAAATGAAAACTGCCAAAAAGCCTGCTGCGACAGCAAGGAAATTATTAAAACCGCTTTGTGCCTTGGTGTTGAAGCGCGCGGCATAACGGATGATATTGCCATTGCCGCATATCTTATTGACCCTGCGCGCAGCGAATACAGCATTAAAACCGTTGGCGGAGCGTATCTGACGCAGGAGTATGCGCAGGAATGCAAAACCGTTGCCGAACTTGTGCCTGTACTGCGTGCCAAACTTGCAGAGCACGAACAGATAAAATTATATGAAGAAATGGAACTGCCGCTGGCACGCACGCTTGCCAAAATGGAACTGGCAGGCATTAAGCCGGATGCGGCGCTTTTGGATAAATTAACCAAAGAAATGGCGGCGCAGATTGCAGCGCTTGAAATTACAGCAGTAGAGCAGGCCGGGGAAAGCTTTAATTTAAAATCAACCAAGCAGCTTGGCGTTATTTTATTTGAAAAGCTGGGCCTGCCGGTTATCAAAAAAACTAAAACAGGCTACTCTACGGACGTATCTGTTTTGGAGCAGCTGCGCAACGAGCATCCGCTGGTGCGGACTGTTTTGGAACACCGTAAGCTGACGAAGCTGCACAGCACTTACCTTGAAGGGCTGCGCCCGCTGATTAATAGCGTTACAGGGCGTATACATACGCATTTTCAGCAGCTTGTTACCGTTACCGGCCGCCTGAGCAGCACCGACCCGAACTTGCAGAATATTCCTACCCGCACGGAACTTGGCAAAAAAATACGCGAAATTTTTGTGCCAGGCGAAGGTTACGATTACCTGTTAAGCTGCGATTATTCGCAGGTAGAACTGCGCGTGCTGGCGCATATTGCGCAGGATGAACTGCTTTTGGAAAGCTTCCTGCACGGGCAGGATGTACACGCACGCACGGCTGCGGAAGTGTTTGGCGTGCCGCTGGACGAAGTTACCGGCACCATGCGTACGCGCGCCAAAGCAGTAAACTTTGGCATTGTATACGGCATCAGCGATTTTGGGCTTGCCAAACAGCTTGATATTAGCCGCGGTGAAGCTGGCAGATATATTGAAAATTACCTTGGACGCTACACCGGCGTTAAAAAATATATGGATGATATGGTGGTTAGCGCCAAAAAGCAGGGCTATGTGCAGACGTTGTTCGGGCGCAGGCGTTACCTGCCGGATATTAACAGCCGCAATTTTAACCTGCGCGGCTTTGCGGAGCGCACCGCCATTAACACGCCGATACAGGGCACAGCGGCGGACATTATAAAAATTGCCATGGTGAACGTGCAGAAAATGCTGGAACAGGGCGGTTATAAAAGCCGCATACTGCTTCAGGTGCACGATGAACTTTTGCTTGAAGTAACGGAGGCCGAACGCGAAGAAGTTGGCGCACTTGTAAAACAAACTATGGAAAGCGCCGTAAAACTCAGCGTACCGTTGATTGCCGACGTTAACTACGGCGTAAACTGGGCAGACGCCAAATAGGGAGGAATTACCATGCCGGAAATGCCGGAGGTGGAGCAGGTACGCAAAACCCTGCTGCCGCACATTAAGGGCAAAACCATTAAAAATATAGAAATTAACCTTGCAAGGCTGATAAAATACCCTTCGCCGGAAGAATTTATTGCCGGTTTAACAGGCAAAACCATTTTGGATGTAGGACGCCGCGGCAAATACCTGGTGCTGAAAACAGGCGAAAACCAGAAGCTGATTGTGCATTTGCGCATGACAGGCAGCCTGATTGCGCAGGACGCAGATAAGCCGGAACCGCCTTATGCCAAAATTAAGTTTGAACTGACAGACGGCGTAACCATGTGGTTCTGCGATATCCGCACCTTTGGCACGCTGTACCTTGTTACCAATAATGACGCGTATATTGAAGGCTACGAAACTTTAGGCCCCGAGCCTATAAGCGAAGACTTTACGGCGGATTATATGCGCCCGGTTATAGCCAAAAGCAGAAAGCCTATAAAAACTCTGATTTTGGAGCAGACTTTTATTGCAGGGCTGGGCAACATCTACGCCGACGAGTGCCTGGCGTTATCCGGCATTTTGCCGATGCGCACGGCCAACACGCTGACGGACGAAGAAATTGACCGCCTGCATGACGCTATTAACAAAGTTATTGCGCAGGGCATTGCCAACCGCGGCACAACCTTCCGCGATTACAAAGACGGCGAAGGCAACAAGGGCGATAACCAAAACCATTTGCTGGTATATGGGCGCAAAGGCTTATGCTGCAAAATGTGCGGCGGCGAACTTTTGGGCACCAAAGTAGGCGGGCGAGGCACAACATACTGCCCGCACTGCCAAAAATAAAACGGTGAAAAAATGAAAGTAATAGGTTTAACAGGGGGCATAGCCTCCGGTAAAAGTACAATTGCAAATTTACTGCGCAGCCTTGGCGCACCTGTTTTTGATGCCGACGCCGAAAGCCGCGCTCTGGTTGCCAAAGGGCGTGCGGCGCTTAACGAAATAGCCCTTACCTTTGGCATTGAATACCTTACGGACGGCGGCGAGCTTAACCGCCCCAAAATGGCGGAACTTGTTTTCCACGATAAAGAAGCGCTGAAAAAACTGGAAGCAATCATCCATAAAAACGTACTGGCGGCAGCGCAGAGCTTTCTGGCGGAATGCCGCAGTAAAAATCTGCCGGCGGCAGTGCTTGATGTACCGCTTTTAATTGAATGCGGCTGGTACAAAGATGTGGATGCCGTGTGGCTTGTGGCCGTAGACAGCGAAACGCAGATAGAACGTGCTATGGCACGCAGCAACATGACGCGCGAAGAAGTTAAGGCACGCATTGCAGCGCAGATGACACTGGAAGAAAAAAAGGCTTATGCCAGCCTTGTAATTGATAACAGCGGCACCTTTGCCGAAACGGAAAAAGCTGTTGCCGCAGCATGGAAAAATTTTACGGCGGAGGCATAAGTTGGGCAGGCGGAAAAAGAAAAAATTTATCGACAGATGGTGGGTAAAATTCTTAATGTTTGCTGCCGCCATTTTTCTCATCGGTGAAGCCGGTATGAAAATATGGAGCAGCGAAGCCGTGCAGACGCGCTTTGTTTATATGTGGCCTTACCAGAACGAAATTTTGGAGTACAGCTCCAAAAATAAAATCGACCCTTTCTTGGTTGCGGCAGTTATTAAAAACGAAAGCGGG
>UMJK01019805.1_pt1 | contig 10866 bp, 6 predicted proteins | sample 1966021 | NCBI WGS metagenome assembly UMJK01 (sample SAMEA4836151, study PRJEB28245) | human gut metagenome | biome: gut microbiome; material: fecal sample | place: Denmark | collected 2008
AGAAAAATCGTCTCGTTCTTCGGAGCACAGTCACATCCGAATTTCTCTTCAGATGCCATCTGCTTAACATAATTACCGATAAAATCATCGCTTAATACGATATTGATAAATCCCGGCTTAACACATTCAATGCTTTTGAATGTGCTGTTTCCCGCAAGTCTGGCTACAACCTCGTCACCAATCATAAAAGGTGCCTTGGAATAAGCCTTGGCTGCTGCCATCGCGCCGTTGCACTGATACTGGCACAGATCAGGACGGTTTGAGATATTGGTTTTACCGTATTTGGCATCATATCCGCACGATACAAACGCATCGCTTATTATATTTGATATTTGTTCTAAAATCTTAGTCATACAATCACCATTACTAAATTGTCGCAATATCAATAGGTGTGGTGTGCTGTTCTCCGGCGCTCTCAAGGCTTGTCAAAAGTGCATTGGCCGTATCGATTGATGTGAGAACATTGACACCCGTCTCAATCGCATGTCTTCTGATTATGAAACCGTCATGGCTTCTCTCGATTCCGTTAGCCGGAATATCTATTACAAGGTCAATCTTGTGTCCCAGAATGAGGTCAAGCAATGTAGGCGACTCCTGCTCAACTTTATTGACCCTTATAGCTTCAACACCGTTATCATTAAGGAATTTAGCTGTTCCCCATGTAGCATATATGGTATAACCGAGTGCCGCAAAACGCTTTGCAACAGGAAGGGCTTCATCTTTCTCACTGTCGCAGATAGTCATGATCATCTGTTTATGCTTAGGAAGATTGATTCCGGCACCGACAAATGCCTTATAAAGTGCTTCATTAAATTCTTTGGCGATACCTAAGCACTCACCCGTTGATTTCATCTCAGGTCCAAGGCTTATATCCGCACCTCTGATTTTCTCAAATGAGAATACCGGCATCTTGATAGCGATATAGTCTGCTTTTTTCTGTAATCCCGGTGTGTATCCGAGTCCCTTTATCGTATTGCCGATGATAACCTGTGTCGCAAGTTTAACGATAGGAATACCTGTAACCTTGCTGATATAAGGCACCGTTCTCGATGAACGCGGGTTAACCTCAATTACATATACCTGATCGTTGTATACGATAAACTGGATATTGATAAGTCCTTTTACGTGAAGAGATCTTGCAAGTCTTCTTGTGTACTCTTCAAGCATATCGATTATTCTCTGTGTAAGGCTCTGTGCCGGATATACAGATATACTGTCGCCGGAATGGATACCCGCACGCTCGATATGTTCCATGATACCCGGAATGAGGATGTCCTCGCCGTCGCATACTGCATCGACTTCTATTTCCTTACCCATAAGGTATTTATCTACAAGAATAGGATGTTCCTGAACCTGTCTGTTGATTATCTCCATAAACTCACGGATATCTTCATCTGAAATCGCAATCTGCATTCCCTGTCCGCCAAGCACATATGAAGGTCTTACAAGTACCGGATAACCAAGTTCGTTGGCTGCCGCAATGGCTTCTTGTGCAGTAAATACCGTCTTACCTGCAGCTCTCGGTATCTCACATTCCTGAAGAATCTCATCAAAGAGTTCCCTGTCCTCTGCCGCATCAACATCTTCCGCACTTGTTCCGAGAATAGGCACTCCCATTTCCATGAGACTTTTGGTAAGCTTGATAGCTGTCTGTCCGCCGAACTGTACAACAGCTCCATCCGGATGCTCAAGTTCAACAATGCTTTCAACATCTTCCGGTGTGAGCGGTTCAAAATAAAGTTTATCCGCAATATCAAAGTCCGTACTTACTGTCTCAGGGTTGTTATTAATGATAATTGTCTCATAACCCTCAGCCTTGAATGCCCATGTGCTGTGAACCGAGCAGTAATCAAATTCGATACCCTGTCCGATTCTTATAGGGCCGGAACCGAGTACAAGTACTTTTTTCTCCGGTCTGGTCTCAATAACTTCATTCTCTGATTTATAACATGAATAGTAATACGGTGTGGAAGCCTCAAACTCAGCCGCACAAGTATCTACCATCTTAAATGCTGCATGAATATTATATTCATCGCGGAGTTCTTTAATTTCGCGTTCTTTCTTTCCTGCCAGTCTGCCGATTACAACATCAGGGAATTCGATTCTCTTGGCTTCAAGAAGAAGTTCTTTGGTAAGCGGCTCTGTTGCAAGTCTTTTTTCCATCTTGACGATGTTGTTGAATTTATCTATGAACCATTCATCAATCATTGTGATTGAATGGATGGTATCATAATCGATTTCTCTTCTGAGTGCTTCCGCGATAACATACATTCTCTTGTCATCCACGTTCTTAAGGAGTTCAAGAATGTCATCATCCGAACATGACGAATAATCATCGTTAATAAGGGAATCCACATGCTGCTCCAGTGAACGGATTGCTTTCATAAGTGCACCCTCAAAATTAGTGCAGATACTCATTACCTCACCGGTAGCTTTCATCTGTGTTGTAAGCTTTCTTGAAGCTGTGATGAATTTATCAAACGGGAGTCTCGGAATCTTGACTACGCAGTAATCAAGTGCCGGCTCAAAGCTTGCAAATGTCTTATGTGTTATCGCATTAGGAATCTCGTCAAGATTATATCCGAGTGCAATCTTGGCAGCAACCTTGGCGATAGGGTAACCTGTTGCCTTGGATGCGAGTGCCGATGAACGGCTTACACGAGGATTTACCTCGATTACACAATATTCAAAGCTTGTCGGATGAAGTGCAAACTGTACATTACATCCGCCGGTTATCTTAAGTTCATCGATAATATTAAGTGCTGATGAACGAAGCATCTGATATTCCTTATCGGAAAGTGTCTGTGAAGGTGCAACTACTATACTGTCTCCGGTATGTACACCTACAGGGTCGATGTTCTCCATATTACATACGGTAATACATGTGCCGTTGGCATCACGCATAACCTCGTATTCGATTTCTTTCCATCCTGCGATACATCTCTCAACAAGTACCTGTCCGACACGGCTGAGACGGAGACCGTTGGAAAGTATATCAACAAGTTCCTCTTCGTTATGTGCAATTCCGCCGCCGCTTCCTCCGAGTGTATAAGCAGGTCTTAATACTACCGGGTATCCGATCGTATTGGTAAATGCGATACCGTCTTCGACGTTCTCAACTACAAGTGACGGAGCGCAAGGCTCACCGATTTTCTCCATTGTGGTCTTGAATTCAAGTCTGTCCTCGGCTTTCTTGATGGTCTGTGCCGTGGTACCTATGAGCTTGACATTGTGTTCCTCAAGGAAACTTGTCTCTGCAATCTCCATTGCAAGGTTGAGTCCGGCCTGTCCTCCGAGTGTCGGAAGAATACTGTCCGGTTTCTCTTTAAGGATTATCTTCTCAAGTGATTTAACTGTAAGCGGTTCGATATAAACCTCATCCGCGATATCTTTATCCGTCATGATTGTGGCAGGATTGGAATTGACGAGAACAACCTCTATGCCTTCTTCTTTGAGTGAACGGCAAGCCTGTGTTCCGGCGTAATCAAATTCAGCAGCCTGTCCGATAACAATAGGTCCTGAACCTATAACGAGTACTTTTTTAATATCATTATTCTTTGGCATCTTAGTCCCTGCCTTTCTTCATCATATCTATAAATCTGTCAAAAAGGAATTCTGAATCCTTAGGTCCCGCACATGCTTCCGGATGGAACTGAACCGTAAATATATTCTTGCCGATATATTCAAGACCTTCATTCGTCTTGTCGTTTACATTGATAAACGCTGGTCTGGCAACCTTAGGATCTATCGTATCCATATCAACCACATATCCATGGTTCTGTGAAGATATGTATACCTTGCCGGTGGACAAATCCTTGACCGGATGGTTCGCACCTCTGTGTCCGTATTTCATCTTATGTGTATCAGCACCTGTGGCAAGTGCCATGAGCTGATGTCCGAGGCAGATTGCAAAAATAGGGACGTCCGAATCATATAATTTCTTAATTTCAGCGATGATTGATGTACATTCCTTCGGATCTCCCGGTCCGTTTGAAAGCATAATTCCGTCCGGATTGCTCTTAAGAATCTCCTCAGCTGTCGTGAGTGCCGGATAAACCGTAACATTGCAGCCGCGCTTATTAAGCGAACGTGCTATGTTTCTCTTGGCACCGAAATCCATAAGCGCAACGTTAAGTCCGTCACCTTCAAGTGTATACTTCTCATCGCAGGTAACTTTCTCAACTACCTTGCCGGTATTGTATTCTTTGAGACGTGGGATTATTTCATCGAGATTATAATTTTCATTGGTTGTAATCATTCCGTTCATCGTACCTTTCTCACGAAGAATTTTCGTAAGGGCTCTGGTATCGATTCCTTCGATTCCCGGAATTCCGTTAGATTTAAGAAAATGCTGAATAGTATCTTCACTTCTGAAGTTACTCGGCATAGGTGAAAGTTCACGGACAATGAATCCGTCCGGCCAAGGCCTTGCCGACTCCTCGTCAGCATAACAAATACCATAGTTACCAATTAACGGGTAGGTCATAACTACCGCCTGTCCTGCATAAGAAGGATCAGTCAACACCTCCAGATACCCTGTCATAGAGGTATTAAATACTATTTCGCTGATAACTTCCTTATCGGCTCCAATGCTTGTTCCCTGAAATACGTTGCCGTCTTCCAGAATCAAAAATGCTTTCATGGCTTCACCTATTCCTTCTTTTTTTCTAAAAAATTTCAAAAAAAAAACAACTAAGCTTATCGATAGCGCTTTTTTCTTTACAAAGTGCGTCCGGGCATAAATCCCTGACTTCAATATCTATTTTTATGAATTTTAACATATATTTATTGCAATTTCAACCCTTATAAAAAAATTATTACGCGGCAATTCACCATATCCGTCCCGGTGCATACAATAGTATTGATTAATCCGGAGTATTTTCCATGTCTTTATATAAAATTCTTCAAAACATGCCCGATACCGGGTCTTTAAGAGTTGATGTCACCGACCAGGACGGAAGACCCATCGATGGTGCCACCGCTGAGATTTCCATAACCGGCGAACCGGAATCCACGCTTGAATCCATACAGACGGATTCAAACGGACAGACAGAATCAGTTGAGCTTCCCGCTCCGCCTTTTGAATACACCGAAAATCCCGGCGTTACCCAGCCGTATTCCGAATACAGCATAATTGTCCGTGCGCCCGGTTTTGCGCCCGTGTCCATAAACGGAATCGATATTTTTTCATCAAGACGGTCAATACAGGATGTGCGCCTGACCGAGGCCTCCCAGGTCGTAACAATCGGCCCCAATACGCTTTTCGGCGATTACCCTCCTAAGATTCCGGAAGCATCCATAAAACCGATAACACCGACCGGTGAAATCGTCCTTGACCGCGTTGTCGTGCCGGGAACCGTTGTCGTACATGACGGCGTCCCGACCGATCCAACGGCTTCCAATTATTATGTATCTTTTCCGGACTATATTAAAAATGTTGCATGCAGTGAAATATATCCGACATGGCCGGAGGCCACAATTACCGCCAATGTTATCGCGATAGTTTCTTTTACACTTAACCGTGTATACACGGAGTGGTACCGCAACAAGGGCTACAGTTTTACAATAACCTCTTCCACGGCTTTTGACCATAAATGGATTAACGAGCGCAATATTTTCGATAATGTGGGACTGATAGTCGATGAAGTATTTGCCGATTATGTTTCCAAGCCGGATGTCAAGCAGCCGATTCTTACCCAGTATTGTGACGGCAAGCGGACTACATGCAGCGGCATGAGCCAGTGGGGTTCCAAATATCTCGGCGACCAGAATTATTCCGCACTTCAGATTCTCCGTAATTATTACGGCAGCGACATATATATCAATACCGCCGAGGAAGTTTCGGGCATCCCGCTTTCATGGCCCGGTTATACGCTGGACATCGGCGATTCCGGCACACCGGTCCGTACAATTCAAGAGCAGTTAAGTGCCATCCGCCGTACCTACAGCAATATTCCCTCTCTTGCAATCGACGGAATATACGGCGAGGACACTGCTGCCGCCGTAAGCAGATTCCAGTCCATCTTCGACCTCCCTGTGACAGGTGAGGTTGACTATAGCACATGGTACAAGATTTCGCAGTTATATGTGGCGCTTGAAAAACTGGCAGAATTGAGAATATAGATGGAAGTGGCGAATGAATAAATGATATGCGTGTGCATACCGTATTAAACAGTTTCAGGATTTTTGTGATGTATTCGAGGCTTTTGATATCTTAATTGATATTATTTCAGGTTTGAATTTCACGAATTCACACTTTTTTGCGGTTTTTAAGGCATTTGGTGTCAATTTGGCGAGCTTTACATTATAATATATTGAATCTGGCATGTACTTTAGTATACTTGTTTTCATATATTGCCATGTCAAGATATCACATATAGCAAATAATTGACACCAAATAGCTGACTTTGAATAAAAAAGGGTGAAAATATCATATCGTACATCTTGGTGTTATTCTTCCAGCACCGCATAATGCCGCGCTGCTGTCCAAATGTTGTATTGTATGATCTTTCCAAGCATTTTCGGAAGGTTGGCGGTTTTTCAACCGGAAGGTTGGCGGATTTTTAACCGGAAGGTTGGCGAAAGTGTCATGAATTTTAGCAACAATAATACAGATATGCCTCTTCCAATCCTGCGTCTTCTGCCACCTGACAGTCCTGCGGCATATCATCCGCAACTATTCTCACGATATATCCGTCCGTGCACCGCTTTATGTTACTGACTTTATACTGTTGTCCAAGGTCATCAAGGGTGCCTCCGGCACATTTTATTATGCCTACATGCCCTTCAACACTCTTTATGATATCAGATGTACATCCCGTTTTTATTACATTTCCGTTTTTCAAAAATATAATGCTATCTGCTATACATTCTATATCACTGACAACATGTGTTGCATACAGTATGATCTTATCGTTTGAAAGTGCAGATATGTAATTTCTGATATTAATTCTCTCATTCGGGTCAAGACCCGCTGTCGGTTCATCCAGAATTATTAACTCCGGGTTCCCCAAAAGCGCCTGTGCCAGCAATACTCTCTGTTTCATTCCGCCCGAATAAGTTTCTATTCTTCTGTGCCTTACATCCCAGAGGTTAACGGTTTTAAGAAGATTTTCTATTTCTATGCTCGCTTCTTTTGAAGGTATTCCCTTTATGGCAGCTATATATTTAAGGAATGCGATTGCAGAATATCCGTTATACATATTCTGCTGCTGCGGCATGTACCCTATCCTTTTTCTATATGCTGCACCAAGCTTTAATATATCTTCGCCATCACAAAGAATCTCACCGGTCTCTCTTTTTACATTGTCCGTTATAAGATTGATCAAAGTGCTTTTGCCCGCTCCGTTCGGTCCCAATAGTCCGTATATACCGGATTTCAGTTCCATATTGATATCTTTGAGTGCCGTTACCTTGCCATATGTTTTACCTAAATTTCTGATATCTATTCTCATGCCCGTATACCCTCCAATATTATCATGATCAAAATCGGTGCCACAAACAATACAGCCGATATAACCATAGTCTGCATATGGCTCCTCGTTTTCTTTGCGATTAAACGTATAAGCACTACAATTCCTGCCAGAGCAGCATATTTTACCGCCGTCCTGATTATGATATATTGCAATATGCTTATATTCTCCGGAACATATTTCAAATTGTGCAGATTGGCTGCCGGTATATTTATGTAATCCGTTCCGTATGCTTTAAGAACATTACATATCCACGGTATGTGTACACCAAGAAAAACTATAAGTGCCATAACCATCGCAATGAGCATTTTGGTAAGCATCACCTTACGCTGCCCTTTGCATGAAGCATTTATTATAACATCCATGTGGCATGTATATTCAATAGACCATATAGAGAACACAGCCAGGATTGTCATTATAATACACTCTGCACCAAGCAAAAGTTCCGTCTGCACATCCTGTCCGGTCAGGAGGCCGTAACCTCTGTCATATATTAAATAGCCTTTTTGCAATTTTTTTGCATATTCGGCATTATCACGCATTTTTTCATATGCTTTTGACCAGTTTTCAACGTCGATATTCGGATTGGTTCCCGACAATATTGTGTCCAGTTCCTGTTCCATTATCTGCTCTTTGTCCGGTGAGTATGCACCTTCCGTTCCTTTTTGCAATGCCATCTTATAATATACATCTTCAATTGAACCGTATATACTCTTTATGGGAGTATATGTGGCAGCAAGAATAAGACCGCACAGAGCAAGAATGATAACGCCTTTTCTGTATATAAGCGTTTTATATAGTTCATTTCTAAACAAGCCATTCACACCGGTCCGGTTCCATAAATTAACCATCCCATATTTAATGGCACCGGCACAGCTTCCCGACGAGATTTCCCGCTTTCTGCTCCCTATAATGCACATGATTATAATCAATGCTGTTGTTGAAACTGTCATCATTAACTTAAATATATTAAGATAATTAACCGGTCTGCCCAAAACCTTAAGGTTTCGGTATGAGTTAAATAACCGCACAGTATCGAGATAAGCATACAGATTTACATTTTTAATAAGTTCCATGGTACTGTTATCTCTTATTTTATAATAGGTCAGTGCCGAAATGCCAAAAAGAAGCACCAGCACGGCAAAAGACGGAACATTGGAATTAAATATGCTCATAACTGCCATAAACAATATTCCGCATAATAAGAAAACGCACATTTTAGTGATGATAAACAGTATTGCAAATTTTATAACACTGATTTGGAGATTCGTTGTCATAAATCCACTGACTGATTGCACTGCTCTTGCCGGATTACCGTATCCATACATTATCCCCGCAATAATGATTAACGGCAGATAGAGAACTATTGCCGATATTATGCTATACAGAATCATCGTGCAGATTCTTGCGCATGTAAGTTTCGTACGCCCTGACTTTAATGTTCTTATCAGCTTTCCCATACCGGTCTCTGTATCTTTGGAAATAAGTGCCGTCGCAATTACCAGAAGCATCATTACACCTATTATATTGACTGCCATGTTACCGGTTACCATATTAATACCTGCAGACGGACCGTGCTGCAATTCAAGTCCCTTCAAAGGCTTAAAAGCCTCAACGGTTTTACTCATATTTTCATCACTGTATGTATCTTTCCCGGCAAAAATAGCTATTCCCGCACGTCTGTCACCGGCTTCCATAATGCCGCTATAGTAGGTGTCATAGCTTACACACTGTTCCAGTTCATCCAGCACAACCCCGTACGGAACTGCTTCCGTGTAATGCGCCATTGTTTCATCCTGCATCATTTCATCATATATGTTCTTCGCATACACATATGACTCTTCGTCGGACATCTGCGATATATCATCGTATATCTATCTGCCTATACTCTTCAGGCGGACACATATCAGCGTCCGCCTTCCTGATTTCGTTTGTATAAGCGACAAAAGCATTTGCCAGTATTAAAACTATAATAATACACAATGTTGTTCTGTCGCGCAAAACTCTCGTAAATTCATTAAATATCATTCTGACCATAAGCATTATCCCTTAAAATCGGCAAGTTGGGCATTCATCTGATCATATACGGTATCCACACCCGCATCTTCAAGCCTTTTAACATACGCATCTATACTCTTCTTCAACTCCGGATTCCTTACATTAGGAAATCCGGAATTGTATATCTCAACAATTTTGGCAAACTCCTCTGAGCACTGCGAACTGTCAAAGTAAAAACCAATATATGGTTTATCATCCAATGACTTCCAGAATTTTGTAAGTTCCTCATACCTGCTGCCATCAAATCCATCCGATCCCGTCTTATCGGCCGCTGCGTATCCGGCATGTGTCAGCTCCATTACATAGGTTGACTGACTTTCTTCGTCCAGAAAACTTATAACTCCGTTATCCAGCTTATAATCAAGATCTTTAACACCATAAAGAAAAGCATCCGCTGTCTCCTTATCCGTCAATACCATTCCCAGTACTTTAAGTGCTGCTTCTTTCTTGGAAGAGTTCTTATATATACCGATCGATGCAGATGATAAATTCAGAACGCTGTCTCCTCCATACTGATATACATAAGGCCAGTTATTTTTCTCAACATACCCGAATCTCAAATATGCAGCACAATCATTAACATCAACGGACAGTCCGTCCTGCGGGTCATTATAAGCCAATACGCCGTCATAGTACATTTCATTCATGATTTTCATGTAATCATACACTTTATCATAGTACTTAATATCTGCCTTTCCATCGGTATCTGATATCAGACAGCCATAATAATTTGAACATCCGGAAAAAGCATCCACCTGCTCCAGCCTTATATTATCCATTGCAATCATCTTTCCGGTCTTCTTCTGTATGTCACTGAGTCCCTGAATGGTTCCGTCAAAATTCTTAAAAACTTCTTCTGACACATAATCGGGATTAAATTCAACATAATACTGCTCCGAACTTCCGACTCTGGTATTCTGTATGTAGTAATATCCATCATTATACCTTACCGATTTCCAGGATTCCTCCGGATAATAGTCGGTTATCACTTTACCATTCTCCGTCTTAAGCATATCATCCAATTTATATAACAAATCGGAATCGACCAATTCGGCCGGCTCGCATATTCCATCTGTAAGGAAACCGCACCATACTATATCCGCATCATCATCCTCAAGATATGTCTTGACATTATTCACATAATCCTCATCTGCAAGGTATACCATCTTAATTTCATAGTCTACACCCTTTTTCTTAAGAATTCTGTTAACCTCATCTATATTGGATTGCGGTATTTGAGTCAGATTTGAAGTTACCCACCTGATTGTATTATCTTCCTTAAACGTATTATCCTCCATTACGGTATCTTTTTGTTCACATCCTGATAAAAGAACCG
>UMJK01023495.1_pt1 | contig 10667 bp, 8 predicted proteins | sample 1966021 | NCBI WGS metagenome assembly UMJK01 (sample SAMEA4836151, study PRJEB28245) | human gut metagenome | biome: gut microbiome; material: fecal sample | place: Denmark | collected 2008
TAGTACTTGTGAATCTTCTTTTAAAGTGACATTGATGACGTTCTGTGTCCCCACTTTAATGGTTTGCGAAGTCATCCCCACGTATGAAAATGCCAGTACGTCCTCCGGAGTGACAGAGATTGAATATTTACCGTCCATGTCCGTGATGGTTCCGGTGGAAGTTCCTTGTACGAGTACCGATGCGCCGATCAATGGTTCATTGGCAGCGTCCGTCACTGTTCCTGTCACCGTCTTTGTCTGTGCAAAGGCTGATGCAGAGGCCAGTAGCAGGCAAACAAGCGTCATGATGCTCCTTGACCTGATGGCTTTTTTCTGAAGATGTTGTAAAAGTCTAGTCCTCATTGCATTAAATTTTTCCATTTGTTATTATTTAGGTTGAAGTCTTTTTTCTGCCGTCTTTTGGCAAGAGTAACAAAGGAAACAAACGAAATTCAAAAAAGATTTTGGAAAAAAGAGGGAATGGTTGATTTTAACACTAAAAGAGAGGTGACTGTTGAAAAAAGTCAGGCACGAACCGGTGTTGTTCGTGCCTGAATAATGGGATGAGGATTACCCGTTGGGGGAGGTATATCCTATGTATACGTTGTTCGTTTTATGATTTCCTGTTTTAAAACATCTGTTCCGCAGTGGTCATACATTGAATGACATCTTCTTTGCTGCCATTGAAAGGACCTGATTTCTCTATTTTTAGAGTTGACATGGCGGCTGCAAAACGTCCTGCTTCTTCGATGCCGGCACCCGATACCCGTTGGTATAGATACCCGATGGTGTAAGTGTCTCCACACCCTGTTGCATCTACCACTTCTTTGGGTTTATATGCCGGAATACGATAGAAGTCTTTTCCGTCGAAAATAAGTGATCCCATGCTTCCCAAGGTGACAAGCACTTCTTTCACGCCCCATTCATGTAATTGGCGGGCAGCTTCATGCGGATCAGAAAGGCCTGTCAGCACTTCCATCTCGTGCTCGTTGACTTTCAGGAAATGGATATATTGCAGAGCCTCCCGCTTATCTGTCCAATCCACCGGATAGACGTGAGTGTCACGCACTTCACGTAAATAGCCTTGTGAGTCTACTGCAATCAACCCTTTTTGAGATAGTTCTTTGATTACTTCCAACGAGAAGTCGTCTGCCAGCAGAGAGCCGAGATGGTAGATTTGCGCATCTATATCTTTCAGCTGACCGGCAGTGAACGGATCGGCTTTCGCTAATACACGTTGAGTACGGTCGTCCGGATTGGCGCCATAGATATTCTCAAAGTATACGGAATATTTGCTTGGCAAGGCGGTTATATGAATACCCATTTCACGTAGTTGCTCCACAACGTTCATTTCAGTGGCACCAACTGCTGTTACTAAAGCGTAATCGATGTCGTTAAAATGGCGGATGGCATGTGAACAATAAAAAGCCGTTCCTCCTGGCATATAGACAGTGTTTTGGGGAGTGACTACTTTGTCTAATGTGATGTGACCGATGCAGCAAAGTTGATGTTTATTCATGTCTAACCAATTAAAAAGCCTCCAAGATAGTATCTTGAAGGCTTCTAGTTTATTTTTTGTGCGGCTGATAGGACTCGAACCTACACGTCTCACGACACCAGATCCTAAGTCTGGCGCGGCTACCAATTACGCCACAGCCGCATGTGTAGCTTTTTTGTTTAGCGGTGCAAAGATAGGAAGATTTTCTGATTTGGCAAATAATTCGGCAATAAAGTTATTCACTTAAGATTTCGAATGCTTTTTCAATCAGTGGATCTTTCTTTTGTGATTCTATGTCACCCTGCTCTATCCCTTCTTCCAGAATCTTATCCATATTTACATATACATCAGGTTTTATTCCATCCTCCAATGACTTTCCATACTTATCAAAGTGGGGGCTGGCAGAGAAGCGGACGCTCCAACCATTGGGTAATTCTGATGAAAATGGTAGTCCTGATCCACCACCAGTCTGGTCACCCAGCTGGATGATTCTTTTATCTTCGTTATCATTGTTTAAGCTGCGCATTATGTTAACAAAATCATTTGTGGCACTATAACATCGACGATTGGTTAGTATCACGACCTTTTTTTGCCAACGAATACTGTTGGAGGGTTCTAAATAAATGGGTTCCATCTCTGAGAAATCATTGTGTCCCGGACCTGTCTTATGTTGGATATATCCTGTTAATGCCAGTTTATCAGTGAACCGGGCAGCTATGCGTGAAGAATTGGTCAGATTACCTCCTCCGTTATCACGGACATCGATAATTAATCCATTGCAGATTTGTAAATAGTAAAGGACCTCATCCAAATTGCCATCTCCAACTCCGGCACTGAAACTTTCATAACGTATGTATCCTATGTTATTGTCGAATATTTTATATTTAAGACCAGCGGATGTGCGATAGCCTGAATTGGCACTACCCAGATAATAGTTATAAAGAATATCTTCTCTATAATTCCAAGGGTAGCCCTGATACCATGCATCGTAATAAGAAATACGACTGGCAGAAGATAGATTGACATGCCCGTCTTTCAAGATATAAAGCATTTGGCTTAGGATATCGAACAGGTCATCATTGGACATCGACGGAATAATCAGTTTGCTGTATTCGTCATGAACAGCATCCCAGTCAATACCTTTCGTATCCAGGAAACAATACTGTTCGTCAATGATCTTCCATAGTTGTTCGAAATTACCTCTGGGATCATTGGCGTAGTCATCTTCCCCAATGCAACCAGTCAGCACCGGAAGGCAGCAGAGCAGCCAAAGTATTTGTCTAATCTTATTTCTCATCATTAATTGATCTCTCACTTGAAGTTTCAACATTAAATTTTGTTCTCTTAGTAAGCTCTAACCGATGAAGGAAGAGCAGTTCCTTTTTTATTTCGGATACGGTATAGGTCTTTCACAAATCCTACCATGAATACGTGTGAGTAGGTATGTGTCTTGATATTGTTAACGTTGGATTGCTGCAAATCAGCCAGGTAGCTGAAGCGCATTTTGGTATATCCTATCGGCAGGTCGACGGAGAGCATCTGTCGCAACGAAGGTTGATTGTGCAGGGAGGTATATTTTATTACTCCACTCGAATTTCCCAAAGAGAATATTTCGTAATAAGATTGTCCGTAGTGGGGAGAGAACATCACTCCCATAACTGGCAGATTGACCTGATAACGAAGCACCATCGGATACCGTTTGATTTTCAGGTGCCAAATAGCCATTCCGGAGGCATCCAGATTGACGTATGCCCGTGCGGATGCCGGATTGTTGGTGTTCCGGAGATTATAGACAAAGCCTCCGTTGACATCTATCAATCCTCCGGCTAATAATTTGAAATTATCTGTCAGGCGGAACTGGTAATGTAATCCATAGTTCCAGTTGACTAATCCGGAGAAAGTGTTATTGTTATCGGCCCGGTTGTACGTATAGCTGATGTTTGCCTGAAAGAAGTTCTGCACAGATACATTTCCATCAAACAACTTGGTCATCCGAATCAACTCACGGGAAACACGGAAGTCGATTCCTTTGTATTCCTGTGGTGAAAGATAGGTGTCGAAAACGTTAGTAAATCCGATACCATACATGGTGGCACGTGTTACATACCGATGGGCTTGCAGACTGTCGATCTGCGCTTGTAATCTTGTGCAAAGGGCGAACAGGATGCAACCTGTCAGCCCCAGGTATATTAGTTTTTTCTTCATCAGAATAATTTCATCTGCCCGGTGATTTCATCAATAATGTCGCCTTCGCTCTTGCCGCTGTCCGGGTCCAGATTTTCCGGCTCCTCTTCAGGAACTTCCTGTTGTTCTTGTGAGGGTTCGGGGAAGCGAGTTGGTTCAAGCTCATTGATCGTCTCCACTGCATAGGTAGTGATACGTTTTCCCTTGGCTTTGAAACCTTTGACAGCAATGAATTCATCCGCATCGATATTCAACGGATCACGGAAATTGTCGTGTCCGCCAAATATGACTTCCAGACGAGGATAGTACTCGTCGGTCAGCAGGATCAGACGGTTGTTCTTATTTTCTCCCAAGTAGTTCTGTTTACGGTTGGAGGCCTCAAAACAGAAACGTTTCAGATACGGATAATTCTGTTGGTCGGCATCGTAAAGCGCGGCAGTCCATATCTTGTTAGGATCAAATTTCTCCACGATGCTTACATTATCTTCATAGTGGTTGCTCAAGTCGAAGTTGGTAGTATAGAAATCACCGTTGTTCAGAACAATCAATATGCTGTCGTCGCTTTGGAATTCACCCAGATATTCACCTCGTCCGTCATAGTTGAGGCGGAGTATGTCACGGTCAAACCATACTTTACGTCCACCGAGCGTAGAACCTCCTTTTTGTTTCAAGGATATCTTATGTACCGGCAAGCGGGTAAGAATCACACCTCGTGCCTGACGTCCCTTGATGCTGACCTCGCTGAAATCATGCTCGAAGATGATACGGCGTACACGCGGATTCGGTTTCAATGTCACCTTGATGATTTCGGCTTCTCCGTTCGGATTAGCACTGAAATAGGTAATCCGTGATTCGGGAGTTCCCTGTGTGACATCATATTCGCGGTCGCGAACTACAGAGGTCACGGCGAAACGTTTTACGTATGTCGTTCCTTCTTTTCCGTCGCGGTAGGCTACATTGTAGATCGTACGTTTATCGTTCTTCTTGAATACATTGACATAGAGAACGTTTTTGCCGACGAATTTCTTGTCGGCAACAGGAGTAACGATATACTTACCGTCGCGGAAGAAGATAATGACATCATCGATATCCGAACAACATGCAACGAACTCGTCTTTTTTCAAGGCTGTTCCGATAAATCCTTCTTCGCGGTTGATATAAAGTTTCTCGTTTGCTTCTACTACTTTGGCAGCTTCGATGGTGTCGAAGTTACGCAGTTCTGTACGGCGCGGGAAGTTCTTGCCGTATTTGTTTTTCAACATCTGATACCAGTTGACGGTATAATCTACGATGTGAGCCAGATGATTATCAATCTCGGCCACTTCTTCTTTCATCTTGGCAATCAGTTCATCCGCTTTGTCCGAGTTGAATTTCAGAATACGCCCCATTTTGATTTCCATCAGTTTGAGAATATCCTCTTTGGTGACTTCACGGATAAATTTCGGATAATAAGGTGTCAGGCGTTCGTCAATATGAGCACAAGCTGCGTCCATATCTTTGGATTGCTCGAACTCTTTGTCCTTATAGATGCGTTCTTCGATAAATATCTTTTCGAGCGAAGCAAAGTGCAATGCTTCCAGTATTTCGTTTTTCTTGATTTCCAGCTCCTGCTTTAGCAAATCCAGCGTGTTGTCTGCCGACTTTCTCAAGACTTTGCTGACAGTGAGGAAATGAGGTTTGCTGTCATCAATCACGCAGCAGTTGGGTGAGATACTTACTTCGCAATCGGTGAATGCGTACAATGCATCGATTGTTTTGTCCGATGATGTACCTGGTGCCAGATGCACTAATATTTCTACGTTGGCAGCTGTGTTGTCATCTACCTTGCGAATTTTGATTTTTCCTTTATCAACAGCTTTCAGGATAGAGTCGATCACTGTTGAAGTGGTTTTCCCATAAGGGATCTCTGTGATTGCAAGTGTTTTGTTATCAATCTTGTTGATCTTGGCACGTACTTTCACTGCTCCGCCACGTTCTCCGTCGTTGTATTTGGCTACATCAATCGAGCCGCCTGTCTGGAAATCGGGATACAGTTGGAATTCTTCCCCACGCAGATAGCTGATGGAAGCATCACAAAGTTCGTTGAAGTTATGCGGCAATATCTTGGAAGAAAGTCCAACGGCGATACCTTCCACTCCCTGCGCCAGTAATAACGGGAATTTCACAGGAAGAGTGACTGGTTCCTTATTTCGTCCGTCGTATGACAATTTCCATTCGGTAGTTTTGGGATTGAAGACAACATCCAGCGCAAACTTGGATAAACGCGCCTCGATATAACGGGGAGCAGCCGCACCGTCTCCGGTGAGGATATTACCCCAGTTACCCTGGCAGTCAATCAACAGGTCTTTCTGTCCCAACTGTACCAAGGCATCCCCGATAGAAGCATCCCCATGCGGGTGGAACTGCATGGTGTGTCCCACAATATTTGCCACTTTGTTATACCGCCCGTCATCCAGACGTTTCATAGAATGCAGGATACGACGTTGCACAGGCTTTAAACCGTCATTGATGTGAGGTACGGCACGTTCCAGAATAACATATGAAGCATAGTCCAGAAACCAATTCTGGTACATGCCTGTTAACTGATGCTTTACGTTTTCGTCCCGCGCGTCCGCCGGTTTGTAGTCTGAATGTTCTTCCGTTATCTCGTTGATTTCGTCACTCATAAAATTCGTATATACTATAATTTTAACGCATACGCACGCAAAAATACAAAAATAAAAGAGATTTCGATGAAAAACGGTGAATATTCCGTGTGTTAAAAGGGTATAAATCAGCTTTACGGAAGGAAAACAGAAAGGCATATCCTATCAAAGACATGCCTTTCTGTAAAATTATAACCTAATGAAAAAACGAGAAATGGGTACATGCTTTAAACCCGTATTTCCCAACCTTTTTCGTACTCTCTTCCCCAAAGTTTATTAGCTTCCAAATCGTTAAGAATTCGTCCGCTTCCCGGATCAATCTGTAATGAATGTCCGACACGTTGGGCAATATTACCTAATTGTACCAACTGGGTACTGATACAGGCATCTACAATTCCGGAATTTAACTTTGTTCCTTTGCGAATGGCATCAAACCAGTTTCGGAAGTGGAAGGCATCCAGCTTTTCGGATGGATTCAACAGATTGCCAGTCTCAAATTTTAAATCACTTTTTACCTCTTTAATCGTTTTACCTTTTAAATCTGCAATTTTATATTCATTGCCACCGCCAATGAAGAGAGTTCCGGTTTCTCCATAAAATGCAGTTCCTACTCCATATCCGTCTACCGGCATCGTATTACAACTACGTCCTTCCCATGAAAAAGATGCTTCGTCACCAAATTGGAAGGTGATAAGTTGTGTGTCAGGAGTTTGCCAGTCGTCCTGAAAACGATACCGACCTCCGATAGAATCAACCTTTGTAGGATAATCTACACCCAATCCCCAGCGGAGTATATCAATAAAGTGAGTTCCATTGTTGAGCGCTTCACCTGTTCCCCAATTCCAGAACCAATGCCAGTTATAATGGATGAAATTATCTTTGAAATCAGCAACACGTGGGGCAGGACCTTGCCATAAATCCCAATCCAGATAATCAGGTACAGGAACAACTTTCCCTGTTCCAATGGAAGGGCGATTATTGACATACCAAGATTTGGCATATCTCACTTTTCCGATAGAACCGGATTTTATTTCTTCCATAGCTTTAATTACATTGGGAAAGGAACGGCGTTGGTTACCCACTTGAACAATCCGGTTATATTTCAAAGCGGCTCGAACCAACATTTCATTTTCTGCCGGATTATGACTGGTCGGTTTTTCCAGATAAACATGCTTTCCGGCCTGCATAGCCATAATGGCTGCTTTGGCATGCCAATGGTCAGGGGTGGCAATCACCACTGCTTCAAAATCGTTAGACTCTAACATCTTACGAATGTCTTTTTCTCCTTTGGGAGTACGTCCGGTAATTTTGTGGATAGCAGCCTGACATTTTTCTAATGCTCTTGAGTCTACATCACAAATGTAAGTTACTTCACAATCTGGAAGTTTGGCAAATCCTTGCGCTAGGGCCTTACCTCTCGAATTCACTCCAATGACTCCGATACGTATTTTTTCGTTAGCTCCCAGAATATCTTGATAACGGCTTGAACCGAATCCTGGAAGTATGCTTCCTAATGAAAGTGCAGCTGTACCTGCTACTGTTTTTTTGATAAAATCTCTTCTTGTTGTCATAGTATCTATTTTTCTCCAAAATTAGGTTGTTATTAGAATATGTGAATGAGCTTTTCCGTCAATTCTCCTTCAAAAAACGTAAATCTCTTATTTTTTTCTTCGGAAAAGGTGACTCAAGAATATCAGGATTCCTCGGGGAATCCATAATATAAGATAGATGAAAAAACTAATCACGATGACATACCCGATTTGGGATATTATTTCAATCCATGGGCGGGAATAGATAATGATTGCAATTACATTGATGATAAATGCAAGCAGGAAACTTAGAAGATAGATATTCCTTTCTTGTTTCAGCTTTTTTGATGTGATAATAATATCTTTCATGGCTTAGAATTTCATATAGGGTATTTTATATTCGTCGGGGAAGAGGATATGGCGTTGTTCATCCATTGCCTGATTTCCAAGTAAGCAAAGGACCGTAGAACAGTAAGCCTCTTCTACTACATTCTGTGCTTTCTCACCAGTGATACATGATTGGCAGAAGGAGGATAGAATGATATCCGATCCGTCTTTATCTGCTCCAATCATACTTAAACCACTGTTTATGTGAGTCTCTCCGTCAATGATAAAATGTGGTGTATATTCCATTTTCGTTTCTGGTCGCCAGCTGGGGCCTGCCGTTGGTATGGCGGCAAAAGCTTTGTCTTTTACCTGGTCAATCAGTTGGCGGATGCCCGAAGTAGAATGGTCTTCTTCCAGGTAATAAATGCCTTTAGCCATATCCATCGTACCTTTACTTCCCAGAATTTGGTCTTCCATTCCGTTGAACTTGTTGGCGATTAATGATTCGTAGGCAATCTTGGTTCCGTCGGAATATCGATAAGTCACATTTACACTATCGTATACTTCACGACCGTCTTTCCAGTAAACAATATCACCCATTCCCATGATACTTACCGGCATTCTTTTTGCGGCCCAGTTACATACTTCCAATTGGTGACAAGCCAGTTCGGTCATTAGTCCGCCCGAACTGGCTTTATATAATCTCCAATTGATTTTGCGCTCCAATTCCGGTGAAGGAACAGGACGACGCCAGTCTGCATTTCTGAACCAATGACAGCGCATTCCTACCACATCTCCGATCAGTCCGGAATGAATCATTTGCATCCCTTTGATATACTTCTCGTCATACATTCGTTGCATACAAAAGTAGAGTACTTTTTCAGACTGGTTGTAAGTGTCATAGATAGCCTTGCACTCGTCAAGGGTGCGTGCCATTGCTTTTTCACAGAAGACATGTTTGCCGGCAGCTAATGCGTCCAACACAATAGGTGCGTGCCAGTTTAGTGGTGTGGATATGATGACTCCATCAATGTCTTTCGATTCCAGCAGCTTACGGTAGTCTGTATAGGACTTGGCATCCGGGCAAAGCTCCAATGCTTGCTGAAGATTGGGAGCATAATTGTCACACACGGCTACAATTTGTGCATGAGGTATTTCCTTGAGGTTATGGATGTGGTATTGCCCTCTGGAACCTGTGCCAATTAAAGCGATTCGTGCTTTTTCATGCTTGATCTCTTTTAGCTTTTCAGGGGTACAGGAAGTAAGCCAGGGAGTGGTCGCTAATAAAGCGGTTCCTCCGGCAACATATCCCAGACTTTTTATAAATTGTCTGAGTCCTAAGTCAACTCCTTTTTCTTTATGTTCTTTCATATTATAAGTCATATATGGTTGCTTGTATATTTTTAAAATTCTCTGTGAGTAGTAGTTGCTCTTCTTTATTCGCAATCATCCATACGGTACTTAGAATTTCAGCTTCTAACGGATCTGTAGATATGATAGAGCTTGCTTTTCGTTGTTCATTAAATAAACCCGTAATCGGATTCATAATGTGTCCGGTATAATGTATCGTATTACCGGAGGTGGATAATGTTGTATTTTCAAGATCGAATTCATTTAAAAGAGACTGATTATAAGGATTCAGAAAACTCACTTTCCAACTGTCTCCATAAGGGTGGTGTCCCATGCCCAGAATTGAGCTATTCCCGAAATTGACAAACGCATGATTGACATCCTCTTGCTCTATGAGTCTTTTGATTTTCTTCAAAGCATACCCTTTGGCAAAGCCTCCGAAATCGAGTGAAATATCAGGAGACATAAAGGAAATGCGTTGATGATCGTGAATTTGTATTTTGGAGAAATCTTTTAATGTAATGTCAAATAGATGAAAGGTGTTTTCATAATAATATTGGCAAAGTTGCAAAATTTTCTCCAGTTCTTTGCTAATTTGAATATAACTTTGCAAAGCATGTTTATTAATTCCGAAAACCTCACTGTGAGGATCAAAACGGTTCAATATCTTATCCAAACGCTCCAGCTCATTGATGATATGAGTCCAAAGTCCGTTTAAACGTTCTGCGTCAGAATGAATAAGCAAGATATCGAATCGTGTCCCCATGATATGAGGAATGAAGCCATGAAACATGGCTTCATCTTTATAATATTTACATCTTGTCTCTAACACCTATTGTCTTATTTATTTTCTTTTTTTGCCATTTCTACAGCAGTTGTAGTAATGTAATATTTGGTTAATGTATTTTCGTTTTCCCATTCCGGGATATTTTTGTTATGTATATAATGCAGGAAAGCTTTTGCTACTTTACTGAACTGTTCTTCATGTCTTAGTCTGTATTCCTGTGGTATATCAATAAGATAAATCCCGTTACTTTTATTTTTGACGGATAAGAACGGGTAGCTTTCTTGAAGTTGTTCTATCGTCTTTTGCAATTGAGTCTCAAAAGTATGGCTGTCAATGTTTGGCTTTTTCTGAATATACAATTCTTTCAC
>UMJK01033834.1_pt1 | contig 10634 bp, 10 predicted proteins | sample 1966021 | NCBI WGS metagenome assembly UMJK01 (sample SAMEA4836151, study PRJEB28245) | human gut metagenome | biome: gut microbiome; material: fecal sample | place: Denmark | collected 2008
CATAAAACTTGCAACAAAATCTGCAAAAAATTCTGCGATAGTGTATAATAGACAGGTAAGGCCGCAAAGGAGTTGACGGAGTATGAAAAAATATCAGCCCGGAGCAAATATGCAGGTGCTTTTTATTTGCCCCAAATGCGGCAGGCAGCTTGCATGGGCTTTGCCTGCGGCAGAAATGCAGTGCCCGAAATGCGGCACCTGGGTAAATAATAAAAACCGCAAGGGCAGGGGGCATGATGTTTTTTTACCTCCCGGAAGCGACCAGACGGTACTGTTTTAAGTGAGTCGCCATTTAGTGACTAACTGAAAGCGGAGCCAATAAATGTGCCGGCTAATCTACGTTCCTTAATTGGCGTTCAAACCGGCGATTCATATTAATAAATTTATTAACAAAAATTACAATATGAAAGAGGTATGAATTGTGAAGATTTTTATGGATACCGCCAATGTAGCGGAAATTGCAGAAATGGCAGCGCTTGGCGTTGTATACGGCGTTACCACTAACCCCAGCCTGATTGCTAAAAGCGGCAGAACTCAGGCCGAAGTTATTCCCGAAATTTGCAGCCTTGTTGACGGGCCTGTAAGCGCCGAAGTTATTAGCACCGACTGCGAAGGCATGGTTGCCGAAGCGCGCAGACTTATGAAAATTTCCGACAAGGTTGTTGTAAAAATTCCGTGCATTGCCGAAGGCTTAAAAGCCGTTAAAATTCTTGCCAAAGAAGGCATTAAAACCAATGTAACTCTGGTGTTCAGCCTGCCGCAGGCACTTATGGCAGCGCGTGCCGGTGCAACCTATGTAAGCCCGTTTATCGGCCGTTTGGACGATATTGGTGAAAACGGCGTGGCACTGGTAGAAAACATGGTTAAGGTTTTCCGTCAGTACAATCTCGATACGCAGATTATTGCTGCCAGCATCCGCAATATGGAGCATGTTGAAAAAGTTATGCTCGCCGGGGCGGATATTGCAACCATTCCTACCAAAGTTTTAAAGGAGATGCTTCTGCATCCGCTTACAGATAAAGGCCTTGCCAAGTTCCTTGAGGATTATAAAAACAGCCTTAAATAAATTTATAAAGCGTTTAAACGGCGGCTTAACGGCTGCCGTTAATTTTTTATCTGCATAAGCAGGATTTTTTTGAAAGGCATAGAATATAATTTAACGGAAAAAATTAACAGGTGAGGCGGTTAACCCCGCAATCTTAATAGGGAAGCCGGTGCGAATCCGGCGCAGTCCCGCTACTGTAATGGCGAGCTGTCTGCAAAATGTCACTGAAGCAATGCTTTGGGAAGGCGCAGCACGGCGATGAACCTGAGCCAGGAGACCTGCCTGTTACGAGTATCACAGCCTACGGGGGATAGGCGGGTATTTGCATATCGTTTTTGAAGTATATCCTCTTTGTTATAAAGGGGATTTTTTGTTTATAGAAAGGAGTTTTTGTATGCCGGCTAAAATTGTTTTGGTAACCGGCGGGGCACGCAGCGGCAAAAGCGAATTTGCCGAAAAATATGTGCTGCATTACGGCGCAAAATGCGCTTATATTGCTACCGCCGAAATTCTGGACGAAGAAATGGCTGAACGTGTACGTTTGCATAAAGCGCGCCGCCCCCGGACGCGCTGGATAAATTTTGAAGCCCCCTATAATGCGCACGAGGTTTTGTGCGAAGCTGCGCAGGAAGCTGATGCAGTGCTGTTTGACTGCCTTACGCTTTACATGAGTAATTTATTGTACGGCAAAAACGCACCGCAGGGCACAACGGAAGAAAAAGCGCAGGTTGTTAAGGCTGAAATTGCCAAACTGATTGAAGCTGCCGAAGCAGGCGGCAAAATTACAGTGTTTGTAACAAACGAAGTTGGCGCGGGCATTGTGCCGGAAAATGCCATGGCACGCGAATACCGCGACATTGCAGGCTGGGTGAACCAGCAGGTGGCGGATGCTGCGGACAGCGTATTTTACTGCGTGGCAGGACAGGCAGTTGATATGAAAAAACTGGCGTTTAAATTTGAGGAGGAATAAAATGCAGGATATTATAGTTCCGCCGCTGAACAAGGAAGCGGCAGAAATTGTGCATAAAAACTGGCAGGCTGTGGACGAAGTTCCGTATCAGCTTGGCAAAGTTGAAAAAATGGTTGAAAAATACGCCGCTATTTGCGGAACGCCTGATTTTGAAGGCAAAATAAAAAGCGCCATGCTTTTAATGTGCGGCGACCACAGCATTGCCAAATACGGCGTCAGCGCTTATCCGCAGGAAGTTACCATGCAGATGATTAACGGCTATATGCGCGGCACTGCCGGTGCCAACGTAATGGCGCGCCACGCCGGTGCGGATGTGTTTGTTGTTGACATGGGCACAACTTTTGATTTGAGCCACTTGCCGAAAGTGCGCAATGAAAAGGTTGCCTGGGGCACGGAAGATTTTACCAAAGGCCCTGCCATGACGCGTGAGCAGGCCGAAATGGCATTGGAACGCGGCATGAAGGTTGCCGGTGAGTGCATTGATAAAGGCTACAACATGCTGGTAACGGCAGAAATGGGCATCGGCAACACAACCTCCACCGCTGCTATCGTATCGGCATTTACAGGCCTTGCGCCGGAGCTGACCGTTGGGCGCGGTACCGGCATTAACGACGAGCGCATGAAAGTTAAACGCCAGGTTGTTGCGGACGGTTTGGCAGCAAACAAGCCTGAACTGGGAAATGCCATGGATATTTTATGCAAAGTTGGCGGTTATGACCACGCCGGGCTTGCCGGTATGATTATTGAAGGCGCACGCCGCCGTGTACCGACCATGGTTGACGGCGTAAACGCAACGGCTGCGGCACTGCTCGCTTACGGCATTGAGCCTGCCTGCGCGGATTATATGTTCTGCTCGCATTTATCGGCGGAAATTTCTCACGCCAAAATGTTGGAAATTTTAAATTTAAAACCGATTGTCGATGCAGGCATGCGCCTTGGCGAAGGCACGGGCGCTTCGCTGGCCATTGTAATTTTGCAGTCGGCACTTGACTTATATAAAAACTTAACCGCAGGTGAGCATAATGCGTGATTTTATTACCTGCCTGGAATTTTTAACGCGCATCCGTTTCAGCCACCGCACGGACTGGCGTGACGAAGATTTTTCGCGCAGTGTGCCGTATTTTCCCTTGGTGGGGCTGGTTATAGGAGCGTTTTTGGGTGCAGTTAATTACGCTTTGGTAATGGTTGCCGCGCCTGATTTTATGCGTGCCGCGCTTTTGATTTTATCGGAAATTATTATTACCGGCGGGCTGATGTACGACGGTTTTATGGATACCTCCGACGGCGTTTTTTCAGCGCGCAGCCGCGAGCGCATGCTGGAAATTATGAAGGACAGCCATGTAGGCTCCAACGCAGTGCTGGCTGTAATAGTGCTTATTTTACTGAAAGTATCGGCGTACCTTGCCATTTACCCACAGCTCTTGACGCCGGCGCTGATTGCCATGAGCGTTGCAACGCGTACTTTTATGGTAATTTTTATCGTCAACTTTCCCTACGCGCGCAAAACCGGCATCGGGCATATGTTTACCATGTACGCTAAAAAAAGCTACACGGTTATCGCGCTGGCGCTTGGCGTTGGCATAACGGCACTGTGCGGCGTGCATTACCTGCTGGTGATGGCAGTTACTTTTGTGCTGGTGTTTGGCATTGCCAAATTTTTGCAAAGCCAGCTGGGCGGGCTGACGGGCGACACCTACGGAGCGCTGACTGAATGCGGCAACGTGCTGTACCTGCTTACGCTGATAATTGGCGGACGCTTTTTGGTGCTTGGCTTTTATACTTACCACAGCATATTTAGTTTGTTTTAAGGATGGTGCAAAATGGAAATAGATGTTTTGGCTGGCACGGTGCAGCCTGTTGATAAAACGATAGCGGTAAAAGCGCAGGAGCGTTTTGATAATTTAATTAAGCCGGTCGGTTCACTGGCAAAGCTTGAAGAAATGGCTACGCGCTATGCGGCAATTTATGGTAGCGCAGATAAAAATGAAGTAAATTTTCCTAATAAAACAGTGCTTTTCTGGACTGACGACGCCGGTACAGCAGCAGAATATATGCAGGGCACGAAACCTGCCTGCGTGCTTGCAGAAAATTCAGGCGTTAAAAGCCAGACTTTTTTGGTAACTTCTGAAAGCATTGAAGAAGCACTGCTTGAAGGTGCGCTTCTGGCAAAAGAAGCAATAGGAATAAACGGCGGCCAGCAGGTGCTGGCACTTGGCTGCGTTGATAGCAGCGTGCCGCAATATAATAAAGAAAGCCTTGAAGCTGACGGTTATGATTTTTTAAATCAGCTTGGCAGCAGAACCATTGCCGCTATGGCAGGCGCAGTTTTGCAGGCAGCGGCTTTAAAAGTGCCGGTAATGCTTGACGGTGCAGCATCATGCCTTGCAGCACTTGCGGCAGTAAAATATAATGCCGCTGCGGAAGATTACGTTTTTGCCGGGCATGTATCCGCAGAAGCGGGCATGGAAGAACTGCTGCAAAAATTGGGGCTTTCCGCGCCGCTGAGGCTTGATATTAAAATATGCCGCGGCGAAGGCGCAATACTTGCGCTCAGCCTTTTGGACGCAGGCATTAAGGCTTATAAGGAAATGGAAACTTTTGCCGAAGCAGGCGTACACGTTGAGGTAAAAGAATTTTCGCACGCAGAAGAAATTAAGGCAGGCAAACAGGGGGCAAAATAATGGGCAGGCTATATTTAATCAGGCATGGGGAAACCGATTCCAACAAAAGTTTCCGCTTTCAGGGGCAAACCGATATTGAACTGAACGAAAAAGGACTGGCGCAGGCTGAACTTTTGGCAGAGCATTTTAAAAATATCCGCCTTGATGCCGTATACAGCAGCAGTTTAACGCGCGCACGGCAGACGGCTGCACCGTTGGCGGCTGTGCACGGGCTTGAAGTGCAGCCGGTTGAAGATATTAAGGAAATTGCTTTTGGCGAGTGGGAAGGGCTTACCTATAACCAGATTAATGATGCCGGCCTTGGGCAGATTGACGAATTCTTTAAAAATCCGGCGCTGTGCCATGTGCCGGGCGGCGAGAATTTTACGGATGTTGCCGCACGCGTAGAGCCGTTTTTTAAACGTTGCCTTGCGGAAATGGACGAAAAAGATATTGCCGTTGTTTCGCACGGCGGCATTATCCGCGTGCTGCTGTGCCTGTTTTTGGGCGTGGATTTAAACAAAATATGGAATTTCAGCGTTGGCAACTGCAGTACAACCACGCTGGCAAAATGGCGCGGCTACAATACTGTACTTGAATGTACAAATGAAACATATTATTTGCGTTAAATTTTATTAGAATAATGTAAAAAAACAGCCATGATATATTGACATTTGTATTTTAAAAAGATATACTTTAAATAGTATATCTCAGCCGGTTCATATAGGGTTCATATCTTCTTTTTAATGCTGCTTGCATTTTTATCGAAGCCGTGGCAAATCTATGAAGTCCTCATGGGGTATGATTAATGTAAGGAGCTGATAAGCAATGAAAGAAGACAAAACTTTAGTATGCAAGGAATGTGGCAAAGAATTTGTTTTTTCCGCTTCCGAACAGGAATTTTATGAATCCAAAGGCTTTACTAACGAACCGGGCCGCTGCCCTGCATGCCGTCAGGCACGCAAACAGCGTCTTGGCATTGTAAGCGAGCGTCCGGAACGCCAGATGTATCCGGCGGTTTGCGCTGAATGCGGCAAAGAAACCGAAGTTCCGTTCAAATCTTCCGAAGACCGTCCGGTTTACTGCCGTGACTGCTACAACGCACATCACAGAAAATAATAAACAAATACAGCCTGCCGTAAAAATGCGGCAGGTTTTTTGTTTATTTCAGCGAATTTTATAAATAATGTGACAGAAACTTTGAGAAAGTTTCACTCAATATGGTATAATAATTTAATAAGAAGAAATTGGGGGGTCATTTTATTTTAGAACTTAAAGAGATTTCGGTTGCCGATAAGGAATTGTTTGAAAGCTACATGTCGCGCCCTTATTACCGCGGCTCTGAATGTGCTTTCGGCAATTTGTTTATGTGGCAGACCTGCTATGATATTTTTTGGACTGAAGCACACGGCTTTTTGGTGCTGAAAGTAAAAAGAAATGATGTTGATTTCTTTTTACAGCCGTTTGGCGGCAAAGACGAAGATTTGCCTTTATTAATGAAAGAAATTAAAGAATACCATAACGGCAAACCGTTTGAAATACACGGCATTTATGATGACGGCAGGGAAAGGCTGTTAAAAGCGTTCCCTGATTTGGAAATTACCGATGACCGTGATAACTGGGACTACGTGTATTTGCAGCAGAACCTGGCAACGCTTGCCGGGCGCAAATACCACGGTAAAAAGAACCACTGCAATGCTTTTGTAAAAGAGCATCCAGATTATGTTTACGAAGAAATGAACAGAAGCAATATTGAAGAATGCCTTGCTTTTGGCGATATGTGGTGCGAGCGCCGCATGTCGGACGACCCTTCGCTGGTATGCGAAAAATGCGCTATCCACGAAGCTCTTGATAATTTTGAAGCCTTAAAGCTGCGCGGCGGTGTTATCCGTATTGACGGCAAGGTTGAAGCTTTCAGCTTTGGCGAAAAAATTAATGACGATACTGCCGTTCTGCATGTAGAAAAGGCCAATCCGGAAATACGCGGGCTTTATGCCGTTATTAACCGTGATTTTGCCAAAAATGCGTGGGGCGACGTTACCTATCTTAACCGCGAGGAAGATATGGGGCATGAAGGCCTGCGCATGGCAAAAGAATCGTATAAACCGGAATTTATGGTAAAAAAATATTCCACTATTTTTAAATAACAGAGGTTTGTATGGATTTCAGGCTTTTAAACTCTGCTTTTTTGCCGCAGGCGGCAGAATTATGGGATTACTGCTTTGAAAAAAAGGGCGACCCGTTTTACGAATGGTATTTTAGCGAGTACTGTTTAAAGCAAAACAGCGTTATAGGCGGTTTTGACGGCGATAAATTAGTGTGCATGCTGCACTTGAACCAGTATGCAATTACGCTGCGCGGGCAAACACTGCGCCTGCCGTATATTGTAGGCGTGGCAACTGCGCCGGAATACCGCGGGCAGCACCTTACGCGCCCGCTGCTGGAAACGGCGTTTACCGTTTTGCGTGCGCAGGGAGCGGCTTTTGCGCTTTTAATGCCCATTAACCCGGCAATTTATAAGCTCTATGGGTTTGATTACTGCTATTACCGCCATTATTACCAAATGCCGCTGGCAGAATTAAAAAAACTGCCGCCGGTGCATAATATAAAAATAACCCGCTGTGCGGATATTACAGAAGGGTTGGATGAGCTTGCCGCTGTTTACGAAGCCTGCGGGCAGGAGTTAAACGGTATGGCAGTACGCAGCAGGGCAAAATGGCAGGAGCTTTTAAACGGCTATAAAGCCGAAAAAGTAATGCTTGCCATAGCTTTTGAAGATGCCAGCCCTTCCGGTTATATGCTGTATTCGCTTGATGCAGGCACTTTTAAAGTGCAGGAGCTGCTTACGCTCAGCCATGCGGCACAAACGGCACTTCTGCGTTATGCAGCAGGGCATTTAAGTGATGCCGCCAATTTTGAATGGCTGGCAGAACCTGGCAACATGGCGTATCTTGATTTTGCCGGAAACACATACAGCGGCAGTTTAAAGCCGTTTATGATGGCACGCTGCATTAATATCCGCAAAGCGCTGGAGCTTTTGCCGGTGCCGCAGAGTGTGAGCGGCGAAGCGGTGTTTTTAATTACCGACAAATTTTTGCCGCTGAATAACGGGCTTTTAAAAATAACTGCCCAAAACGGCGCGTTAACTCAGGCTAGCACCATTGAAAACGAAGAAATTACAATGGACAGCGCAGCCTTTACGCAGCTGTATTTCGGAACTTTTAGCTTTGAAGAACTGGTGCGTGCCGGAAAAATTAAAGTTCATAATCCGCGCAAAAGCGGTTTTTTGCAGGCGTTGTTTACCAAATGCCGTAATTATATTAACGAGTACTATTGAAAATTGAGCAGGGAGGCTGATTTAATGGACGAAATCAGACGCATTTTTGTAGAAAAGAAAGAAGCTTTTGCCGTTGAAGCAAGAGGCCTTTTGGCTGATTTGCAAACCAACCTCGGTATGAAAGGCTTAACCGGCATCCGTGTTATTAACCGTTACGATGTTATGGGCGTAACGGATGAGGAATTTGCCGCAGCCAAAGCGCTGGTGCTTTCCGAACCGCCGGTTGATACCGTTGAAGAAGAACTGGAAGTACCTGCAGGCTGCCGTGCTTTTGCGGTAGAATTTTTGCCGGGCCAGTATAATCAGAGGGAAGACTTTGCTGCTCAGTGCATTCAGCTTATTACGCAGAAAGAACGCCCGCTGGTATCTTCTGCCAAAGTTTATATTTTGTCCGGCACAATCAGTGATGATGAGTTTGCTAAAATTAAGGCTTACTGCATTAACCCGATTGAAGCACGCGAAGCTGCCTGGGAAAAACCGCAGACTTTGGTGCAGGCCTGCGAAGAACCGCAGAAAATTAAAAGCGTGGAAGGCTTTTTAACCTTTACCAAAGAAGAAATGGAGGCTTACCGCACTGCCAACGGCTTTGCCATGAGCCTTGACGATTTGCTGTGGTGCCAGAAATATTTTAACGAAGAACACCGTGAACCGACCATTACCGAGATTAAAGTGCTCGATACTTACTGGTCTGACCACTGCCGCCATACCACTTTTATGACGCAGATTGAAGATGTTGAAATTGAGCCGGGGCTTTACACCCAGCCGGTACAGGCTGCCCTTGACAAATATATGGAAGCGCGCGATGAAGTGTATGGCGCCGATACCAAACGCCCTGTTACCCTGATGGACATTGCCGTTATCGGCATGAAAAAACTGCGCGCCGAAGGCAAGCTGGACGATTTGGACGAATCGGAAGAAATTAACGCATGCACCATTGTTGTGCCTATTGAAGTTGACGGCAAAACCGAAGAATGGTTGCTGCTGTTTAAAAACGAAACCCATAACCACCCGACGGAAATTGAACCGTTCGGCGGTGCTGCAACCTGCCTCGGCGGCGCTATCCGCGACCCGCTTTCCGGCCGTGCCTATGTATATCAGGCAATGCGCGTAACCGGCGCAGCCGACCCGCGCGTACCTGTGGAAGATACTTTGCCCGGCAAACTGCCGCAGCGCAAAATTACTATCGGCGCGGCAGCAGGCTACAGCTCTTACGGCAACCAGATTGGCCTGGCAACCGGCCATGTACAGGAATACTATCACGATAAATTCGTGGCAAAACGCATGGAAGTAGGCGCTGTTGTAGGCGCTGTTCCGCGTAACCTTGTAAAACGCGAAGTGCCTGAACCGGGCGACCTTTTAGTGCTGCTCGGCGGCAGAACCGGCCGTGACGGCTGCGGCGGCGCAACGGGTTCTTCCAAGGAACATACCGTTGATTCGCTGGCAAGCTGCGGTGCGGAAGTACAGAAAGGCAACCCGCCGACAGAACGCAAAATTCAGCGTTTGTTCCGCAACCCGGAAGTTACGCCGATGATTAAACGCTGCAACGACTATGGTGCAGGCGGCGTATCCGTTGCCAACGGCGAACTTGCCGACGGCCTTGTAATTGACCTTGACAAAGTGCCGAAAAAATACGAAGGCCTTGACGGTACGGAACTTGCCATTTCCGAATCTCAGGAACGTATGGCGCTTGTTATTGCTCCCGAAAATATTAAGAAATTTATTGCCTTTGCCGATGAGGAAAACCTTGAAGCAACCGTTATCGGACAGGTTAGCGATAACAGAAGGCTTGTAATGTACTGGCGCGGCGATAAAATTGTTGACCTTTCCCGCGACTTTTTGAATACCAACGGCGTTGCCCAGCATGCAGATGTTAAAGTTTGCAATGTTGAAGATGAATGCGTATTTGATAAACTGCCGGCAGAAGTTGCTGCGGCAGACGGTTTGAAAAACGCATGGCTTGCTAACCTCGGACGCCTTAATGTTTGCAGCCAGAAAGGGCTTTCCGAACGCTTTGACAGCACTATCGGCCGCGGCACCGTGCTGATGCCGTTTGGTGGCAAACGCCAGCTTACTCCGTCTGAAGGCATGGTTGGCAGGCTGCCCGTGTTGCATGGCAAAACCACGGCGGCATCCGTTATGGCGTGCGGCTACAACCCGGATGTTGCCTGCTGGAGCCCGTTCCACGGCGCACTGTATGCGGTTGTGGAATCTGTAACCCGTGCCGTTGCGCTTGGTGCAGACCCGGCAAAATTGCGCCTTACCTGCCAGGAATACTTCCCCAAACTGCATAATACCGAACTTTGGGGCCAGCCCTTTGCAGCACTTTTGGGCGCATTTACCGCGCTGGACGCTTTGGAACTGCCTGCTATCGGCGGCAAAGACAGCATGAGCGGCACCTTTATGGATAAAACCGTTCCGCCGACGCTTGTTTCCTTCGCGGTTGACGTTATCGACGGCGACAAAGCCGTATCAGCAGAATTTAAAAATGCCGGCAGCAAGGTTGTATTTCTTTCTTGCCCGCGCGAAACTACGGAAGTACCGGATTTTGGCGCGCTGAAAGCAAATCTTACCGCAGTGCATAAAGCCATTCTGGCGGGCAAAATTACTGCTGCGGCAGCCGTT
>UMJK01015687.1_pt1 | contig 10535 bp, 6 predicted proteins | sample 1966021 | NCBI WGS metagenome assembly UMJK01 (sample SAMEA4836151, study PRJEB28245) | human gut metagenome | biome: gut microbiome; material: fecal sample | place: Denmark | collected 2008
GCACCCTTGACGGCCCACTCCCGGCTGTACTAAAAAACAGGCGGCGACGGGGGATATATACCACCAGAGCCTCTGCGTGAGGGCGGGGCCCTCGGGACAAAGTGTCTCGAAGTTGTTACTTGTCAAGTTCCTGCTTTTTCGGGGCTTTTGCCAGCTCCGGCGGCTGTTTTTCTTTCCAGTCATCCAGCAGGGACATAATCTGTTCTTTCATTTTGGCGGGAGTGACCTCCTTGCCAAAATACTTTTCCAGTTCCGCAGTAGAAATAATCACGCCTCGATCCTCCTTTTTCTGTTCTGATAAGATACCGTCAATGACATCGCCGTTAAGCTTGCCTTCCTTATCCAGCTCCCGGAGCCGTTTAGCCTGGGCCAGCGAGGGCGAAGCCTGCTCCCCGTCAATGGAAACAGCAATAAGCCTCTGATTTTTCGGTTTGATGTAGGAAAGCTCCACGGCAGGCATGAAGCCCATCTTTTTATCGTCTACCTTATCCAGAAGCTCCGGCACAAGGGAGTTGAGCCGCAAGTAGCGCATGACCTTTTTATAGTTCATTTCATGCGCCTCGCCTACAATCTCAACCGAGCGTTTCCCGACATCGCCTTCCGCAACACCTTTCAGCCGCCCGCCCTGATGCTTGATGTCCTCAACCTCGAGTTCCAGCAGCGCGGCCAATTCGCTGGGGAGCATCCCGTCACGCTGCTTGTTGCTGTCCTTCATGGCCTGTACCGCTTCGTGGTCGGTCATTTCACGGACGATAAAGGGCATTTCCTCCAGTCCAGCCAGCACACTGCCGTGGGTACGGCGATGGCCCGCTACAATTTCGTAGCCGTTTCCATCTTTCTCCGGGCGGGCAAGACCGGGAACCATTACACCGTTTACGCGGATAGAAGCAACGATTTCCTGCATCTTCGCATCGTCCCGTACCTTAAAGGGGTGCGGACGGAATGTGTGAAATGGATGAACCTCGGAAAGTTTCAGATAAACCAGCTTGCCTTCCTCAACCGGGCGTGGAGGTGTGGTCGGCGCGGGAGCCGTCTGTTCCACAGCAGCTTCCTTCGGTGCCGTATCCTGTGTGGGCTTTACGGGCTCCTTGGCATCCGGGGCCTTTCCGTCACTTCGGGACACTTTGTCTCGTTTGGACGGCTTGGGCTTGTCAGGGGCCGCCTTATCCGCCTTGGGTGGGCGGCCCTTGTGGGCCCCAGCCGATTTCTCCGCTTTCTGATTTTCAGTCGCGGCCTTTTCCGCTTTCGGCGGACGGCCACGGCGCGGCTTTTTCGGCTCCTCCGTATTGGCGGGCTGCGGTGTTTCTCCGTGGGCTGCTGCCTCTGGCGTTTCGGTGGTTTCCGCCTTTTCGACTTCGGCGCGGGCGTTCTGCCTCTTTTCCGCCATAAGTTCATTGATTTTGTCAAAGGACACAACCACATCGCCGGACTCAGGTATGGCAGGCCCGGTCTGTTCCTGCTGGGGCTCAGACGCTGCGGCCTGTTCGGGTGTGGTGATAGGCTCGGCGGCCTCCGGGGAAATATTCTCCGCAGGGCCAGTATTCAATTTTTCATCGGCCATTTACGATCCTCCTTTTCGTTAAAGTTGCACAAATTTGAACGCTAAAATTTTGTAGTTATTTTTGTGCCTCCTTTCCGTCTATCCACGCAAAAAAGCCGCCCGTTTTTCATGCCGGACGGCTTTTTGCGTAATGTGATAGATCAAATATTATTTTTTCTGGTTTGTAGGCTCCGAAAAGCCTTGTATTTACAGTGTTCCTAATAGGAAGTAATCATATTCTTATTGAATGAAATGTTGACTGTTTACATTTTTTTGGGATGATACATTTCACTGTCTCTGGATAAGTGACAAAACCTACCAAAAGCTTCATGGTATTTAATTGTGTAGGTTTAATTCTTACAAATACATATGAATTTTACTTAAAAGACCTACCAACTTGATGTTCTCATCGAATATAGTAGGTCTTTTTATAATTATTCTATTGTTCAAAGACAGATTTCATCTCCAAAACACCTACTAAATTTCAGATATCATTCTATCTAGTAGGTTTCCAGACCTTACATGCCATACATCTCACAGCCAATTGACCTACTAATCTCCTAATTCATCTCTATCCAGTAGGTTTTCAACCTGCAATTCAAGTCTCTTACTCTTCCACATAATCAAAAGCAACAGCTTTCATGCGCTCCTTGAACAGCTTGTTAAACACTGCAATTACACGACCAACGCCAATCATCGAAAGAATTGTTCCAAGTCCAAGACCAAGAAGTATATGTCCAGTAAAGAGTCCTATTAAAAATGTTGTGCAGACATTGAATATATCAAAACAATTCTTGCAGAAGCCCACACCCTTGCCGGTTCTGCCTTTAAGCCTTGTAGTATCACTTATTGCCTGTACAATTCCATCTCCCGGATTAGGTATAATTCTCATATTCAGTGACATTGCTGCTCCTATTCCTGTCAATAATACAGCAAGCAGCAATACTACAATCTGTAATACAATGTTGTTATGTACAGATGGAATAAGTGCTGAGAACACATTCAAGAAGCGGGTAAATACTATACTTACCGGTATCTGTAAGGCATCTCTTATAATATACATTCCAAGATACTTAGCTTCTTTTCTGTCTGTAAGATACCACACAGTATGCATTATCATCTCAATCAAAACAAAGATAAAATATACAATCATCGTCATATTGGCGAAGTTAAATCCTATGATATGAGATATCGAATATGGCACTGAAATTATTGGTGAAACACCAAGATTAGCTTTCGTATTAAGCATAATTCCAAGTGCAAGTATCAGTAATCCCAGAAGATAAAACACCCATCTGATAATAAGTTTATTTCTGCTCTTCATTCTTAATTGCCTCCCAGAGGTTTTTCTCAACTTTGCCTGCCATAACAGATAGTGTCTGCACCTCTTCTTCACTGAATCCATTATATATAACATTATCAATTCTGTTAAATATCCTGATAACTTCATCAGCCTTCTGGCTGCCATAATCAGTAAGTAACACATTCCACGACCTTCTGCTTGCCGGATTATTTTCTCTCTTTAACAGACCATCCTTTTCCATTCTGTCTAATGTTCTTGACATCGTAGTTACATCCATAAGGCAAGCATCCGCCAGCTCTTTCTGATTCATAATCCCATGTTCTCTTAATTCCTTAAGAATTCTTGGCTGCCCCTGGCCAACTGTAAGCCCAAGTTCAATAAAAAATGGCCTTATCAGCCGTCTTCGAAGCATTTCAATATCAAAGAACACATTTTTAATTTCATTATCCATAATTACATTTCCCCTCTTAAGCACTGATTTCATGCGGTATACAACACTGTCTAATCAAGCTCAAACTGTCCTGTATACAACTGATAATATCTGCCCTTCTGCTCAAGCAGTTCATCGTGGCTGCCTCGTTCAATGACTTCACCCTTTTCAAGAACCATTATGGCATTAGAATTCCTTACTGTCGAAAGCCTGTGTGCAATAACAAATACGGTCCTTCCCTCCATTATTGCATCCATTCCCTTCTCTATAAGCCGCTCTGTTCTTGTATCAATTGAGCTTGTAGCCTCATCAAGAATAAGCACCGGCGGCTTGGCAATTGCAGCTCTCGCAATTGCGATAAGCTGTCTCTGTCCCTGCGAAAGATTGCTGCCATCAGCAGTAAGCATCGTGTCATACCCCCGCGGAAGTCTTGTTATAAATGAATCAGCATTGGCAATCTTAGCTGCCTCCCTGATTTCCTCGTCAGTTGCATCAAGCTTTCCATATCTTATATTATCTGCAATAGTTCCTGTGAACAAATGTGTATCCTGAATTACCATTGCAAGTGAACGCCTCAGGTCGTCTTTCTCAATATTCATTACATCAATGCCGTCATAAGTAATCGTACCTGACTGGATATCGTAAAATCTGTTTATAAGATTAACAATAGTAGTCTTTCCCGCTCCTGTCGAACCAACAAATGCTATCTTCTGTCCTGGCTTTGCAAACAACGAAATCTTGTTAAGTACCCTCTTTTCAGGCACATATCCGAACACAACATCATTAAATCTTACATCACCCTTAAGCTCAATAAGCTCCCCTGCCGGCAGCTTCCATGCAAAAAATCCTGTCTTATCAGAAGTTTCTGTAAGGGTATTATCCTCATTTTTAATGACATTGCACAAAGTTACTTTCCCTTCATCAGGCTCCTCTGCCTCATCCATCATGTCAAATATTCTCTCAGCTCCCGAAAGCGCTGAAAGTATGAAATTAACCTGCTGTGTGAACTGGTTTAATGGCATGGCACTCTGTCTTACATACACAAGATATGCAGATATGCTGCCAAGGTCCATGATTCCTTTTATTACAAATATGCCTCCAACGCAGGCAGAAAGCGCATAATTGAAATATGACAGACTTACAATTACCGGGATAAGCATGCCCGAATATGCAAGTGCATTAGTCGATTCCTTTCTAAAGCTCTCATTCATCTCACAGAATTTTTCAAAATTCTTCTGCTCATGGTTAAATACTTTTTCAACCTTCTGACCTGCCATCATTTCTTGAACAAAACCGTTGATATTGCCAAGCTCCTTCTGCTGTCTGTGATAATATTTCTTGCTGCGTTTACCATTGTATTTGATAAAGATGAACATAAGAATAAGAAAAACAACAACAATAATAGTCAGCCTTACACTTAATACCAGCATCATTGTTATAGTTCCAAAAAGCGTAAGAAAGCTCTGTATTACCATGGCAAAACTATTGTTCATTGCTTCCTGAACCGTATCAACATCATTAGTGAAATGACTCATAATCTCACCATGTGTATTATTATCAAAATATTTTAACGGAAGCTTCTGTGTGTGCTTAAAAAGGTCCATTCGAATCTCGCTTACTACCTTCTGGGAAGTATGCACCATAAGCCTGTTGTAGCCAAGCGTTGAGAGCGCACCGCACGCATACATGACACCCATTCCGCACACAGCAATGATAAGCCCCTTCATATTGCCTGGCACGATAAAATTATTAACTACAGGCTTTATTAAAAATGTTCCCATAATTCCTGCACCTGCACTTATAAATACAAGAATTGCTATAAGCAGGAATGCCCATTTATAATGACCCAGATATGAAAGGAGATGCTTAACAGTCTTTTTAGTGTCCTTTGGTCTTTTATATCCAACATACTTAGCCATTAAAGATCAGCTCCTTCCTTCTGTGATTCATATATTTCCTGATATATCTTATTAGTCCTTAACAGGCTTTCGTGTGTTCCGATTGCGTCCACACGACCGCCGTCCATAATAATTATCTGGTCTGCTTGACACACTGACGATATTCTCTGTGCAATTATAATCTTAGTCATATCAGGCAGCTTCTTTTCAAGTGCATTTTTTATCTTTCCTTCTGTTGCAGTATCAACCGCACTCGTTGAATCATCAAGAATAAGAACCTTCGGCTTCTTTAATATTGCCCTTGCAATACATATTCTCTGCTTCTGTCCGCCTGATACATTAACACCTTCCTGTCCCATCTCTGCATCAAATCCTCCAGGAAGCCTGTCTATGAATTCATCAACACATGCTATGCTGCATGCCTCTTTAATCTCATCCAGAGTCGCATTTTCATCGCCCCATCTTAAGTTATCAATAAGTGAGCCTGAAAACAGCGTATTCTTCTGCAATACAACTGAGATTGCATCTCTTAAATGTCTAACCGGATATTCCTTAATACTAATTCCATCTATCTTAATCTCACCCTTACTTGCATCATAAAGTCTTGGAATAAGCTGGATAAGCGTCGTCTTTGATGAACCTGTCTGGCCGATTATTCCGACTGTCTGTCCTGCATTAATGTGAAATGAAACATCTGACAGAACATATTCTTTAGCAGTATCCTTATATTTAAACCAGACATGGTTAAATTCAATCTCACCCTTCTTAACTTCAATGTCCTTTGCATTCTCATCAGTTATATCAATCGGCTCGTCAATTACCTTCATGATTCTTTCTGCAGAAGCAAGTGACCTTGTCATAAGAAGGAACACATTTGACATCATCATAAGTGAATTAAGTATCAGAAGAACATAGCTCAAGAAAGAAGTAAGCTGTCCAATCATCATCTGTCCTGAATTAATCAGTCTTCCGCCTATAAGAAGAATACCAAGAATTGTAGAATACATAACGAACTGCATAGCAGGCATGTTAAGTACAGCTATTCCAAATGCTTTCTCTGATTCGTTTTTCAGATTATCATTAACGTGTCCGAATTTTTCAATTTCGTAATCGCCACGCACATATGATTTAACAACTCTTACTGCTGTAAGATTCTCCTCTATACACCTGTTTACAAGGTCAACTGCTCCCTGCATTCTTCCATATCGTGGACCAACATTAATGATTATTATGATGAGCAGGACTGCCAGAACTGGAAGTGCTACAAGAAAGACCAGTGCCAGTGTTGAATTAATCTGGAATGCCAGAGTCGTTGCAAATATCAGCATTACCGGACTTCGTCCAAATGGACGCATTCCTGTTGATACAGCATTCTGGATATTAGTCACATCACTTGTGAGTCGTGTAACCAGTGACGAAACACTGAAATGGTCTATATTAGAAAATGAATAAGACTGAAGTTTCTCGTACTCAGCCTTTCTTATATTAGCACCCAGTCCCTGACCTGCAAGTGCAGAAAATCTTGCACTTCCCACACCTAATATAAGCGCTGCAACTGCACATACAGCCATCTGGATACCTTTGTTTATTATATATGGAACATCTGAATTGGTCACACCTATATCAATCAGGTCAGCCATCAGCTTAGGCACCATAATCTCAAGCACAACTTCAACACCTATACATATAAGCGCCAGCCATGCGTATTTCTTATATTCTTTCATGTAAGAAAAAATTCTTCTCAACATTACTTGTACCTCCGATTGTTGTATATGCAACTATTGTATTTTCAAGTTCAAGCAATGTCAAGAAGACATTTTTATAATTATTTTACATTTTTCTTATATACTATATAAGAAATTACTGATGTAATCACTTCGGTAATCCAAAAAGCATGCCATACACCAACTGCACCTGTTATCCTTGACATAACGAATGCAACCGGAATTATTACCACAACATATCTGCACACAGATATGATAAGTGATGGAAATCCTTTCCCAAGTCCTTCAAGTGCCCCCGCCGAAGTAACTGATACAGTTGATACAATAAATCCGGCACTTATGATTCTTAATGCTGTCTCTCCTTCATTTATTGTGTCAGGATTGCTTGTAAACAGACCTATAAGTGAACCCGGTATTGCAAGACAGAGAATTGTACCTGCTGCCATAATAGCAAATATAAGTACCATTGATGTCTTATATATCTTTCTTACTCTCTCATGCTCCCCTGCTCCGTAATTATAACCCATAAGCGGTCTCATACCCTGTACAACTCCGTTAGCTGGCAGATAAAGGAATGTCTGCAGCTTGTAATACACGCCAAGCACGAATACATACACAGCCGAGTAAGCCGCAAGTATTACATTAAGCACTGATATAAGAATAGATGGAAGTGCTAAGCTTAAGCTTGCCGGCATACCGATAGAATAAAGTCTCTTTGCCATTGAACCTTCTATCCTCATCTCTGATTTTCTGAATTTAACCGGAATAGGCTTAACAATATATATTATGATATATAGCACAGCTGCCGAAGTCTGACCTATTCCTGTCGCAAGTGCAGCGCCCTCAATTCCCATTGCAGGAAATGGGCCTATTCCGAATATCATCATCGGGTCAAGCACAATATTAACTATACAGCCTGTCATAAGACAGACCATAGAAGCATTCATTCTTCCAACTGCCTGAAACACCTTCTCAAACATAAGCTCAATTCCAAGCATTATTGAAAATGCAAATGCAATATTGGAATATTCAAGTCCCAGTGAAACTATCTCTGCGTCCTTTGTAAACATTTTTAAAAATACCGGCATGCCTGCTATGCATATCACAGTAAGCACAACAGCGTGTATGCAGCTTAAGAGCATGCCCTGACTGGCTGCCTTGTCTGCCTGCTTCTGATTCTGTGCACCCATAAAAAATGATATGACTGCATTAATTCCTATTGCAAATCCTATCATAACCGAGCTTATAAGATTCTGTACCGGAAAGACAAGTGACAAGGCTGTCATCGCATTTTCACTTATCTTGGCAACAAAGAAGCTGTCAACAATGTTGTACAATGAATTAACCATCATTGAGATTACCATTGGAAGCGACATTTTTAATAACAATGGGAGTATCTTCTGCTCCTTCATATATGTCTGATTCATATTAACTACCTGTCCTTTTCGTAAAAAAAGAGCCAATGAGTGGCTCTTTTTCTAATGATACACTATAATATTTAATTATTCAACCAGATTCTTTCTCGTATACATAAGCAGTTCCATTATAAGTATCAGTGGCATTGTGAATATGCACCATACTGATTCTCTTAATGCTTCAAGCATACAGATTCTTACTATCGTTCCCCTTCTCATCCCCAGACCATGAAGCAGCTTATATCTTTCTTTTCTGCGTTCAATCCTGTTTCTTACAATGATTGCCATTATAAGAAGCTGGATTACAACTGCCGCTGCTATTGTTATTCCATATTGAAGAATATTGTTGATAAGCTGTGTTCTGTATATATTCTTTGCGTCAACATTAGAACCATATGCAAGGTCATTATTCTCGAAGTACACTGACAGCTTGTTATTAGTTGCTGAAAATGCTGATGATAAATCATACTGTACACTCAACTGGTTATAATGCAGGCTGAAATCAAGGTCACCCGTCATCTCATCACCTGTCATTCTCTCCATAAGGTTTCGCTGGTTATCAACTGCCTGCTCTGCCAGTGACATTCCGGCAAGTGCTGTGTAATAACCATAATCGACCATTATTCCGTTGAAATCCTCTCTTACATCATTGGTTACTTTTATAACTGCTGCAACAGTTGGTGATACACATGCGTCAAATAATACTTCGTATCCGTCCAGAATCTGTTTATCATTAGTTTTATCATAACCACCTATACTGCTTCCCCCATGACCATCATAATCAACATACAGATTGATTTTACCGGAATTATTATATTTTTCATAAAATGCCTTATCATACGGATATACGTAATTTCCTGATGTCATATCGCTCTCAAGATGTATGTTTGGATCTACCGGCAGCTGATAATAATTATAATTAAGGGTATCACCTGCTTTTAGTGTGTCATCATATGTTCCGTCAGGGGCGTCCTGCAGGAATACTACAACCTGTCTGCCATTAACGAAATCATCATAATTTCTGTACTTTTTATCAATATATTTCTCAAGCTTATTATACAGTTCTTTAGTAGGATTAACATACTCTGTAGAATATATATAACGATACCCATAATCTGTAATTGGTGTATCTCTTCCGTAACCATTATCTGGTGAAATAGTATCCAGTCCCATCTTGTGGTAGTCCTGATTATCCCAGAACCATGTCCTTTCTGATTCAAATGCAGAATATGATATTGATTGTATTCCTCCGATATTATCAAGCTCTGCAAGGAATTCTTCGGTAAATCCATCAAGCAGATTGGTATTACCCCTTTTACAATATCTGTTAAGATAATTTACTAATAAAGGTTCCAGCATTATCAAATCTTCATCATTATATTTTATAGAATAGACAGGTCCTCCGTCATCTTTAAGTTTATTCTTTAATTCACCAAAACTTATATTGAATCTGTTTCGTTCTTTCCACGGATTATTTAAAAGCTCACTTCTTTCCTGGCTATAATCATCACCTTCCGGTATATTATAAAACCCTTTTACATACGCATAATAATATATATACATTTCATACACTGAATCTGTCGGGTCTAGATATCCATATATATCAGGAAGCGCATTGTTAGCCTTATATGCTGTATATGATTTTCTTATCATTAACGCTGAGAACACGAGTATTCCGCATATACATAATGCAAATGCCCTGAGTCCCACAGCCATAAATATGCCATCTCTTCTCATTAATCTCGAGCTTATTGTCCTGACAAGATTAGCTGGCTTAATGCGAGATGGCTTTCCTGCGACACTGACAGATTCATGTGTCCTGCTCTTAACTTTTTTCTTACCGCCTTTATGTTTTCTTAACCTGTTAGCGATAAGTCCCGCAAGTTCTTCTACCACAATTGCAGCAATTACTGAGCACACGCTCTTTATTATTATACCTGCAGTAATTTTATAGAAATGGAATCCATTATGAATCTCAAGTCCCTTTCCTATCGCAAATCCTGTGAGCAGTGCCAGAATAAGCCCCACAATACCTGCCGGAATAATTATAAGTGCATTCTCAGTGATATACATTTTACGCATCATGGACTTGTCCATGCCAAGTCTTCTGAATCTCTGGTATGCTGTCTGTCTCCTGCCACGGTACTCTATTAACTGGTATGAAAGTGCAAGAATTCCAATTACCATAACAACTATGTACATATAAGCATATACAAGTGCTGAAC
>UMJK01007739.1_pt1 | contig 9379 bp, 7 predicted proteins | sample 1966021 | NCBI WGS metagenome assembly UMJK01 (sample SAMEA4836151, study PRJEB28245) | human gut metagenome | biome: gut microbiome; material: fecal sample | place: Denmark | collected 2008
CCGGGTTTTAGAATATTGCCAAGCCGTAAAGGCTGTGATATAATTATTAATACAATTTACACATGCGGGTGTAGTTCAGTGGTAGAACAATAGCTTCCCAAGCTATGTGTCGCGAGTTCGAGTCTCGTCACCCGCTCCAGAAAATATGCGCACCTGTATTATTTGCGGGTGTTTTTTTATTGTATTTTTTAGAATAAGGCTGATTTTAAGGCTAATATAATAGTAAAGAAAAACCGGCCAGATAGTTTTGGCATATTGAAATGGCTTTTTATTTTGCCGTATTTTGCTTAAGGCTCTTTGCCGTGCCACAATATTTGGTGGAATGAAAAAAGATTAAAAAACTGTAAAATTTAGGGATTTTTCCGCTTAAAATTGCCGCTATCAGCGATTATTAAAGTTTTGGGCGCAACTCCTTTAAAATTTTGTAATTTCTTTCATTTTCCTATTGTACTTTCTGAAAATTGTGGTACAATCATATACGTTAATTAATGCTCAGGCAAGGGGAGAGTGGATATGAAAAAAGAAAAATATTTCAGGCTTAACAAAGAAGAAACCGAGGCGCTGGCCCAGGAATATGGTACTCCGCTTCTGGTGCTTTCGCTGGAGCAGATTGAAAAAAATTACCGCCTTTTGCGCACTCATCTGCCGCGCGTTAAAGTTTTTTATGCCATTAAAGCCAATCCGCACAGGCGTATTTTGGAACTGATGCGTGACCTTGGCTCTAACTTTGACGTTGCTTCCGACGGGGAAATTATGGAATTAAGTTCCCTTGGCGTTGACGGCAGCAGGATGATTTACGCCAACCCGATGAAAACGGTAAACGGGCTGCGTGCCTGCCGTAATGCCGGTGTTGGCAAGATGACTTTTGACAGCGCAGGCGAAATAGATAAAATGGCGCGTGAGTGCCCGGGTGCAACGGTACTTTTGCGCATCAGGATAGATAACAGTTCGGCTCATGTCGATTTGAATAAAAAATTCGGCGCCGCCCGCGAGCAGGCTTTGGAACTTTTGCTGAAAGCAAGGGATGCAGGGCTTGACGCTGCCGGTATTGCCTTTCATGTAGGCAGCCAGACTACGAGTGCCGACCCGTATTTGTATGCGCTTGATATTGCGCGTGAAATTTTTGAAGAAGCAGCGGCGGCAGGCATGCAGCTGCGCATTATGGATATCGGCGGGGGATTCCCCATTCCCGAACCGAAGGTACGCTTTAATTTGCAGGAAATGCTCAATCAGATTAACGCACGCCTTGACGAAGATTTTCCGGGAGTGGAAATCTGGGCAGAGCCCGGGCGTTTTATCTGCGGCACGGCAGTAAACCTTATTACCAGCGTTATCGGCGTAACGGAGCGCGGCGGGCAGCCGTGGTATTTCCTTGATGAAGGCCTTTACGGAACTTTTTCCGGCGTGCTTTTTGACCAGTGGGACTTTAAACTTATCAGCTTTAAAGAAGGCGAGCAGGTGGCCGCTACTTTTGCAGGCCCAAGCTGTGATTCGCTCGACATTATGTTCCGCGGCAAAATGACAGTGCGCCAGGAAGAAGGCGATTTAATCCTTGTGCCTATCTGCGGGGCTTATACATCGGCATCGGCAACAACTTTTAACGGCTTCAGCAAGGCCAATTTTGTTGTATGGGAAGATGTAAAGGAAACATTAATGGCGCCGCAGCTTTTAAAAGCGCAGTAAAAGAAAGAATATTTTAGCTGTTAGTGCGTTTATGTTATGCGGCTGCGCCGAAAATGTTACAAAAAATTAATAATTTTAATAAATTATAGAAAGACTTGACAAATTTCTTTTGGCAGTGCACAATTTGCATTGTGCAATGATGTTTTTATACATTGCCTTAACTAACGCTTTCCCTTATTTTAGGCTGCTGTGCGCACATCTTTCCATGTGTGCGGCAGCCCTTTTTTATGCCAAAAATATTTTATTATGGTACAATTAAATAAAGCAGACTGACAGGAGGCAGATAATATGGACCAACAGGAATGGATGGGTTATGTTTCCCGTTTGGCTAACGGAGAATACCCTGTGCCGGTAGGCATGATACAGGATTATAATGACTGGCGCTGCCGCTCGATTGTAGGGCGTGCGCTTTACTGGATGGGCGATACCGAAAGCGCAATGCGTGTTTTAAGCACTGTTGTAAATGTAGAGCCCAATATGGATGACGACCCTGAATATGGTTTAAGCGAAGCGGAACACAAGGTTTTGTGCCTGCGCGATATTGCTGAAATAGTTTGGAAACTGGCAAAAAGCGAAGAAGCTGCCCTTACCTATTTAAAAGAAGCGTATGACCTGAGCCGTGCTTATAAACATAGCTTTCACAGCTGCGCCCGCGGCGATATGTTTTACCGCAGGCTGATGGTGCTGAGCGAAGCAGGCAAAAAGCAGCAGGCTGTTGATGAAGCCAAGGCAATGATTGAAGCTGAAAAGGACAACAACGGTGTGAACCCGTATAAATATTTTGCACTGAAGTTTTTGGCAGAAGATGCGCATAACGCAGGCGATGACGCTAAAGCAAGTGAAATTTACGCCGAAGCCTTTAAATATTACCCGCAAAACGATATCGCAGAACGTGATCTGGCTAAAGCCGCAGCGGAAGAAGACGCCGCAAAACGCTATAAAGCCTATGAATTTTGCAGCACCGTGCAGTACAAACCGTGGGAAAAGCAGCGCCCGATAGTGCTGCGCCGCGGTATCGACGATAAATAAAGCTTTTGTACGCTCCTTGTTAATGCAGGAGCGTACTTTTTTGTAGCTAAAAATTCACAAATCTGTTACAATAGTACCAGCTGCTAATAATTTTAACAGAGGTGACGATGTGAATTTAAAAAATAAAGTTTTAGCATTAGGTATTTTATGTGCTTTGAGCTTGCCGCAGGCTGCCGGGGCAGAAGGCTTTGCCATTAACGAATGGAGTGCCGAAGGCGTTGCCATGGGCGGAGCGCGTATGTTTGCCGAAGGCGATGCTGCTAACGTGGCTTACAACCCGGCATCTATCACTAAGGTGGACGGCGAGGCGTTTAAGGTAAGCGCAACCTACCTCAGCCCGCACGGTGAATATGATTTGTATAAAGACGGCAATCATTATGAAGGCAAAAACCGTGTGCATTTTGGTTTTGCGCCCGGCACTTATTATGTAAAAAAACTGAACGATAAAGATTGGTTCGGCATTGGTGCGTTCAGCCGTTTTGCTATGGTATCTGAATTTGAACGCAACGAAATAGTTTCTACTAATGCCTTCGTTTCCCGTTTGGATGGTGTAAGCATTACGCCGACTTTTGCGCATAAGTTTGACGATAAATGGAGTGCAGCTGTTGGTGCGGAAATTAACTATGTGCGCCTGACGATGGAAAAGAATACAGCGTATATGAACGGGATGGGGGTTGGCCCAACACATACTAAAGGTGAAAGTTATGCGCTGGGCTGGAATGCCGCTGCCAATTATGCTTTTGACGATAAAAATGAAATTGGCGTAGTATACCGCAGCCGCATTAAACATTCCATGGAAGCGGACTTTAAGGGATATTCTATTCCAGGTTTTGGTAATGTTAATGGTGATGCTTACGGTGAAGTAACGCTGCCGGAATCCTGGCATATTGGTTATAATCATAAGTTTGATGACAAAACACGCGTGGAATTGAATGCCGTGCGTACCGGTTGGGATACTTACAAAAATCTTGATATTATGATTAGTGATACAGGCAAAATAGATGGGCTTGTAAGCAATCCCAAAAACTGGGAGGACGGCTGGCGCTATGCCATCGGTGTGGATCATAAGCTGAGCGATAAATACACCGTAATGGCAGGCTTTGCTTATGATGAATCTTCCATTCCTTATAACGGCGGAGATTTTATGGTTCCGACCGGCAACAGGAAAACTTATTCCATCGGTGCGCGTTATAATGATAAAGACCAGACCGTGGCGCTGGCACTGGGCTGGATGGATGTAGGCGATTTGCAGTTTGAATTTAACGGTGGTAAGTATTATCCTGCTACTGGTGGTCACGCCCATACCCACGACAGCTTTACCAAGATTATCGGCATCAGCTACCAGCGCAATTTTTAATTCAATGTAAAATTTTTAAAATCCCTGTTTTTTAGCAGGGATTTTTGTTTACTTTGGCGTCTGTAATTTTGAAATTCATGCAGTTTTGTATTATAATTATTAAAGATATGTATTTTACCTGCCTGCCATTTGGGCGGCAGTTATGGAAGGATGATGAAGTATGAAAACTTATGCTCCTGTTACCGAGGAAGTAATTGAAGCATTAAAAGGTGTTGTAGGCGCTGAATACGTTATGACTGACGCTGAAACACTGGAACACTATCAGACTGACGAAGAAACCGACCCGCGTAAATTCCACAAGCCGGAAGTAGTTGTAAAGCCTGCTTCTGCCCAGGAAATTGCGGAAATTATGAAACTTGCCAATAAATTTGATGTGCCCGTTACCGTACGCAGTGCAGGCACCAGCCTTGCCGATGGTGCAATTCCTGTCTGCGGCGGCATTGTGCTTTTAATGGAACGTTTGAATAAAATTATCGAGCTGAATACCGAAGGCATGTATCTTGTTACCGAAGCCGGTGTGCCTACCGTTGAAGTTCAGCGTGTTGCCAACGAAGCAGGTTATCTTTATGCAGGCGACCCGTGCAGCGCCGACAGCTGCTTAATCGGCGGCAACCTGGCAACCAACGCGGGCGGCAATAAGGCAGTGCGTTACGGCACTACCCGCGACCAGGTTCACGAAATTGAATTTGTAAGCCCGACCGGTGAAATTATTGAAGTGGGCGCGCGTTTGAAAAAATGCTCTACCGGCTACTGCCTTGAACAGCTGATTATGGGCAGCGAAGGTACTTTGGGCATTATTACCAAGGCAACCCTTAAACTTTTGCCGCTGTGCCCGTATAAGTTCGACCTTGTTGCCGTGTTTACCGACCCGGACAAAGCTATTGATTTGGTGCCGCTGCTTTTAAAGGCAGGCATTGACCCGACCAGTATTGAATACATGGATAATACCTATGTACGCACCACCGCAGATTACTGCGAATATAAAAATGTGCCGCATTATGAGGACGGCATTTATGTTATCGTTACCGTTGAAACCTACAACGAAGACGAACTGGATATGAAGATGGAACGCCTTGACGAGCTGTGCACCGAAGCAGGCGCGGTAGAAGTGCTGGAAGCAGACGAACGCATCTGGAAAATGCGCCGCAACTGCCAGGAAAGCGTGCGTCTTATCAGCCTCGTATCCCTTACGGACGACGTTGTTGTGCCGCGCGATAAAGTTGCCGACGCAGTTAAATTTGTTATGAAAACCGGCGAAAAATATCCGTTTACGCCGCTTATCTGCGCCCATGTAGGCGACGGCAACCTGCATATTGTATTGTGCAAATGCGATTTGACCGATGAAGAATGGGAAAACAACGTACAGGCATTCCACGACGAAGTTTATACCTATGCTTACAGCATTGGCGGACGCCTTGCCGGTGAACACGGCATTGGTGCCAAGAAACTTGCCGAAATGGAAAAATATACCCGTCCGGGCGAACTGAATTTAATGCGCACCATTAAAAAGGCCATGGACCCGAAATGTATTTTGAACCCCGGTAAGATTTTTAATGTAGATTAAAAATCTTAAATGAAGGACAGCAGAAAGGATTTGAGAAAATGATGAATTACAAACCGGTCACCGAAGAAGTACTGGAGGCTCTGCGCAAAGCAGTAGGCGCTGAATATGTAATGACCGACCCCGAAACTCTTGATAAATACAAAACTGACGAAGAAACCGACCCGCATTACCATCATCTGCCGGAAGTAGTTGTAATGCCTGCCAATACCGAAGAAGTGGCAGCCGTTATGAAAATTGCCAACGAGTTTGACGTACCGGTAACCCCGCGCAGCGCCGGTACCAGCGTATCCTGCGGTGCAGTGCCCGTTTGCGGCGGCATTGTGCTTTTAATGGAACGCATGGATAAAATTCTTGAACTTAACAAAGAAGGCATGTACATGGTTGTTGAAGCCGGAGCCAGAACTTTGGAAATTCAGGAATACGCCAATAAAGAAGGCTTTTTGTATGCAGGCGACCCGTGCAGCGCCGACAGCTGCTTAATCGGCGGCAATATTGCAACCAACGCCGGCGGCAACAAGGCTGTGCGTTACGGCACTACCCGCAATCAGGTTTACTCTGTTGAAGTTGTTACCCCTACCGGCGATATTGTAACGCTTGGTTCCACCCTTAAAAAGAACAGCACTGGCTACTGTTTGGAGCAGCTTGTAATGGGAAGTGAAGGCACTTTGGGCATCATTACCAAGGCCACTCTTAAACTTTTGCCGCTGTGCCCTTATAAACTGGATATCCTCGCTATCTTTACCGAACTTGACAAAGCCATCGGCGTTGTGCCGAACCTGATTAAAGCAGGCCTGAACCCGACCAGCGTTGAGTTTATGGACAACGGCTTTGTACGCAGCGCCAGCGATTACTGCGAACTGAAAATGCCGCATTACGAGGACGGTTATTATGTAATTATTACGGTTGAAACCTTTAACGAAGAAGAACTGGAAAGCAAAATGGAGCAGCTTGACGAAATCTGCACCGAAAGCGGGGCAACCGATGTTCTGGAAGCTGACGAGCGCGTATGGAAAATCCGCCGCAACTGCCTGGAATCCACCCGTGTGCTGAGCCTTATCAGCACTTCGGACGATTTGGTTGTGCCGGTTGATAAAATTGCCGAGTGCATTGAACATCTTAACGAAGTTTCCAAAAAATACAGCTTTAAACTGTTGTGCCTGGCACATGCCGGTGACGGCAACCTGCATTTCCAGATTCTGAAATGCGATTTAAGCGAAGAAGAATGGGAAAAACAGCTCAGCGAGTTTCATGCAGAAGCATATGCTTATGTTTACAGCCTTGGCGGACGCCTGAGCGGCGAGCACGGCATTGGCGCCAAGAAGCTGCCCGCTATGGAAAAATATACCGACCCTGTCGAAATGAAAATGATGCGTGCTATTAAAGCCGCTCTTGACCCGAAAGGAATTTTGAATCCGGGCAAGGTATTTAACGTTCGTTAAAAAATAAAATCCTCCGCTTTGTGGCGGAGGATTTTTTAGTTAGTAACAGCAATGTTTTCCTTTGGTATTTTCTGCCAGTCAAATAAAGGAAGAAGTTCTGCTGCTTTCACAGGTTCTTCTTTATCAATCAGCTCGGCTAAAAAGGCGAGCCTGCCGATAACTTCTTCCGGCGTATAACGGCTGCGCAGAGCGCCCATGTCCAAATCCATGTCGCGTTTGGCAAGGCGGCGGCCGTCGGGCGCGGTTAAAAGCGGCAAATGCCCAAACTGCGGCGGCTTAAAGCCCAAAAGCCTGTATAAATAAAGCTGCGGCGCGGAAGAACTTAACAGGTCGCGCCCGCGTATTACTTCCGTAACTCCCATAAGCGCATCGTCAATAACAACGGCCAGCTGGTAGGCATAAATGCCGTCGCTGCGGCGCACGATAAAATCGCCCCATTCGCGGGCAAGGTTCAGGTTTTGCCTGCCGTAGTGCCTGTCGTTAAAGGTGATGGTTTCATCCGGCACTTTAATGCGCCAGGAATGTTTATGGCTTTGCATTTTAGTGCGGCGTTCATCTTCCGTTAAATTGCGGCAGGTGCCAGGGTAAATAAACTGCCCGTCGCTTGTGTGCGGCGCGCTTGCGGCGTGCAGCTCGGCGCGGCTGCAAAAACAGGGGTAAATTAAATTTTGTGCGGCCAGTTTTTCAAAAAATTCTTTATAAATTCCGCTGCGGCGGCTTTGGTAAAATTCATCCGGCGTTTTGCCGGGAAAGGCGCCGCTGTCCCAGTCGAGCCCCAGCCACAGAAGGTCATCCATTAAAAGGCGCGCTTTTTCTTCCGTGCAGCGCGAAGTGTCGAGGTCTTCAATGCGCAGGAGCATGCTGCCGTTTTGCGCGCGTGCGCTCAGCCAGGCCAAAAGTGCGCAGAATATATTGCCGAGGTGCATTCTGCCGCTGGGTGAAGGGGCGAAACGCCCGCAGATTTTAGCGTCAGCCATTGTGTCAGCTCCTTTTTGTTTTAATTATACTCATTGTAACATTGATTAAACTAATTTTACAGGTTTTTTGCAGCTTACTTTTACTTTGCTTTTTTGCCTTTTTGCTGTAAAATATAATTATGTGGGCGTATGCCCGTTGATATAAGGAGGAATATTTTGGTAAGAAAAACTTCTGAAATGGTAGAAGCTGGCATTTTGGCGGCTATTGCCGTTTTGTTTGCTATACTCGGCACTTATCTGCCGGTGCTTGGCGTTATTTTTAATTTTCTGTGGGCAGTTCCGGTAGCGGTTTGCGGCATGCGCAACGGCCTGCGCTGGAGTATAATGACTTTAATTGTAGCGGGCGCGGTTATAGGTTCGCTGCTCGGGCCGGTGCAGGCTCTTTCCGTAATGGCCATGTTCGGCCTTTTGGGGCTGGCGCTGGGCGAGTGCATGTACCGCGGTTACACGCCTGCCAAAACTCTGGTATATAGTTCTGCGGCAACCTTTGTTTCCATTTTATTAAGCATGGGGCTGGCAATGCTTGTAATGGGCACCAATCCCGTGGATATAATGTTCAGCGGCCTTGAAGAAGCCTTAAATGAAACTCAGGGTTATTACAGGGCTGCCGGAATGAGTGAGGAGCAAATTGCAGCGGCTGTGCAGTCCAATAAAGATATGATTGAGCTTATCCGCTTAATCCTGCCCGGCTCGCTTATTGTATGTTCGCCGATAATTGCTTTTGCCAATTATATGGGCTCGCGTAAAGTGCTTTCCAAAATGGGCGTTGCTTTTGCGCCCCTGCCGCCGTTTAAAAACTGGCGTGTATCGGAATATTTAATCTGGCCTTTTGCGCTTTCCATGGGCTTTATGGCAACTTATCCGGACGCTCCGAAGCTGGCTTTTGAAATTGCCATCAATATTCAAACCGTAACCAGCGTAGCCTTTTTATTTCAGGGCTGGGCTGTAATTTACTGGTGGCTTGAGAAAAACGGCAAGCCTTTATGGCTGGGAGCAGTAAGCGTAGTGCTGGCATTGTCGGTGCAGTTGGTTTCTACATTTATTGTACTTCTGGGTGCGTTTGAATCTGTGTTTGACAATCGTAATTTAAAAGAACGCAGCCTGTAAAGGGAGCGGGTAAAATGTTTAACAAAATCTGGAACTTCTGGAATGATATGAAAGTGCCGTTAGGCATCATCGTTGGATTTACAGTTGTACTGGCCTTTTACGGCTGGTGGTGGCTTGCCGTTGGCCTTGCGGCGATAGGCTGCTTTTACTGGTATGCCAGACGGCAGTTTTACAGCAAAGAAGTGCAGTTTAACGGCTACCTTGATACCATTGTGCGCAATAT
>UMJK01005994.1_pt1 | contig 9266 bp, 8 predicted proteins | sample 1966021 | NCBI WGS metagenome assembly UMJK01 (sample SAMEA4836151, study PRJEB28245) | human gut metagenome | biome: gut microbiome; material: fecal sample | place: Denmark | collected 2008
ACAAGCGTTTACTTGAAGTGTAAAATTAAAATTAAGCAAGGCTTACTTTTCGGGAGGATAATATGACGCTTAATGAGATGAAAGCAGGGGAGAGCGCGCTCATAACCGCCGTAGGCGGCGAGGGCGCTCTCAGATGCAGATTGCTCGATATGGGGCTCATTCCGCGAACCCGTGTGACGCTTCAAAAGGTCGCGCCGATGGGCGATCCGATAGAGATAATGGTGCGCGGCTATGAGCTGACGCTCCGCGTTGACGATGCGAAAAAGATAGAAGTCAGAGCCGAGGAGGACGCAAAATGATATTTGCTCTCGTGGGTAATCAAAACTGCGGAAAGACAACTCTCTTTAACGCACTGACAGGCTCTAATCAGCACGTCGGAAACTTTCCGGGCGTCACAGTCGATCAGAAGATGGGCGCGATAAAAGGCGCAAAGGACAGCTCCGTTGTCGACTTGCCCGGAATATACTCCCTGCGCCCCTATACGCAGGAGGAAATAGTTTCGCGCGACTTTATAATCAACCAAAAGCCCGACGGTATCATAAATATAGTCGATGCCACGAATATAGAGAGAAATCTCTATCTGACTCTGCAATTACTTGAGCTGCGCGTGCCTATGGTGCTCGCGCTCAACATGATGGACGAGGTGCGCTCGAACGGCGGCACGATAAACGTCAAGAAGATGAGCGACGCGCTCGGTATTCCCGTCGTGCCGATAAGCGCGGCAAAGGGCGAGGGCGTGTCCGAGCTTGTTGATCAGGCTTTGCAGGTCGCAAAAAGCAAGACGCTGCCGAAGGTCTGGGACTTCTGTTCGGACGGCTCGCCCGTCCACCGCTGCATCCACGCTATAGTGCATCTTATCGAAGACCACTCCTCGCGCCTTGACCTGCCGTGCCGCTTCTGCGCGACAAAGCTCATTGAGGGCGGCGACGATATGGCTGACAAGCTCGACCTGGACAGCAACGAGCGCGATCTGCTCGACCACTGCATAGTCGAGATGGAGAACGATACCGGGCTTGACAGAAACGCCGCGCTCGCCGAAATGCGCTACGAATTCATAGAAAAAGTAGTCGAGAGCTCGGTCGTCAAATGCCACGAGAGCAAGGAACACCGCCGCAGCATGAAGCTCGACCGTGTCCTGACCGGCAAATACACCGCCATTCCCGTGTTCATAGGCGTTATGTGTCTCGTGTTTTGGCTGACCTTCAATGTTATAGGCTCCGCCCTCTCCGACTGGCTGAGCATCGGAATAGACAAGCTCACGGGACTCGTTGATTCGGGTCTGACCGCCTACGGGATAAACCCGGTTATACACAGCCTTATTATCGACGGAATTTTTGCGGGCGTCGGAAGTGTCCTGTCGTTCCTGCCGATAATCGTGACTCTTTTCTTCTTCCTGTCCATACTTGAGGACACGGGCTATATGGCGCGAATCGCCTTTGTTATGGACAGACCGCTGAGGAAAATCGGTCTGTCGGGGCGCAGCTTCGTTCCCATGCTCATCGGCTTCGGCTGCTCCGTCCCCGCGATAATGGCGACCCGCACCGTCTCGTCCGACCGCGACCGCAAGATGACGATAATGCTGACCCCGTATATGAGCTGCTCGGCGAAAATTCCGATATATTCGGTCTTTGCGGCGGCATTTTTCCCGGGGAACGGTGCGCTCGTTATGATATGCCTGTATTTCTCGGGCATAGTGCTCAGCGTCCTGCTCGCGCTGATACTCAAAAATACCGCCTTCCGCGGCAACCCCGTGCCGTTTGTCATGGAGCTGCCGAACTACCGAATCCCGTCGCCCAAGAGCGTTGCGCTCCTGCTGTGGGAAAAGGCAAAGGACTTCCTCCAGCGCGCGTTTACAGTCATATTTGTCGCAACGATTATCATATGGTTCCTTCAGAGCTTCGACACGCGCATAAACCCCGTTGAGGACAGCGCAGACAGTATGCTCGCCGCGATAGGCCGCTTTATAGCGCCGATATTCAAGCCCCTCGGCTTTGCGGATTGGCGCGTCGCAACCGCGCTTATCTCGGGCTTTACCGCAAAGGAGGCGGTCGTCTCCACGATGTCCGTCCTGCTCAATACGAGCATATCGAGCCTCGGCGGTGCGCTCTCGTCGCTGTTTACTCCGCTGACCGCCGCAAGCTTCCTCGCGTTCACTCTGCTCTATACGCCCTGCGTCGCCGCAGTTGCCACGATAAAGCGCGAGATGAACTCGACCCTTGCAACGATAGGCATAGTCATTCTCCAGTGCGTTGTCGCGTGGCTCGTCGCGTTCGGCGTTTATCAGATAGGGAGCCTGATAGCATGAAACCCGTTGATTTTGTTATAATAGCCGTTATAGTTCTGCTCGTTGTGCTTGCGATTATTTCAATACGCAGGCAGAAAAAGCGCGGCGGATGCTCGGGCTGCTCCGGATGCTCCGGCTGCTGCTCGCAGTGCGAAAAAAACAAAGATAAATAACACAGAGAGCCGATATCTTTTGATGTCGGCTCTGTATTTTTCTTACTTTCTCCTTGCGAGCACTCCCGACAGAACACATTCGGCGGCGAGCGTGACTGTTATCAGGCAGCCCGTGACGGAGAAATTATTTATATTATATAACAGCTGCATGGGCGAAATAACGGCCGCTGCCAGAGAGATGCCGAAAACCCGAAGCAGAGCCTTGCGGCTGTCCTTTGCCGCCGCCAGGATTGCGGCCATCAGCAAAACGCAGGTGAGAAGCGCCGTTATCCCGGGCGGAAAGTTTGCGTAGCCCCAAGGGGTCGGGCTGAAATATGAGTAAGTCGTTCGTATTGTCCCGTCAGGGAAATCCTTGAAAATCAGAACCGCACCGTACGGCAGCGACTCCAAAAACAGAGCGACGACAGGCAGCAGCACGGTTAAAACTTTTCCGAGTTTTTTCATCGAAGCCCCTCCTTTTATTTCGTTAATCTCTTCACATTGCGCACGCAAAGCACAGCAGTATAAATGCCTATGAGTAGGAATATTGCCGCCAGCACGGTGCAGAATATACGCAAATCTGTGTCGGGCTTGTCGAATTCCGCGCAGCTCATGACGAACGCGGCAAACGCTATGATTGAAAGTCTGAACGGCAGCGGGCGGTGCCCTTTGTCGAACGCGATGAACAGGAGCGCGAGATATGACCCCACGCATACGATGCCGAAGACTAACAAAACGCCAATAGTCGCTTCGCTGAAATAGAAAAAGTCATCGAACACACCGCTTAATACCGACTCCGACGAAATCGGCAGGTGCAGGCGGACGAGCCCATAGGATGCACAGTATATGAACGCGTATAGACCGCAAAGAATATATCCTATAGCGGCGGATACGGTGTAAAATTTCTTCAATTTATTGTCGTTGATATCCATAAGAAAACCTCGCTTTCAAGAGCCTGAAGTGAGCTTTAGATATAACTGCCGTTGTGCTTCTCTCTGCACTTTCAGTGTAGCATACAAAGCTATATATGACAACAAAATTCTCAAAAAAAAGCAAAATTAACAGCTTATTCACACAAAAGAAAAAGAGCCGGGCTTTTCGGGCATCGGCTCTTAAATGTTAAAAATAAAAATCAGCTTTCAAAATCCACGCTTTCGCGCTCGAGGCGAACCGCCTTGACGAAAGCTCTTACCTTGAGGTGCTCCGGGTGGCTGTCATAGGCGTGCAGCGCGTCCCAACTCTCGAATTGCGAGAAGAGCGCAGCGTCGTATTTGCCGCCGTTTTCGTTTATTCCGACCTCTGCCTTTATAAGCCCCGGAACAACGCCGACAAGCGCTTCGAGCAGCTCTTTGATGTGCTCCGCATTCTCTCTCTTGTCGTGTCCCTCGGCCTCGTCCTTGAGCGCCCAAAATACTATATGTGTTACCATTTTATTTCCTCCTGTTTTTGAAAGACTGACAGGCTTTTCCCGCTCCGAGCATCACCGCCGCAGTTATCGCTCCGACGCCGAGTGCGTATGCGGCTATTGTGGCGTTGACGCTCTGGCGGTCGGTTATACGCTTTTTAATAGGCCCTAAGCAGGTGCATTCGAGCGCGAAATCCTTAAAAGAGTGTACGCTCGTCTCAAAGCTTCCGTCCTCGTGAACGGTCACAAGCCTGACGGACGGTCTGCCGCCGTCTGTGTATGCCCAAAAGCCCGAGGTCTTGCACTGTGCGAGCAGTATCCCGTCAACCTCGCCCGCGATATTGTTCATGTGGTCGTGGCCGAAGAATGCGCCCTTGACGTCGCCCATCTTCTTCCAGCTCTCAAACTGTCCGCTGTTGACGTCCGGCGGGCAGGGCCCCTCCGCCAAATAGCCGTTGTCCTTGTCCTTGAGAACATACCAGTTCTTGCTGAGATGCCCGTAGCCGCGCACGGCTTTCCACATCTCCCACGGCTTCGCCTTTCTCATCAGTTCATATTCCTCGAGAACCGGGATATGCTGAAACAGCAGAGCGGGCAGGGGAGCGCCCTTGTTTTCCTTGCGCAATTTTGCCGAGGTTTGCTCGTACCAGTCTATCTGATCCCTGTGAATAATATCGTAGGCGGAGATATCCGTGTCATAAAAAGTGTTGTTCGAGTCCATGAACCAGAGGTTGAATTCCGGCTTTCCGCTCTTGCCGCAGATGGGTATATAATAGTTCGAATATCCCGTGATATCCTTGTCGCCTCGGCGGGTCACGCAGTATTCGGTGTTGACGAGAATTTCCGTCAGCTCCTCCTCGCGCTGCGCGTCGTGGTCGTGGTTGCCCATGACGGTAGCAAACGGTATCCCGCGCTCGACGGCGGGCGCGACAAGCCCCTTCAGCTGCCGCACAACCGGCTCCATGTCCGCGTCGCCGCTCGGTATAGAGCATATGTCGCCCATGTATACCGCAAGATCGGGCTTCAGGGCTTTGAATGCGGTTTCGTGGAATTTCAGCGTGTCCGCGCGCTTCGCCTTGCCCTCCTTTGAGTCGAAGTCGTCCTTCTCGTGCGGGTCGCCGAAGAGCAGAATCCTAAACTCTCCGTCCTCGTTGAATTTGAACTGCTTGTCATACATCGCAATTGCTCCTTATCTGAAAAACGGCCTCTCTTATTGCCTCGCTCTCCGTGGGGTGGGGGAACGCCGTGTTTCTAATTTCTTCTGCAGTCATATTTTTTGCTATCATTGCCGCCGCGCCGCAGATAAGCTCCGACGCCTCGCCGCCCGCTATGTGAACGCCGAGCAGCCTGCCGCTTGATTTTTCCGCTGTTATTTTGCAAAAGCCGTCCTGCCCGCCCTGTGCAAAATATCTGCCGCTCGCGCGCAGAGGCACCTCGGCGCACACGGCGTCAATGCCCTTTTCGAGCGCGCCCTCGAGCGTATCGCCGACGGACGCCGCCTCGGAGAAGGTGAACACGACCTGCGGTATCGCAAGATAGTTTACCTCGTCCGTTTTCCCGAGAATATTGTTTATCGCCGCTTCCGCCTCACGGTATGCGGCGTGAGCGGACATGGCCTTTCCGTTTACGTCTCCCGCGGCAAAAACGCCGAGAACGGCAGTCCTCATCCGACTGTCAGTGCCGAGGCTTTCGAGCCCGATGTTCTCAATGCCCAAGCCGTCCGAGCACGCGGTTCTGCCCGACGCATTTATTATGATATCCGCGCTTACGGTTCCCGTTTTGCCGTGCGCGTCGGTGTATTCAACGCGCCCGCCGTCCGCCGAAACCGCCTTGTGAGAGGTCAGGATATTTATTCCGTTTTTTCTGAGACTGCGCCGCAAAAATGCGCCGATATTTTTGTCCATAGTCGGAGCGAGCCTGTCCGCCTGCTCGATTACCGACACGCGGCAGCCGAGCGCGTTCAGGTATTCGGCGGCCTCGAGCCCCGCTGCACCGCCGCCTATGACGGTGGCACTTGCGGGAATTTTTTTGAGACTGTAGACTTCGCCCGCCGCCATGATATCCGCGCCGGGAACCTTAGGCCCGTTCGGGCGCGAGCCCGTGCAGACGAGAAGATATTTTGAGTATATTTCTTCCTCTCCGACTGCGGTTATAAACAGCCCGTCCGCCTTGCCTTTTATATAGGCCTTGGCTTTTATTATGCTTACTCCCGCGCATTTCAAGCGCTCCTCCAGGCCTTCCCGCAGCTGACTTACGGCGGCTTCCTTTCGGGCGAGCGCCGCGCCGAGGTCGAACTTCACATTTTCGCAGGTCACTCCGAAACCTTCCGATGAGAGCGCCTGTCTGTAGAGCTTTGCCGAGTAAAGCATGGCCTTAGACGGTATGCAGCCTAAATTCAGACACACTCCGCCGAGCTTCTTTTTTTCGATGAGCGCTGTTTTGAGTCCGCTTTGAGCGGCTTTTATCGCCGCACTGTATCCGGCAGGTCCGCCGCCGATAACAGTCAAATCAAAAATATCCATAGGCGATCCCTTTCCCTTTTTTTCAATTATATCCGAAATTTTCTCCGCGGTCAATCAAACAGCCCTGTTTTTATTGACTTTAAGGGCGCTAAGCATTAAAATTATCGTTGTAAAAAATCTTTTTTCGGGAGGCATCCGATGAGAACACCGGCTTATCACAAATCGCTTGAAACTCTTCATGTCAACTGCCTTGAGCCGCGCGCCTATTTTATTCCCTTTGCGGATGAGAAAACCGCCGCCACACGCGAGCGCGGGCAGTCCGATTATTTTCTTTCGCTCTGCGGCGAGTGGGATTTCCGCTTTTTCAAAAGCTTTGAGGATGTCCTGAGAGAGCCACCCGAATATGTCGGTGAGGGCGGTTTTGATAAAATCGCCGTTCCGCGCAGCTGGCAGACCTATGTCGACCGCGGCTACGATGTTCCGCTCTACAGCAATCTCGAATATCCCTTCCCGACCGACCCGCCGTTTGTCCCGGACGAGAATCCCTGCGGGCTCTATGTCAGAAAATTTACGCTCGATGAAAAACTCGCCTCGCGCGATCTGTTTTTGAATTTCGAGGGCGTGGATTCGTGCTTTTATGTCTGGCTCAACGGGAAGTTCGTCGGCTTCAGCGAGGTCTCGCACTGCACGAGCGAGTTCGATGTTACGGCATTTGCGGAAAGCGGCGAAAATACTCTCTGCGTGCTCGTTGTCAAGTGGTGCCCCGGCACTTATCTCGAGGATCAGGATTGCTTAAGATTTTCGGGCATTTTCCGCGAGGTCTATCTTTTGGCACGCGGCAAGGAGAGATTTGACGATATATTTGTAAGGAGCTGCGTCTCCGATGATCTCGCCTCCGCCGAGCTGGCTGTGGAAGCGAAGCTCAGCACGCCCTGCAATGTGAGATATAAGCTTGTCGCGCCGGACGGAGCCGTTGTGTCCAAGGGTGTCGGCGGCGAAAATCTGAGCATAATTATCAGCTCTCCCGTGCTTTGGAACGACGAAGAGCCTCGCCTGTACGAGCTTTGGCTCAGTGTCGGCGACGAGGTCGTTCTGCTCGACCTTGCGGTGCGCCGCTTTGAGATAAAGGACGGAGTCTGCCTTTTAAACGGAAAGGCGGTCAAGGCTCGCGGCATCAACCGTCACGACTCTCACCCCGTTACGGGTCACGCCGTCACGCTCGATGATATGCTTGGGGATATCATGCTCATAAAGCGCGCCAACTGCAATATGATACGCACCTCGCATTATCCGAACGATCCGCGCTTCCTTGAGCTTTGCGACAGATACGGCATAATGCTGACGGACGAAGCGGATATCGAAACCCACGGCATGGGCTACGATTGGGAGGGCGAATGGGATTGGATGCGCTGGTCGCGGCTCTCTTCGTCTCCCGAGTGGCATGAGGCGTATGTCGACAGGGCAAAGAGGCTCTTTGAGCGCGACAAAAATCACGGCTGCGTCGTGCTCTGGTCGCTCGGCAACGAGTCGGGAGCGGGCGTCAACCACCGCGCCATGGCGCAGTATATCCGCTCGCGCGACGACCGTGCGCTGATACATTACGAGAACTCCCACCTTGAGTTCAAGACCGTCCCCGAGGGAGAGAATTTTGCCGATATCTCGGATGTCGAGAGCCGTATGTATGCGGGAACGGAATATATAGAGAGTTATCTCAATAATAAAGAATATACGAAGCCTTTTTATATGTGCGAATATGTCTGCTCGATGAGCACGGGCGATGTCTATCCGTTCTGGGAGCTTGTCGAAAAGTATGACAACAATTTCGGCGGCTGCATCTGGGAATGGTGCGACCATGCGGTCAATGTCCCGGACAAAGACGGCGGTGCGCGATATTTTTACGGCGGCGACTTCGGCGATTTCCCGAACAGCGGCATTTGCTGTATCGACGGGCTCGTCTATCCCGACCGCACCCCGCGCCCCGGCTATTTCGATATGAAACGCGTCTACCGGCAGCATTCGGCCGCCTATAACGGCGACGGCAGCGTGACCGTCACGAGCCGCAGACGCTTTACTCCGCTCGACGATACGGCGATTCACTGGACGCTGAGCGAGGACGGAAAAACCGTTTCGGAGGGCACTACCGACGCTCTCTCGACCCCCGCGCAGGGGAGTACGACGATAAAGCTCTTCGACCCCGAAAAATTTAATTCGCTCCCGTCCTGTCTGCTGACCCTGAGCTTCGTCTCGACAAAGGATTACCCTTGGGCGGAAAAGGGCTTTGAAACGGGTTTCGAGCAGTTTATACTCAAGGATTATACCCGCTATATACCAAAGGCGGGCAGAGTTGAGCTCGACGAAAACGACCGCTTCGCGGTTATTAAGGCGGGGAATATCGTCTATACTTTTGATAAGCCCTACGGGCGCATAGCTTCGATAGTCTGCGGCGAAAAAGAACTGCTGAGCGCACCCGTTGAGCCTCAGATTTGGCGTTCGCCCTGCTATAACAGGGGCTCGTCCGATATGTGGCGGCTCAAGAATTTCAAATATGCCGCGCAAAAGACCTACTCCTGCCTCGTCTCGAATACGGACGGCGGCGTGTGCATAAAGACCGAAATATCGATAGGCGGTCCGTCCTGCCCGCCCGTCATTCACGCCAAAGTTGATTACACATTTACCCCCGACGGCTGCGTGACGCTTCTGTTTGACGGCGATGTGATAGAAAAATGCCCGGTGCTGCCGAAGGTCGGCTACAGGCTCTTTATGCCCGAAGCTTTTGAGAGCGTCCGTTACTTCGGCTACGGGCCTAAAGAGGCCTATGTTGACAGGTATAAATCCCAACGCCTCGGGCTTTGGAGCACGACGGCGACGGATAATTTCGAGCACTATATCCGCCCGCAGGAGAACGGCGCACATTACGGCACTCGCTTTGCCGAGGTTGCGTCCGATGCGGCGGGACTGCGCTT
>UMJK01021881.1_pt1 | contig 9148 bp, 8 predicted proteins | sample 1966021 | NCBI WGS metagenome assembly UMJK01 (sample SAMEA4836151, study PRJEB28245) | human gut metagenome | biome: gut microbiome; material: fecal sample | place: Denmark | collected 2008
TAACTCGTCCCATTTTAACGGGACACTAATGATATATAATATAAGTATATATATGTCTCTATATATCCTTTGTCATTTGTCACAATTGTCACATTATTATCAGAGAAGACATCGAGAAACATTATGGCTTCATTATAAAAAACTTTTGAGCATTTGTAGCAATATGTTTTTATTTATGGAAAATATTTATCTTTGTGGAAAGATAAAAACTCATGAGGTATTCATGAGAGATATAAAAAACGATAATAAATATATAGCGCAATGGCAACGAAAAATGTAAGAAGCATTGAAGAACAAGTGGAGGACTGGTGTAAGGCGCAGTTACGTAGTATTAAATATTATACAAAAACCGAAAGTATCAATTCTGAAATTGAAGAGGCCTTGCGCAAGGCTCCCAGTAAAAGTGGAGGTGAAGGAGCAAACTATCCGGATATAAAATGCTTTTTGGAAACTTCCGATATGCGTCGCATTCCTGTAATGATTGAAGTAAAAGGGAGAAAGGGAGATCTTATAAAGTGCGATAAGAATGGAGATATTTGTAACCTGAATAAAGATAAAGAACCTCATTATGGTAATATTGCTAAGTATGCCGTCAATGGAGCCGTTCATTATGCCCATGCCATTTTGAACAATACGGAATCATATAAAGAAGTTGTGGCCATAGGCGTGAATGGATATGATACTTCCATAGGTCGGATTTATGAAATGGGAGTGTACTATGTATCAAAAGAAAATTTATTTGTTCCGAAGAAAGTTGGTGAATATACAGATCTTTCTTTTCTTTTACCAGAATACGTAAATGGATTTATCAAAGATATTGATAAACTTTTTCTTACTGATTCTGAGATTGAATTAAAGAAAATAGAACTGGAGGATGATATTGAACGTCGACTTAAAGTGATTAACCAGAAAATGCACGATGAAGATTACGGACAAAAAATAGATGTAGGTCAACGTGTTCAGTTAATTACAGGTTTGGTAATGGCTGGTTTAGGTGTGCCAGGAAAAGTCAGTCCTTTGAGTGTAAGTGATTTGCGTGGTGACCAAGGAGAAAAGAATAATGATGGGCAGGTTATTATGAATAAAATTTCCGACTATCTTAGTGAAAAGCAACTCCCTCGTCAAAAGATAGAAATGATTGAAGAGGTTTTACGCGTCGTTTTTATTCATTCTAAGTTACAAGAACCAAAAGATGGCGAAAGTGCTCTTCATACAATTTATGCAGATGTACGGCAGAATATCATTCCGTTTTTGACGGGAGAACTTCATAATATAGACTTTACAGGTCGTTTGTTTAATGTTCTAAATGAATGGGTGGATGTACCTGATGGTGCAAAAAATGATGTTGTACTTACACCTCGCTATATTACAGAACTTATGGCTCGATTATGTGGAGTCAATATGGACAGCTATGTGTGGGATTTTGCTACTGGTTCGGCAGGTTTCCTTATTTCGTCTATGCATCAAATGATAGCAGATGCCAAACAAAAAATTAGTAGTCCTGAAGAACTAAACCGTAAGATTACACATATCAAAATGTATCAGCTTTTGGGTATAGAGAAACTTGCTGATATTTATATGTTGGCTGTACTCAACATGATTCTGATGAAGGACGGAAGTTCGAACATTATTCATGGAGACTCTTTGACAGAGTTTGAAGGGAACTATGAACAAGGTGAATACAATGGAAAACCCTTTCCTGCAAATGTATTTTTATTGAATCCTCCATATTCAAAATCGGGAAAAGGCTTTGTTTTTGTGCACCGTGCATTAAGTATGATGCATCATGGTGGTATGGCAGCCGTGTTGATTATGGAGAATGCAGGAAGCGGGAATGGCTTGCCTTACACGCGTGAAATTCTAAAAAACAATACATTGGTGGCTTCTATCCACATGAGTGATATTTTTTGTGGAAAAGCCAGTGTGCAAATGGCTATTTATGTATTTAAGGTTGGAGCCCCTCATGATATACATCAGGTTGTGAAGTTTATAGATTTTTCCAATGATGGGTATACGCGTCAGAACCGAAAAAAATCAAGTCAAAGTGTAAACTTACGTAATACAGACCATGCGACGGAACGTTATGATGAAGTTGTGCGTCTAATACGTTACGGACGTGGAGCACACGATGAAAATCTACAATACTATCAGGATTGCTATGTGGAAGATTATATCACTTTAGATGGAAATGACTGGACATATGCCCAGCATAGAAATGTAGATGTTCGTCCAGTAGCAGAAGATTTTCAGCGAGTTGTAAAAGATTACTTGGCATGGCAAATTGGGGAAATCATTAGAAATGACAATGTGCACGAGGAAAGTTTGGACACTAATTATGAAGATTGTACACTTACTGATGATGAAGCTGAAGCTTTAAGGCGTATAAATGAGGGTAAAGTAAAGATGAAAGAGGTAAGTATAGTAGACTTTTTTGATGTCAGAAACTCCCATAATATATTGAAATCTGATATTATATTAGGAAGTGGAAATACCCCTTATGTTACGGCAAGTGAAGGTAATAATTCTATTGTTTCATATGTCTCATATGATGATGAAATGAAAGAAGAAGGAAATTCGATTATGATTGGCGGAAAAACATTGGTCATAACTTATCAGCCCAAAGACTTTTTTTCGAACGATAGTCACAATCTTGTTCTTCGCTTTAATGATGAAAATGGAAGAACAGAGAATATCCAATTGTTTTTTGTTGCGGCTTTATATAAAAGTCTTTCGCATAAATATTCATGGGGAAACTCCATTTCGAATAAAAAGATACAAACTGATACCGTATTGTTACCTGTGACTTCTTCCTCTACGTTTGATTATACGTTGATGGAAACTTATATACGAGCCTTAAAGAAAAATCTGATAGGCTGTCTTTTAAACAAACTACATGCAAATGGAAAGATGAAAAAATAAACTATTTAAAACGACAGATTATGAAATTTGCAATCTACAAATACGAACTGGTAAAAACAAACACAAAAGAACTTTTCCAGGAAAATAAGAGTGTATATGACAACGCTCAGGTTTATTTTGGAAATTTATTTAATGCTAATCAGCTTAATTTATATCAAGTCTCTAATAAGGATGGATTGCCTCAATGCTTTCCTAATTCAGAATATAGACACGTAATGGAGTAACGCTGATGCGTGTGTGTAATGTAAAACATGTAACACTCTGGCAAGATTATCATGAAAATAAGGAAGAGTCGAATCCTTATTGTTTTGTGATTATAGATAATCGTTTTGGTATCGGACAAATAGCTATAGAACGTTCTGGAGCATTTGATAGTAACACGGATAAGGTGCGTGATATTCTTCAGGAATCATTTCATGCTGTGCTTGCACCTTTGGGGTTCTCAATAGAAATACGGGCAAAAGTTCGTACACGTGATTTCTGGGAAGCGATAGAGGAGCAGATGACCCAGAAAAACGAGCGGATACAGAAAGTCGTATTTGAATTTCCTAATCCGGATAAGGTTGGACCTGTAGATGCTTCTCCTGTTATGACTGATCGTTTACGTTTTTTAGCATCATTGGCTTCAGCTACAGGAGCTGCACGAAGTTCATTTAAGGTTGATGCTGATAAAGAAGGTACACTGACTTTAGACCGCACGAAAGAAGATTTAGCACAAATGGTTGCACTTTGTTGTAATAATGGATATCATATCAGCGTACATTTTGAACAATTTGGGGTATATCGTAATGGTGACGTCATACGTGCACTTTACAATATAGATAAAGGTTTGCTGGATGATTTTATTAACGGACAAAGTGTGCTTGGAGATAGAGAGGGTACTTGTTTTGGATTAATAAACAAATTAGATTATATACGCGAACAAACAAAAGAGTATGAAAATATTACGCCGGTTAAAGAAGGAAGAAAGAGAAAATATCGAAGAGCAGTTTGAAAATGGTTTGCTTTATCGGTTCGTTTGTGATGTCGCTTTGCATTTTTCATTTAAGATGCCTGTGCTTCGGCTTTCTCCAGAAGAAATGGCAGTAGCAATAGCTGGAATGCTTGATGAAATAAAGGAAAATCCGGAAGAATCTCGCTATTTATGTCAGACTTTCTGGAATAAACTTTGGTATGATATAAGCTCAATGGATGAGAGGGCATCAGAAGAAGAGGTCTCGTATGCTATAATTGTTACTATGGCATTACTGGTGGTATGTTTGTTATTAGTCGATAACGTAAGACATCGTACATTAGCATTGGATTTGATATGTGTGATTCAGGAACATACTTCTATGCAAGACCTTGAACAGATACAGAGGCAAATGAATAAGTTCGTTTGGCGAATGGGGGAGCATCGGTTAAAAGAACGGATGGAACAGTATTGGCAGAGTGATATGTTTCTCTCAGATGCCATTTATGAAGTATTACACAAGGATGGATTGGAGCAGCAGGAAATAAAACCAGGAAAAAGTCACTTCCGGATTGCGAAGAAACATAAAACGAACTTTGCCAAGATTCTCAGTGCCATGTTTGAGTTACGTATGTTTGAAGATGAAAATGGGCAAATCGCTTCAAATAAGCAGAAGTTGATAGAGGAACTTGGAGTTTTTTTTGATGCAGATTACAAGAATCTTTCACAACTACTTAATGCGTCTAAACAAAATGATAACTATATAGAGATATTCGAGAAAATGATGGAAAAAGCAAAGAAATATGATGTAAAATGACTTTAGGTAAACTTTAGGTAAAGTGATAGGCCAGGGCCCGTTACTTACTTTTGCTTCCGTAATCACCGACACACAGGTGGTTGCGGAATTTTTTTATTTATAAACCGGGTTGCGGAGACGGGAGAAACTCATGAGACTGGCGGCCGCCTTCTTTCTCTCTTCACCCATAAACCAGGAATTTTATGACGATTAATTTACAGATTTCAGATACCGTTTATCGGCGTCTTTTGGCCGGACACGGCCGTATTCAGGGCACTATCGGACTGGTAAGCCCTACAGAAGGTAATTTCAATGAACATGTACGCCAGGCTCCTGCGCCGGGTACGAAGTACATTAAGTTGCGCCACGGAAGGGCTTCGGTGGGAGGCGAACGGGTCCGGCTTACTCTTAGTATTGGTCTTGACGAAGCGGGCGTTGTGCCCTCTGATGCTATTACCGATGAAAGCCGCCAAGCAAGCGATTTTGTGGATAGTGCGCTCGATACGTTCAATGATACTTTCGGATGGTAAGCTACATTATTTTTTAATTCATAAACTCAAATCATTATATGTTTGGAATAAGCAACAATGTCAGAAGCCGGGTGGTGCGCGTATGTACCCCCGAGCTCTTCCACCAGGTAGTCCACTCGCCGCTGGTGGGCAGGATATGTGCCGAGATAGCCGATGCACTTGAGGCGATGCGGCGCGGCGAAATGGCACCGGAAGATTTCGATACCCTGAAAAGTGAACGCAAGAAGCAGCTTCCCATCTTTACCCCTCATGCCACGTTTCCTGGCGGACGTCGCCTGAACTCCGATGCCGTGCCCAGCGGTCTGTCGATGTACGATGTGGACCATATCCCTGCCCCGCGCGAATTTTTCCGCGAGCACGTGGCCGCACGGGTTCGCGAGCTGGGCATCGTGCTGGCCCACGTCACACCTTCTACCGAAGGACTCCGCCTGTTTTTTGTCATCCCACCGGGCATGGGGCTGGAGGAAGCCCAGCGCTGGATGTCGCATCAGCTGGACGACGGCACCTACGACCAGTGCGTGAAGGACTATGCGCGGAGCTCGTTTGCCGTGCCTGCCGACTACATCCTTTACCTGGACGAAGCGGAATTGTTTCGTGAGCGGGAAGTGCAGAAAGCGAAATCCCACGAAGAAGCGGACATTGGAAGCATATCTTCCGCCCGTAATCCGGCGGGCAATTCCGTAGATGAGCTCTCGTTCAAGGGCATCCCTTATGCCGACCTCATCGCCCGCTGGTTCCGCCTGACGGGAGGGGAGCCCGTGGCGGGTGAGCGCAACGACCGCCTTCACCGCCTGGCTTCTCACCTGCGTTACATTACCGACAACGACGAATCGCTCCTTCTGCGCATCATGCCCCGCTACGGGCTCGACGAGGAGGAAATGCGGGCACTCATCCATTCGGCCTGCACGTCGAAGTTCTGCTCCATGCCTCGCCTGATGAAAGACGTGCTCCGTCAGGAGGAACAGGAAAGGATGCACACCGAAACGGAGGTCCACTCCGGCAAGTCCGTTCCGCCGCTCATGCCCCGCAAGCTTCCGCCGCTCATCCGTCTGCTCGTAAGCCGCACGCCCGAAATCTACCGTCCGGCCGTGGCGCATGCCGTGTTTCCCTCGCTGGCCGCCCACCTCTGGAAGGTGAGGTTCCGCTACATCGACAATGTGGAGCACGAGGCTACGCTGATGAACGTGCTCATGGCCGGAACGGGTGCCGGAAAAGATTGTATCTCGGAACCTATCAACCGTATCATGGCCGACATCCGCCTGCGCGACGAGGAGAACCTGCGCCGTGAGCGGGAATGGAAGAAGGAGGTGAACTCGAAGGGAGCCAACAAGGACAAGCGCCAGCGTCCCGAGGGACTGGTGATTCAGGAAATCGATGCGGACATGACGAATCCGGCCTTCGTGATGCGTACCGCCGAGGCGGAGGGGCATTTCCTCTATACGAAACTGAACGAGATTGACCAGTTCGACGCGCTTCGTGGAAGCGGACGGGGAGGCCAGCAGTTCCAGATTATGTGTCTGGCGTTCGATCCGGGCAACCGTTACGGGCAGACGCGTGTGGGCACGCAGAGTGTGACCGAGAAGGTGACCATCCGCTTTAACTGGAATGCGGCCACCACCATTCAGAAGGGCAAGCGTTATTTCTCGCGGGTGCTGACCGACGGACCTGTGTCGCGCATCAACTTCTGCACTATCCCCGAGCGGGAAATCGGGGCAGACATGCCCGTGTATGGCACGTACGACGCTTCGTTCGACGAGCAGCTCCGTCCCTTCATCGAGAACCTGACGAAGGCACACGGCAGGGTAGATTGTCCGCAGGCCTATCGTCTGGCCGCGAAGCTTCGCGAGGAGAATGCCGAGTTTGCCCGCCTTTCGCAAAGCCGGGTGTACGAAAATCTGTCGTTCCGTGCCAACGTCATTGCCTGGCTCAAGGCCTGCGTGCTTTTCGTGGCCTCGGGCTACCGCTGGGACAAGACCATAGAGGATTTTGTGCGCTGGAGCCTTCAGTATGATATGTGGTGCAAGATGGAGTTTTTCGGAGCCGCTATCGAGGAAGCGCAGGGAGGGGGTGCGGATGCCCGCACACCGGGGCGGCGCAACTTGCTGGAGCTGCTCCCCGACGAGTTCTCGCTGGCCGACGCCATACGTGTGCGCCAGTCGGAGGGCATGGATGCGGAAGGGGTACACGGCATGCTCCGCCAGTGGGTGCACCGGCGTTACGTGACAATTGTGACAAATGACAATTACTCAAAGCTTAAATACCGCAAGGATGGGAAGGTGGTTAAGCCCGATAAATCAAACGCTTAAAAAGAGATTATAGCTTATGGAACTGATACTGACTCGTGTATGTAAAAACAAGGATTATACGGAAGGGCGGATAGAGATAGACGGAACTCCGTTCTGTGATACACTGGAACCTACCTGGCGCGACGTAGGGTGGGGACACCGGGGGCGCAAGGTGGAAGGACGTACGGCCATTCCCGAAGGCCGCTATCCGGTGGTCATCACCCGTTCGCCCAGGTTTGGCGAGTGGCTTCCGCTGCTCCTTCACGTTCCCTTGTTCGAAGGCATCCGCATTCATGCAGGCAACTCGGTGCACGACACCGCAGGATGCATCCTCGTGGGATGCCGCCGGAAACCCGGCTTGTTGCTTGATTCCCGTCTCTGGGTGTATCGCCTGAAACGGAAAATCGTGGAAGCGAAGGCACGCGGAGAGGGTGTGTGGATAGTGGTGAAATAGCCGGTGACTGACACCTGAAGGAGAAATAGCCTGGTGGCTGACGGGTTCAGCAGCCGGGCTTTTTCTGTATCTGTCTGAGGTAGTCGGTCGGGGTATATCCGCAGAACTTCTTGAACATACGGCTCAGGTGCTGGGGGTATTCAAAGCCTAATTCGTAGGCTACCTGCGAGATGCTTGCCCCGCTGGCGAGCTCGTTCTTCACTCGCTGGATGAGGTCCTGGCGGATGTAGTTACTGGCCGTGTCCCCGGTCATCTTCTTGATAAGGTCGCCGAAATAGTTGGCCGACATGCATAGTTTGTCGGCACAGTATTGCACGGTGGGCATGCCCGAGGTAAGCTGGATTTTCTCTTCGTAGTAATCGCGCAGGAGCTGGTCGAACTTCATGAGCATGTCCGAGTTGACCAGCTTGCGGGTGATGAACTGGCGGTTGTAGAAACGCTGGCAGAAGTTCAGCATCAGTTCGATGTAACCCACGAGGATGGCATCCTGAAGCGCGTCGTGCTTTTTCTGTAGCTCATCTTTTATCTGGCGCATCAGCGACACGAGGATGTCGTGCTCCTCGTCGGTCATGTGCAGGGCTTCATTCACGCGGTAGTCGAAAAATGAATATTCCCTGATATGCTTCTCCAGTGCCGTGCCCTGCAACAAATCGGGGTGGAAGAGCAAGGCCCATCCCGTCAGGTTGACCAGCTCACCGTTGTCCTCCTTTCCCCCTATCTGTCCGGGAGCCACGCAAATGACGGTTCCTTCCTTGTAGTCGTATTTGCCGCAACCGTAGGCCAGGTCGATGTTCGCCTCGTCGTGAAAGAAGATGCCATACACACTATAGTTGTTCAGGCAATGGCGTACGGGAGACACTTCTGCATAGTCAATGACGCTGACCAGCGGATGTGTGTCCGTGTGTCCCACCCACTGGCTATAGTCTCCTACATTCCTTATTTTCAAAATCTTGCTCATAACCATTCTTTTGTTTTCGTCGGGATGTCCCTTCACAAAAATACATTATCTCAGCCAATTGGCCGCACGTGAGCAGGCAAAATCCGTAAAAACGGTACGACCTTCCGTGGTATTGTTACGCTCTTCTGCCCGTGCAGGGGTAATTTTGCCGTATCAAGAAAACAAGAAAGATGGATAAACCAATAGACATTCCCGCCAATTTATACAAGGATGAAGTGGTCTGCTTCATGGCCGACCGTTATCGCACGACTACG
>UMJK01034823.1_pt1 | contig 8915 bp, 9 predicted proteins | sample 1966021 | NCBI WGS metagenome assembly UMJK01 (sample SAMEA4836151, study PRJEB28245) | human gut metagenome | biome: gut microbiome; material: fecal sample | place: Denmark | collected 2008
TCATTGAAAAAACCGCTTCGTTCTATGCCCCATACTCCATGTCTTTGTGTATATGTAACAAGGCATAAAAAAAGCTGCCCCAAAATGTTTGAGACAGCTTTTTGTTTATTGTTTTGCTTTAAGGATTATTCAGCACGGAGTGTGAAACGCTTGAAAGCAACAACTGTGAGCTCCTTGTCGGCAGCCTGCAGATACTGAGCAACAGTCTGCTTGCTGTCCTGGATGAACTCCTGGTTGAGCAGGCAAGAATCCTTGTAGAACTTAGCCATACGGCCCTTAGCGATGTTCTGAACCATCTGCTCGGGCATGTTGGCAGCCTTCTGCTCAGCTGTTTCTTTCTTTATCTTGCGTATCTCTTCAGCCTGAGCCTCTGTGATGTTGCCTTTAGCAATACCCTCAGCGATGTGCTCCTCGTTCTCAGCGATGTAGAGATTGAAGCCAGCCTTCTTCAGGGCAGCCTCTACAGCCTTGTTGATCTGCTCCTCTTTTGTCTTCTCGATAGCAACAGTCAGCTCAGTGTCTTTAACTTCCTGAGGAACGCTTGCCTCGTCGAGAGCAACAGGGTTCATAGCTGCTACCTGCATAGCAACAGCGTGAGCCTGCTCTTCAGCCGGCTTGTTAGTCTGAACCATTGTGCAGAGCAAGTGCTTGTTCATGTGGTCATAAACAGACACGTTGTCGCCTTCGAGATAGAGATATCCGTCAAGTTCGGTCTTCTCGCCTGTGATACCAGAGCGTGCGATAACCTCGTCCTGAACAGTGCTTCCGTTCAGAGGCAGAGCCTTAACTTCGTCAAGAGTCTTAGCCTTGGCAGCAACGGCAGCATCAAGAATGCTCTGTGTCAGAGCGATGAAGTCTTTACCGTTAGCAACGAAGTCGGTCTCGCACTTCAGGGCTATCATGGCAGAGAAACCATTGTCAGCTTTAACGAGTACACAGCCGTTAGATGTCTCGCGGTCGCTACGTTTAGCAGCGATAGCCTGACCCTTCTCACGGATGATTTGTACTGCCTTGTCAAAGTCGCCTTCAGCGTCTGTGAGGGCTTTTTTGCAATCTGCAAGACCGGCACCGGTCATCTTGCGGATTTTCTGTATATCAGCTATTGATACAGCCATAATTCGTATTTTCTATTTTAAGTTAGTTAAAATCAGATATTAAGCCTCAGCGGGAGCCTCTTCAGCTGTTTCTTCAGCCTTAGCAGCCTCTTCCTCTTTAGCAGGAGCATCCTTGCGAGCCTTGCGTGCGCGCTTCGGTTTGTCCTCTATAGCGTTAGCCTCAGCCTGCTCTTTTGCAGCTTTCTCGTCAGCCTTCTCTACCTTGCGCTCCTCAAGACCCTCTGCGATAGCAGCGCAGCAAGCGTTCAGGATAACCTCAACGCTGTCTTTTGCGTCGTCGTTAGCAGGAATCATGAAGTCAACATCCTTAGGATCAGAGTTGGTGTCAACGATTGCAAATACAGGAATACCCAGGCGGTTAGCCTCTTTAACTGCGATAGCCTCTTTCATAACGTCGATAACGAACAGAGCTGAAGGCAGACGAGTCAGGTCAGCAATAGAGCCGAGGTTCTTCTCGAGCTTAGCGCGCTGACGTGTGATCTGCAGAATCTCACGCTTAGAGAGATTTGAGTAAGTTCCGTCGTTCATCAGTTTGTCGATGTTGGCCATCTTCTTAACAGCCTTGCGGATTGTCGGGAAGTTGGTGAGCATACCGCCCGGCCAGCGCTCGATAACGTAAGGCATGTTTACAGACGCAGCCTTCTCAGCTACAACGTCCTTTGTCTGTTTTTTAGTAGCAACGAACAGGATTTTCTTTCCTGACTTGGCAATCTGCTTCAGTGCGTCTGCAGCCTCGTCAATCTTGGCTACAGTCTTGTGAAGGTCGATGATGTGGATGCCGTTGCGCTCCATGAAGATATAAGGAGCCATTGCGGGGTTCCACTTACGTTTCAGGTGGCCAAAGTGGCAGCCAGCCTGCAATAACATATCAAAATTTGTTCTTGACATTTTCTTTTCTTTTTAATTGTTTTGTTTACTTTCTTTTTAGTTTTGTTAGAACCAACCGACAGGTAACCGCTCTGCGGCATTAGCACCGCGGCATGGCCATGAGCGCTTTCCGATTATCGCCGTTGTGGCGGGTCTTATCGGTTTAGATGCTAAACAGTGTTCAGTCGGCAGACTTGGGGCTTCGCCGTACACAAGGTAAATAAAGCCTTGTGACGACGCTTCCACAGGCATGCCTTTATCTTTAGGAACAGTTTCCGCCAGATATTAACGCTTACTGAACTGGAAGCGACGGCGAGCCTTCGGACGACCCGGTTTCTTACGCTCAACGGCACGTGCGTCACGAATAAGGAATCCGTGATCTTTCAGATTCTTCTTGTCTTCCTCGTTGATCTTAACGAGTGCGCGTGCAATGGCGAGGCGCAGAGCCTGGCTCTGACCTGTGAAACCACCACCATCGAGGTTCACCTTTATATCATATTTCTCAGCTACGTCAAGGAGCTGCAGAGGCTGCTTAACAACATACTGCAGAATAGCTGATGGGAAATATTCTGTAATGTCTTTCTTGTTTATTGTAATTTTGCCTGTACCTTCGCTTACGTAAACACGTGCCACGGCACTTTTACGGCGACCTATTGCATTAACTACTTCCATTATTGCTTAATTATTTATACTGGTTAATATCAATTGCTTTTGGCTGCTGAGCCTGCATATCGTGCTCTGTGCCATCGAATATATAAAGATTGTTCAAGATATGACGTCCGAGACGGCCTTTGGGCAGCATGCCTTTAACTGCGTGACGGATGATCTTGTCTGCACCGTCCTTGCGCTTGCGCAACTCGGCAGGAGTGTTGAAACGCTGTCCGCCAGGATAACCAGTATAACGGGTGTACACCTTGTCGGTTTCTTTCTTGCCAGTGAATACCACCTTAGCGGCATTGATGATGATAACATTGTCACCACAGTCTACGTGAGGAGTGAAGTTAGGTTTGTACTTTCCACGCAGAATCTTGGCAACCTTAGAGCAAAGACGGCCAACTACCTGGTCTGTGGCGTCGATAACAACCCACTCTTTCTTTGCTGTTTCCTTATTTGCGGAAATAGTTTTGTAACTTAAAGTGTTCATTTTTAATTTTAAAATTACTACTAAAAAACGTTTTTAAATTCATTATTGCTTGAACGGCGATTCACTAACCGTCGCACTCGGCCAAAAGTACGACTATTAACACTCCGTTCCGGGGTTCTAAGAGTTATCCCCTTAATAATTGGACTGCAAAGGTACATATTTTTATTATAACTCGTTCGCAGGGAAGGGCGCTGAATGTGTTGTATTATATTTAATTAACTTAGTTTAACTACCGGCGGGCGTCGTATAGCGTAAAACCTGATGCCTTTTCAGCAGAATAAATGCGGCTCGGCCAAGCAAAAAGTAAAAAAAACTATGTTTTTTATTTTGCTTTGCTCTCACCTTTCATTATCTTTTCATAAGATAAGATGCGGCTCGGCTAAGCAAAAAGTAAAAAAACTATGTTTTTTATTTTGCTTTGCTCTCACCTTTCATTATCTTTGCCGACAGAAAGATAATCAGATTGTGGCGGCAGAATGTGCAGCTTTGGGCTTAGGCGTTGTTTACATGCTGAATATGTAAGCGGCCCTGATGGTGCTGCGGCACTTGAAGCTTCTGCCGGATATCCAAATTTTTAAGACTATTTGTTATGCAGGCAATAATCCTTGCGGCCGGACTTGGGCGCAGACTTGGCGAATACACCAAGAACAACACTAAATGTATGGTAGAGGTCAACGGCGTGAAACTGATTGACCGTATGCTCGGACAGCTTGCGCGTCTTGACTTGCGGCGCGTGGTTATCGTTGTGGGATATAAGGGCAGTGAACTAAAGGCCCATATAGGCAACAGGTACGACGGCAGGCTCAACATAGAGTATGTGGAGAATCCTATATATAACAAGACAAACAATATTTATTCGCTTTCGCTGGCCAAGGAGCAGCTGCAGCAGGACGATACGCTGCTTATAGAGTCCGACCTTATTTTCTCCGACCGCATGCTGCCCATGATATTGAACGATCCGCATCCCAACCTTGCACTTGTGGCTAAATATGAGTCGTGGATGGACGGAACGATGGTAAGGATAGACAAGGAGCGCAATATCGTGAACTTTGTCCCGAAGAAGGCTTTCAGGTTTGAGGATGTCGATGATTACTATAAAACGGTAAACATCTATAAGTTCAGCCGTGAGTTTTCGTGCCGTCAGTATGTTCCTTTCCTCGATGCTTACTGCAAGGCCTTGGGCAACAACGAATATTATGAGCAGGTGCTGCGCGTGATAACGCTGCTCGACAATTCTAACCTTAAGGCGCTTCCTGTTGGAAACGAGAAATGGTATGAGATTGACGACGTGCAGGACCTTGACATTGCCGAGACGCTCTTTGCCGAGGACGAGGAGATGATGCGCCGCTATAACTACCGCTACGGCGGTCATTGGCGCTTCCCGAAGATGCTCGACTTCTGCTATCTTGTCAACCCTTACTTCCCGCCCGAGCAGCTCACCGAGGAGATGAAGGCCAACTTTGACACGCTCATGCGCGAATATCCGTCGGGCATGTATGTCAACTCGCTGCTGGCCGGCAAGTATTTCGGCATCAGGCAGCAGTTTGTCGTTGTGGGCAACGGTGCGGCAGAGCTTATCAAGAGCCTCATGGAGCAGTCGGAAGGACTTACGGGCGTGGTGTTCCCTACGTTTGAGGAATATCCCCACCGCCTCAGTAAGGACGACATCGTGGCGTTTTATCCCGACAACAATGACCTGTCTTATACCGCCGACGACCTTATGCGTTTCTTCGAAGGCAGCGGCATAAAGAGTCTTCTGCTTATCAATCCCGACAATCCTTCAGGCAACTTCATTCCGGCAGACGATGTCCTGCGCCTTAGCCGCTGGTGCGCCGGGCAGGGCATAAGGCTCGTTGTTGACGAGTCGTTTGTCGACTTCAGCGATGACTTTGAGCATAACACGTTGCTGCGCAACTCAACGCTCGAGGACAATCCCCGCCTTGTTGTCATCAAGAGCATCTCCAAGTCATACGGTGTGCCGGGTCTTCGCCTTGGCATAATGGCGTCGGCCGACGAGCAGCTTATCAGCCGTGTGAAGAAGGATGTAAGCATCTGGAACATCAATTCGTTTGCCGAGTTCTACATGCAGATATTCAACAAATATCAGGCCGACTACACCCAAGCCTGCCATAAGTTTATTAGCGAACGGGCACGTTTCATGAAGCGCTTGCAGACAGTGTCTTACATGCGTGTGCTGCCGTCGCAGGCCAACTATTTCTGCTGTGAGGTGCTTGGCAAGTTCACGTCGCACGAACTGGCAAAGAAGCTCCTGGCGCAGTTTAATATAATGATAAAAGACTGCAACACTAAAACCTTCCTTGAGGGCAAGAACTTTGTCAGGATATCAGTGAGAGACACGGCCGACAACGACAGGCTTGTGGATGCACTGCTGGCTTTAGACAAACAATAACACAACAATACGCACGACATGAAAATATGTATCTGCGGAGGTGGAAACCTCGGACATGTAACAGCCGGATTTATTGCCGCAGCCGGCACTGATGAAGTGAGAATACTTACGCGCCGCCCGGCTCAGTGGGGCGAAACTTTGCTTGTCGACACTCCTGACCGTGGCACGCTCGAGGGCCGTCTGGCCTGCGTGTCGGCAGATGCCGCCGAGGTGGTGCCCGGTGCCGACATCGTTCTGCTCTGCCTTCCCGGCTTTTCGATAGAGTCTACGCTCAGCGAAATATGTCCGCATCTCTCTGCCTCCACGGTTGTGGGCAGCATAGTGTCGAGCACGGGCTTTTATTTCCATGCCAGGCGCCTGCTGCCTTCCGGCACACCTCTTTTCGGCTTTCAGCGCGTGCCCTTCATAGCCCGCACCTCGGAGTATGGCCACAGGGCGTCGCTCCTTGGGTATAAAAAGTCGCTGAGCATGGGCACGGACAACGTGGAGCATCCCGAACAGCTGCGTAGCGACATAGAGCGCCTCATGGCCACTCCTGTAACTCTTCTTGACAATATGTATGAGGTGAGTCTCACCAACAGCAATCCGCTGCTCCATCCCTCGCGTCTTTACAGCATGTGGAAAGACTGGAAGCCGGGTGATGTCTACAGCCGCAACAGCATGTTCTATGAGGAATGGACCGAAGAGGCGGCAGCCATTTATATCGCCATGGACAACGAGCTTAGCCTGCTGCTCCGTGTGCTTCCCGTTTCGCCCGGATGCATTCCCGGCGTGCTCGAATATTACGAGAGCACCGACGCTGCCTCTCTTGCGGCAAAGCTGCGCTCCATAGAAGCCTTCAAGGGCATACCGTCGCCAATGAAGAAGGTCGACGGGGGCTATGTTCCCGATTTCTCGAGCAGATATTTCACCGAGGACTTTCCTTACGGACTTGCCATAATACGCAATCTGGCAAAAGAAAAACATATACCTTGTCCGGTTATTGACAAGGTTTACGAGTGGGGAATGAGCAAGATTTCATGACTAGGTGTCAGTTGTGACAATACAAGAAAAGCCGGACAATGACCATTGCCCGGCTTTTCTTTTCTATTGTGTCTAAATCGTTTTTTCTTTTTCTTGATGCTATTCGCCGTCTTTCGGCTCGTTGCCGTCGGTCCAGTAAGCCTCGAAGCTGTGGGTTACGCGCTGGTCCACGGGCGGCAGCTTCATATAGTCGCCGTATGTGCGGCTCAGATAGTCTTTATATCCTGCCATGGTCTTATACATTTTTCCCTCAAACTCAATGTCAACGTCGCCCTCTATGTCCTTTGCCGGCATGCATCCCTTTACCGACGGGCCGGCTTCGGTCATGTTGGCTACGGTGTTTGTAGGCTCCCGTCTTACCACCATGCGCTCAATCATGCCGTTTAGCATGCCCACGGTTACGGGCAGCATCTTGTAGCAATAGTAGGCCAGTGCCGACTTCAGATAGTTTCTCTTTGAAATTTTGCATCGCCTTATCTTATACAGCAGCCGCTTGCGCTTGAATATGCGCTGCCTTTCGGCCTCGTTGTCGCTGACGTAGTCTACGGGGAATATGTCTACGTAAACGCCAATCTGGTATCCTTCTGTTTCTGTCTCAACGAGCAGCGTGCGTGTGTCTACCACCTTTGCGAATGTGTAGAAGTAGTTTTTCTCCTTCTTCGGGTCGAGCACGCGGTAGCGTCCGCCAGCGTCAGTATAGAGCTTTACAAATCTGTCGTAGTCTTTTCTCGGCATATACAGGTCGAGGTCGTCGTCCCATGGTATGTATCCCTTGTGGCGCACGGCTCCTATAAGAGTGCCGCACGACAGAAAATACATTATGCCGTTGGCTGTGCAGAATCTGTGTATGTCGTCGAGTATGCCCGTCTGCACCTTGCGCAGTTCGGCTATGTCGGTAATTCGTTTCATATCTTTTCCGCGTAAATCAGTTTGATGCAAAGGTAATGCTTTTTTATGTTTTTGCCGCATGGCTTTGTAAAAAGTAGCTTAACATGGGCCGTCCTGCCGGGCGTTATGTGCCTGTTGGTGCAGGCGTTGAGGCCTGCATGGCGTCATCAGGTCAGCCGTACACCTTCTCGTAGCTTGTCTGCATCTGTCTTACGCCGAATTTTGCGGCGGCAAAGTCGCGGGCGATGCGGCCTAACTTGTCTTTGTCTTCCTTTGCCACAATGTTGTTGAATATGTGCATGTAGGCATCGATGCTGTTGCCGCTCACCTTCAGCGGCCAGTCGTCGGGCAGGGTGTCGCGCAGTCCGGGACAGCTGTTGGCTATCACGGGCAGTGCCTCCATGCTTGCCTCAAGCGACATTATGCTCAGACCTTCAAACACCGACGGCATGAGCAGATAGTCGAACGATGACAGATATGCCGGCAGTCCGTGTATAGGGCCGCGCAGACTTACGTTTGGCAGTCCGCCGAGCTTGCTTTGTACAAAGGCGTGCATGCTGCCGTCGCCCACCACGTGGAAGAAGAAACGGCCGTCGCCGCTCAGTCTGCTGATAATCTCCACGAGCACGTCGATGCCTTTCTGTGGTTCGAGCCGTCCGGCAAACAGGATGTTCTTCTTGCCTTCAACAATTCCGTCAAACGGTTTCTGCGTTGACGGAGCCACACCATTATATATAATAGGTGCAGTTTGGTGATATTCTGCCGTGTAGTTGTCGCGCACGGCTACAGATATGGCTATGTTTGAGTTGTTGCGTATAAAGAATTTTTCCACCTTCATCCCGGTCTTTTTCAGTCCTGTCCACAGCTGTGTGTTGTGTATTGTGCGCACCACCTTGCAGCCTCTGAGCAGCGTCGGGAACATCTTGAAGAACGAATATACGGCAAGGTCGGGCATCTCGGTGTGGCTGTGTATCACGGCAGGGCGGTATCTCAGAAACAGAAAGATAAACCACAGCGGAAAGGTAACTGCGGCGAGACGCTCAAACAGATAATGAAAATGCACCTCTGGCACCAGCCCCCGGTGATATTTTATCCCCGCGTCTTCGAGTTCCTTTATAAACACCTTGGTGAACGCCGAGTGTGCGCGTATCAGTTCCACCACGTGATATTCAAAGCCTTCAGTCTGCGACTTGGCAATGTTCACGGCCACTCTCTCGGCTCCGCCCACATCGAAATGCGACACTATATGAAAAACTCGTTTCTTCTTATTCTGCATATCTGTTTATGGCAAAGTTGTTATATCTGCAAAAATACGAAGAATAATTGAGAATGGAGAATTGAGAATGGAGAAATGAAGTTCGGCGCAAGCCAATTAAGATTTGAGGATTTACATTATAGCTTGTCCGACGGATACTGTGTTATGTTATATGCAGCAAAGCTAATGTGCCGGCTGATTTGCAATTGTCGT
>UMJK01005779.1_pt1 | contig 8488 bp, 9 predicted proteins | sample 1966021 | NCBI WGS metagenome assembly UMJK01 (sample SAMEA4836151, study PRJEB28245) | human gut metagenome | biome: gut microbiome; material: fecal sample | place: Denmark | collected 2008
CGCAAGCGCTCAGAGCAGCAGAAGCTGCGATAACACCGGTAGCCATCAGGAACGAACGACGAGAAATCTTTTTCATAGTAAAAACCTCCATTTTTTACTTGAAACTTTTCGATAGTCTCATTTTAATGCTTATAGCACAAAAATAATACTCAAATTGCAGAACAAATGGAAAAAATACCGAACAGCGGCTGTTCGGTATTTTTTCATAGACACTTATTTCAAGGTGTTCTGGTACTCCCGCACCGAGCAGCCTATGTATTTTTTGAAAACGTGGTTAAAATATTTGTACTCACCAATGCCGCACTCCCAGCCGATTTGGGAGATGGGCAGTTTTCCTTTCCGGATGAGTTCCAGAGCGTTCTGAATACGGCAGCGGTTGAGGTAGTCAATGACCGTTGTGCCAAGCTCTTTCTGAAACTTCTGGTTGATGTACCGTTCCGAGTAGTGGAACTGTTCCTGAAGGTCAGCAAGTGTTATCTTGCTCTGGTAATTCTCTTTCAGATAGGCTACGATGCGTAGCACCAGCGGGTCAGTGACCTTATCTTCGCTTAATGGCGGCAGAGCTGTCCGGCTGCGGACGGCCTCTGCCTCGTCCTCCCGCTGTTGGAGGTACTGGTTATCCCCCGCAAGGCGGACAGCCTTCTCCAGCGCAGTACGCATCTCGTCCATGTCGAGAGGCTTGAGCACATAATCCGATACGCCGTTCCGGATAGCCTGCTGGGCGTACTCGAACTCCGAGTAGCCTGTCAGGATGATGGCAATATAGTTGAATTTCTCTCGGGTGTCGGCGATCATCTCAAGACCGTTTTTTACCGGCATGGTAATGTCGGTAATGACAATGTCAGGCTGCAGTTCAGCGATCTTTTCTTCACCTACTGCCCCATTCTCTGCCTCGCCCACCACCGAGCAGCCGCACTCCTCCCACGGTACCGAGTAACGAATGCCCTTGCGGATGATTTCTTCATCTTCTACCAGTAGAACGCGATACATGGTTTACATTCCTCCCAGCCGGAGCTTGAGTTTCACAGTGAAGCCTTCGCCCTCGGTGCTGTCGATGGTCAGTCCGCTGTCACCGCCGTAGCCCAGCCAGATGCGACGGTTGATGTTCTGCAGACCATTGTGCTCGATGTTCACTTCATCCGAGCGCAGGATGTCTCGCAGCTGTTCCAGCATTGTCTCGTCCACGCCTCCGCCGTTGTCCTCTACCGTGAAATAGAGCGCATCCTCCCCCAGCCAGCCCCGTACCCTTATATGGATGCATGGCTTCTTCTGGAATCCATATTTGATGCTGTTTTCCAGCAAGGGCTGTAAAAGCAGCTTCGGGATGATGAACTCCATGCAGGCGTCATCGATGTCGATCTCGTAGGAGAAATTCGCACCGAAGCGGGTGGACTGGATCACAAGGTAATCCTGCAGATATTTCAGATCATCTTTAACAGGGACATTGTGCTTTGTGTTGTTGATGCTGTAGCGCAGGATGCCGATAAACCGTCCGATCAGCTGCTGGGCTCGCTGGGGGTCTGTCGGGATAAGATAGCGGATATTGTCCAGCGTATTATAAATAAAGTGGGGATTGATCTGCGCCTGAAGATTCTGCATCTCCATCCGGTTGTTCACTTCGGCAAGAGCGATGTTGCGCTGGCTCAGCTCTTGAATGCTGCGAACCATCTTGTTGACCTGACGGGCGATCTCCTCGATCTCATCGCCGGTGTCGATCTCGATGATGTGATCAGGGTCCTCCTTGCGGATGATGCGGATCTCCCGCACGAGAGTGTCCACCGACTTTACCATCTGCTCAGTCATAGCGTGCATGATACGGGCGAACATTGCCGCCCAACTCAGTCCCAGCAGTACGATCAGGAGCAGACCCACGAAAAGATAACTGTAATTCGTGGGCGAGTAGATGAAGGAGTAAGCCAACACCGTGCCGTTTTCCAGCGAGCGGCTGCTGCGTAGATAGCGGTTCCCGTTCACTCGCACATACTGCGCCGCATCGGCGGGCAGATATTTGTTGGCGTTCTTCTGGGAGAGGAAGGAGGAGTTTGAACAGGTGATGACATCACCGTTGGATTTGGTGAGGATGGCATCGTACTGGTACTGGCTGAACAGTTTGGTCCAGTCGTTCTCATTCAGATAAACTGCCGCAGCACCCTGATATTCGCCATCCCGGTAGAGCGGATGGATCATAACGTATTCTGAGCTGTTGGCTCGGAAGTGGTAGACCGTGGTGTAGACGGTCCGCATAAGATGGCAGGCGTTGTCCACGGCGATGTAGTTGAATTCCTGCCGGTGGAGATTCATCTCTCCCTCCGAAAAGGTCGTGAACCGAACATTTCCTTTGGAGTCGGTAAGGATGAGCTGTATCTCCACAAGAGCCGAGACGTTGTAATGGCTGATAAGATAACGCAGGTTGTCCTGATCATTCCGCAGCTCGGAGAGGAACAGCTCGGTGTGTCCAGCGTCCAGCAGAAAGGCTGACGTGTTATTGTACACCTCATGGAAGGTGGAGGCGACACTCTCCAGATGGTCTTCCCGCCGGGCGTTCTGGTTGAGAGCATTCACAGCAGCGATTGCAATGCAGAACAAAAGACATCCCAGCAGCAGGCTTGAGATCAGCTTACGGGAGACGCTCTGCTCCAGCTCCTGCTGAAAGCGGCTCTTTTTGTAGGTGCGATCGTGGTGACTATGATCCATACTTTTTTCGCTCCTGCTCTTCGACAAACTTTGCCATACGTCGATTATAATGCCTTGAATCAGATGAGTCAACGGGCGTGCTGCTGTCATTTTTATTGCATAACACAAAAAACTGCCCGGAACGACCCTCTCCTATCGTTCCGGGCAGTTTCATCATCACCCTCAACCGTAACGGTGATGGTTTCGCCCTGCTTGATGCCAAGGCCCATGACTGCCATTAAACAAAGAGCATTCGATATTGATTGCAGATGAGGACGCGCTGGGCTGTGGCAATGCGTCAGCATGATGCCATACGCCCCAAAGACAGGGTGGACGGGCGATGTTTCGGCAAAAAAGAATGGACAGACGAATAAAATTCATCTGTCCATTCGATTTGGCGGAGCATCAGGGAGTCGAACCCTGGCACCGGTCTCCCGGCCTATCGCATTTCGAGTTTTACCCGCTTCGCAGTACTCAGTGGAACATAGTGGAAGTTATCCGACTTTACCGGAAGATACAAACCATCGAGATTACGCTCAAAATTTCATCAAAGTCCGAAAGATCTAGGCTTCATGCGGATTTGAACCCACTTGAAAAAAGTGCGAAAAATCCGCCCAAAAGAGAGAATTAGGAGAGATTTCCCGCCCGTTGGAGAGAACGAGCGAGAGAGATTCCAGAAGACTATCATCCATCCATGAAATATGTTGCTTCTGCCGCTGACGAAAAACCAAGCAGCAAAGGATGGATAAAAATGACGACCCTGTTGGAGTGCTATAAAATTCTTGAACAGTACCCGGACAGCATGACAAAAGACCAGTTCTACCGCATTGCTCACATCAGCAAGCGTCACGCAAAATACCTTCTGGATTCGGGACTTGTGCCTTGCCACGATTCCGGAAAAAAGACCCGCCGCTATACGATTCAAACCCGCGATGTCGTTACCTTCCTGTGCGACCGTGAGGACAATCCCGACAAGTACAAAGCTCCCAAGGGACTGTACATCGGGAACAGCGGCAAGGCAAAACGCCGCAGGTCAACCACCGAAATTATCCGGTTCCATTTTACAGAGCCGGAAAAGACCGGGCTGTACAAAGAGTGGGAACGGCTTGCCGCCGACTATGACAATCTTCTGACTACCTCTGATGTAACCGAACTGACCGGCTACTCCGCACAGAGCATCCAGAGATGGTGCAACCAGAAAATCCTCGTTGGCTTTCAGATTCGAGGGAAGCTCCTTGTCCCAAGATTGTCCATCATCGAGTTTATGGCAGGCAACCGCGCAACGGCTATCGCCAGAAAATCTCCCAAGCATCTTGAACTTCTCCGCACCTATGCGCAGGAATGTCACGAAGGTGCAATGACCATTACATACTAAACAGACAGGACTGCTCCACAATATCTTGTGAGGCAGTCCTGTTCGTTTAGAAAATGTATGATTTTGCCGTAGGAGTCCGGCCTATTTCAACTATTATCCTCTGCTTTCAAGATGTTGAATATGCTTCTTTAGCCAAAATATTAAAATCCCGACGTATTCAACTTTTTGACCTCTAGGTGTTTCCAGCTCTCTTAACTTTCTTCTGCATTCTTCAACATCTTGATCTTTATGCTGCTTTTGCAATACTGACAGCATACCATCAAGAGCACTTTTTCTCTTGGCTTTCAAATCCTTACCATCGTTTAGGTTCAGAATATCATTTAGTTCATAATCGAGTTCTTTTCTGTCCTCCTTATCAGGTATCGTTTCGGCAGCCTGTATCTTACCGCTGAGAGAGTATTGTATCAAATGATTGCACTCAGGATTTAATGGTGTCAAAAAAAGTTTTTTGTTTCCTCTTGATTTATCGCAGCATAAAGCCCCTCGGTTTTCATTTCCTGAGCATACTGCAAGGAAGTTACTGTACTCCAATTCCTTCTTCAAGTTTTCAGTGCCCCTCGTCAGGCTCTGAGGTTCAATATGCTCAATCGTACACTTCAATGTACTTCCTGTTTTTTTGTCGGTTTCGGGAATTCTGCACATACAGTATGCGCACAGTCCTCCCTGTTCTTCCACCAACTTTGACAAAACATACTCATGCAGGTCGCTACTCATGGAATCATAAGTCGGTCGTACACCAGTGCTTGATTCGCTTTCACGGTATTCCGTTAATTCCCTTGGCTCGTGTTTTTTCACAATGTATATCATATGTTTCCTCACATACGGCTGAAATCCAACTGTGTACGACACTTCACAATTTCAGGGTCATCACCCAGTTTAGAATTCATCTCGTCGAGAACGGTTTCCGCAGCCGTGTAATCATCTTGGTCAAGAGCATGATAAAACCTTTCAAACAATTCTTCAGCTTCGGATGTGCGAACAGTAACATTCATATCCGCACGAAGAATGCTGTCAGAATCCTTACCGTATAGATAACGATCGTGTAGCTCACTTTCGCCAGTTGCATTTTTTTCAAGCATGAACAAGTTATAGCTTCTATCCACTTCTCCAAGAATCTGCGGAGAGTGCGTTGTAATCAAGAACTGAATATTCGGAAAAAGTTTCCGAAGCACAGACAGTATTTTCCTCTGCCACGCAGGGTGCATATGCAGATCAAGTTCATCAATCAGTACGATGCCCTCTCCCTCCATCGGGTTCTCTCGGCAGGGGTTCGCCATTGCCACGCGGCGAGCAATGTCTCCCAACAAGGCTAGCGTACACTTTTCACCATCTGACAGTTGGTCTACACGATACTCTTTATCATTGCGTATGACAACCATTCGGAGAGGATTCCGACGCACCTTAATTTCTTCAGCATCATCCAGCATTGAGAGGGCAGCTTTTCGCACACACTCCAACGCAGGATCTCGATAATCCCAATCGCGTTTTATACTTTTTTGCTCATTTTCAAAGTCTTCCTGATTGCGAAACCACTCGAAAAAAGTACGGAAATCAAGTCGGTTTTCCAATGCTCTCTCTAACGCTGTTCTTTTTGAGAAAGAATGCTTTTTGCGTATCCTTAACGGAACGTCCAGAACAAGTCTGTTCGTTCCGTAATTTAGGAACACAGGCATATTCTGCTTCGGACAATCATCTCCGGCAACTGTATCATCGTCCGCCAGATAATGTTCATTAAAAAACTGTGCTAAATCAGCCGTTTGCTTACTTTGCTGACTTGCATTGACCGCATTCACCCGACCAGATGCAGCCTTTTCCATTTCTTTTGTAAGCTCGAATGTTTCTCCTCCAAGCTGTAGCACAATACCGGTACCATATCGTGCATTGCTTCCACTACGCTGACCAATATGCAGTTGTTCCTTATCTAATGTTCGGTATCCCGTTCCTTGAGCGTTGTTTAGTCTATTGATAAAAGGCCATGCAGCATAGCAAACTGCACTGAGGAGAGTCGATTTACCTGAGCCATTGTTGCCATAAAAGACTGTGGATTTACCATTCAAGGCGATTTCAATAAAACCACCATCTGCTTCAGAAGTGAAATTCCTGAAATTTTTCACTCGAATTGTTTGCAGTTTCACCGTTTGTCCTCCTATCCAACATAGTTTTGGGGTGACTCTTTTACTATCTCCCATTGTAAGCGTTCTCTCTGGCGAATGTCAACCTGTTTTTACATTCATTTCTGAAAGAAGGTGGTTTTCCACATGAACAAGCACTCACAGTTGAAAATCCGAGGACACGCCAAATGACGCTCGACTACTTCTATGGGCAGTCGGGCGAACTGTTTTCCTACTTCCGCATCCCAAAGGCGTTATTTCAGGACAGCCGTTTCCGGCAGCTCTCCACCGATGCCCGGACGCTGTACGGCATCCTGCTCGACCGCATGAGCCTGTCGGTCAAGAACGGCTGGATGGACAAGCAGGGACGGGTGTATATCATCTACACTGTCCGGGAAGTGCAGGAATCGCTCTGCTGCGCCGAACACAAGGCGGTCAAACTGTTCCGAGAGCTGGAACAAATCGATCTGATCGAACGCAAGCGGCGAGGTCTGGGCAGACCCAGCCTGATCTACGTCAAAGACTTCACCACAGGGTTGTCAAAAATGCACAATCTGAATTGCGCAAACAGCAATTCAGGCGTTGACCAAAGCGCAGTTCAGGAGCAGACAAAACCGCAAGCAAATAAGGACTGATAAGAATAAGACAGAGATGAATAAACCTGATCCTATCCACTCAGAGGACATTCGTGAACAGCTTGAGGATTATTTTTATCAGGCGTTGGAGGTCGAACTGCTGCTTCGGCTTTTCCCGGATGATGAGGACACCATCTGTCAGATCGTGGATTTGCTGGTAGATACCTGTGCTACCAAGCGCAGGATGCTCCGAATCGCCGGAGATGATAAGCCTGCCGAGGTGGTACGCAGTCGGCTGAAAAAGCTGAATGCCGACCACATCCGCTTCGTGCTGAACAGCCTTGCCGAAAATGCTACCCCCGTGCGGAACATGAAGCAGTATCTGCTTGTCTCGCTCTACAATGCGCCCACGACCATGAATCTACACTATCAAAATCTGACGAACCATGACTTTGCGCACGGTTCCCGGAAAGCGGGGTGATATTATCGCAAAGAAAGCAACGGTTATTGTGGTCACGAACCAGAAAGGTGGTGTCGGAAAAAGCACTACCTGTGAAAATCTGGGCATCGGGCTGGCAATGGAGGGCAAGAAAGTTCTGCTTGTGGACACTGACCCACAGGGCAGTCTTACCATCAGCATGGGCTGGCAGCAACCGGATGAACTGCCCACCACGCTGTCTACCCTGATGCAAAAAGCCATGAACGACCAGCCCATCCAGCCCGGTGAAGGCATCCTCCACCATGCAGAGGGCGTAGACCTCATCCCTGCCAACATCGAATTGGCGGGGCTGGAAGTGGCTCTTGTAAACAGTATGAACCGGGAAAAGATGCTCAAACAGGTGTTGGAAAGTGCAAAACGGGAGTACGATTATATCCTGCTGGACTGTATGCCCTCTCTGGGGATGCTCACCATCAACGCTTTGGCTGCGGCTGACACCACGCTGATTCCCGTTCAGGCACAATACCTGTCTGCCAAAGGTCTGGAACAGCTTTTGCAGACTGTCGGCAAGGTGCGGCGGCAGATCAACCCGAAATTAAAAATCGAAGGTATCCTGCTTACCATGACGGACAGCCGCACCAACTACGGAAAGCAAATCGACACACTGATTCGCCAAGCATACGGCAGTAAAATCAAGGTGTTCGACCAGACCATTCCCCGGTCTGTCCGTGCCGCTGAAACCAGTGCCGCCGGCAAAAGCATTTTCCAGCATGACCCCAAGGGCAAGGTGGCAGAAGCCTACCAATCTTTAGCGAGGGAGGTGCTGGTGGATGCCGAAAAGCGGCTTAAACGTAGCTCTGAAAGGGCTAGATGATCTGTTCAGTTCAGAGGAAACCCGGCAGGAGGAACAGCGTGAACAGGTACAGCAGATTCCTGTGGATGAACTTTTTCCGTTCAAGAACCATCCGTTCAAAGTGCTGGATGATGATGCAATGACCCGGACGGTAGAAAGTATTTCACAATTCGGTGTGCTGGCTCCGCTCATCGCCCGCCCCAGACCAGAGGGCGGCTATGAAATCATCTCCGGGCATCGTCGGAAACACGCCGCCGAACTTGCTCATCTGGACACCGTGCCTGTCATTGTGCGCAACATGGAGGATGATGCCGCCACGATATTGATGGTCGATTCCAACTTGCAGAGAGAACACATCCTGCCCAGTGAGCGGGCGTTCGCGTACAAAATGAAGCTGGATGCGATAAAAAATCAAGGTGCTAGGTCAGATTTAACTTCGTCCCAAGTTGGGACGAAGTTGAG
>UMJK01004737.1_pt1 | contig 8383 bp, 10 predicted proteins | sample 1966021 | NCBI WGS metagenome assembly UMJK01 (sample SAMEA4836151, study PRJEB28245) | human gut metagenome | biome: gut microbiome; material: fecal sample | place: Denmark | collected 2008
GAAAAATAAGACGCGACGGCGGATTGTGAATTTTGGGTAGAGGCTTTGTATTAAGTTAGTGCTTTTAATTTACTTTAGTGTTCATTTTGTTTGCGTTTTTGTATGAAGAATAGTGCTTTTTAATTTTTACTTTTCTATTCATGCCGATTCTTTTGAGCTACCAAAAGAACCGGCGAAGAAAAGTCGCGCGGCTAGTCGGATTTTTTTCTGCAAGCATGTTTGCCTAAAAACGGCAAAAATTGCGGAACTCGCTGCGCTCAAACACCTTATTTTTGCCGTTTTTCTTAGCAAATCTTGCTAAAATCCGATGCCGCGTACTGCCGTGTGTAGCACTTTATTGCTTTTTACTAAAAGGTAAACTCACATCGTAGAATAACAGGCTGCTGAAACATTTGGAATAGTGTAATTAAAATGAAAAAGTTGCCAAAGTACGAATTTGGGCGGAGCCGCGACTTTCAAAAAATCAGCGTAGGCTTAAAATAAAAAGGCACTTGTAGCATTCGCTGCAGGGTGTTTGAGCTTGCGTAGCAAGCGAGTTCCCGCAGGCGCTGCAAGTGGCATGCTTCTTTGATACGGAGCGGTTAAATTTTTTGAGGAGCGAAGGCTTTTTGGTTACTTTTTAGCCTATAAAAAGTAACATGAATGAGAAAGAATGAGTTAAAAGTAGTAAAGTAACTACAAAGACGAATACTTTTAAGGAGAAAAAAGTGGACTTTTATATCCAGGGCCTAACCTTAGGCCTCGCCTACGTCGCCCCTATCGGCATGCAAAACCTGTTTGTAATTAACAGCGCGCTTACGCAGACGCGCCTGCGAGCGCTTGTAACGGCGCTTATCGTTATCTTTTTTGATGTTACTCTTGCCATGGCGTGCTTTTTTGGCATCGGGCTGATAATGCAAAAATACGCCGCCGTGCAAATGGCGATGTTGTTTATTGGCGGGCTGGTTGTAGCCTACATCGGCTTGGGTCTGTTAAAAAGCAAAGTATCCGCCTTAGCGGACATAAAACAAATGCTGGGGCTGGGGCAAACCGTATGGCAGGCGTGTGTGGTAACGTGGTTCAACGCGCAGGCCGTTATCGACGGCACTATGCTTTTGGGCGCGTTTAAAGCAACTATGAACCACGCGCAGTCGCTGCACTTTTTATTCGGCGTGCTTTCGGCCTCATGCCTGTGGTTTGTAACGCTGGCCATGGTTGTTTCGCTGGCGGGCAGCCTGGTAACGCCGTGTGTGTTGGGGGTTATCAATAAAATCTGCGGGGCGGTAATTGCCGTTTATGGTTTAAGGCTGCTGTGGCATTTTGCAGAAATTATTTAAAGGCTCAAACTTTTTTATTAAACAAATTTAAGGTATCTCTGCGGTTTTTTTAACGTTAAAATATAGATGAAACAAACCAAAGGAGGCTTGTGTAAAATACCCATTAGCGGTAAAGGTTGTTGCCGTAATAAAAGAAAAACTGCATTTACCGCACAGCACCTGCCTGCGTTTAATTGAAAATAACAATATTAAAAGTGCTGATGGCAGCAATTTAAAAAAGTGCAGGTTAAAAAACAGCATAAGCCTTATTTTTAAGCCGGAAGCAGAAAAAAGCTGCCTTTAGCAGTGGCTGATGAAAGGTAGTTTTATAAATTATTATATGCTTTTTGGGTATAAAATTGCTGCAAAACAAGTATTTGTTTTATGTAAACGCTGCTTTTATAATAAAAGCGCGGAAACAAAGCCGTAAAAATTAAAAGATGAGAGGAAGATAGTATATGAAAATGAAACGTAAACTTTTGCTGCTGCTTGCCGGACTTGCTGTTTTTGGCTGCGGAACTGCACTGGCAGCAGAAGCGGACGGGCATCCGGATAATTTTTACAAAAGCGATAAAGTAACCGTGCAGAATGTAGATTTTAACAACCAGTACAAAATGAAGGTAGCCGGGCATTTATTTACGCCGAAAGTTAAAAACGCCAACAACGGCGCGGCAGTAATTGTGGGGCACCCCATGGGCGCGGTTAAGGAACAGAGCGCCGATTTATATGCCACCAAACTTGCAGAACAGGGCTTTACAACTCTTTCTATTGACCTTTCTTTCTGGGGCGGCAGCGAAGGCCAGCCGCGTAATGCCGTATCGCCGGATATTTATGCCGAAGATTTCAGTGCTGCGGTGGATTACCTTGGCACAAGCGGGCTTGTTGACCGTGAAAGAATCGGTGCGCTGGGCATCTGCGGCAGCGGCAGTTTTGCCATTAGTGCCGCTAAAATAGACCCGCGCATTAAAGCGGTGGCAACCGTAAGCATGTATGATATGGGCGACGCCAACCGCAACGGGCTGCATAACAGCACGACGCTTGCCATGCGCAAACAGGCAATGGCAGAAGCTGCCGAACAGCGTTATGTTGAATTTACCGGCGGCGAAACCAGATACACCAGCGGCACTGTACATGAACTGAACGAAAATTCTACACCGGTTGAGCGTGAATTTTACGAATATTACCGTACTCCGCGCGGCGAATTTACCCCGGAAGGCAGCAGCCCGCTGTTAACAACCCATCCTACTTTAACCAGTAATGTTAAATTTTTAAACTTCTATCCGTTTAATGATATTGAAACTATTTCTCCGCGCCCGCTGCTGTTTATTACCGGCAGCGAAGCACATTCGCGCGAATTCAGTGAAAAAGCCTATGCCCGTGCGGCAGAACCGAAAGAACTTTATATTGTTCCCGGCGCAGGCCATGTTGATTTGTACGATAAAACCGATTTGATTCCCTTCGGCAAATTAACTGACTTTTTTGCAGGCGCGCTTAAATAACGCCGCCGTGCGCTGAAAATATAAAAATAAAATAATAAACACTTCCGTTGCACATAAAAAACTTTTAGCGGGAACTAAAGATTTTATCTTAAAGCAGCGGAAGTGTTTTATTTTGCTCTTTTTATTTTTCGTTGACAATCAGTGCCATAACAACAAGGTCGGTTTTGGAATGTGCGCTGTTGCAGATGCTGTGGCTTTCGCCTTCGGGGCAGAATGCAACGTCGCCGGGGAACAGCTCCATTTCCGTACCGTTGTCGTTGTATTCGGCGGTACCGCTTAAAATATACAGCGTTTCGCTGGTGCCTTCGTGCTTATGGTAGCCAAGCGAGCAGCCCGGTTTTAAAATAACGCGGGCATAAGCTGCAATTTTGCCGTTATAAACTTTCTCGTCTATAATGTGCTCCATAATGGTTGTGCCGGTGCCTCCGGCGCGTTTTTCAAAATAATCGGTTTTCCTGTCGGTTACAAGCATTTTTGGTACATCCCCTCTGTAATAAATTTAACACAATGGTTTATTCGCAGTGCTTTGCAAAAATTCCTGCGGAAAAATTTAAAAAATTTTTAATTTAGGGCTTTACAAATTTAGCGAACTAAAGTATAATCTAAAACATAACAACGATATTTAATTTTTTGAAGGGGGATTTTCAAATGAAGAAACTTTTACTTTTAGCAATGACGATGCTGATGGCAGTAATGCTGGTAGCCGGCTGCGGCAGCGACGGCCCGAAAAAAATGGTTGTAGGCCTTGACGACAACTTTGCGCCGATGGGCTTCCGCAACGAGAAAAATGAAATTGTCGGCTACGATATCGACATGGCACGTGAAGCCTGCAAACGCGCAGGGCTGGAAGTTGAATTTAAACCTATCGACTGGGCTTCCAAAGAAGCCGAAATGAAAGGCAAACGCATTGACGCTATCTGGAACTGCTTTACCGTTAATCCGGAACGCGCCGAAGTTTACCAGCTTTCCAAACCTTATATGAAAAACGCTCAGCTGATTGTTGTACCGGCAAATTCTTCCATTAATAAAATTGCCGACCTGGCCGGAAAAGTTGTAGCAGTACAGGATGACAGCACCGGTTCTTACATTATCGACGGCAACGACGAAATGCGCAATTCTTTGAAAGAATACAGAAAATATCCTGACTTTGCAGCCGTTTACATGGATATCGACAGCGGCCGTGTTGAAGCAGCAGTTGTAGACGCCGTACTTGCCCGTTACTATGACAGCAAAAACCCCGGCAAATACAGAATCCTTGAAGAAAACCTCGGTGATGAAGTTGTAGCCGTTGCTTTCCGTAAGGACGACAAAGATTATGCACCGCTGATTGACAAAGCGCTGGACGAAATGAAAAAAGACGGCACTGCCAAAAAGATTTCCGAACAATGGTTCAACGCTGATTTAACCAACTACTAAGATTTATTAAAGCCGCGGGCCGGTAGTAATGCTGCCGGTCCGCCAAACTGTTAATGCCCGAGGAGTAAAAAATGGATTATGTTATAAGCATCCTGCCGCAGATGTGGGAGGGAACCCTTGAAACTATAAGATTGTTTGCGATAACTATTGTGCTTTCGATACCGCTTGGCGTGCTTCTGGCGCTGGGGCGCGTATCCGGCTTTAAGGCGCTGCGCGATATAATCGGCGTTTATGTATGGCTGCTGCGCGGTACGCCGCTGATGTTGCAATTGCTGTTTGTATATTACGGCCTGCCGTTTATTCCCGGCATAGGCGTAAGGCTGGATGATTTTCCGGCTGCGGTATTTGCTTTTGTACTGAACTATGCCGCTTATTTCTGCGAAATTTTCCGTGCAGGCATTCAGGCAGTGCCTAAAGGCCAGTACGAAGCTGCCCGCACTTTGGGCATGAATTATGTGCAGACCATGCGCCGCATTGTACTGCCGCAGGTTTTCCGCCTGATTCTGCCGCCGGTAAGCAACGAAACCATTACTTTGGTTAAAGATACTTCTTTAATTTATGTATTGGCAATGAACGACCTTCTGCGTACAACGCGCAACCTTGTACAGCGCGATTTCAGCATTACGCCGTTTTTGGTTGCGGGCGTGTTTTACCTTTTGATGACCCTTGTTTTAACCTATGGGTTCAATAAGTTGGAACGCAAATATTCCAGATATGACTGACAGGAGCATTTAGTATCATGAACAAAATTAACGCACAAAATATCTATAAAAGTTTTCAGGGGCTGGAAGTTTTAAAGGGCATTAATTTAAGTGTTGACGAAGGCGAAGTTGTTGCGGTTATAGGACCCAGCGGCGGCGGCAAAAGTACTTTTCTGCGCTGCCTGAACAAGCTGGAAATTATCGACAGCGGCAAAATCGTTATCGACGGCGAAACGCTTGCCGAAACCAAACCGGACGGGCAGGTTGTGTATGCGCCTGGCGATGAAAGCCGCCGCATTGCCTGCAAAATGGGCATGGTGTTTCAGCAGTTTAATTTGTTTCCGCATATGACGGTGCTGGAAAACCTTATTGAAGCGCCGGTGCAGGTGCAGAAGCGCAACCGCGACGAGGTTATTGAAGAAGCGAAGGTTCTTTTAAGCAAGGTAGGGCTTTTGGAAAAAGCTCACGAATACCCGCGCCGTTTAAGCGGCGGGCAGCAGCAGCGCGTAGCCATTGCAAGGGCGCTGGCAACAAAACCTGCCATTATGCTGTTTGATGAACCTACTTCTTCGCTTGACCCGGAGCTGACCGGTGAAGTTTTGCGCACCATGCGCGAACTGGCCGAAGAAAAAATGACCATGGTTGTTGTAACGCACGAAATGGGCTTTGCCCGCGAGGTTGCAACCAAAGTGCTGTTTATGGCAGACGGTTATGTGCAGGCGGAAGGAACGCCGCAGGAAATTTTTGAAAATCCCCAAAATGAACGTTTAAAAGCATTTTTGCATAAAGTGCTTAAATAACAAAAAGGCATTGCGCGTTGTGCGTAATGCCTTTTGTGCTGTTACGGCGTTTAGCCGAGCTTTGCCATAAATTTTTCTTTGTTTACAATAAAGCGTTCGTGCGTGCCTTTACCGATTTGTTTATCTTCGTCGGCGGCGGTAATTTCAAAAACAAGTTTGCGCCCTTCAACTGCGGTAAGCGTGGCGGTGGCGGTAACTTTTTTGCCCATGCCGGTAGCGGCGTCGTGCGTAATATTTACCAAAGTGCCAACGCTGGTCGATTCTTCATCAAGGCAGGCGGCAACGGCGTTGCAGGCAGCCTGTTCCATAAGGGCAATCATGCTGGGGGTGGCAAAAACATGCAGGCTGCCGCTGCCCATGGCAAGCGCAGTGTTGGTTTCGCGCACAACGGTTTCGGCGGTTCCGGTAAGACCGGGTTTTAATTCTTGCAGCATATTTCATACATCCTTTACTGTAAAATTTGCTTATGCTAACATCTTAAACGCTTTTTATAACTTACGCAAGTGGCAGAAGTTTTATTTTGACGGATATGTGAAAAATTTTAAAGCTGATTGACGCAGTAGGAAATAATGATTATGATAATTGAAGAAAACCTATAATTTTAACTGCATTATAACCGGAGGGGCAAAAATGAACGGAAACTTACAGGAAAAATATAATAAACTTTTAAATATTTTACGCAGCACAGGCGGCCTTGCGGTGGCTTTCAGCGGCGGCGTAGATTCTGCTTTTCTGGTTTACGCCGCGCACGAAGCGCTTGGCGGAAAACTTTTGGCAATTACCGCCGTTACACAAAGCTATCCGCGGCACGAAGCGGCGGACGCTGCCAGAATACTTGCGCAATACGGTGTTAAGCACGAAGAAATTACGCTTGACCAGCTGGCAATACCGGGCTTTTGCCAAAACGGTGCGGAGCGCTGCTATTACTGCAAATATGCGCTTTTTACAAAAATTAAAGAAGCAGCGCAAAAGCAGGGCATCAGCCTTGTGGCTGACGGCGCCAATACCGATGACGAAAGCGATTACCGCCCCGGCATGCGCGCCACGGAGGAACTTGGCATTTTAAGCCCGCTGCGTGAGGCATGTTTCAGCAAACAGGATATCAGGGATATATCGAAAGAGCTTGGCATTTTTACATGGAACAAGCCTTCTTATGCCTGCCTTGCTTCGCGTATTCCTTACGGCGAAGAAATAACGGCAGAAAAACTGGCCATGGTGGAAAAAGCCGAGCAGGCGCTTTTGGATAAGGGCTTTAAAGAAATGCGCGTACGCTGCCACGGTAAGGTGGCCCGCATAGAAGTTGCTCAAAGTGATATGGAAAAAGTTTTTGCGCGCCGTGCGGAAATTGCCGCAGCCGCAAAAGCGGCAGGCTTTTTATACGCCGCGCTTGATTTGGAAGGCTTCCGCAGCGGCAGCTTAAACGCGGCGCTGGCAAAATAAATGTTAAGCCGTGGGCAGATGCGAAGTGATGCGTTATTTGAAGTATGCTTTTACCTTAAAATAAATTTGCACGTGCGCAGCCGTGGGTATTGACAAGCCTTTATAAGTCAAGTATAATTTTTATTGTTATGGGGGCATAGCTCAGCTGGGAGAGCGCTTGAATGGCATTCAAGAGGTCAGCGGTTCGATCCCGCTTGTCTCCACCATCTTCACGGATAACGCAGAGTGAAAATGCTCTGCGTTTTTTTATTTGCTGAAACAAATACGCAAGACGCTTTAAGCCTTTTATGTTATAATTAATTTTATAGGAGGATGATTATGGATATTTTAAAAATTAAAGAACTTTGCCGTACAGAGCAAATAGAATTTTCCAGACATGTTTCTGATAGAATGTTTCAGCGTAACATCACTGCTGATGAAGTTATAGAAGCTGTTTATAATGGAAAAATTATTGAAGAATATCCTGACGATTATCCTTATCCAAGCTGCTTAATTTTGGGCATAACATTTAATAAACGTTTTTTGCATGTTGTTGCAGGTATTACTGATACCAAATTATGGATAATAACGGTATATGAGCCGAATCCTGACAAATGGAATAATGATTTTACGATGAGAAAGGGCTGAGAGATATGGAAAAGTGCTTTTTCTGCAAAGGGATTATTGAAAACAGTGTAACCAATTATATGTTGGATTTAAACGGACAGTTTATTATTATTAAAAATGTACCCTGCCATAAATGTTCGCAGTGCGGCGAAGTATCTTTCAGCTATCAGACAATGAAGCAGCTGGAAAAAATTGTGGCTAATTTAAAACAGGCATTGACTGAAGTTGCTATTGTTGAATATGCGGCTTAAAGTTTAAACTGATGAAAATAAGAATGGGTATCTGCCCGTTTTTATTTTGTAAATTTACTTACAGAAGGAAATACCATGAATAACTGGAACATACATGAAGCGGTTGAATATTATAAAGGGCAGGACGCGCCGCAGAATCAGTTTGCGCTGGTGGAACTGCTAAAGGAAGCACAGGAGCATAACGGCGGCGTGCTTACGGACTGCATTATTGAAGATATTGCCGTGCTTTTAAACATTAAAGTTACTTTTTTAAACGCCGTTATTAAGCGTTACCAAAGTTTAAAAACGGCGCAGGCTCCGCACAGGCTGGAGGTTTGCGGCGGTAAGAATTGCGCTGCCAATGGTTCGGCGGCGCTGTTAAAGCATATCCGCGAG
>UMJK01017856.1_pt1 | contig 8265 bp, 9 predicted proteins | sample 1966021 | NCBI WGS metagenome assembly UMJK01 (sample SAMEA4836151, study PRJEB28245) | human gut metagenome | biome: gut microbiome; material: fecal sample | place: Denmark | collected 2008
AATACACGGGGTATGAATGTCCGAGAATACAGAAAATACCTGCAACATATTTTCCGCAGTTGATAAGCTCGTTTATAAAAATAGGGCTTTCACCCTGAAATGCAACCGATGCAAACGAGAAGATGAACCCTCCGATAAGCACGGCGATAATACACTTCAGTGCGTCACACACAATGGTGATGATTGCCGGAACTTTACCCACGCTGCGCAGTACATTTGTAAAGCCTGCATTACCGCTGCCCATTTGACGGATATCCTTTTTGCCCTTTGTCACAATGCCTGTGACAAGAACAGCCGTGTTGATACTGCCGAGAAGATACGCAATCAATGCCGAAAGCAGAATCATCCACCAGCAGTTTGCTAAAATTGCCGAAATATGCTCCATTACTTTTCTCCTCTCTCTCTTACCACAATTTTGATCGGCGTACCCTCAAGAGCAAAAGCCTCACGGATTCTGTTTTCAAGATAACGCTGATATGAGAAGTGGAAAAGCTGTGCATTGTTGCAGAAGAAAACGAATGTCGGCGGTTTTACGGAAGCCTGAGTCATATAGAAAATTTTAAGTCGCTTACCCTTGTCCGACGGCGGTTGAACTCTTGTTGTAGCCTGTGCAAGAAGTTCGTTGAGCATACCCGTTCTGATTCTGCGGTTTGCGCTGTCATTACAGCTTATGATATATTCAAACAGTCTGTCGATACGCATACCTGTTTTTGCGGAAATAAATACCTTTTGCGCATATGACATAAACGCAAAATCTGCATCAAGCTTTTTGCGGAACTCCTGCATTGTCTTATCGTTTTTTTCGACAGCGTCCCACTTGTTTACGGCAATTATACACGCTCTGCCTGCCTCATGCGCAAGACCTGCCACCTTGGTATCCTGTTCCGTAACGCCCTCTGTCGCATCAATCATAATAACGCACACATCACTGCGTTCAATCGCCATTTTTGCACGAATAATACTGTATTTTTCGATATTATCATAGATTTTGCTCTGACGGCGAAGTCCTGCGGTATCGGTAAAGTTGAACTTTCCGTACTTATTTTCAACAAGCGTGTCGATTGTGTCACGGGTTGTGCCTGCTATATCAGACACAATACAGCGTTCCTCGTTTGTGATTTTGTTTACAAGAGATGACTTGCCTGCGTTCGGCTTTCCGATTACCGCAACATTGATGATTGTGTCGTCATCTTCCGCATTTTCATCATAATCAAAGCTTGAAAAAGCCTTGTCTAAAAGGTCGCCCGTACCGTAACCGTGAACGGCTGAAACCTCGATAGGATCGCCTAAACCGAGATTATAAAACTCATAGAATTCAGGTGACGGTTCGCCGAGTGTGTCGCACTTGTTTACACAAAGCACAACGGGCTTACCCGACTTCTGGAGCATCTGTGCAACATCCATATCTGTTGCAACCATGCCCGACTTGCAGTCTGTTACAAGGATAATAACATTAGCCGTGTCGATTGCAAGCTGAGCCTGACGGCGCATCTGTACAAGAATAATATCATCTGATTTCGGTTCAATACCGCCTGTGTCAACAATAAAGGCAGTTTTTCCGCACCATTCCACCTCACCGTATATTCTGTCACGGGTAACACCGGGAGTATCGTCAACAATTGACAATCTCTGACCGATGAGTTTATTGAAAAGCGTTGACTTTCCCACATTTGGTCTGCCGACAACGGCAATTACGGGTTTGTTCATCTTATCAGTCCTTTCCTGCAATTACAGCCTCTACAAGGTCGTTTCCGTTGTTATTGACGGGAACAAGAGTTACACCGAGTTCCCTTTCAACATCATCTGTTGAAACATCATCAAGAAACAAATCGTTTTCAAAACGGAGCATTGATGACGTGATAATAAGCCTGTCACCAAGGTCATCGTCACGGAGCTGATCAATAAGATCACCGCCCGTGACAAGTCCCGACACATTTACTCCTCCGCCGAAAAAGTTGTTCTTAATCGCCCTTGTATTTATAGTTATATTCGGGAATTTTTCGTTAATCATCGACATAATCCGCTTCATGTACGGAAACACTCCCTCGCCGCAGGCAATTGTTACCTTATGGCAAAGGCTTTCGTCAGCATCAAGCTCTTCAAGCTTCCAGCCGACATCATCGGTCAGATACGCAATCATACCGATTCCGTCCTCAAGAGCGGAAAAGTCCTCATAAAATTCGGGTGACGGGATTTCTCTTTCGGCAAGGAGGTAAAATTCATCACCCGGAAAGAAAATTCGTCTGCCGTGCTTTTTGACGCACTCATCACCCATTTTTTCAATTATATCAATTGTCTGCCCTGCCGTTTCCTTATTATAAGGAACAAGCGGATAAAGGTTTTCACGGTAGCGTGTAAGTCCGACAGGAACAATCGCAGTCATATTAACACCGAGGTTTTCAAGATCGGTCAATGTTCTGACAAGCTCGTCACCGTCATTAATTCCGGGACAGGAAACAATCTGACAGTTAAGCGTTATTCCTGCGTCTGCAAAGCGTTTGAGATATTTCAATGTATCGCCTGCAAAACGGTTATTCATCATCTTACAACGAAGCTCGGGGTTTGTTGTGTGAACCGACACATTAATCGGACTTATGTGCATTTTTATAATTCGGTCAATTTCGTGCTCTGTAATATTTGTCAGCGTGATATAGTTACCGAACAAAAATGAAAGTCGGCTGTCGTCGTCCTTAAAATAGAGCGACTCACGCATACCCTTCGGAAGCTGGTCAATAAAGCAGAAAATGCACTTATTACGGCACGAATGCTGTTTGTCCATAAGATAGGTTTCAAACTCAAGACCGATTTCCTCATATTCTCCCTTGGTCATTTCTATGGTACGAACATTTTTGTCCTCATCCGCAACCTCAAGAGTAAGCTTGCGGTTTACCTGATAGAATCGGTAATCAAGAACATCGACAATCTCGTTTGAATTGATTGAAAGGAGGGTTTCCCCTTTTTTTATCCCTGCTTTGTCGGCATGACTGCCGGTTGTGACATCAAAAATTTTAACAGCCACACCTTCACCTCGCAAAACATTTTTACATACACTTTTATTCTACACAAAATACCGTTTTTAATCAACAGGTTTGCAAATTGTTTTTGTATATACGGTAAAATTTGCAAAACAAAAGGGCGAACAGATAACTGCCGCCCGTAATGTTTGTAATAAAAATTACTGTTCGTCTTTCTTTACAACAACCTGTCTGCCGTTGTACATACCACAGTTTGTGCAAGCCTTATGAGCTGCTGTTAATTCACCGCAGTTAGGACAAGCAGTAAGTTCAGGAGCATTAATCTTCCATACTGTTGAACGTCTTGAGCTCTTTCTTGCGTGTGATGTTTTGTTCTTGGGTACTGCCATTACAAAAACCTCCTTACAAAATTTATCTTAGTCAATCAACTGTTTAAGTATCTCAAGTCTTGGATCCGTTTGACGCTTATCACAGGAACATTCACCGTTGTTGAGGTTTTGTCCGCAAATCTGACACAGACCTTTGCAATCGTCCCTGCAAAGATTCTTTGACGGGAGCGAAAGAAAAATGTCAGAAATTACAACATCATCAAGCTCGAGTGTAAAATCAGGTGTTTCAATATAGTCATCATTTTCCTCATCGGCAAGAGTCTGAATAAGCCTGTGTTCAAAGCTCATATTCATCTCTCTTGTATAAGGCTCACCGCAACGGTCACAGTTACGGCTGTAATCAAAGTGTGCGTTGATTACAAGTGTAATCAAACTTGCTCTGTTTGTTGCTTTGGCAGTCACGACAACGGGAGTTTTGAATGGATAAACTCCGTCAATGTCAAGACCTGACAAGTCAAGGTTATATTCAACTTGTTTTTCTTCACCGTCATTTTGAAAGACGGATTTAAGCTCAAAAAGCATATCTGCACCTCTTGACAGCATAGACACATATTAAAACGCTGTTTATTATTATACAAAAGGTTTGTCCCTTTGTCAACTAAAAAATACAAGAAAATAGGCTGTTTTTTTCGGGAATTTATGACAATATTCGCTAATTTTCCCATATGGAATTTTGAGCCTGCAAAGTTACTCAGAAAGTTACTTTGCACTTGATTTTTTCTTTTCATTATACCTTTTAAACATATATAATGCAATAATAAATTGCAGTTGACATAAAACGGAATTTGTGATAGCATACTGTGTGGCAGTTCGTAACCATCCTGCCGGAAGGACGCCGATAGGCTGCTCCTTCTATCAAAACTAAGGAGAAAGGCACAGGGCTTTTTACGCCCTTTTTGCACCCTCTTTTGTGTGGGTGCTTTTTTTGTGCCGGAAAGAGAGTATGGAGAGATACAGTATTATTAATGAAAAGAACAATCGTGAGATTGTTCTTCTGCGTGGAAGCGGTTGCGTTTACAGAAAATGCATCTTCTGCGACTACTACACCGACAGGTGCAGTGACGAGGACGAAAACTTTCGTCTTAACAAAGCCGTGCTTGAAAAAGTTACGGGAATTTTCGGTGACCTTGAGGTCATTAACTCAGGCTCGGTTTTTGAGCTTGACAAAAAAACACTTGATTTTATCAAACAGGTGTGCAAAGAAAAAAAGATAAATACCATTCATTTTGAGGCACATTATCTTTATCGGAACAAAATCAGTCAGCTCAGAAAAGATTTTGCGGATTTTGATTTGAAAATGAAGCTCGGTCTTGAAACCTTTGACTGCGATTTCAGAGAAAATGTTCTGAAAAAAGGAATCAAAGAGAGCAGTCCCGCTGTTATTGCTGAGAATTTCGACGAAGCTAATTTCCTTTTCGGAATTAAAGGTCAGACAGCCGAAACCATGCAAAAGGATATTGAGTTGGGATTAAAATATTTTGAACGAATTTGCGTTAACATTATGTGTGACAACACAACGGAAGTTGAACCCGACAAAGCTGTCATAAAAGAGTTTATGCAGAAGGTCTATCCTGTATATAAGGATAACCCAAGAACGGATATTTTAATTAACAACACGGATTTCGGAGTAGGTGACTGATATGATAAATGAACTTTTGCTTATATTCTCGGTGGTATTCATATACGGTATGGCAGTTTTAGGCTATGCTCTTTTCGGCAAAGCCGGGCTTTACTGCATTTCAGCCGTTGCGACAATTCTTGCAAACATTGAGGCTTTAATCCTTGTAAACGCTTTTTCAATGGAACAGACTCTCGGAAATGTGCTTTTTGCGGTAACATTTTTGATTACGGACATTCTCTCGGAATGTGAGGGCAAAAAAGCCGCCAACAAGGCGGTTCTTACGGGAATACTCTCATCTGTATTTTTTCTTGTGCTTTCACAAAGCTGGATGCTTTACAATCCGAGTCCGAACGACACAATTATGCCGTCAATCAAGGCGGTTTTCTCAAACACTCCCCGAATGATTTTTGCATCACTTATTGTATATGCAATAAGTCAGCTGTTTGATGTGTGGCTCTATCACAAGTGGTGGAAGTTCACGGAAAAGAAATTTGGTGACAAGAGAAGATTTTTATGGCTGAGAAACAACGGTTCAACGCTTATCAGTCAAATTCTTAACACAGCCCTTTTCACCGCTTTTGCGTTTTGGGGAACTTATGATTTCGGAACACTCGTTTCAATCTTCCTTTCAAGCTATGTAATCTACATTTTCACAAGTCTGCTCGACACCCCTGCGGTGTATCTTGCAAGATTTATCCACGATAAAAAGGAACAGAAAAAGATTTCGGAATAAAAACAGCTTAATTGAATATTTTCAATAAAAAGACAAGTCATCGCAATATTTTTTGCGGTGACTTGTTGTGCTTTTTCAAGATTTTCGTGAATAAACCATAATATTATGCTTTTTATAATATACAACATTCCGCATTTTTATAGTCATTTTTTAACAATATGTGCGAAATTGGCTGATTTTGTCCTGAATCACATAATTTTTTAAGATTTTTATTGACTTTTTCTGTACCAAATAGTATAATGAAGGCAAGTTAAATGCTTAATATTATTTATAAACTTAATTTTGGAGGTAAATATCATGCTTACTAAAAGTGAAGAAGAAATTATGTACTTATTGTGGGACCTCGATGAACCACTCACAAGCTCAGAAATTGTTAAGAAGGCTGTAAACAAAACATGGAAAAAGAGTTACATTAACCTTCTTATCAATTCTCTTCTCAAGAAGGACATGATTAAGGTTGTCGGCGTTAAGCAGATGACTAAGAACTATGCCCGTACTTTTGTTCCTACAATGACAAAGGACGCTTATGCAATTAAGCAGATTTCTGACAGACCGAATTTTGCCGACAGCGATATTCCGACTCTCTTCTCAGAGCTTATTGAGAAAACCGAAAGCTCAGATGTTTTTGATGAGCTTGAAGCTCTCCTTAAAAAGCGCCGTGAAGAACTCGGCAAATAATTTATGCAAATAAGTTTTTATTCATTCTTGTTTTCTATTGCAATAAGCAGCATTTTTATAGTGCTGCTTTACTTTTTCAGAAAAAAGATTGCCTTTTGTAATTACTGCGGTCTTTATACGATTTTGGGATTGTATGCTGTAACATTTGTAAGAATGGCATTTCCGTTTGAATTCAAATTTACATATACAGTTTCCGATAAAAATGTGTATGCCGCAATAATGGATGTTCTGACTCCCAACAAAGATGTGCTGTTTGTTCCGGAATTCACATGGCTCAACCTGCTTGTAGCAGTATGGATTGTCGGAAGTGTGATATACATTTTATGGGTGATGATTAAGTATTACAAAGCAGTCAAAGCTCTGAAAGCAAATGTTATTGACGGCACACCCGAAATGCAGGCAAAGCTTGACCTCATTTCGCAAAAGTGCGGAATCAGAAGAAAAGTTAAGCTAAAAATTACCGATTGCGTTATCTCCCCTGTTACATACGGATTTTTCAATCTTGTTATTCTTATTCCGAATCGTGAATTTGACAACAGGGATTTTGGATATATCGCAATACACGAATGCTGTCATATAAAGAACAAGGATATTTGGATTAAATTGCTGACGGAAATTTATTGCGGAATCTTTTGGTGGAATCCGTTTGCCCACCTTTTGAAAAAGGATTTAACCTACTGTCTTGAGCTCAGGTGTGACAAGCGTGTTACAAGAAAGCTTAGCGAGAACAGATGTACTGTGTATTACGAAGTTCTTGTAACGCAAATGAAAGCCTATAAAGAACAACAAGAAAGTGAAGAGAGCGACAGGGAAACTGCACTGAAAAGTGCGCTTGTCGGAATGAGTTTTGTAACCAACGAAAAGGGCAAAAAAATTGTAAGCAGAATGGAAATGATTCTGTACCCGAAGAAAAAGCAGACAATTATAAACAATATTGTTACAGCTTTTATGGCATTGCTTATTGTCGGTATATTCTTTGCTTCATACTGCTTTTTGATTGTCCCCGGTTGGGACGCCACATACGAGGATTGTGTAGCCGATCTTGTATCATCGGGCGAATACAACGATAAAGTCGAAGTATATGACGAAACAAATATGTATGTGTATGTTGAAAAAGACAAAACCACTCACCTCATTTTTGAGCCTTACGATAAAAAGAAAGGCGTAGTCTATACAAAAGATGATTCTATTATTATCCCATACTCCGATATAGAAAACGGCTACTATAATTATTGTCTTATATTAAGGGAGAAATAACAGATGAAAAAGAAAGCCGCAAGAATTTTTACAGCATTTATTATGACAGCAATTATCGCACAAGGAACCGTTATGGTTGCAAATGCAGCAGAAACAGATTCAACCCCCGACAGCATTGCAGTTGTTGAAGTAGCAACTCCCGACAGTTCAGCTTTGGGGAGCGGTGCCGATTCAACTTCTATCCAGCCGAGAGCGGATAAAATAGTTATAAAATGGCGTCGTGGAAGTCGTGGACAGCTCCAGTACAGAAGATGGAATCAAACTAAACTAAAATGGGTTGATGACGAATGGATTGACTACAAAGGTTGATCTGCAATAACAACAAAGGCGAAACAGATTTGTGTCTGTTTCGCCTTAATTTTTTGTTTATTCAAAAAGATTCTGTTCCGACAGGTTGACGGATTCAACATCTTTAAGCTGACGCTGAATTTGACGGGTGCGAACACCCACAAGCTTGTCAAGCTCCTTGTTTGCCTGATCAAGTCTTTGCTGTGTCATTACAAGCACATCATTGAACTTGTCGAACTCGGTCTTTACACCGCCGAGTATTTTCCAAACCTCTGCACTTCTCTTTTGCACGGCAAGAGTTTTGAATCCCATTTGCAACGAATT
>UMJK01022574.1_pt1 | contig 8227 bp, 6 predicted proteins | sample 1966021 | NCBI WGS metagenome assembly UMJK01 (sample SAMEA4836151, study PRJEB28245) | human gut metagenome | biome: gut microbiome; material: fecal sample | place: Denmark | collected 2008
TCCGATTCCTTTGCCCTCGCATATAAAGTCTGAATCATTGTCTCCGGCACACCGGTCACACTTACTTTCTCTTTCATCGTATCATCCTTTCGTAACGTTTGTTATGAATTGTTATGTTGTAAAAAAAGCTCCACAGTTAGTCTCTGTGAAGCTTTCTTAAACTCTCTATTAATCTTTCGGTTCCGCCTCCGGCGTAAATACCAATCTGTTTCACTAAATACAGGCTGTATTCCATGTCATAATCCTCTTTTACAATCTGCAAACAACTGTCTAGCCGCTGCTTTGCCAATATTTTTATCAATCCTTTATCCGGCACTGTCTTAAGTTTGCTCCGGTAATATGTAAGAAATGACTGCTCCATCATTTTTTCCACACGCTCCCGGAACCCTTCGTAACACCCGCCCTGCAGCAGATTGTCCTAAGACTTGCTTTTGCATATCCATTGGCGTAAAACTCTTCCAACGCCGCCTGTTTAATTTTTTCAATGGTTTCTTGTTTGTTTTTCATCATAACACTTGTTATGTTAGTCTAATTTGGGGAGTTTGTCAACTGCTGTAACAAAATTCTGTATGTCATTACTATAAGACTAAACATAACACACAATGCAATTCTCAAAAGATTAATTTCTACCACGCCATAAACTTCAAAAAAACATAGTCCCCCATGATTTACATAAAAAAGTTCTTTTCCTACGAATAAAACATAGTCTGCAATACACATTCCAACTACCGCTTTTACTGACAATTTACTTGCAATAAACAGTACTAATACCACAAACAACGGTAACGGCTGCAATATCACATACCAAAATTCTCTTATATTTAATATGGTATTAAGGAAAGAAAACTCAACTATTATTTCCGCAAATTGAAATGCTGGCATTATATATACAGACCACTTCAGTACTTTTAAATAATTATCACAACCCCATATAAGTAAAGTGCTAATACTCAAAATTATTAAACTATTGCATAAAGCCACATGTCCATAATTTAATCCTGAATCCTGAAATAATTCTCTTGTATCGTTAAAATACCGATCCAAAAAAGTTATATTCAAAACAATATTAAGTAACGCCACACTAAACGTTGCAACACAAAATATATTTGTTTTCTTTTTATACTCGAACCACAACACTTTATCTCTCCTTCCCACACTCTCACGACTTAAAATTTGTTAACATTTTTTCCTCTCTGCCGCTTTTTTCTGCAATCTCATAAATTTCGCAATTATGATCCGTTCCACAAAATTCATCTAAGAGCCCCATTGACTCTAACTCATCATAAAAGTTCTGAAGGTTCGCAGTATTTAGTATCACCTTTCCTCCCTTATCATCATCTTCAATCATTGATTTCTTATATTTTTGTACATATATCGTGTTTTCTGTACACACCGTACCAATACACTTTTCAAAGACTACCCTGTCCTTTTTATCTTTAAGAGAGTATTGATGCAGCTTATATTTCTTATCAACATAATAGAAATGATTTTTATTTAAACTGCACGGATTTTCAAGTCCATCCGCAATTGAAAAATTTACTTTTTCTTTCGTTTTGCTGTTATACAAATAAACTTGTGTATGTTCTGCACTTGTCGTAATAGCAAGCCAATCTCCCATTTTTAATACATACGGATTATGTGTGTTATTTTTTGTTCCCGTATAACTAAACCAACTTTTTTCCTTATTGCTGTTTTTATCATAAGAATACACGTTAATTTTGCCCTTTTCTTTCAGCTGATAATAAAACATGCCATCCGCTACAGAATAATCTTCTCCTGCTTTTCTCATATGCTCAGGTATTTCTTTATAACAATGAATCTTTCCGCTATCCAACGGATAGCCATACAAATAACCGTTCCACATATAAAATAGTTCATTACCGCTAATTACCATATTTCTCACTGTTTTTCCAAAAATATGAGACGGATTTAATTTAAAACACTTTTGCAGAGTTTGTTTTTTCTCTGAGACACGACAAACAATTGCATCCAGTTTACCATTTTCCCCCGCTATATTCATAAGCAGATAAAATGCGTCCCCATATCGAGTAAATTGTGACAAATATCCTCCTTGTGGCACATCAAAAGCAAATAATTTATTCTTATTTTTGAATATGGTATACCGATTTGCTTCTTTCTCTTTTCTTATATGGAAAAAGTCTTTCTCATAAACTTGTGCATACCAAGATGCATCCTGTATATCCTGAAATGATACATCCTGTTTCTTTTCTTTTTTATCCTCATATCTTTTACTTAATTGTGTAATCTTTTCATCTATGCTGTCTTCTGAGTTAAGTAAATAATAATAACTATTTTCATCCATAACAATATTTCCATAATACGAAACTGATGCAATTGCATCATCCTTATCATCCCGGAACATAACCATTAAATCGGGGGAATCTCCTCCTATATACTTTACAGCCCAATCTCCAAGCGGTATTGCTCTGGTATTTTCCACAAGTTGTATTGCTTCCTGAATACATTGTTTATTCGATGAAACTACCTCTGCATCGTATCCCTTAATAGTTACTTTAACAATTTTATTGGTTGTAATTTTTATTGGTTTTGTCCACCACCACAAAAACAATCCACTAAAAAGAACTACAAGTAAAATAATTGCTATTCCTATTTTCCTCTTCTTCATTTACATCCTCCCTCGTATAATCAACACTTTCTCAAATAAAACGATTCGCCTTTCCGGAATGTTGCAGTAAAATCACCTCAATACAACCATACATCACTTGGAAGTTTCACACCTTGCCTTTTCAGCATAATACATTCCACCCCATCTCTATATCCACTCTGGTAAAAAATCAACCCAGTTCCTTCTTCCCAAATAAAAGTCTCCCAATATCCTGAATGCTGTGGATATTGATAGTAGCCACCATAACGCAGTCTCTTTTTGGGCGAATCTTGAATCTTTTTTAAGTACTGATGCCAGTCTATCTTATCGTGTTTTAATGTATCTTTATATGTCTTTTTCTGCCAAACAATTGTACTATACTTTGGAATCTCACTGGTCTTTATGATTCTATTTAACGTTTTCTTCGACAGCGTCCAAACATTTCCTTGTGCCTCATAATCGTTATTTTCCCATATACGCATTATCCTATTTTTTTGCACATAAAAATAACCAAGGCTAAGCCTTTTTGTTGGAATCTTAAGATCTGATGCCTGTTCAATCTTCAAGTGATACAGAATGCCTTTTTTTAGTTTTGCAATCTTTATAAAATTCATTTTTGTTTTATACTCCAAAGCCGGAATATCTCCCCATTCATCATAAAAACCTGCACTCGCATCAAATTTAACTTTACCACTTCCTTGCATATTCCAATATGAATTGATGCCTTTTTGTAAAGTCTCAGTTTTCCCCTGAGACTTTTTTGTTTTTGGCTTTTTTGTTTCCTGTGGTTTTGTTGTTTTCATTTTTTCTTGCTTTTTTGTTTCTTGTGCTTTTGTGTCCATCGTTGGTTTTGCTTCGACCTTTTTTTCACTCTTTTCAACACTATAATTACCAATCAATGGAGAAATTCTGCTACGAACATAGACTATCACCGCAAGTAAAATTACAATTCCTACCGTAACTAGAATATTTTTAGTTTTTTTCATAATACACACCCTCCTCATTAATTCATATCATTTGATATATAACGCTTTAGCACTATAAAAACTATATTTATTATATTAACAAGCACAGATTTTGTCAATTTATGTTTTCCTCAAATACAACAATTTAGCCCTCAATATGTTGCATCGTATTGGATATATTTATTTTCCACAGCTACAATTCACCTCATTTCTGTTTCATCTACCGGGTTATTTTCTTCCAGTTTCTCAACTTTTCCATCCACGCAGCGAATTCGATACAGTACATCACTCCATTCATCGGATGCTTCCTTATCGTTGTCTTCAAGAAATTCCCATTCTTTTGAATAGCCCCTAACATAAAGCCATTCCCCAACAATATCTATCTCCTCTGCCTGCAATTCCGATATTTTTTGAGAGCTGTTTTTGCCCCACTCTTGATATGATATCGTTCTATCCCGGGAAACAAAATACACGCCTTCTGCCGCAAACGATGTGTCACAAACTTCTTCACTGCTCAGTTCCAGAGTTTCCATTCTATTTGTATCCAAATTCATTCTTCCCACAAAATACTTTTCACCGCAATAATAAGTAAAACAAATATACTTATCGATTATCTTGTCAACGTAAATCCCACCTTTTTCCTTTGGCAAATTACTATGTTCCCACAGTTTCATCTGACTATGCAAGGTTCTTTTTCTGTTCCCCTGCCAATCAAAAACCACGACTTCTATTTTACCATCTTTGCGAACGTCCATAGCGCATATTCCACCAATTTTCTCAGAGCCAAAGAAACTTATTTCATCCGAATCTGCATTTAAGGAAATCGACGTTCTAGTTTGTCCATTTATGGACTGCCTTTCTATGATATTCGAATTATTTTCACACATAAATAGTGAATCGTTATATAAAATAATCGAACGTATCTCTTTTTGTGCATACACATCGCACAAAATATCAACTTCGCCATTTCCGTCAACCTTTCCAAGCTGAAGCGTTCCTACTTCATTTCTTACCAAAACATAATATTGAGAATTCCAAACCGCAAAACCTCTTAATTTCTGTTTAGAAAGGCGAAAGGAAAGAATTTCTGTGTTTCCGTCCTGATGCAAAATATAGTCACCTTTAGCATTTTTTCGCAAATAGAAATAATGATTACCGCTGACTTGTGAATATTGTGTTGGATACTCAAACAACTGCATTTCTGCACATTCGATCTTCTTTTCTTCTGTTTTATTTTGCTCTTTTCTATTTATATTCACTACAACGCATGTAATTGTAATAAGCAATATAAAAAAGATTGTATACATTATTTTCCTCTTTTTCATTTACATCCTCCGTATTAATCAATAACGCTTCGGTAATCAAAAAATTCCACCACGAGAATCGTCATAATTAAATTACTTCAGCCGAATCAGCTTAACGTAATGTACAAATGCCCTTTCCATCCATCGTCATTTGATAAATTGGACAATCACTGTCATATATGCTCTCTGCCTCATCATCTTCATCACATTTCAAATATGCCATATTAGCCTTGTATTTTCGTACACATATATTCCCTTTTATGTAGGCCATTCCAACACATTTTTTTGCAATTACCGTTTCACTTTGATTACTCATATCATATCTGCACAAATTAAACTTTTTATCTATGTAAAACAAATATTTATCGCTAAAATCATATAAAGTTCTTATTTGAATATATGCACTTTTTAACATACGTTTTTTTACATGAATCAATGAACTATACTGTACTTTAGTTTTATAAGAGATACCAAGTTTCTTTTTCGTGCCTTTCGATACGCTATTAAAATCAACCAGTTCCCCATCTGTCAACCGAAATCCGTAAAGGAAATTTCGTCTGACAAAACAAAATTTTCCATCACTAAGAAAACATTTATTAAAAAATGATGATTGTTCCTCCAAAGTGACCAAAAATCCAATTCTCGTTTTCCATTCAAAGCAAACTTCCGGTCTTTGACTTTCTTCAGAAATCCTGCATATAGTTGCAGAATATACGTTAAATAAGTCCTCCCAATCATCGTCGCGCTGTTTCACAAAATAAAATGCATTCTTATATCTTACAAAGGCAATTAGTCTTTCTTGATTTTCCAATGAAAATGTCAAAATCTTTTTCCTGTTTTTATACACACAATACTTATTTTTTGTTTTGTCCATACGGAGGTAATAGTAGTTCCCATTTACTACCTGTGAATACTGCGAAGCATCACAAACACTTTGGAAATAATTATTCGCATTCACATCCGGACAGTCCGCCATATTTTCATTGATTTTTCCCACCTGCACTGCTTTTCCCCCACGCTCTGACATCTGAACAACTCTACATTTGTCCGGCACATCCCAATTTTGTATTTCACCATAATCAGTCTCATAATCAGGTTCCAGTTCTTCGTCATATTTCTTAATAAACAAACAATCTTTTGATGTCTGTACATCGGACGCCTTTTTCTTATATACAATTGTATCCGCTAAACTCACCTTGTTTATTTTATGCACCTGACGTTCTTTGTCCAAATAATATATATTTTTATTTGTGCATGAAAACAATACATCTTCGCCATCTTTGACAGAGTTGTTAAAGATTTGTTTTTTTGTTCCGTCCTCTCTATTTACCATGCAATTTGACACATACAAATTTTCATTATCAAATTTAATACTGACAGAACAATTTTTAACTGCATTTTTGCTAACATATGAATAAAATTTCTTTTCCATATTATTCTGCATATCAAAATAGTACAAATTTATCTTATTTTCATCGTGGATACCATAAAATATCTTATTATCATATACCGTATATTCCGAATTCCCTTGCGGTAGATGTGGCGTATTTATAACGGCTTTGTTTTTCTTTCCTTTCATGCTCCAAATATGTATTTTCTCTTGGTAATAAAGAATAACTTTATCCTTGTAAACACACACATCATAAGCATCCGGCATCTGGGAGTCCGACCTGCTTTCACTAGCATTAAAGATTTCTACAAATGCATTGTTCTTAAAATCTATTTTCCCAATACTCCATTTATAAACGGCCTCCTCAAATTTGGTGTCTTTATCCGTATATTCACTGGCACATATTCGCAGTGCATAAAACTCTTTTTTGTATCTTACAAGTCCTGCTATATAACCATCAGACAAAGAAAAACCGCCAATTGTATTTCCATTGCAAAGAACTATATAATTTCTATCACCATCGGACTGCATCGTATAACATTTTCCTTCACTAATCTGCCAATACTTTGCCGTTCTATCCGCACAAATCATCTTTAAGCCCTCTGATTGTGCATTGATATCCGGAATTTGTGTTGGATACTCAAACAACTTCATTTCTGCACATTCATTTTTCTTTGTTTCCTTTTCTTCTATTTTATTTTGCTCTTTTCTATTAAAGCAGTTAAAAGCCACTACAAAAACAATTGCAAGTACCACTCCTGCCAAACCAATTTTTTTAATCTTACTCATCCCACTTTCTCAACTCTTTCATACTCTTAATTGCATAAATTTCATTATCCATTCCATCTCTATCACATAACCGGACAGCTCCTGTTTTGCTATCATATTTTAGCAACCCATTTTCGTCCTGCCAAAACCACTTGCCTTGAACACAACCTAACAATATCATAAATACATTTTTCTCATTCCACGACAAATATAAATGTTTTGCATTATCCAATTCCGGCTCATAAAGCACTAAATTTTTATTTACTTGATAGGATAACAATACCTCTCTATTGTAACCGCCCTTCACTTTTGTTTTTACCGAAAAATAAATCTTTTCTTTACTATAATACAATTCCCCTATGCTAATTTTTTTTATATCATCCATAGAAACACACAGGCAATTAACAAGCACCGGTAAAACTTCTTTTTTGGTTATTATCGCACTCTTTTCACCCGTTTTAATACTATATTTCTCTATTATTTGAGGGCGATTTTCTTTGCAATAATAAACTTCATCCTTTAATGGGTCAAATGCCACATTACTTGTCTGTTTTTCGTTAATCAAACTAACTTTGTTTTGTTTAATATCATAATAAAACAAAGCCTCTTCTCCCCATACAATTCCTTTCGACGAACTTCCAAACACTTGCCACTCCAGTATTTTTAGACTTGTTATTTCTTTTGGAACGATGCACTTTTTTGTTTTATTATTTTTCAGATCAACTAAAAAAATCTCATCTTCTTGTTGTATAATATAACTCCCCACTAAAGAATTATTATAGTTTAGACATGATGCAGAGCGTAAATAAACAAGATACTTATCTACGACTATTGCTTCAGTTACTCCATCCAAATGATCTACAACTTTTTGCTCTTTGCCTGCTAATACACTTCTCCCACCTCTCCCCTTCTTTAAAGGAATGCGGCATACTGCTTCAATTTCTATCCCATATTGGGTATTTTTTTTAATCTCCTTCTTAAAATACAACCATTCATCCGTTACTCGAATCAAGCACCCTTCCCCCATTGTTGCCTTTAACTTTCTCTTGTTTTCTCCGTTTATGTCATATGAAAATAAATTATTTTTCTCCACACAAAATATATCCGTAGAATTTGCATAGGGATAATCCCCCTCCCACGTTATCTTTTTCTTTACCTCTTGTTTATCCGTATT